>Ga0265780_10000923_pt1 | contig 43434 bp, 41 predicted proteins | sample P1T30metagenome_FD_192432 | JGI IMG/M metagenome (GOLD analysis project Ga0265780, IMG submission 192432) | Plant litter microbial communities from East Loma Ridge, Irvine, California - P1 T30 | ecosystem: Environmental > Terrestrial > Plant litter > Unclassified | place: USA: California...
AGATATGCTGAACATGGTTGCAGGGTTTGGTTTTTAAGTTGGCAAACCGAGGTTAACCCTCGTAAACCACTGCCTGCAACCCCTTCCTCAACAGTCAAGCAAAATATCCCGGACAGCAGTGGGCGAAAGCCGGGACCCATGCTGAGCGTGCAGCAAGGCAATGCGATCTCACCATGGGCCCCGTTTTTCAACGGGGTGACGGTTTCAAGGTTGGCGGTCAAGAAAGCTGTAGCGCCCGCACGGCGCCATGCTAAGCGTGCACCAAGGTAACCGCAATTTCACCATGGGCCCCGCTTTTCAACGGGGTGACGGTTTTTACGGGTAGCGGTCAACGAAGACGGCAGCGCCCTGCAGGATCGCCCGCGCCTTGCTAGACTGGCTTTTTGAATCAGATCGAAAGCCATCATGAGCAAGCTGTTTTCCCCCATTTCCCTCGGCCAGATGGCGCTGGCCAACCGCATCGACATCGCCCCGATGTGCCAGTACTCCGCTGACGAAGGCCTGGCCACCGACTGGCACATGATCCACCTCGGCCACCTGGCCCTGTCCGGCGCCGGCCTGCTGACGCTGGAAGCGACTGCAGTCAATCCCGCAGGGCGCATCTCTCCACAAGACCTGGGCCTCTGGTCGGACGACCACGCCAACGCGCTGGCGCCGGTCATCAAGGCGATCCGCAAATACGCCCCCATCAAGGTTGCGATCCAGCTGTCGCATGCCGGGCGCAAGGCGTCGACTGCCGTGCCATGGGAAGGCGGTGCGAATATCGCCATTGGCGACGGCGGCTGGCAAACGCTGGCGCCGTCGAACGTGCCGCATACGGAGGGCGATACGGTGCCGCTGGCGCTCGATGACGCTGCCCTGAAACAGATTACCGACGATTTTGTTGCGGCCGCCGTGCGCGCCCATCGACTGGGCCTGGATGGCATCGAGCTGCATGGCGCCCATGGCTACCTGCTGCACCAGTTCCTGTCGCCGCTGTCGAACCAGCGCACCGACCAATACGGCGGGGCGCTGGAAAACCGCATCCGGTATCCGCTCGAGGTGTTCCAGGCCGTGCGCGCCGCGGTTCCTTCCGAAATGGCAGTCGGGATGCGCATCTCGGCCACCGACTGGGTCGACGGCGGCTGGGACATCGAACAAAGCGTGGTGTTTGCGCGCGCACTGGAAAAACTCGGCTGTGATTTCATCCACGTGTCGAGCGGTGGCTTGTCACCGCAGCAGAAAATCCCGCTCGGGCCCAATTACCAGATCGGTTTCGCCGCGCGCATCAAGCAGGAAACCGGCATGCCCACCATTGGCGTGGGCCTGGTCACCGAGCCGGCGCAGGCCGAGGAGATCCTTGAAACCGGCCAGGCCGACATGGTGGCGCTGGCGCGCGGGATGCTGTTCGATCCGCGCTGGCCATGGCACGCTGCCGCGCAGCTTGGCGACCATGTCACGGCGCCGCCGCAGTACCTGCGTTCGCAGCCGCGCGAATACAAGGATCTGTTCGACGCCGAGTAAGGGAACCTCGAAAAACCCGCTGCGCGTTGCACTGGCGGTCTGCGAGGCTCGCTGTACGCCTGTACAGCTGCGCTTCTCAACCACCATTGCTGCCGCTCGCACTGGTTTTTAGAGGTCCCCGTCAGTGTTGTTTTGCCAATGTGCATGTAACTAAGACGTCACATCCACGGCCCCGTCCCCTATAATCGCAAGCTTTGGTGGTGCCGGTATTGGACATGCGCGCTGCCGTTTTTTCGAAGCGCGACCAAAGGATATGCCGTGAATGTGACTCTGGGCCAAAAGCTGATCCGTACCAAGGCGGTGGTGCCATATAAGGGAGAAGCGGCTACTGCGCCGGTCGATACCGGCAGTACGGGCCTGGCCCGTACGCTCGGCCTGTTCCCGCTGACGATGATCGGCGTGGGCGCCACCATTGGCACCGGAATCTTCCTCACCATGGCCGAAGCAGTGCCGAAAGCCGGTCCTGCCGTCATCCTGTCGTTTTTGATCGCGGCCGTGACGGCCGGCCTGACGGCCCTCTGCTACGCCGAACTGGCAGGGCGCATTCCGGCGTCCGGCTCGTCGTACTCGTTCGCCTATGCCACTGTCGGCGAGTTCGCCGCCTTCATCATGGCTGCCTGCCTGCTGCTTGAATATGGCCTCGCTGCCAGCGCCACGGCCATCGGCTGGTCGGACTACCTGAACAATTTTCTGGTGAACGCCTTCGGCTTTCATATTCCCGATGCGCTGCGCTCCTCGATGTTCGTGTCCGGCAAAGGAGGGCTGGAAGTCCATGCCGGCCATTTCAATTTGCCGCCGGTGCTGCTGGTGATCCTGTGCGGTATCCTGCTTGCGCGCGGCACGCGCGAATCGGCGACCACCAATGCTGTCATGGTGCTGATCAAGCTGGCGATCCTGGTGTTTTTCGTGGTTGTCGCGCTGACCGGTTTCAACATGGATAACTTCCATCCGTTTTTTCTCGCCGATGTGGTCGACAAGCCGGGCGGCATGGCTGGCGTGGCGGCCGCTGCCGGCACGGTGTTCTTCTCGTTCATCGGCCTCGATACCATCGCCACGGCCGGCGAGGAAGTCAAGAACCCGATGCGCAACGTGCCCATCGCGATCATTTCAGCGCTGCTCATCGTCACGCTGTTCTACATGCTGGTGGCCGTGTCGGCCCTCGGCGCGCAGCCGGCGCACATGTTCGAAGGCCAGAGCGCCGGCCTGGCCGTGATCCTGTCGAACGTGACCGGCCAGGCCTGGCCGGCGCTGGTGCTGTCGGCCGGCGCCATCATTTCGGTGTTCAGCGTGACGCTGGTGACGATTTACGGCCAGACCCGCATCCTGTACGCCATCAGCCGCGACGGCCTGATTCCAAAGACGTTCCAGAAGGTCAATCCAACGACGCATGCGCCGGTACAGAACACGCTGATCGTCTGCCTGGTGGTGGGCTGCGTGGCCGGCCTGGTCGACTCGACGTTTTTGTGGGACATGGTCAGCATGGGCACGCTGACGGCATTCATGGTCGTGTCGATCGCGGTGCCGGTGATCCGCCACAAGCAGGGCGGCGCCATGCCGAACAAGGGCTTCAAGGTGCCGTTCGGGCCTTACCTGATTCCGGCGCTGTCGGTGTGCGCGTGCCTGTACATCATGAAGGATCTGTCGCTGACCACCTACCGCGTCTTTGCGGTATGGATGACGGTGGCGGTCGTGACGTACTTCGGGTACGGAATGCGCAACAGCCGGTTGAACCACCCGGCTCCCTGACTTACCTTCAGGCCTGGTCGCTGCGCTTGCGCGCGGTCTCCAGTACCTTGACGATATCGGCCGCGCTGGTGGGCTTGGTCAGGTGATGGTCGAAACCGGCCGCGCTGGCGCGGCTGCGGTCGTCGTCAGTGCCCCAGCCGGTCAGGGCCACCAGCACCGTTTCCTGCATCCCTGGCGCCGCCCGTAAAGCGCGCGCCACCTCATAGCCGTTCAGGCCCGGCATCCCGATATCGAGCAGCGCCGCATCCGGGCGCAGCGCCAGCGCGGTGCGTACTGCATCGTGGCCGTTATGGACCGTGGTGACCTGGTGGCCGGCGATGCGCAAAAACTCGGACAGCGCTTCGGCCGCGTCTTCGTTGTCGTCGGCGATCAGCACCGTCAGGCCGGGATGCGCTTTCGGGTCCAGGACGTGCATCGGCCGCACGCGCTTGCGCCGCTCGCCCGTATCGGCCAGCGGAAGGCGCACTTCGAAGGTGCTGCCGTGGCCCTCGCCTTCGCTGTGGACGGCCACGCTGCCGCCGTGCAGTTCGACCAGGTGGCGCACCAGTGACAGGCCGATTCCCAGGCCGCCCTGCGCCTGCGGCGCGTGCGTGGACACTTGCGTAAACATGTCGAACACGGTGGGCAGTTCCGCGCGCGGAATGCCCATGCCGGAGTCGGTCACGGCAATGAGCACGTAGCGTTCGTCGCGCGAGACGCGCAGGTCGATCTGCCCGCCCGGCAGCGTGTACTTGGCGGCATTGGTCAGAAGGTTGCCGACCACCTGGGCAAGGCGGTTCAGGTCGGCGTCGAGCCAGAGCGGCACGGGCGACAGTTCGACCGACAGGCGGTGGCGCGACGCGTCGATCAGCGGCTGGCTTGTTTCGACCGCGCTGGCAACGACTGCCTTCACGTCGACGCGGGCGATTTTGAGGTCGACTTTGCCGCTGCTGATGCGCGCCACGTCGAGCAGATCATCCACCAGGTGCACCATGTGGCTGACCTGCCGTTCCATCATGGCGCGGATGCGGGCCACGGCTTCGGGCTTGTCGCCGCCCAGGCTCAGTACGGCCAGCCCGGTGCGAATCGGGGCGAGCGGATTGCGCAGTTCATGCGCCAGAGTAGCCAGGAATTCGCCTTTCTTGCGGTTCGATTCCGACAGTTCGGCGGCCAGCGTACGCAGGTCTTCCTCGGTGCGTTTCCGGGCGGTGACGTCGTTGGCGGTGCCGATCATTTGCGGGCGCATGCCGTCGACGCGCGGCTGCAGCAGGCCGGTAAATTCAATCCAGCGGTACGAGCCGCCGTCACCGGGCATGAAGCGGCCTTCGAAATAAAAGCGCGCATTGGTCGACAGCGTGCGCGCCACCGCCTCGTTGAAATCGGCGCTGTCGGCCGGGTGCACGTACTGCGCCGTGAAGCGCGCAGAGCTGATGGGCGGGGCGTCTTGCGGCATGCGGAAGATGTCGTACATGCGCTGGTTTTCCCAGACAATCTTGTCGTCCTCGGGCTGCCAGCGCCACATGCCCAGTTCGGCCGCTTCGGTGGCCAGGCGCACGCGCTCCTCGCTTGCCTTCAGTTGCGCTTCGGCGGCGCGGCGTGCGGTGCTGTCGGTGAAGGTGACCACGGCGCCGTTGGGGGCGCCTTCGACCAGGATCGGCGCGACCGAATACGAGACCGGTACCGGGTGGCCGTCCTTGTGCCAGAACACTTCGTCATCGACGCGGATCGACGTGCCATCGCGCGCGGCGCGGTTCAGCTGGCACTGTGCGAGCGGGTAGGGCGAGCCGTCCGCATGCTTGCGGTGGATGATGTCGTGCAGCAGGCGACCCAGCAGTTCTTCCGGCCGGTAGCCCAGCATCGCGGCGCCGGCCGGATTGATGAAGGTGCAGCTGTTGTCCGGTCCCATGCCGTAGATGCCTTCGCCGGACGATGCCAGCAACTGCGAAAAGCGGTCGCGGTTCAGGTTCAGCTGTTCGTCGGCCAGCTTGCGCCCGGTGACGTCGCGGAAGATCTTGGCGTAGCCGCGCAGGGCGCCGCCGTCGTCCCGCAAGGGCACCATGACGCCGTCGGCGTAGAACTGCGTGCCGTCGCGGCGCAAATGCCAGCGCTTGTCATCGGCGCGGCCCTGTTCGCGCGCCAGGCGCAATTCGAGCTCGGGCCGCCCGCCGGCCTTGTCTTCCGGCGTGAAAATCAGGTCGATCGGTTTGCCCAGCGCCTCTTTGGCGGTCCAGCCGACGATCTGCCTTGCCACGCCTTTCCACTGCGTGATGACGCCGTCGGCGTCGGCAATGACCAGCGCGTAGTCGGCAGTATTGTCGAACACCAGGCGCATCCAGTCGCTGTCGGTGTCCGGCGCGGTGCGCACGCGATCGCCGATTTGCACCGTTTCCCAATGCAGCGCCGCCATTTCCAGCCGTGCGCGCACCACGCCATCGATGAGCGGCAGCGACAGGAAGTCAACCACGCCGAGCGCGTGCGCCGCATCGATCTGCGGGCGCGGCGTATCGAAGTCCACGAGGAAAACCAGCGGTGTCGTGGTTTCCTGCAGCGCACGCAAGTGCGGGCCCAGCGCGGCCGGGTCCGCGTGCAGATGCACCAGATCGATCATGACCAGTCCCACTTCGTGCGCGTCCGCATGGGCCAGGGCCTCGGCTTGCGTGTCGGTGCATACCAGCGTCATGCGCAGTTCGGCCGCGCAGGCGGACAGCACGCGCCGTGCATCCGGGCCTGCGCCGATGAGCAGGATGGAAAAGGGCAGCGACGGTGCGTGCGCGTGAACAGCGACAGGATCTGGATTAATAAAGGCTCCTTGTAAAGACTGGTAGGGAATGGGAAAGCATAGCGCAATGAATGTTAGTAAGGCGACACATTACATTTGTTTCAATTAGAGAAACTATTGCGGCATCGCCGGGACGAAAAAAAGCCGCGTGGCGCACCACGCGGCTTTGATCAGGCAAGGACTGCTTACTTGACGTTCATCTCGTGCAGCAGGTTGTCCGCATGGTCCACGTGCTGCATGTTCCACAGGATATAGCGCACGTCGACCTGGATGTCGCGCGTGTTGGCCTTGTTGAAGTCCCAGTCCGAAATGATCGAATCGAGCGTGCCGTCAAAGGCCAGGCCGATCAGTTCACCCTTGCTGTTCAACGCGGCCGAGCCGGAATTGCCGCCGGTGATGTCGAGCGTGGCCAGGTAGTTGACGGGCACGGTTTTCAGTGTCGGGTCGACATACTTGCCGAAGTCCTTCGCCTTGATGGCAGCAAGCTGCTTTTCCGGTGCGTTGAACTCGCCTTCGCCGGTGGCTTTCGCAACCACGCCCTTGACGGTGGTAAACGCTGTCCATGAACCTGTGCCGTCAGAACCGTGGTCGCGGCCGGCGATTTTGCCGAACGTGACGCGCAGGGTGCCGTTGGCATCAGGATAGACGGCCTGGCCTTTGCTTTGCATGTAGGCGATTTTCGCTTTCATGTAGGTGGCGTACGACTTCTGGATTTTGCCGGCGAGATCTTCCTCGGCAGCTTCACGCGCCATGTCCGACTCGCCCAGGGCCACGGCCAGCTTGATGAAGCTGTCGTTGCTGGCCTTGAAATCGGCCGGGGTCTTCTTCAGCCACGCACTGCGTTCGTCCTTGTTGTCCAGTTTGGAGCCGGCGTACATCTTGTCGAGCACGGCTTTGATCTCGGCGTCGCTCATGCCGGCGCGCAGGCCCAGGGCCCGGTCGAAGGCAGCGTCGTGTTCGGCTTGCGGCTGCGCCAGGTATTTCTTGAGGCTGTTGGTGACCAACGCCTTGTCGACGCGGTCGACGTACGTGCGGTCCTGGCCGTTGATGACGGCCGTCAGGCGCGGCATGTCGCGTTCCTGGAAGCCGAGTTTACGTTCTGCATCCGGCTTGGCGCGCTCGATGGCCAGGCGATACAGGGTGCGCGCCGAATTGAGGAATTTTGGCGCAGCGCTGTTGTAATAAAAATCGCGTTTGGTTTCAGCGTCGCGCTGGGCCAGCAACTGCTCGACGGCGTCGATGTCCGCGCCAAACTCGGCCTTGCGGTTCGGTGCGGCGTTGACCCAGGCTTTCAGGGCTGCGTGTTCAGCCGTCTTGCGGGCCAGGAAATCGCTGTCGGCATAGCTGGTCAGCATGCCACGGCGGTTTTTGTAGTAATTGTTGACGCCCGCAACCTGGCCGGCGTATTTCAGCGTGGCAGCAGGGTCGCCCTTGGTTTCGCGTGCAATGATGTCGAGCGTCTCGCCTGAGTTCTTCACGAAGGCAGGGTAATTCCAGTCAAAGGTAAACGCCACTTCCGACGGCAGGCGGTGGCGGTTGGTGCGGCCCGGATAGCCCAGCGCCATGATGAAGTCGCCTTCCTTGACGCCTTCGCTGGCCACTTTGATGAAGTGTTTCGGCACGTACGGGACATTGTCTTTGGAGAAGTCTGCGGCCTTGCCATCCTTGCTGACATAGGCGCGGTAAAAACCGTAGTCGCCGGTGTGGCGCGGCCACATCCAGTTGTCGGTGTCGCCGCCGAACTTGCCCACGCCAGCTGCCGGCGCATGCACCAGGCGCACGTCGCGAATTTCCAGCTGCTTGATCAGGTAGAACTCCAGGCCGCCGTAGTAGCTGGCCACCGTGCAGCGGTAACCGGCTTCTTTTTCACATTCGGCCAGCAGGCGCTTTTGCGCCGCTTCGATCCCTTCCACGCGCGCCTTGCCTGCCAGTTTCGCCACTGCCGGCGAAATCACCTGGTCCGACACATTTTTTACGTCGACCGTGACGAACACACGGCTGCCCGGGGCGGCTGGCAATTCGTCAGCCATGGTCTTGGCCAGGAAGCCATTCGCCAGCAAATCGCGTTCAGGCGTCGAATTGACGGCGACGCTGCCGTACACGCAGTGGTGGTTGGTGATGACCAGGCCTTGCGGCGAGACAAACGAGGCCGAGCAGCCGCCCAGGCTGACGATCGCGCCCATCGGGAATTCGGTCAATTTGGTCAGCGCTGCCGGATCGAGTTTGAGTCCGGCGGCTTTGAGTTGCTTGGCTACTTGTGGCAGCTGCTGCGGCATCCACATGCCTTCGTCCGCGTGGGCGAAGCTGGAGATGATGGCAAGCGAGAGGAGAGTCTTTTTCATGCGCGTGGCCTGGTCTGGGTGGGATCGAATTGTCGTTTTGGAGGCGGCGAAAACCGCCCCCAAAAGTATCGTCATCCTGGCCCGAAGAGTCAATCGCATTTCATGCCACGGACACATTAATTTGCTATGTCATTACAGCTGGCCACCCACCAGCGCAGCTGCCTCGCCAGCCAGTTTTTCAGTCCACGAACGGTTTTCCCATTGCGCCAGCGTGATCGTTTTGGCACGGGCCCAGTCTGCTTCGAATACGGCACCCTGCGCCTTGGCAAATGCGGGATCCATCACGTTCAAATTCGCTTCGTCGTTCAGGCTGAACGAGCGGTTGTCGAAGTTGGTCGAACCGACCGACACCAGCAGCGAATCGACCACCATGGCTTTAACGTGGAACATGGTCGGCTGGTATTCGGCAATCGCGATGCCGGCCTTGAGCAAATCGCCCCAGCTCTCACGCGAGGCGACGCGCACGACTTTGGAATCGATGATTTTTCCCGGTGTGATGATGCGGATCTTGACGCCGCGCTTTGCCGCTGTCACCAGTGCCTTGATCGTCAGGTCGTCCGGCACGAAATACGCGCTGGACAGGTCGATCGATTTGGTGGCGGCTGTAATCGCCATCAGGTACATCAGATGCATGCTTTCGCTGCCGCCCGTGGGCGAGCTGCTGAACATCTGCGCTGCCAGGCCATTGCCCACCGGCTCCAGTTTCGGGAAATACAGGGGGCCGTCGAGTACGACGCCGGTCGACTTGGTCCAGTTGTCGGTGAATACTGCCTGGATCTGGCCGACCACGGGGCCCTCGACGCGGAAGTGGCTGTCGCGCCAGTGGTTTTCATCTTCGCCATTGCCGCGCCACTTGTCGGCAATGCCCACGCCACCGGTAAAGCCGATTTTGCCGTCGACCACCAGGACCTTGCGGTGGGTGCGGTTGTTCAGGCGCGTCAGTTTCCACCAGACCGGCTTGTGGTAGCGCTGCACCTGCACGCCGGCCGCATGCAATGCGTCCAGCGATTTGTCGTCCATCTTCATGCTGCCGATGAAGTCGAGCATCAAATGCACCTTCACGCCGGCGCGCGCGCGCTCCATGAGGGCATCGGAAAACTCCTGGCCAATGGTTTCAGACCAGTAAATATAGGTCTCCATCGTGATCGATTCCTTGGCGCCGCGGATCGCCGCCAGCATCGACGGGAAAATTTCGTCGCCATTGAGCAGCGCTTCGACCTTGTTTCCTTCCACGATGGAAGGACCGAGGAGCACGCTCAGGGAGCGCCGGAACTGCGGATCGCTGGCGCTGTACTGATGCACCAGGTTGGTGTCGATCTTTTTCTCTTTGGGGACAAAATTCAGGGCGACCAGGCCGGCAATGAGGGTAACGATTGCCGTGGTGGAAATGTAGAACAGGGGCGTGCGGCGCATGATGATAATCCGGGCGAAAAAAAACCAACGCAGTGTATCGCGTTGGCCTTTTGAAAAAAGCTTGTAAAGCTTGGCTAGTCTTGATTAACGTGCGCGACCGCGACGCAACAAGTTGACGATGGCCAACAGAATAACAGCACCCAGGAAGGATACCAACAGCGACGACACACTAAAGTCATCGGAGTTGATGGTGCCCGAGCCAAACAGTGGCGACAACAGCCAGCCGCCCAGGAACGCGCCGACGATGCCGACAGCGACGTTCAGAATCATGCCTTGCTCGGCATCGGTCTTCATGACCATGCTTGCCAGCCAGCCCAGGATACCGCCAACAACGATCCAGATAATGAATAACATGGTAAATCCTCCAGTAAGTGAGATGGTCCCCAAAAAACACGATTGAATTTCTGTGGCCTTGTTGACAACTGTAATGACGAGTCTCACCGCGGTCGGTGCGGCAACTCACGTTAGACAAGCAAATTGGTTTTCTGGTTCAGTAGCGGGACAAATTTCCTAAATGAATACTTCCCAGAAACATCACATAACGGTGCGTCAACGTACAGAACGGCGGGGCCGCGGGAACTATTGTGAGTCCCTGTCGACGACACACAGTCGTTGTAACGTATCCAAGACTATCGAGACTTTATAAGGATTTACGCCATGAGCAACTACGACACCACCAATCAACAACAATCCCGCATGGTTACCGGTTTGTTCAATGATCGTGACAGCGCCGAGCGCGCATATAACGCCATCTCGACCCGCGGCTACAGCAAGGACGACGTCACCCTGATGATGTCGGACGACACCCGCAAGACCCATTTTGCCGATACCGACTCCGAACTGGGCTCGAAAGCGGCTGAAGGCGCTGGCGTTGGCGCCGGCATTGGCGGCACGATCGGCGCCGTACTGGCTGGTATCGCCGCTGTCGGCACGACGCTGGTCCTGCCAGGCGTCGGCCTGGTGATCGCTGGTCCTATCGCTGCCGCACTGGCTGGCGCCGGCGCTGGCGGCCTGACGGGCGGCCTGATCGGTGCACTGATCGGCGCAGGCATTCCTGAAGAGCGCGCAGCGCACTATGAAGAGTCGCTCAAGAATGGCGGCATCCTGATGGGCGTGACCCCACGTTCGGAAGAAGATGCAGCGCACATCGAGCGTTCGCTGACTGAAAACAATGGCCAGCACGTGATCGGCACGGGCCTGGGCGCTACTGCCGGTGCAGTCAGCGGCGCCGCCATCGGCGCCGTCGGCGGCCCGATCGGCATGGCAGCAGGTGCAGCAATCGGCGGCATTGCCGGCGGCCTGGCAGGCAAGGGCGCAGCTGAAGTGGTGAACCCGAAGTCGGGTGACGACCTGGGCGAACACTACCTGGCCAAGGGCGTTGGCGCATCCGGCGGTGCAGTTGCTGGCGCGGCAGTTGGCGCGGTCGGCGGCCCGATCGGCATGGCAGCAGGCGCAGCCATCGGTGGCATCGCGGGTGGCATTGCCGGCCGCGGCGCTGGCGAAGTAGCCAACCCGCATGGCGAAGACCGCCTGCATGAGCACAACCTGGCCGAAGGCGTGGGCGCTTCCGGTGGCGCAGTTGCCGGTGCGGCAGTTGGCGCAGTCGGCGGCCCGATCGGCATGGCAGCAGGCGCCGCTATCGGTGCACTGGCTGGCGGCGCAGCCGGCCACGGCATTGCCCGCGTGGTGAACCCGCAAGCGGAAGATGCGTACTGGCGCGATGCCTACACGACGTCGTCGTACTACACCCCGGGCTACACCTATGATGACTACGCACCAGCCTACAAGCTGGGCTACACGGGCGCCAGCAAGTACCCAGGCGCATACGACGAGTCCGAGTCGCACCTGGCCAACGAGTGGGACAACGTCAAGGGCCAGTCGCGCCTGACGTGGCAGCAAGCCAAGTCGGCCTCCCGTGCAGCATGGGACAAAGTTGACCGTAAAGTGTAATCAGCAAGCAAGCAATCAAAGAAAGCCCCACGACCTCGCGGTCGTGGGGCTTTTTTCATGATGGCAGCGATTAATTGGCCTTGATGGCTTCCACTTCGATCAACAGCTTCACTTCAGGGAAAAACGTCGGCATGCCATAAGTGATGCCGAAATCGTCGCGCTTGAAATTGCCAGATACGTCGGCGCCGCAGACTTCACGCTTGAGCCTTGGATGATCGATGCATTTGAAGCGGTTGATTGTCAGCGTCAGCGGCCTGGTCACCCCGTGCAGCGTGAAGTCGCCTTCGGCGGTGGCGGGTACGTCGCCGTTGAACGTCATTTTTTTCGATTTGAACGTGGAAGTCGGGAACTTGGCGACGTCAAACATGTCGGCGCCTTTGGCATGCTCGTTCAGCTTGGCGTTGCCGAAGTCCAGGCTGGACGTATCGACGGTAATGTCGACCGAGCCGGTCTTGGCCGCACGGTCCAGCGTGATGGTGCCGCTGGTTTTCAGGAATTTGCCGCGCAGGATGGACAGGCCACCCATGTGGTCGGCTTCGAAGCTTGGATACGTGTGGGTTGGCTCGATGTTGTAGGTCACTGGCGCAGCAACGGCAAACGACGCGCTGGCCGCAGCGGCCAGGGCAAGGCTGAGTTTTTTGAATGTCATCATGTTCTCTCTCGTGGTGGTTACGGAGCCGTGGCGGCGCCGTTGCGAAGGTAGCACGGAATGACATAAAAAAGAAAACCCGCATGCTTGAGCCGCATGCGGGTTTCATTGGCAGGTGAAGGACCTTAGATCGTCGCGGCCAGTTTGGCAGCCAGGCCGATGTAATTGGCCGGTGTCATGGCCAGCAGCAGATCCTTGGCGTCCTGCGGAATGGCGAGCGTCAGGATGAATTCGCGCAGCGCATCTTTTGAAATGCCCTTGCCGCGCGTGAGTTCCTTCAATTGCTCGTACGGGTTTTCAATGCCGTAGCGGCGCATGACGGTTTGCACCGGCTCGGCCAGCACTTCCCAGTTGGCGTCGAGGTCGGCCGCCAAGCGCGCGGCATTGACTTCCAGCTTGTTCAGGCCGCGCAGGCAGCTGTCGTAAGCCAGCAGCGTATAGCCGAAGCCGACGCCGATATTGCGCAGCACGGTTGAATCGGTCAGGTCGCGCTGCATGCGCGACACCGGCAATTTTTCCGCCATGTGCTTGAGGATGGCGTTGGCCAGGCCCAGGTTGCCTTCGGAATTCTCGAAGTCGATCGGGTTGACTTTGTGCGGCATGGTCGACGACCCGATTTCGCCTGCTTTCAGGCGCTGCTTGAAGTAACCCAGCGAAACGTAGGTCCAGATGTCGCGGTTCAGATCGAGCAGGATCGTGTTGGCGCGCGCAAACGCATCGAACAGCTCGGCCATGTAGTCATGTGGCTCGATCTGGATGGTGTACGGGTTGAACACCAGGCCGAGGCGCTCTTCGATGACGGCTTTTGAAAAAGCCGGCCAGTCGACGTCCGGGTAAGCGGACAGGTGCGCGTTGTAGTTGCCGACAGCGCCATTCATCTTGGCCAGCATTTCCACCGAAGCAATGCGCTCGGCTGCGCGCTGCAGGCGGGCGACGACGTTGGCAAATTCCTTGCCGAGCGTGGTCGGGCTGGCAGTCTGGCCGTGCGTGCGCGAAAGCATCGGCAGGTCGGCGTTCGCGTGCGCGATCTCGGTCAGCTTGGCAATCACTGCGTGCAGCGTCGGCAGCATCACGGTATCGCGCGCAGCCTTGAGCATCATGCCGTGCGAAGTATTGTTGATGTCTTCGGAGGTGCAGCCGAAATGGATGAATTCGCTGGCGGCAACCAGTTCCGGTACATCCTTGACCTGCTCCTTGAGCCAGTACTCGACGGCTTTGACGTCGTGGTTGGTGACCGCTTCGATTTCCTTGATGCGGGCGGCATCGGCGTCGGTGAAGTCGCTGGCCATGCGCTCGAGGTGAGCGTTCGCTTCCGTCGAGAATGGCTTGATTTCAGGAAGGCCCGCCTCCGACAGTGCCTGCAGCCAGGAAATTTCAACTTTGACGCGGTGGTGCATGAAGCCCGCTTCCGACAGGATCGGGCGCAGCTTGTCGGTTTTGGACGCATAGCGGCCGTCCAGGGGGGACAGGGCCGACAGGGTAAAGGAGGGGGCGGTGGCGGTCATGGCGGGCGCTTGTTGAAAAGACGCGATTTTACCACCCCCGCAATGTGTTGCTGCGCTGCCCGCTACGCGGTTGCCAGCCGACTTTCACCGCAATGCCGATGATATACTGGCTGCATTGCCCCAACCTGAGTGTTTATGAAACTGATTGGTTCCCTGACGAGCCCCTTTGTCCGCAAAGTGCGCATTGTGATGGCGGAAAAAAAGCTCGATTATGTGTTCGAGCTCGATAACGTCTGGGGCGCCGAGAGCAAGGTTGGCCAGTCCAATCCCCTCGGACAGGTACCGTGCCTGGTGATGGAAGACGGCGCCGTCATGTACGATTCGCGCGTCATTGCCGAATATCTCGATACCCTCACGCCGGTCTGCAAGTTGTTGCCGCCCAACAGCCGCGACCGCGCCGCCGTGAAAGTCTGGGAAGCGCTGGCTGACGGCGTCCTCGATGCTGCTGTGCTCGTGCGCCTGGAAAAAACCCTGCGCCCGGAAGAGCAGCAAAGCGCCGCCTGGATTGCGCGCCAGTACGGCAAGGTGCACGCCGGCCTGGCGGTCATGTCTGCCGACCTGGGCGAGCAACCGTTCTGCAAAGGCATCCACTACACGCTGGCCGACGTTGCCGTCGGCGGCGCGCTGGGCTGGCTGGCGTTCCGTTTCCCCGAAATCGACTGGCGCAGCGACTATCCGAACCTGGCGCGCCTGTTCGATAAACTGTCCGAACGCGCCTCGTTCAAGGACACCGTGCCGCGCGAAGCGTGATGCAGCCGCGCACGCGCACGACGGTGGTGTTTGGCGAAGCGCTGGTCGACGACTTTGGCGCCGAGCAGGTGGTCGGCGGCGCGCCGTTCAACGTGGCCCGCCACCTGGCTGCCTTCATGGCGCCGCAATTGATGCTCACGCGCATAGGCGAAGACCGCAACGGCGCCATCGTGCGGGGCGAGTTCGAGCGTTTCGCCATGTCGCCTGCCGGCTTGCAGGTCGACGCGATGGAAGAAACCGGCCGCGTGGTGGTCGAACGCACGCCTGCCGGGCACCGTTTTTCGATCTTGCCGAACCAGGCGTACGATTACATCGATACCCAGGGCGCCCTCGAGGCAGTGGCCGCAGTCGACGCCGGCCTGGTGTATTTCGGCACGCTGGCGCAGCGCGCGGAGCGTTCGCGTACGGCACTCTTTGCCGTGCTGGAAGCGCTTGCCGCCCCCCGTTTTCTCGACCTGAACCTGCGCGGCAGCCAGGTCGACGAACGCTGCGTGTTCCACTCGCTGCAGGCCGCCAATATCGTCAAGGTCAACGAAGAAGAACTGCAGTCGCTGTTCCAGTGGTATTTCCAGATCAAGCCGCTTGATCCGCCCCTGACGGCGGAGGAAGTACGGGCTTCATGCCGCGCGCTGCTGCAGATGTTTTCGCTCGACGCACTGATCGTCACGCTGGGCCACCGCGGCTCGGTGTATTTTGGCCGCGGCGAGGAAGCGCCGATCGTCCACCGCGACAGCCCGGCGCCGCCGTTCGTCATCGACACGGTTGGTGCGGGCGACGCATTCTCGGCGATTTTCCTGCTGGGCCGCATCCGTGGCTGGCCCCTCGACGTCAGCCTCGCGCGCGCGAACGCATTCGCCGGCGCGATCTGTGCGATTCCGGGGGCGATACCAGGGGATATGGGGTTTTACGACAAGTGGATGATGGGGTGGCGGTGAGCAAGGGATTCCAGCTACCAGCTACCAGTCAACGTAAAACCGTCATCCCGATGAAAATCGGGACCCATTCTGAAGCCGCATTGACGTGGCGTTTGCAACGTTGGCCACTCAGCATGGGTCCCGGCCTGCGCCGGGATGACGGTTTATAAGATGGCGGTGAAAGCAAGTTCCACCGCATCCAGACCTTGGTGATTTACAACTGGCTCTGCAGGTAGTTCTGGATGCCGATCTTGTTGATGATATCGAGCTGCGTTTCCAGCCAGTCGATATGCTCTTCGGTATCTTCCAGGATCATCAGGAACAGGTCGCGCGAGACGTAATCGGCAGCGATTTCCGAAGCGGCAATGCCTTCCTTGACCGTCAGCTGGGCCGCGCGCTCCAGTTTCAAATCGCATTCCAGCATTTCCTGGGTGGCTTCACCGATCAGGAGCTTGTGCAGCGCCTGCAGGTTGGGCAGGCCGTCGAGCATCAGGATGCGGTCGATCAGCTTGTCGGCGTGTTTCATTTCACCGATGGACTCGTCGTATTCTTTCTTGCCGAGCTTGGCAAAACCCCAGTGCTGGTACATCCGTGCGTGCAGGAAGTACTGGTTCACTGCAGTCAGTTCGTTGGTCAACTGTGCGTTGAGCAACCGGATGACGTTTGGATCGCCTTTCATGACATGCCTTGTTCTTTGTGTGGGGATAAACCCATGATAGCAAAATGGTGGGCAGCCTTGGGAGGAATCCTTTGTTGCTACCGCCGGTTGTGCCGCACGGCCGACATTTCCGCCTCGCGCGATTGCGTCGTAAGATGGCAAGCGCGCCGCACAGGCCGCCTGTTCACCTATCGGGAATAATGACTATGAAAACACTGAGCATCATCGCGTTGCTGGCCATGGCGGCCAGCGCATCGGCCGCCACCGTGCAGGTCAGGATCGACGGCGTCACCAGCGACAAGGGCGTGGTGCAGGTCGCCGTCTGCGACGAAGCAAATTACCGCAAGGATTGCCAGTTGACAGCCACCGTGCCGGCGCGCAAGGGCTTTGTCATGGCCGACGTGCCAGACGTGCCTGCGGGAACCTGGGCCGTGCTGGCCTACCATGATGAAAACGGCAACAAAAAGCTGGACACCAACTTTGTCGGCATGCCCAGGGAAGGCTATGGCTTCTCGAACGGCGCCAAGTCGACCTTCGGCCCGCCGTCCTTCAAGGAGGCGGCGATTGCGGTCGGCGAGGGGAAGGTCACTGCAATGGTGACGTTGACGTACTGAGTTGACGTACTCAGTTAACCTACTGAGCAGCAAAAATAGAGGTAGCGCAGGCCGCTGTTATGCAGCCTGGCGCTGGAACCGCAGTTCAGTGGCGTGGATGGTTGCCACGTGTTCATCGAGCACTTCGCGGGCATAGTCGACACATTTGCCGCAGCAGGTGCCGACGCCAAGTTGTTCATGCAGTTCCGCCATGGAGGAAATGCCGAGCTCGACAGCCTGGCGGATTTCGCGGTCGGAGATGTTGTTGCAGACGCAGACGATCATCGTAAGTTCCTTGCCACTAGGTTACTTTATCTTTTGCCACTATAATGAGAATCATTCTCATTCCGTTTCGTATTGTGCCCTCGGTGCATTTTCTTTGCAAGCGGTTTACGCAAGCGAATGCGGGCCGGCAGTGGCGCCTGCAGCGCGCCTTACCAAATCGCAAATAGAAATAATTCGCATTTAGGTTTATGATGTGGTCATCCGTGTCCAGCAGTGCCTCGCTGCGCCAGACCCGCTGTCCAAGAAGGCCATATGACCCTAGCTCCTACTCTCAGTACGCTCGACACTCTGCCTGCCGGGAAAAGTGCGACCGTAATTCACCTGGCGCCCGCCGCGCCCAACGGGCAGGGCGCCGATGTGTCGCGCCGCCTGATGGAACTCGGTTTCGTCCCGGGCGAACGTATCCGCGTGCTTAAGCGCGGCGTGCCGGGCGGTGAACCCATCGCTGTCAAAGTTGGCCAGTCCACCTTTGCACTGCGCCGCTTTGAAGCGGCGCTTGTCTCCATCAAACCGGAATAACATGGGTGCAGTAGAAAATGTACAAGCGGCGGTGACGCCGCTGGTGGCGCTTCTGGGGAACCCGAACTGCGGCAAGACGGCGTTGTTCAATCGCCTCACCGGTTCGCGCCAGAAAGTGGCCAACTACGCTGGCGTCACCATCGAGCGCAAGGAAGGCACGTTCACGTCGCCGGCCGGGCAAGCATTCCGCGTGCTGGACTTGCCTGGCGCTTACAGCCTGAGCGCCCACACGCCCGACGAAGCCATCACGCGCGACGTGGTGGCCGGCCTGCGCGCGGGCGAAACCGCGCCGAATGCCGTCATCTGCGTCGTCAGCGCCGTCAACCTGCGCCTCAACCTGCGCCTGGTGCTGGAAATCCAGCGCCTTGGCCTGCCGATGGTCCTGGCGCTGAACATGGTCGACGTGGCCAAAAAGCGCGGCATCGTCATCGACACCGTGCGCATGGCCCAGGAGCTCGGCATGCCGGTGGTGGAAACCATCGCCGTGCAGGCCGGCGGCGAAAAGGAACTGCTGCGCGTGCTCGACCAGATGCCGTTCGGCGAGGTTACCACGCCGTTCCCGCTGTCCGTCATCGACGCCGTGTCGGTCGAAGAAACGCAGCGCGAAGTGCGCCGCATCCTGGACGTCTCCACCAGCCACGAGTCCGACACGGGCAACCTGTCCGAAAAAATCGACCAGGTGGTGCTGCATCCCGTGGCCGGCCCGGTGATCCTGGCCGCGATCATGTTCCTGATTTTCCAGGCCGTGTTCAGCTGGGCTGCCGAACCGATGGACATGATCAAGACCGGCGTCGAGTCGCTTGGCACGTGGCTCGGTGGGGCCATGTCGGAAGGCCCGCTGCGCAGCCTGCTGGTGGAAGGCATCATGGGCGGTGTCGGCAGCGTGCTGGTATTCCTGCCGCAAATTTTGATTCTGTTTTTCTTCATTCTGATGCTGGAAGACTGCGGCTATCTGCCGCGCGCCGCGTTTTTGCTGGACCGCCTGATGGGGCGCGTCGGCCTGTCCGGCCGCGCCTTCATTCCGCTGCTGTCGAGCTTTGCCTGCGCCATCCCTGGCGTGATGGCCGCGCGCACCATCCAGAATCCGCGCGACCGCCTGATCACGATCATGATCGCGCCGTTGATGACGTGTTCGGCCCGCCTGCCGGTGTACGCCCTGATCATTGCTGCGTTCATTCCCGAACGCGAAGTGGGCATCTTCAATTTGCAGGGCCTGGTGCTGTTCATCCTGTATGCGGCCGGCATCCTGTCGGCGATGGCCGTGGCGTGGGTGTTCCAGCGCTTCATGGGTTCGCACGGCCAGCAGCCGCTGATGCTGGAACTCCCCAGCTACCACTGGCCGCACCTGCGCAACCTGGCGCTCGGCTTGTGGGAACGTGCGCGCATCTTCATGACGCGCGTCGGCACCACCATCCTGGTGCTGATGATCCTGGTCTGGTTCCTGTCGAGTTTTCCGGGCGCCCCGGAAGGCGCCACGCATCCGCCGATCTACTACAGCGTGGCCGGCATGATCGGGCGCGCGCTGTCCGTCATTTTCGAGCCGATCGGCTTTGGCTGGCAGATCTGCATCGCACTGGTGCCCGGCATGGCGGCGCGTGAAGTGGCCGTCGGCGCGCTCGGCACCGTGTACGCGCTCTCTGCCAGCGGTTCCGACGTCGCCACGACGCTCACGCCATTGATCGCCAAATCGTGGTCGATTGCCACGGCGTTGTCGCTGTTGGCGTGGTACGTATTTGCGCCGCAGTGCCTGTCCACGCTTTCCGTCGTCAAGCGCGAAACCGGCTCCATGCGCTATCCTTTGATCATGGCCGGCTACATGTTCGCGCTGGCGTATGTCGCATCGTTCATCACCTATCGCGTCGCACTGGCGACGCTCGGAGGCTGATATGCAGGAATTGATCGTTGCATTGATCGTCGCTGTCGCTGCCCTGTACGCGGCGGCCAGGTATTTGCCGCGCGCCTGGCGCGAGCAGATCGTCTTTTTTCTCAGCCAGCGCGGCGCCAGCCAGACCCGCATGGCTGCTTTCTTTAAAACCGAAGCAAGTTGCGGCAGCGGTTGCGGCAGTTGCGGCAGCGGCAATGGCGGCTGCGCTGCGCCTGCGCTGAACCTGGAACAAGACGCGCCTGCCACCGGGCGGCGCGTGATCAAGATCCACTCGCGCCCTCAAACCTGATCCAGCATCGCCATGAGCCGGCGCGCATCGTATGGCGCGCGCACCTTGATATCGTTGTCGAAGTAGCAGTACAGATCCCGGCTGGCGCGCTTTGGCGGCACCTTTGACGCTACCAGCACCGCATCCTGCGGCTGGCCGCCCGCTGTCCAGGCGCGGATGCGTTCCGCCCAGCGCGCCAGCGCCGCGTCGCTGTAGCCGCTGGCGTACAACTCGGTGTCGCCATGCAGGCGCAGGTACATGAAATCCGCAGTCACATCTTCCATGTACGGCCATTTGCCGGCCGTATCGGCCACCACCAGCGCCACCTTGTATTTCCTCAGCAGTGCGATGAAAGCCGCGTCCATGAAACTCTCGTGCCGCACCTCGAGCGCGTGACGCACGGGGCGCTTGCGGTCGATTTCCAGCAGCGCGCGTTCATTCATTCTCGGTTCGTGCCCGCGCGCCAGCGCCAGCGCGGCTTGCGTATCGTGCGGCAGCAGGCTTAAAAAGCCTTCCAGGCGGTCGGCATCGAAACGGAAGTTGGGCGGCAGCTGCCATAAAAACGGGCCGAGTTTTTCGCGCAGCGCGAACACCCCCGACGCCATCACATTGGCCAGCGGTTTCGCGGCGTCGCGCAGGCGCAGCGTGTGAGTGAGGAACCGGTTGCCCTTGTTCGCGAATACGAAGTCCCTGGGCGTGGCTGCGTACCATTCGGCGTAGCTTTCCGGGCGCTGCAGCGAATAGAAAGAGCCGTTGATTTCAATGCTCGACAACTGGGTCGATGCAAAGGCCAGCTCGTCGTCCTGGCGCAGGCCTTTCGGGTAAAAAGTGCCGCGCCAGGGCGGATAGCGCCAGCCCGAAATACCGATCCGGATCGTCATGGTGTGCCTTCGCTTGCAGTGCCGTTGCAATCGATACTATCGGAGTGGGCTCTGCCCTGCAATTGCTGCCGGAAGCGCGCGTCTGCCATGCTAAGCTGCTGTTACCTACAACTACCGGTGCTTCCATGATCGTCGTCCATCACCTGAACAATTCGCGCTCGCAGCGCATCCTCTGGCTGCTCGAGGAATTGGGACTCGATTACGAGATCAGGAAGTACCAGCGCGATCCGAAAACCATGCTGGCGCCGCCGGAACTGAAAGCCGTGCACCCGCTGGGCAAGTCGCCGGTCATCTCGGACGACGACAACGTGGTGGCCGAATCGGGCGCCATCGTCGCCTACCTGGTCGAGCGCTACGGCCAGGGCAAGCTGGTGCCCACTGCCGGCACGGCCGACAAACTGCGCTACAACCACATCCTGCATTACGCCGAAGGCACGGCCATGCCGCCGCTGCTGATGAAGCTGATCTTCGACCGCATTGAAACCGAGCGCATGCCGTTCTTTGTAAAACCCATTGCAAAGGGCATCGCGGCCAAGGTCAAAAAGATGTTCATCATGCCGAACATCGAGAACAACCTGGCGTTCATGGAAGGGGAGTTGAACAAGTCGGCCTGGTTTGCCGGCAGCGACTTCACCGCCGCCGATGTGCAGATCAGCTTTGTGCTGGAAGCTGCGGCGTCGCGCGGCGGGCTCGATGCCCGCTACCCGAAACTGCTGGCCTGGCTGGAGCGCATCCACGCGCGTCCGGCTTACCTGCGTGCGCTCGAGCGTGGCGGCAAATACGATTTTGTAAAATAAGGCGTCGTGTTGACCATTTTACTGCCGCTTTCAAGCTGAACTTATGGCCAAACTGCTCGCCATCGATGGCCTGAACATCGTCAGGCGCGTCTACGAAGCCAGCCCGGAGCCGGATTCGCCGATCAAGGCCGCCACGGCGCTGCGCCATGCGCTGTCGTCGTTCCGTACCGTGCTCGATACGCACCAGCCCACCCATGTGCTGGCCGCGTTCGACTACGGCGGCCCCACCTGGCGCCACGCCCTGTATCCACGCTACCGCGAACACCGCGCGCCGATGCCGGCCGACCTGCGCGCCGCGCTGCCGGAATTCCAGCAACGCCTGGCGCAGGCGGGCATGCATCCCCTGAGCATTCCCGAGGTGGAAGCGGACGACGTGATCGGCACCGGCGTGCTGCGCTGGCTGGCCGAGGGCAGGGGAGAGGCGATTGTGGCCACCACCGACAAGGACCTGCACGGCCTGGTCGCGCACGGTGCGCTGGTCTGGGACCATTTCAAGAACGAGTGGCACGACGACGCCTGGGTGCGCAACCGCTTTGGCGTGGCGCCCGAGTCGATCGTCGACCTGCTGGCGCTGATGGGCGACGCCACTGACGGCGTGCCGGGCGTATCGAAAGTCGGCATGAAGACGGCGGCGCGCCTGCTCAATGCGTACGGTGACCTCGATGCCGTGATGGCCGGCGCCGGCATCCTGAAGACGCCGCTCGGCGAGCGCCTGCGCGCCGAGCGCGACATCCTGTACCTGTCGCGCCAGCTGGTCGAACTGAAAACGGACGTGCGCCTGGGCGTCACGTGGAACATGCTGGCCTGGAGCCAGCCATGACAGTCGGGACAGTACGGAAGGATGCAGCATGATCAAGGCACTCATCATCGACGCCAGCGCCGTGGCGCGCGGCTTGTTGAACACCGTGCTGGCGGACGGCGGCTACGACGTCGTGGGATCCACCCATACGATGGGGCAGGGCCTTGCGCTGGCCCTGAAGCACCACCCGCAACTCATCTGCATCGCGCGCGAACAGATCGAGGATGGCAGCGGCGTGGTCCAGGAACTGCGCGCAAAGCTGCCCAAGTCGCTGATCTTCATGGTGTCCGGCGCCATCGACGCCGCCACCATTCAATCTTCGCTGGCGCTGGGAATCAACGGCTTTATCGTCAAGCCCTTCAAGGCCGATGCCGTGCTCAAGACCATCAGGAGTGCGGTGCTGGCGCTGATCAAAAAGCAGCAGGCGCCGCCGGCGGCATAAGGACGGCACCGCCTGCATGTCAGTAATTTTGCACCTCAAATTCAGTGATGTCGTCACGCCGTATCGATGGACGATCATGCTGCGGTTGTCGCCTGGTCAGCGTGTAAAGAAACGGTTAATTGTCACCTTCGGCGAAGCCGAATTGTTTGACCAACATCGCGGCCAGCAAGTCCGCCTGTAGCATCAGCTTCGCGCCGGTAGTCCCTGCATCAGTTGTACGCTCCGCGAAACTGGTGGTCAGCAGCACCACGAAGTCAACGACAAATTCAAGATCTTCAAGCGCTTCGCCTCTGACTGCCTCGGCAATGAAATTTTTCGTCAGATTCGCGCCTTCGGACAAGAGCGCTTTGAATTCGTCTGTTTCCTTGAGATCGATAGAAGCAATGCGTAACGCGCGGCGCAGGTCGACTTCTGCAGCTTCGGTAAGAAAAAATTCTCGTAAAAAGTCGCGTAACTTCCCTGCATGATGAGGACCAGGCCGCGTGAGGATGGGTGCAAGCCGGTCCAATTGCCGCGCCCAGGTCTGCTGGACAATATGAAAAAGTATGGCTTCTTTATTCGGAAAGTATTGATAGAGCGACGCGATATTCACCCCCGCCTTTTCGGCAACCTTGTTCGCAGTAAATCCTGCCAATCCTTCGCTGGTCAAAATGTAAGTAGCTGCCTCGATCAACGCATCCACGGTTGCGATGGCACGTCGCTGTCGAGGCAACTTCTTGGGGCTGATATTCGGTTTCGGGCGCATCTGGTTATCGGTCAGTTGGAATGTGATTAGTCAATGCAAGCTTTTACTTATATTCTAACTGCTTCTACATTCATTAGAGGCAACAAAAATGTCAAGCGCAGAACAAACCCCTGTAGTTATCATTGGCGCCGGTGTGGCCGGACTCACTTTGGCTACGTTTCTCCATTCAAGCGGCATCGAATGCGTTGTGCTGGAGCGTCGAGATCGCGCCTACCTTCAGACGGTGCGGCAACGCGCCGGAGTCGTTGATGCCCGCAATGTACAGATGTTCGAGCGTTGGGGATTCGCGGAAAAGCTGCTTGCAGGCCCCGTTGCCCAGACGATCGACTATCGAACAGACGGGGTCAGCCGCATCTTCGACATTACCGGCGACGGTGCCAGCACGGGCCGATTTTGCACCCAGCAGATGCTGGTGAATAATCTGCTTCGGGTACTGATTGATGAGATGGGCGGCGATGTGCGTTTCTAAGTAAGCGATGTCACCATTCAGAATGAAGACGGTACACTCCCGCAGGTAAGCTACAGGGATGCCAACGGAACACATCAGATCACTTGCGACTACATCGCCGGTTGCGATGCCGACCGTGGCGTAAGCCGTGCCTCCATTCCGGACGGGGTACTGACCACAGTGACTCACGAGTTCGGATACGCGTGGCTTGCAGTGTTAGTGGGGTCTCCGGTCAAAGGCCATCCAATCATGGGTGTGAGCCAGCATGGCTTCGTTGCCCAGCTTCCACGTGGGCCACAGCGCAGCCGCTACTATCTGCAGTGCGCATTGACAGACAATGCAGCCGATTGGCCGGAGCAGCGTATTTGGGACGAAATTCGACTCCGTATGAACGATGCGTCGATTGAAAACGCCATGGTGCACGAGACCGATTTTGTGCCTCTTCGCTCAGTCGTTCATTTTCCAATGCAGCATGGCCGTTTGTTTCTCGCTGGCGATGCGGCGCATCTCGTACCGCCTACTGGCGCCAAGGGGATGAACCTGGCTCTTTTCGATGTAGATACGTTGTCTCTGGCACTGGTACAGGCTTTGTGTCAGCAAGATTTGTCAGCATTGGAGAGCTACTCCGACACGATATTGCCTCGCCTGTGGCGTTATCAGGAGTTCAGCGCATGGATGACCGATACGATGCATGACGCTGGTGATGCTAGCATCAACGGCAATTTCCGGCAGATGACAGCGCGTGCCCGGTTGGATGAACTGTTTGATTCGGAGACGGCTGCGCGGCGGCATAGCGAGTACCAACGCGGAACGGCTTGACGAGATAACAGCGATATCTGACCGGGAGAGACGAATAATTTCGTGTTGCACAAGCACTGTCGGGGTCAGTTCCGTCAAGTGGACATCGCTGAACTTTTTCATTTGTTAATGGTCATCCGAGCCAATGTATTTGCCATTCAGTTTTCTTGCAAACGCCGGTGACGAAGCGACAAACTTTTATCTGAGAAGTTCATCGATGTCGCTTTGCCGGACCTGACACCAGTTCGGACACCAGTTCGTGTGACACCAGTTCGTGGACACCAGTTCGGGCGCTTCGCGAATGATGCGCAGCTATGGATTGAGTGCGACCGCCCGTTTTGGCCTGGTCGACGCCTGGTAACGCTGGCCAGCGGCTCGGTTCACGTGGAGTAGTCGGGACTCTCGATGTCCGCGACGATACCTGCCTCCACAGGATCCCATGCGAGCACATTGCGGGTCCATTCGTTCGACGCCGGTCCATTGTTCTGTACCCACATGGCAAGTGGGCCGAAGTGAACCATGGCCTCTTCTGGTGTTATGGCGCGTGAAGGTACGTCGAGCTGGCGGCCGATTGCCTCCGCGATCTGCCGAAATGCTACGCCCTCTTCAGCGACCGCATGGAATGCTTCGCCCCTTCCGCGCCGCTCTAGCGCCAGGCGGTAGACCCGCGCAGCATCGCGCCGGTGGACGGAAGGCCAGAGATTCTGACCGTCGCCGATGTAGGCCGACACGCCTTTCTCTTTTGCGACCGCAGCCAGCATGGGCACGAATCCATGTCGCTCGCCCCTGCCGTGGACGGAACGCGGGTTGCGCACGACCATCGCGTGGATGCCACGTTCGGCAAGTTCGAACGCTGCCTGTTCCGAAGCGCGTGGGAATGCACGCAATACAGGCGGACGCGCATCCTCGAAGACTTTCTCTCCGGTCGTCTGAAGAAACCCGCTCGTCACCACGAGGGGGCGGTCCGATCCCGCAAATGCGGCACCGAACGCTTCGATGGCGGCGCGGTCTTGCGCGGCCAGTTCGCCGATCTTCGACATGTCGAGTCCAAAGGCCGTGTGGATGATGCCCTCCGCATCCTCAGCGGCCTGCCGGAGCAGGCCGATATCCTCGATCGAGCCCAGCACCGGCGTGACGCCGGCACGGGCGAGCGCTTCACCCTTGTCCTTTGTTCTTGCCAGTCCCGAAACGGAATGTCCCGCGTCGAGCAACTCACGAACGATCATTGAACCGATCCAGCCGGTCGCACCCGTCAGAAATACATGCATGTCATCTCCTTGTCGAAACCCGGTGAACCAATGCCCACCATGTCAGTCACTGACATCCTATAGAATCTGTCAGTTACTGACAAGACAAAGGTTATCGATGGCCAAGAATGCCGACGACATGGGAAGCCGACTTCAACGCGCTGCGTTAGATTTGTTCCGCGAGCAAGGCTACGACCGGACCACGGCTGCCGGGATTGCCGCACGCGCAGGTGTCACCGAGCGGACTTTTTTTCGCTACTTTGCAGACAAGCGCGAAGTATTGTTCGGCGGCGAAGCCGTCCTGCGATCCGCGCTGTTGCGCGCAATCGCCGAAGCGCCGGAACAGCTTGGACCGCTCGATACGCTGTTCCGGTCTTTCCAGTCGGTGGGTTCGCTGCTCGAAAACAATCGGCCGTTCTCCGTGCCGCGGCAAGAAATCATCTCGGCCACGCCCGCTCTCCAGGAGCGCGAGCAGGCCAAGCTTGCCGCCCTGGCAGACGCATTGGCCGTCGCACTGAAGGCGCGCGGCGCGACGGAACTACAATCCGTGCTCGCCGCACGCACGGGCATGGCTGCGTTCGCCATGGCCACGGTGGCGTGGCTCGAACATCCGCAACCGGGACTGGCAGACCGGCTCGATCTCATCTTGCTGGAACTGAAGACGATGTTCGCTGCGGTATCCCCGGCAGACGAGTAACGGTCTTGTCTGCTGCGGATCCCGCCTGGTCCCATGATGGATGACGTGCGTTGAGAACAGCCTGTGATTCGCTCGAGATCGAAAATTGTTGAAGCAGGCGCCGGACTTTACGCGAGCGTCACCACCTGGCCGTTGATGTGTGCATCAATCGACGGCCTTGACGGCTTCCATGATCACCTTGGCCACTTCTTGTGGGTGGGAAATGTATGCCATGTGGCTTGAGCGAAGCTCGGTGACTTTTGCGCCGGAGCGGGTGTACATCCACTTCAGCAACGCCGGCGCGATGGTGCGGTCTTGTGTGGTCACGATGGCGTAGCTGGGTTTGGTGTGCCAGGCGGCAGCCTGGAGTTTCACCCCAAACGTCTCGACCGACATCGGCTTTGCCGATGCAGACATGAAAGAGGTCAGCGCAACAGGCAAGTCGGCGCCGAGGCTGTCGTGGTAAGCGGCCGGATCAGGCACAAAATGCGTCGTGTCGAGCATCTTCAGGCTGACCTTCATGGGGAAACGCTGCGACAGTTCACCTAACGTTTCTCCTTTCTCTGGCTGGAACGCTGCCACGTACACCAGCGCCTTGACGGTGTCATCGGTTCCCGCCTCTGTGATCACGGCGCCGCCATAGCTGTGTCCAACCAGCACCGTTGGGCCTTTCTGCTGCGACAGCACCAGACGCGTCGCGGCCACATCGTCGGCCATACTGGAGTGCGGCAGCTGCACCACGCTCACTGACAGCCCTTTCGCCTTTAACAAGTTATAGACGTCACGCCAGCCTGAACCATCTACCGTTGCGCCGTGCACTAACACGACGTTTTTCGCATCCGCCATCACGGCGCCCGATACTGATGCCAGAAGTATTCCGGCAACGACAAGCTTGTTCATCATTTTTCATCCTTTTCATGTCTTTTCCCGGCAAGCTTTCGTGCTGCCGGTCCATGTTGTAAAGAATATCCCGGCAGATTCTCATTGATAAGAAGGTAAAATTCGCATGAGTTTATCAATGAGGTTTATGAATGGACCGCATCATTTTGCGCGATCTTGCCGTATTTGAGGTGGTAGCGCGCCACCAGAGCTTTACCAGCGCAGCAGCCGAGCTCGGCATTTCGCAATCGGCGCTCAGCTATACGGTAAGCCAGCTGGAACAGCGGCTTGGCCTGGCCTTGCTGGCGCGCACCACGCGCCGTGTCGGTCCGACTGAAGCTGGACAGCGCCTGTTGGCGACCCTCGTGCCAGCCTTCAGCGATATTGGCGACGAGCTACAGGCGCTGCAGGAATTGCGCACGGAAGTGTCCGGCACGGTGCGCCTGACCATGGTGCCGGTGGCCTACGACACATTGCTGCGGCCGATACTTGCTGATTTCTTCGCACGCTATCCGCACGTGTCGGTGGAGGTATCCATCGATGAAGGTACCAGTGATATCGTTGCCAATGGTTTCGACGGCGGTATTCGCTTCGGCACGCTGGTGGAAAAAGACATGGTTGTCATGCCGTTGACGCAATCTTCGCCGGTAGTGATCGTGGGCGCGCCAGCGTATTTTGAAAGCCACATCCCCGCGCCGATAACGCCGGAGGAACTGAAGGCACATCGATGTATCAGCTATCGCTACAACACGTCGACCCGGCTGTATCGCTGGATGCTGGAAAAGGAGGGGAATAAAATTGAGTTCAAGTCCAATGGCCCGTTGGTATTGAACGATGGCGCAGCGATCCGTTCGGCCGCGATCGATGGATTGGGCCTGGCATATCTGTTTGCTGCGATGGTACAAGCTGACATCAAGGCCGGGTACCTGCAGCCGGTCTTGCAGGACTGGTTACCGGATTTGCCCGGTTTTAGCCTCTACTACCCAAGCCGGCGCCGCACCGCGCCAGCCTTCCGCGCCCTCATCGAGACCATGCGCGCTACCGCGCTGCCGTCGCGCGGATGACCGCTTGCCAATGCGCACCGTCCCATTCACAAGTGCGCGGTCACATCCGGCGCGCTGTCCCACTTGTCATGCTTCCCGTCGATCCACGTGACTGGCGCCGCCGCCAGTTCCTCCGGCGTCGCGTCGTCCAGGCACGCCAGGTTCACCGCATGAAATGCGCCCCAGCGAGGCGATGTTCCTGTCCCAAATGGGTGCACGCCGCAATGCCGGCAGAAAAAATGATGATCGCGCCGGGTGAGGAACTGGTAGTCCGCCAGGTCCTCTTCGCCGGACAGCAAACTGAATTCCGATGGGGCAACGATCGCGGGCCAGAAGCGCAGCTTGGCGCAAATGGTGCAGTTGCAACGCAGGGTACCTTGCGCCAAGTCGATTCGGGCGGTGAAACGGACGGTGCCACAATGACAGCTGCCATGATAAGTTTTCACGATTTTTCCCGAACACTGTTGCATTAGCCCACTAAAATTCCAGCAAATCCGGTAATATATGGACTTTTCCCAGTGGGAAATAATACACTGACTCATTCCGCTTTACTGATTAAGCGGCCTTGGCGAGCGCATATGCTGAACGAACGAAAAGACCAACTGTCGGCACAAAAAGTGGAAGTGGCGCTGGTATTCCAGCAAATGCTCGGTACTGCCGAAGCCGAAGCCTACCTGGCGCTCAATGGGTTTCCCGCAGAGATGATCGCGCGGATACTGGCCCGTCCCGACTTGCGTCGCTGCTACACCGATTCCACGCTCGCCGCCCTGCTCGAGCAGGACGCCTGATCCTTCAAATGGCGGTGTGCCCGTCGATGATGCCGCCGCCCAGGCACACATCGCCGTCGTACAGCACTGCCGATTGCCCCGGCGTGACCGCCCATTGCGGCTCGGTAAAATCGAGCGTGAAGCGATCCGGGCCCTGCGTCAGCACGCGGCAATCCACGTCGGCCTGGCGGTAGCGCGTCTTGGCCGCGAACGTTCCTGCTTCGGGCGCCACGCCTGCGATCCAGTTCGACTGGCCGGCTTCGAGCTGGCTTGACAGCAGCCACGGGTGGTCGTGGCCCTGCACGATATACAGCGTGTTGTTGGCAATGTCCTTGCGCGCCACGAACCACGGCTCGCTGGTACCGTCGGCATTCCTGTGCGCCTTCAGGCCGCCAATGCCGATGCCCTTGCGCTGGCCCAGCGTGTAGAACGACAGGCCCACGTGTTCCCCGACGGTGGTGCCGTCGTCGAGCTTGATCGGTCCCGGCTTGTACGACAGGTACTGGTTCAAAAAATCGCGGAAGGGGCGCTCGCCGATAAAACAGATGCCGGTCGAATCCTTCTTCGCCGCGTTTGGCAGGGCCAGCTTTTCAGCGATCTTGCGCACTTCGGTCTTGGCGATTTCACCGAGCGGGAAAAGCGTCTTGGACAACTGGGCCTGGTTCAGGCGGTGCAGGAAATAGCTCTGATCCTTGGTCGTGTCGAACGCTTTCAGGAGCTGGAAACTGCCCTGGTGTTCGCGCACGCGCGCGTAGTGGCCGGTGGCGATCAGGTCGGCGCCCAGGTGCATGGCGTGGTCGAGGAAGGCCTTGAATTTGATCTCGGCGTTGCACAGCACATCAGGATTGGGCGTGCGGCCTGCCTGGTATTCGCGCAGGAAGTCGGCGAACACGCGGTCCTTGTACTCGGCTGCGAAATTCACCGCTTCGATGTCCACGCCCACCACGTCGGCCACGCTGGCCGCGTCGATCCAGTCCTGGCGCGTCGAGCAGTACTCGGAATCGTCGTCGTCTTCCCAGTTCTTCATGAACAGGCCCACCACGTCGTAGCCCTGTTCCTTCAGCATCCAGGCTGCCACCGACGAATCGACGCCGCCGGACATGCCGATCACGACTTTTTTCTTCGCCATGTCACAGGCCTCCTTCGAACACGGAAGGATGGGTGTAGAGCAGTTCGAGTTCGGTGCGCTTGCCGGCCAGGTAGTCGTCGACGCATTGCAGCACGATCGGGCTGCGGTGGCGTTCCTGGCATGCAGCCATTTCATCGCGCGTCATCCACAGCACGCGCAGGATGCCCTCGTCCAGGGGCTGGTCGAATTCGATGCCGGCGTCGCCGCAGAACGTGAAGCGCAGGTAGGTGATGTTCTTGCTGCGCGAGCGCGAGTAGTAGCGCGACATGTACATGCCGACCAGCGCTTTGGGAATGAATTCGTGCGCCGCCTCTTCGTTCACCTCGCGCACCACGGCCTGTTCCAGCGACTCGTTTTCGTCCAGGTGGCCAGCCGGCTGGTTCAGCTTGATGCCTTCGCTGGTTTCTTCTTCGATCAGCAGGAAGCGGCCATCGCGTTCAATGATGGCCGCGACGGTGACGGATGGTTTCCAGGTAAGGGGCATGAGGTCCTCGAAAATTGAGCCGACATTCTACCTTGGCCGGTCATGCATTGCTTCAGCACGTGCTGTTCCAGCACAACAATCTATTTGGATGTCCTTGATTTGATACAAATAGTTATGTCTCGCGCATGGGCGCAATCATTCCGCTAAGTAAATGGTGCATTCTTGCCACGAAATGGCCATGGATGAAATAACGCCAGGGTTCCGTGCTAAATTCTGAACAGACTAATAATCTTTGGAGACATCGATGAGAATTGGCATTCCGGCGGAAACCCGGCCTGGCGAGACACGCGTGGCAGCCACGCCCGAAACGGTCAAGAAGCTCGCGGTGCGCCATCAGGTGCAGGTACAAGCCGGCGCCGGCGTGCCGGCGTCGATCACCGACGACCAGTTTGCCGCGGCAGGCGCCACCATCGTCGATGCCGCCACGGCGCTGGGTGCGGAACTGGTGCTCAAGGTGCGCGCTCCCACGGATGCAGAACGCGCGCAGATGACGCGCGGCGCCACGCTGGTCGGCATGCTCAATCCCTTTGATGCGGCCAACAATGGCGCCATGGCGCAGGCCGGCCTTGCGGCTTTTGCGCTGGAAGCGGCGCCGCGCATCACGCGCGCGCAGTCGATGGACGTGCTGTCGTCGCAGGCGAACATCGCTGGCTACAAGGCGGTGCTGCTGGCCGCGAACACGTACGGGCGCTTCATGCCGATGCTGATGACTGCGGCCGGCACCGTGAAAGCAGCGCGGGTGTTGATCATGGGTGTCGGCGTGGCCGGCCTGCAGGCGATTGCCACAGCAAAAAGGCTGGGCGCCGTCATCGAAGCGTCCGACGTGCGCCCGCCGGTCAAGGAGCAGGTCGAGTCGCTCGGCGCCAAATTCCTCGACGTGCCTTATGAAACCGACGAAGAGCGCGAGATTGCCAAGGGCGCCGGCGGCTACGCGCGCGCGATGCCGGCCGGCTGGATGGCCCGCCAGGCGGCGCTGGTGCACGAGCGCGCCAAACTGGCCGACATCATCATCACGACAGCCCTGATCCCCGGCCGCCCGGCGCCAGTGCTGATCTCGGAAGCCACGGTGCAGGCGATGAAGCCTGGCTCCGTGATCGTCGACATGGCGGTCGAGCAGGGCGGCAATTGCCCGCTGTCCGAAATGGATAGAACCGTCGTCAAACACGGCGTCCATCTCATCGGGGCGGCCAACCTGGCCACGCTGGTGCCGGCCGATGCGTCGGCGCTGTATGCCCGGAACGTGCTCGACTTCCTGAAACTGGTCCTCGACAAGGAAGGGAAAGAAGGCCTCGACATCGACCGCGACGACGAGATCGTCAAGGCCATGCTGGTCTGCTTCGACGGCGCCGTGCTCAGAACCTAAGGAGAATTCTCATGGAAATCAGCCACACCATCATCAACCTGATCATTTTTGTGCTGGCCATTTACGTCGGCTACCACGTGGTCTGGACCGTGACACCGGCGCTGCATACGCCGCTGATGGCGGTCACCAACGCCATCTCGGCCATCATCATTGTCGGCGCCATGCTCGCTGCGGGCCTGACGGAGGGCATGGTCGGCCAGGCGGCCGGCACGCTGGCCGTCGCGCTGGCGGCCGTGAACGTATTTGGCGGCTTTCTGGTCACGCAGCGGATGCTCGAGATGTTCAAGAAAAAGGAACCGAAGGCCAAAGCCGCCGCCGTCCCGACAGCCGCGAAGGAGGGGCAAGCATGAACTTCATCAGCATGAATCTCGTCACGATGATGTACCTGATCGCGTCGGTCTGCTTCATCCAGGCGTTGAAGGGCTTGTCGTCGCCATCGAATGCCCGTATGGGCAATACCTTCGGCATGGCCGGCATGGCCATCGCGGCTATCACGACCGTTGCGCTGATCTTCAAGCTGCGCGAGCAAATGACTACTTCTGCCGGCATGGGTTTGCCGCTGGTGCTGGGCGGCGTGGTGGTGGGCGGCGCCATCGGCGCGTTCGCGGCGAAAAAAGTCGAGATGACCAAAATGCCGGAACTGGTCGCGGCCATGCACTCGCTGATCGGCCTGGCCGCGGTCTGCATTGCCATTGCGGCCGTCTCGGAACCGTGGGCTTTCAACATCGCCGAGCGCGGCGGGGCGCTGCCGTTCGGGAACCGGCTGGAACTGTTCATCGGCACCTTCGTGGGTGCGGTGACGTTTTCCGGTTCCGTGATCGCGTTTGGCAAGCTGTCCGGCAAATATAAATTCCGCCTGTTCCAGGGCGCGCCGGTCAGCTTCCCCGGCCAGCACCTGGTCAACCTGGCCGTGGCAATTGCCATCGTGGCGCTGGGCCTCGTGTTCTGCTTTGCCGAAGGCGCCCAGCCAGCCTGGACGCCGTTCATCGTGATGGCGGTGCTGGCGTTTATTTTGGGCGTGCTGATCATCATCCCGATCGGCGGCGCCGACATGCCGGTGGTTGTCTCCATGCTCAACAGTTATTCAGGCTGGGCTGCGGCCGGCATCGGCTTTTCGCTGAATAACTCCATGCTGATCATCGCCGGCTCGCTGGTGGGGTCGTCCGGGGCCATCCTCTCGTACATCATGTGCAAGGCCATGAACCGGTCGTTCTTCAATGTGCTGCTGGGGGGCTTTGGCGGCGACGCGGTGTCTGCGGACGCGGGCGGCGCAAAGGAGCAGCGCCCGGTGAAATCAGGGTCGGCGGAAGACGCGGCCTTTATTTTGTCGAACGCGGAATCGGTGATCATCGTGCCGGGCTACGGCCTCGCAGTGGCGCGCGCCCAGCACTCGGTCAAGGAACTGGTCGACAAGCTGACCGCCCACGGCGTCACGGTGCGCTACGCCATCCACCCGGTGGCGGGGCGCATGCCGGGCCACATGAACGTGCTGCTGGCTGAAGCCGAGGTGCCGTACGACCAGGTCGCCGAGATGGAAGACATCAACGGCGAATTTGGCCAAACCGATGTGGTGCTGGTGCTGGGTGCAAACGACGTCGTCAACCCGGCCGCCAAGGATCCGAAGTCGTCGATTGCGGGGATGCCGATCCTGGAAGCGTACAAAGCCAAAAGCATCATCGTCAACAAACGCTCGATGGCGTCGGGGTACGCGGGGCTGGACAACGACCTGTTCTACCAGCCGAACACGATGATGGTGTTTGGCGACGCGAAGAAGGTGATCGAGGCGATGGTAAAGGCGGTCGAGTAACGGTCATTAACCATTAACCACTAACCTCAAGACCGTCATACCGGCGAAAGACGGTACCCATGGTGAGTATCCGGCATCGTTGGAGTCAGCGATGCTGCACATTCAGCATGGGTCCCGTTTTTCAACGGGATGACGAGTTATTGGCTTACCGCCGCCCGAACATCATCACGCTGGCCAGCGCCTTGCGCGCCGGGCCCACCGCATCGAGCGCGCCGAGCGACAGGCCCAGTAACGATTGGAGTGGTCCACTTCCGGCAAACACGCGCGCCATCGTGTCGGTCAGGCCGACCGTCAGGCCGCGGTCCTGCTCGCGCGCTGCGCCGAAGCGGGCAATCGCTGTCACGGCGTCTCCTTGCGCCAGCAGCCGCGCCAGTACGGCGGCGTCGCGCAGGCCCAGGTTCAGCCCTTGTCCCGCGACCGGGTGCAGCGTCTGCGCCGCATTCCCGATGGCCACCGTGCGGGCCGTGGCGCGCGCATCGGTGGTGAGCCCCAGCGGATAGGCGATGCGTGGCGATGCCGCCGTAAAACTGCCTACCCGTTCGCCGAACGCCTGCCCCAGCGCTGCCAGGAACGCAGCATCGTCCAGCGCCAGCAGCGCAGCTGCATGGCCGGGACGCACGCACCACACCAGCGCATAGTGGTGCCCATCGGCGCCTGCCTGCGGCAGCAGCGCCAGCGGGCCTTCGCTGGTGAAGCGCTCGAACGCGCGATGCGGCAGCGGACGGCTGGCGGACACGCGCGCAATCACCGCGCTCTGGCCGTAGTCGCGGCTGTGCGCCTTGTCGCCCTGGGCGCCGAACACGCCGCCCTCGGCCTGCACCGCCACGTCCGCCGCCACCGTGCGGCCATCGTCCAGGCGCAGCACCACGCCTTCCATCGTTTCATCGATCCCGGCCACGCGCGCCGGGCGCATGGCGTCGATGCCGGCGCGCACGCACGCGCGGGCCAGCACCTCGACCACGTCGCCGTAGCGCGCCACGTAGCCAAGCGCCTCCACACCGTGCTCGCTGCGGTCCATCAGGCTGCGTCCGAACCGGCCCGCGCGCGACACATGGATTTCGTGGATGGCAGTGGCCGAAGATGGGGACAAGAGCGGCCAGGCGTTGACCTCGCCCAGCAACTGGCGGCTGCCCCACGACAGCGCCACCGAGCGCGGGTCGCCTGCTGCCTGCTCGACCGTGCGGGCGTCGAGCAGGCGGATGCCCGTCACGCCGCGGCGCGCCAGTTCCAGCGCGAGGAGCATGCCGACCGGGCCGGCGCCGCAAATGGCAATCTTCATGGCGTTCCCATCATGTCTTCAATGTCTGCAATCGTTTTTGGCGCTGCACCGGACAGGATATGGGCGCCGACGTCGGTGACGATGACGTCGTCCTCGATGCGGATGCCGATGTTCCAGTACTGTTCCGGCACGCCGTCGGCCGGACGGACGTAGATGCCCGGTTCGACGGTCAGCGCCATGCCGCTGGCCAGGTGGCGCGACGGTTTGCCTTCGCGCGCGACGTCGCGGTACAAGCCGGCGTCGTGCACGTCCAGGCCCAGCCAGTGGCCGGTGCCGTGCATGTAAAAGGCTTGAAAAGCGCGGTCGTTGATGGCGTCGTTCACGCTGCCGACCTTGTTCCGGTCGAGCAGGCCCAGGTCGAGCATGCCTTCGGTCAGCATGCCGACAGCCGCGTCGTGGATGCCGCTGTAGGGCTGGCCCGGGACGACGGCCGCCAGCGCCGCCGCCTGCGCCGCGAGCACCAGTTCGTACAGCTGGCGCTGGGGTGCGGTAAAGCGGCCGTTGACGGGGAAGGTGCGGGTGATGTCGGACGCGTAGCTGTCCAACTCGCAGCCGGCGTCGATCAGGACCAGGTCGCCGTCTTTCATTTGCGCGTTGTTGGCGCTGTAGTGCAGCACGCACGCATTCGCGCCGGCGGCCACGATCGATGGATACGCCGGCGCCTGGGCGCCGTTGCGGCAAAATTCGTACAGCAGTTCGGCCTCCAGTGCGTACTCGAACATGCCGGGCCGCGCGGCGCGCATCGCGCGTGCATGGGCCTGGCCGGAGATGGTGGCTGCCCGCAGCATCGTGGTCTGTTCGCTGGCGTCCTTGATGACGCGCATGGCGTCGATCATGCTCCGGAGGTCGTGGGCGATGGCGGGGGCGGCCACGCCGACACGCGCCTGCGCGCGCACGGCTTTGAGCCACTGCGCCACCTGGGCGTCCAGCGCAGCGCTGTGCCCCAGCGCGTAATACAGGGCCGGCGCGTCGGCCAGCAACTGCGCCATGACGGTATCGAGTTCGTCGACCGGGTACGCTTCATCGAAGCCGAACTGGGTGCGGGCCGCCTCGGGGCCGAAATGAAAGCCTTCCCACGTTTCGCGTTCCACGTTTTTGGCGCGGCAAAACAGGATGGCGCGCGCCCGCACGTGGGCTTTGGGCGCCACCAGCACCAGCACCGCGTCCGGCTCCGTAAAGCCGGTCAGGTAATAAAAGGCGCTGTCGTGGCGGTAGGGGTAATCGGTGTCGCTGTTGCGCGCCACGGCCGGCGCGGTCGCAAGGATCGCCACCGATCCAGGCGTCATCTGCGCCGCCAGGTGCGCGCGCCTGCCGCTAAATGGCATCACTTCGCGGCCCGCTTCAACGGCGCATTGAGTTCGTCGAGCTGCGCGACCGTGCCCACGTTGACGTAGGGACCTTCATAGATTTCGCCGCCGACGCGCTTCTGGTCGATGAACTTGCGCATCAAGTCGCCAAAGCGCATATAGGCATTGGCGCCGATCCCGTCGAACATCTCGGGGCGGTACACGCCGATGCCGGCGAAATTCCATTTTGGCGACCCTTCGGTCGACAATTGGAACGCGTTGAGCGCAAAGTCGCCGTCGGGATTGTGGAACGGGTTCGGCGTCAGGTACAGCCAGGCGATGTCGCGTGCGTGGTCGGGATGCGGCACGCCCCACATGTCGTTTTCTTCGAGCACGTCGAGGCACTGGCTGTAGTCGAAGTAGGGCACGTACACGTCGGCGGCAATGGCGATGAACGGCGCGTCGCCAAGCAGGTGGCGGGCGTTGGCCACGCCGCCGGCGGTTTCCAGCGGGACCGGCTCGTGCGAATAGGCGATGCTGGCGCCAAACTGGCTGCCGTCACCGAGCGCTTCCTCGATCATGTGGCCGAGGTGCGAATGGTTGATGACGATCTCGGTCACGCCTGCGCGCACCAGGCCCAGGATATGCCAGACGATCAGCGGGCGGCCGCGCACTTTCAGGAGCGGCTTGGGGCAGGTATCGGTCAGGGGGCGCATGCGCTCGCCGCGGCCGGCGGCGAAGATCATCGCCTTCATTGCTTTCATGGCGGCCCCTTAAAACGTGTAGCCGACTTGCGGGGCGACGTTTTCCAGCGCGTCGAGCAGGCGCACCAGCGGCTTGAGTTCGATGTAGCGGTTGGCTGTCTTGCGCACGTAATCGAGCACCGTGGGCAGGTCGCCCATGTACGTGGTCTTGCCGTCGCGGTAGTTCAGGCGGCAGAAAATACCGAGGATTTTCAGGTGGCGCTGCAGGGCCATGAATTCGAAATCGCGGTAGAACGCATCGATGTCCGGATTGACGGGCAGGCCGAGCTTCTTGGCGCTTTGCCAGTAGCGCACTACCCAGTCGAGCACGAATTCTTCGTCCCACTGGATGTACGCGTCGCGCATCAGCGAGGCCAGGTCGTAGGTGACAGGGCCGTAGACGGCGTCCTGGAAGTCGAGGACGCCCGGATTGCTGAGGGTGCCATCGTCCAGCCACATCAGATTACGTGAATGGAAATCGCGGTGCATGAACACCTGCTGCTGCGCCAGCACGTTGGCGGTGATGGTCTCGAACACCTTGTCGAGGGTGGCCTGCTGGGCCGGCGTCATGGTCACGCCCAGGTGTCTGGCGATGAACCATTCCGGGAACAGGTTCATTTCACGCAGGACGAAGGCGCGGTCGAATTCGGGCAGCACGCCCGGTGCGCTGGTCAGCTGGAATGCGATGAGGGCGTCGATCGCATCGGAGTACATAAAGGAGGCGTTGTCGCTGTCCAGGCGCTGCAGGTAGGTGGTTGTGCCCAGGTCCGACAGCAGCAGGAAGCCATTGTCGACGTCGCGCGCGACAATGGCCGGCACCGTCACGCCGGCCTCCATCAGCAGGCCGTCGACATGGATAAAGGCAGGCACGTTTTCGCGCTCGGGCGGCGCATCCATGGCAACGACCGTCTCGCCCAGTTTGGGGCGCAAGGCGGGCAGGACGTCGTAGCGGAAGTAGCGCCGGAAGCTGGCGTCGGCGGACGCCGGCCGGCGCGAGCTGGTCTCGACCAGGTTCAGCGGCGCCAGCCAGGCATCGAGCTGCGCCAGGCGGATGTCGGGAGTGGATGCGGGGGTGGAAGGCAATGAAGACATGAAGCGGCCCGGGAATCCGGTTGAAGGTGACAATTCCCATATAATAAGGGATTCAACCCAAAAAATCGCCTATATGGTGAATCACACTTTCCCCCAATGAGCTGGTTTTCGGCCCCACCCCCATTCCGCCGGCGCGCCCTGGCCCTGGCTGCACTTGTCACCGTGGCGGCAGTGCCTGTCCACGCCTACGCCCAGGTCGTGGTTCCCGCGCCGCTGCAACCGGGCATGCCCGGCACGGTGGGGCCGCGCGTCGACGATCCCGATGCCCCGGTGGTGATGCGTGCCGAAGACATCACCGGCCGCCCCGACCGCGACGTCCAGCTCGAACGCGACGTCGAAGTCACGCGCGGCAAGACCGGCGTGACCGCGGACAGCGCCTGCTACCTGCGCGTGCCCGACGAAGTGAGCGCCAAGGGCCATGTGAACATGTGGCGCTTCGGCGACCGCTACCAGGGCGACGCGATGCAGATGAATATGGAGACCGGTAAGGGGTGGATCCTGCACCCGACCTACCGCCTGCAAAAGAATAATGCGCAAGGCCGCGCCGACCGGGTCGACTTCCTCAGCGATGACGAAGCCATGATCTACGACGGCAGCTACAGTACCTGCGAAGGCCCCGATCCCGACTGGTACCTGAAATCGAGCCGCCTGCGCCTCGATTCCGGGCGCGACGTCGGCCAGGCCGGCAAGACGATCATCTATTTCAAGGACATCCCCATCCTGGGCACGCCGGCGATGTCGTTCTCGCTGTCCGGTGCGCGCCGTTCGGGCTGGCTGCCGCCCACCATCAGCTTCGGCTCGAAGGGTGCGGCCGAAGTCATGGTCCCGTACTATTTCAACATCGCGCCGAACCGCGACCTGACCGTGTTCCCGCGCATGATGCTCGACCGCGGCCTGCAGATGGGCTTTACGGCGCGCTACCTGGGCGTCACCGATGCCGGCAATGCGTACAACGGCGAGACCCATATGGAGGGTCTGCTGAACGACAAAATCACCAAGACCAACCGCTGGCTGGTCAATTCGCTGCACAACCAGGTGCTCGCACCCGGCTGGGCGGCCGGCTGGAACGTCAAGGGCGCGTCCGACAACGATTACCCGAGCGATTTCTCCAAGACGGTGGCCGCCAGCGCCGAGCGCCAGCTGCTGCGTGAGATCAGCACCAGCTACACCGCCCCATACTGGTCGATCAGCGCGCGCCTGCAGAATTACCAGGTGCTGCAGGACCCGGGTGCCGCCACCAATCCGCTGCTCACCGTGCCGCGTCCGTACGATCGCCTGCCGCAGGTAGTGTTCCATACCGGCCGCTTTGACGTGCTGGGCGGTTTCGACTGGTCGCTCGACGTCCAGGCCGACCGCTTCCAGCACCCTACCCTGGTCGAAGGCGACCGTGGCGCCATGCTGGCGCAGGTCAGTTATCCATGGGTGCGTCCAGGTTATTTCATCACGCCCAAAGTCCAGTTCCGCGCGTCGAAATATGCGCTCGACCTGAATGGCACACCCCCGCTGGTGGCTGGCGCATCGACCAGCCAGTCGGTCACCGCGCCCACTTTTTCGCTCGACAGCGGCCTGGTGTTCGAGCGCGCCAGCAGCCTGTTCGGCCGCGCCATGACCCAGACCCTCGAGCCGCGCGTGTTCTACGTGCGCACGCCGTACCGTAACCAGGATGCCATTCCCCTGTTCGACACGGCCGAAGCCGGCTTCAGTTATTCCCAGCTGTTCAGTGAAAACCGCTACGTCGGCTATGACCGGATTGCGGACGCCAACCAGGTCACCACGGCCGTGACCTCGCGCTTTCTCGAGGAAAGCGGCGCCGAACGCCTGCGCCTCTTGATCGGCCAGCGCTTTTACCTGACGCCGTCGCGTGTGGGCCAGCTGCCCGGCGCCACCACCAACACCAGCAAGTCGGACGTGCTGCTGGCCGCATCGGGCAATATCACCGATACCCTGTCCTTCGACAGCGCGGTAGAATACGATGCACAGAAACGCAACCTGTACAGTTCGAATATCGGTGCGTCGTGGCGTGCGGGCGCGATGAAGGTACTCAATGCCGAGTATCGCCAGCAGCGCGGCAGTTTCCGCAACGTCGACGTATCCGCGCAATGGCCGCTGTCGGCGCGCTGGTATGGGCTGGGGCGCGTCAGCTACTCCCTGCTCGGCAAGAAAGTACTGGAAGGCCTGGCCGGCCTCGAGTACAAGGCGGATTGCTGGGTATTCCGCTCCGGCGCGCAGCGCTTCGTGACGGCATCCCAGACCACGTCGACATCGATCTTCTTCCAGCTCGAACTGAACGGCCTGTCGCGCCTCGGCTTTGGCAATCCCCTGGAATCGTTCAGCAAGAGCGTGCCCGGCTACAGCCGGTTGAGCCAGACCAACAGCCTGTAAGCGCCGAGCGTTTTCCCTAATTACCTGACATGAGTGCTTTCCTGATTATGCGTACTATTCGTTTGCACCACATCAAACCGGCAGCGCTGCTGCTGGGCGTGCTCGCCACCGGCGCGGTTTTCGCGCAGCCGACGGGTTCGAAAATCAAGCCGTCCAAACCGGCCCCTGCCGCACCTGCGGCTGGCGCAGCCACGCCGGCGCCAGCCGCCGGCAGCGGGTTCCTGCCGCCGGCGTCGGCCGACGCCAACGTGATCGACCAGATCGCTGTCGTCGTCAACGACGAAGTCATCACCCGCAATGAAGTCAACGGCCGTGTGGCCCAGGTCGAAGCGAACATGCGCGCCAAGGGTGCGCAGCTTCCCGATTCCGCCGACTTGCGGCGCCAGGTGGTGGAACAGATGATCGCCACCCGCGCCCAGCTGCAGATGGCCAAGGAAATGGGCGTGCGCGTTGACGATGCCACGCTCGACCGCGCCATTGCCAGCATCGCCGAGCAGCAGAAGATGACGGTGCAGGAAATGCGCAACCAGATGGAAAAGGAAGGCATGACGTTTGCCGGCTTCCGCGATGAAATCCGCGGTGAAATTTCCATGCAGCGCCTGCGCCAGCACGAAGTCGACAGCAAGATCCAGGTGTCCGACGCCGAAGTCGACACGTATCTGCTGGCCGAGAAAGCGGCCGCTGCCGAGCAGGTCGAGATGGACATTTCGCAGATCCTCGTGCGCATTCCGGACAACGCCACCGCCGAGCAGCTTGCCGCGCGCAAGACCCGCGCCGACGATGTCGCGCGCCAGCTGCGCACGGGCGCCGACTTCGCCAAGATGGCCGGCACCTACTCCGATGCACCCGACGCCCTCAAGGGTGGCGCGATCGGCTGGCGCGACCCGAACGGCTTGCCGCCGCTGTTCGCCAACGAGCTGAAAAAGCTGAGCAAGGGCCAGATCACGACGGTCATCAAGAGTAACAACGGCTTTCACATCCTGCGCCTGAACGACGTGCGCAGCGCCGCCAAGGCCGTCGACAAGGCCGCCGTGCAGCAGACGCACGTCCGCCACATCCTGCTGAAAGTGACGCCGACGATGACGGCGGTCGAAGCCAAGCGCAAGCTGGCCGAGATGAAAGAGCGCCTCGACAACAAGGCCGCTACCTTCGAAGAACTGGCACGCCTGAACTCGAACGATGGATCGGCTGCCAAGGGCGGCGACCTGGGGTGGTTGTTCCCCGGGGACACCGTGCCGGAATTCGAAAACGTCATGAACGGCCTGAAAATCGGCGAAGTATCGGGCGTGGTGGAAACGCAATATGGCTACCACCTGATCCAGGTCACCGAGCGCAAGAGCGAAGACGTGTCGAAAGAGCGGGAACGCAACGCCGCACGCCAGGTCATCCGCGAACGCAAGCTGGAAGAAGCGGCCGAGAGCTGGGTGCGTGAAGTGCGCGACCGCGCCTACGTCGAATTCCGCGACGAGCAATAAGCAGCATGGCAGCGCCAAGCCCACGCCGTCCCGTGCTGGCGATTACCACGGGCGAACCGGCCGGCATCGGTCCGGAAATCGCGATCCGCGCAGCGTGGGCGCTGCGCAATGAGGCCAACTGCGTGCTGCTGGGCGACGCCGCCTTCCTGGCGCTGACGGCGGCCGCCATCGATCCCGCCATCTCGCTGGTGGCGTTGTCGACGATGGCGCTGAAAAACAGCGGCCTGCCGCATTTCGGGCCGCAGCGTGTGGCTGTCATCGATGTGCCGCTGGACGCCCATGTCACGCCGGGCACGCTCGACGCCAACAATGGCCGCGCCGTCCTGGCCACGCTCGACCTGGCCATAGACGGCGTGCAGGCGGGCTGGTTCGAGGCGATCGTCACGGCGCCCCTGCAAAAAAGCACGATCAACGACGCCGGCGTGGCGTTTTCGGGCCATACCGAATACCTGGCCGAGCGCACCGGCACGCCGCACGTGGTGATGATGCTGGCCGGCTCGCCCGGTTGCGATGCCTCCTACCTGCGCGTGGCGCTGGCGACCACCCACTTGCCGCTGCGCGCCGTCCCGGACGCCATCACCTTCGACGGGTTGACGCGCGTCATCGACATCATCGACGCCGACCTGAAAGCCAAGTTCGGCATTGCCGCCCCGCGCATCCTCGTCACCGGCCTGAACCCGCACGCGGGGGAGGGCGGCTACCTGGGGCGCGAGGAGATCGACATCATCGCGCCGGCGGTGGCGGCGGCGCGCACGCGCGGCATCGATGCGCGCGGACCCTATCCGGCTGACACGCTGTTCCAGCCCAAATACCTGGCGGATGCCGACTGCGTGCTGGCCATGTACCACGATCAGGGCTTGCCGGTTCTGAAACACGCCACCTTCGGGCGCGGCATCAATATCACGCTGGGCCTGCCGCTGATCCGCACCTCGGTCGATCATGGCACCGCGCTCGACCTCGCCGCCCAGGGCGTCGGCCATGCCGATGTCGGCAGCATGGTCGAAGCGATCCGCGCTGCCATGCAGATGGTGGCCGCGCAACGCGCCTGACGTACCAGGTTGCCCCTCTCGCTCCACCCTTCCCGTACTGAAAGCATAACAACAATGAAACACGTCGCCCGCAAGCGCTTCGGCC
>Ga0265780_10000924_pt1 | contig 43427 bp, 37 predicted proteins | sample P1T30metagenome_FD_192432 | JGI IMG/M metagenome (GOLD analysis project Ga0265780, IMG submission 192432) | Plant litter microbial communities from East Loma Ridge, Irvine, California - P1 T30 | ecosystem: Environmental > Terrestrial > Plant litter > Unclassified | place: USA: California...
AGTTCCACAGCATGAACCTGCGGCCGCGCATGCATTGGCGCTGATAGACCATGTCCATGCACCTGTCCCGCATACATTTCCGACACGTTCATCCCATACTTCTCTACAATGGATGCTCCATCGTTCTCAGAGATTGCGCCATGATCGAACGACGCTGCTAGTTCACCTCTATACGGCGCAATAGTTGGCTCTCGTCTCCGTCGCCAGGCAAGAAAAGCAATGCCAGCCAGCGCAGCAAGCAGTAGCACAACGCCTACTACTATGCCGGCCACAGCGCCTCCAGATAGTCCTTTCGATGGATCTGCTGGCGACGTTGCGTGTGTCGACGGCTCTGGCACAGTGCTTGAGCCTCCGTCCACGCTCTCGACACAATCGTTCGCCGTGTCAATTCCTACCAATTTCTGTGCAGCAGGTGTACCTTGAACGCCCGAGATCGTGAACTCGTCTTTATCGTGGTTTACCATCAAATAAGCAGAGGAGAAAAACATGCCTCCTATCTTGGGCATCTCCTGATCTGTATCAGCGTAGCGGACTATGGGAATATTCTTCCAATCGGTGTTTCGCTTGACAATACCAGTGGATGGGATGAACGGTTCGTCGAATAGCAGTTGGTCGTTGGGTATCGTGACCGCCAGGGCATTGTTGAGCGTTACCGTGAGATTGCCGTCAAAAGTTCTATAGTATGTTAGACACTTGCCGTGGTGGATAAATTGTAAACAACTTACGCGCTTGCAGGCCTGATCGAAGCAAAGCGGTAGAAAAGGGCACCGGAGTATCCGCCGTTGAGTGGTGATAACTGCACCCTCATTTTAGATGCCAACACATTCCACAACGGCATTGGCAGCGTGAGCGTGCTTGATAGAGAAGGCACCACACATGCCTGTATACTTTCAGCCTGCTCCATGACGTTCTGGATGCCCGCGCCTGCAGACTGCAAAGCTAGCCCTGTCAAGCTCACGACCATTCCTTCGGGACATTTCGGTTGATCTCGCGTGAACTTAGTGGTGACGTTCTTTGCATCACCAATGAGTGCTTGGTCGTAGCCACCCACAGTGAGCGATCCGTCACGCGGATTGTCGGTGATGGCTGGATCAACGCCCCAGAAGAATGAGTACGTTCTTGAAGCAACCTTTTGCCCCGCCGCCAGTACGTTCATGAACGTGGAGTTCCTGCCGAGCCCAAGCTCGCCCTTGACAACCCAGTCTTGAGCTTTATCTGACGCGTAAATATCGTTGCGAATTCCAAACCCTTGCGAACCCAGGTCGAGCACCTTGTCCGTGCTGTCTTGTATTGAGATCTTATCCGCCATCCAAGTTTCAAGCATGTCGTCCGGTCCCCGTGTCATTGCCGCGCCGCTTACTTCGCTATCGGACAGTGCGCTATCGAATAGCCCGCCATGTACAGTTGTACACTTCTCAGTCGTGATGTTGGCAGTGCATGCGCCGGTCGAGCCAAACATGTAGGTATCATTGTACGTGCTGTTGTGCCTCATGAGCGCATATATGGAACGTGCGATTATAGAAAGACTGACGCGCTCGGCAATAACGCGATTGTTTGCTTGGATGGACCACCAATCTGCCATGCAATTCCACGAGCTCGTCCTCGGGAGGCAAGTAGACTATCCTTGAACGGCAGGGAAATTGCGCGCGGCTTGCATTCTGCCGCAGCTGAAGCTGGTGAGAAGATACTGAAAAGACATGCCACGATTGAGAAGCGCGGACGCATGTTGAAGGAGCGACAGATGAGATTCGGAAGAGTAACCACAGGGAATCGACGTAGAAGGTAACACAGTATGCAAGCCATATGTATGCGCACAGGGGCACGCCTGTTTTTGGGGGCTAGAACTTGGCGCTCTTGAGCCTCATCTTAGAGGCTGAGGCTGAGGTCAGGCGAACCGTTCACTAACGAATGGTGGCTGCGTCGCCAACAATTAGTGCGCTCCTGCGCATCCTAGATCGATCAAAGTGGATCCAACACATCTAAGAATAAAGCGAGATGGAATTGACACAGAATAGGTAGCATGGTGCGATGTCTTGCGAGTGTATCATGGCTCGTTGTACATGTTGGAGAGCAGGACGATGCGCTTCAGGACGCGAAGGAACGTCGGAATCGGCATCGGAATAAGCATATAAGCGAGGTCGGAGCTCACGACTGCCTAAATCGTCTTTAAGAAGCTTCAACCTTGCTTCAACCACGTTCAATTGATCCTGGAGTTCCGCGTCCTTCAGAAGTAGACAAGGCTGTAGAAACTAACGTCAAAATGTCGACGCGTATAAAAACGGCTATGATATTGATATCTTCTGCAATCGCTCCCTAGCTGACTGGATATTTGTCCTTTCTTCCTCACATTACAGCTTCAAAATGGATTCCATAATCACCACTCCCCGCCTTAAGCTCACACTCATAATTTCCGCAGACCGCGGATCCCAGGAATTCAATTGGATCCACGAACTCCGCAGCAACGAGCAAAGCTCTTGGTGGAGGCAAGCATACCCATCTCGTCCATCAGCTCAAGATTTCCAAACTGTTTCCACATTGCTTCGACTCATTCACCTAACAGAACTATAGTATCTACGGCCCCTCCAAATCCCACGATGACACCGAAAAGGCACTCCGAAATATCCTCCACGTAGTCCAGCCCAAAGACGAATTCCAACCAGAAAGCGGATCCCAGAAGAAAAGCAAAGACAGAATATACCGCATCCCCTACGCCGTCCACTCAATCCACCCCACCGCCTCCTCAACCACCTTCATCGGCCTAATAACCCTCCGCTCCCTCTCCCCCACCGAAACCCTCCGCCCCCCACGCTCCACACACGCCTCAACACCATCCACCCTCTCCCTCGAACTAGCATACATGTTCCTGCCCGCCGCATGGGGCAAAGGATACGCCACGGAATCCATTGGCGCGCTGTTTGAGGCGTGTAGGGACGTGGACAGGGCGTTTTGGGACTGCGAGAAGGTGTATGTGAGGGCTATTGTGAATGACGAGAATATTGCGTCGCAGCGGGTGATGGAGAAATGTGTGATGAATGGGAAGGGCAAAGGGCAGATGCAGGCTCTGGAGTTTAGTAGTGGGGAGGAGAAGTTTTGCATTGCGGGAAAGTGGAGGAGTGAGCATCGGTTGTGTGTTTATGGGATGGGGCTTGTTGGGTGAGTGAAGGAAGGATGATTGGTAAGAAGGCTATATATCCTGGTTGAGAATTTGCGATGTTGATGAAGCCTAGTTCTCTCACTTTCTCCTATCTTCCTATCTCACCTCACTCCCACCCAACATCTCAACACTCCAACCCCCAAACAAGCAAGCCAATCAAGCAGCAAAAAAATAACCAATCCCGACAACTGTGCGATTCGAACACACGCTCCCGAAGGAACGAGCTTAGCAGGCCCGCGCGTTAACCCTGTGGTTCATTAGTCATCTGCAAGAAGGAGAAGGAGAAGAAGGGTGATAACTTACACTCCGCCAAGGTGCCTTTGATGAAAGAGTGCTGGATAAGCTGAGATATATGCTATGAGATAAGTGGAATACGGTGGGGGAAATGTATCTGCTTGATGGACGGATGAGGGAAGTAGGTCGAGGTAAAGGCAGCAAACAAACGGGAAGGTAAATATTTGTTTGCTCCTCGTCGAGCGAGTTAGATAGAAAGCCCATCCATAACAGAAGGTGATACATACACATCCAACCAAAAGACGTATACTCCAAACACATTCCACAGTTGCCATGTCCGCTCAAAGTGATCCGAAGAAATGAGAAGTAGTTAGGAAGCCCTCAAAAGCCCAAGAAGCATTTATACTCCGACCACCTTTCTGCTCAAATTCACATGTCGTCTTACTAGCATCGTTCTATTTACTTGCTCGGAACGACAAAGACTTACCTCGCCGCCTTTTACCGTAACACACCTTTCGATCTAGGTCAAATAAGATCCGACATCGCACGATGGTCTGACCAGTCATCATTCCACAGCTGCTCCGAACGATCTCCACCCAATGTCGCGGCGCGTAGAGCTTACGTATACAATGAGGGGAAAGAAGGATGTTATTGGTTGAAGGAAAGCTTGTGCTGCGAGTGATGGTATGGCGGAGTCGAGCGGGAGTTGAGATGCTATGACGATGAACGCATGATGAGCACAGACGTACCGGACTGTGTCGTGATCAAACACGAGCATTCAAAATCGTGATTGTGCACATTAATGCTATGAAGTCATGTACGAGATATCCAACTCGTGATATCCTGAAAGCTGTCGAAAATGTACACATGTGGCCGACAAGCCACCGCAAGGCCGTCAAAATCGTAACAGACAGAGACACACCATAGTAACCACCGTAGCCTGCGAAAGAGAGAAAAAGGTGTCAACGCTTGACACTTGGTATTGACGGGTATCGTGAATGAGAGGAAGGAAAAGGGCACCACACCAGCAGGCCTACTGGCTGGTGTCCATTTTGAAGTCTGACACCTCAGACAGCGTATCCGGCATCTGGGCCTGCGTATATGGTGAACCGCTTGCTCTTCGCAGTTCCTCTGCCTTCTCGACGATGGGAGCGTGCGGGCCATCCGATGCACGAGGCTCGAGTGGACCTCTTGCGTGTTGAAGTGTCGTGAGTATGCTACCAGCATCGAGCTCCATGGCGCTAAAGGTGCCTGGCTCCATTGACATGATCGTATCTCGCCGACTGTCCTGTGGTTGAATAGGCCTCAACTGTTTCCAGTCAGGGTGATCAACGTCCATGGGTACACGATTCTCGAACAGCTTGTATGCATCCGTGCAGCCGACAGAACGGATGCCTGGAATAGTAGGCTTATGCGAGAGACGATCCAGAGTAGACTCAGCCTTCGGCTCCATAGGCTTGAGCGAGCTTGTCCGGGCCGACTTTCGGCGTGAAGTCGGTGCAGCTTCATTTCGTAGTTGTGCCACTCTTTGACACCAGGCACGTTGCTCCGGGTTAGTCTGGCAGTCTGCACAGCTACCGGGTGTGCCTTTGACCACGGCTGGTGCGGATATGCTGGACACAGAAGTGGAACTGGTCGCTGCTGAGAAAGGGGACGTCTCATCACCACTTGAGCGCAGCGAGCTGTCTCGGCAAAGACAGTTCTCAGGACTGGTGCAGAAGCCACACGTCTGATGCTCGCCGTCGATGGTGAAGTCAAGCTCAACACGAGGTGGTGCAGCGAAGACTGCTGTGAAATCCGTCTCGAGCTCGGAAGCATCCTCCACTTTAGGCATCTGCCCCTCTACTCCCTGCATTGGTGTGATACCACCGCCACGACGAGGCAAAGCGACAGCTTCCATGTATGGAGGGTCCTGTGAGTCAGTCATGGCAAGCGACTCTTCCAAGCACTGGCAATGCTCTGGTGTGCATCGTCCGCAAAGACCAGCAGAATCCGGATCTTCCATCATGGAGGGGCTGTCGAATGATGGGATAGCCGAGGATGCGAACATGGCCGGGTGTGTCGCAGTCGGTCTCGCACCTTTCCCACCCTGAAGCTCGTCGTGATGTGCCTTCCAATAGTCGCGCTCAGCCGTGCGTTCCTCGAGTATCCGCTCCAGGTTCTTCACGTGGTTCTTAAGCGCATCCATCTCGGCCAGCATCGTGTTCTTCTCATCGCGATGTAGCTGTGCGGCAATCTCAACCTGCTTGGTCAGCTCCTCGACCTTCTCCTGCTTGCGCTTGCGGAAGTTGCGCTGCGACTCGCGATTCTGAGCCTTGCGCTTCGTCTGCGGCTCGTCGGTGGCGGGCTTGCGCCCTGGCTTTGGTCGGGGAGGAATGACGTGGAACTTGGCCGTTGGGCCTCCTCCAATTGGAGAGGGGCCAGCGGCATTCTGTGATATGGACACGGTGGCAATTGAGAGGCCGCGAGGTCGCGTCTTTGTGTCGGCGGGCTTGGGCTTGTTTGGCTGCGGCACGAGTGCTGGGCGGTATCAGTACTGGGAGACGGGTTATGGTAATTGCGGGGTAGCCCTCAGTCGGAGGCGCTTATTTGAGTATGATACACGTGCGACATGTATCAAACGTGGGCATCAATGTATCGCAGGTGTCGTATTGAAGGCGAAGTGCGGGAGAGCCGCGGGGAAGTGACTTACTTCTTGAAGCCCGTCTTGAAGACTCTGCAGTCAGCGCATTCGCGTCTTGCGCAGGCAGAGGCGATCCGGCTGGCGAGCTGAAGTAGGAGGGGTTATAGTCTGCAGTCGAGGGCGTGTGGGCTTGCGTGCCATCGTCGCCTGTGTCCGACATGATGTCGAAGGTGCCGAGGGAGGAAGCGAATGATGGTGGGCAGAGACATCTGATAAGATCCGACTGATCAGGATCACCTGTTTTCGGTTATTGCCGCGCCGAACTTCGGAGGACTCGGGCGTAAAAACTTGCCGTTTGGGTGTCTAACCACCATCCTCCACACGCAGAAAGCAGACGAGCATTCCATCACATGACAGGACGCACAAACAAACCAGGCATACTAATAGTTTTTAAGCAGTGTGGACACGATCAGTACCTAGAGCCGTTTTAGGAACATATTTGACCCTGCACGTGCCTTTCCAAATACCCTAGCAAGTATTCTTCGTGTCAGTTCTTGTTTGGTGGTTGTCTTCTGGGTCAACGGGATTTGCACAATCGCTCTGCTGAATGGCTGATGAACGTCTCTATGGAAGGTCACATTTAACCAGTTTGCCCAAACTCATACACATAGTACGACGCACTTCCACACTCCACCTCAATCGACCCATTTTTGTTCAGCTTGTCGTCTGTAATCCCGCATCTCCCATCTTTCACGAACGTCATGAACATTTCTTCGCAAGTGTATTCACACTCGCCACCCTTCCTGATGAATAGTATGCTCGAGCTCCAGCCGTTCTCAATCTGCTTATATCCCGTCTTCGTATCGATGTTCTTATCAGTGACAGGTGGTCTTTGCACACCTCTGTCACGAGTCTGAAGCAATGTTAGGCTGAACCGCATATATGATTAGGACTGTTTGACGTTGGCTTACCTTTTGAACTTGTTCTTTGCGTCGGGCCATTTCTGCTCGCCGTTGTTACATTTGATCTCGATTGGCGGCAATTCCGATCTGCGGATGAGTTCTTCAAGCCATGCGTATTGCTCGTCCATGTAGTCATAGTTCAGTTCGACCATTTCCGCATAGGCGACCGTCTGGCATCTGCAGCCAAAATTCTGGATCTAAAATTTGTTAGCATCGCTTTCGAACTTCTCCGGAGATCTTTCTAAGCTCAAATTTTTGCAGTAAGGGCTATGGAAGGCCGCGAAATTGGATCCCTTGTCCTGGCCAAGACAGTCATCGTTGATGCAGTACAGCTCCTTGGGACAGGCGAGTCTGTCCTCCAAGAGGCCAGTCATAAGCCTCTCCTTCGGCACCCAGACTTCCAGCAAGCTTTCTCCAACGTACATAGTGGCGTGCGCGGCGATCGCAAGCGCCGTTGCGCCAGTGGCAAGAACAAGCGGGTCCCAACCCATGTCAAAAGCTGGTCGTCGCGGTCTATGCTCGATTATACCGCGATAGACAGTTATCACGAGACGAACGCCCTGGGAAACGAGATTCTCAACCGGAAACCCGATGGCTTCGCCAGCGATTGGTCGATTTGGGATGTTGGCTTGAGCTATCTGCATGAGATTCGAGGGTCCCGAGTCTGCGAGATCCAGCGCATGGCGTTCGATATGCGCGAAACAATCTTCCAACGGGCCTGAGCGCTTAACGTTACGCCCTTCACAAAGTTCTTGCGTTTTTCAAGAACAGTCATGGCGAGGAAGTCTCTTATCCTATCTGCTGCATCTTGAGGTAGGCGGTAGACGACATCACCTGCTTTGTGATCGTCTTTATCTGCGCTGAGCGTCTCCACGGTGATGAAGTTTCTTCACACAGAACGTCAGCCAAAAATTGCTCAAAGTGATAGTGAGGCATACGGTGAGGTGGACGTCGCCGCCGGCTGTCTCGTCAAAGTCGCCGTGGCCCACGCTCCTTGCCCTATGCCAATTGCTGCCAACGAGCTCGCGGAAGTCATTGGCTGGATCTGAGCAAGATCGCCGTTGTTGATTTTGACATTCTCTGGCAATTTTTCATTGGCAACGACATGCAGCTGATAAACCCATCCCGCAACTACGGCGACGATGGCAGTGAATAGAAGAATGGTACTCACGCCAAGAAACCGTTTGACGTGAGCAGAAAGGTCAGTTGTGTGTAGAATTGGCGCCAAAGCCTGTTGGCATTCTGACGTGTAAGAGTCTTTGTTGCAATTCTTTTCCATCGCCTCTTTGAGCTGACTGTAGACTCCTGGACCGAACGCGATGGTAATGCCTTCCTTTGGAAACTCGTCATGGATACCGGTCGGAAAAATCTCAATGGCTTGTACGGGCTTGAGAATCTGTGATAATACTTTAGAGCAAGGCTATCTGGTCGTGGCCACAGATACTAACTTGTGACGGGGCATAATGTTCTTTCGGCCCGAACCTGAATGTGGGTATAGCCTCTCGTTTGACGATGTGTACAATCTCAGGAGTAGGTATTGGTGTTGCCGTGATGGCAAGTGCAGATGCGCGCTCGATGCATATCCATAAAGATAGTGAGTAGAATGACAACATGTTGAATCTATCTAGAAGTGTTTGAGTTCAACCTCGAATATCTTGGCTCTAATTTGATTCAGAGGCTCAAGAATTGCGATGAAGTCTTCTGGTAGGATAGTGTTGATAGTGTTGGCGCTGTCCTTATCGTGCAAGTTCCATATCATCAGGTCCACAGTGATACACTGTAGATTGTGAAGGTTACCAATAGTTGTACATGCTGTAGACCAAGTGTCATAATCCTCGGGCGGCACCAAGTGACCTGGCTGGTACACTTGCTCCGAGCAGCGTTTCGGGACCAAAAAAAAACGCTAGAAATGTTCAATCGTTGGATGTTGTCCCAGTTTGGCCTCCACAGGGAGGCGTGGAATTTGAGGTGAGAAGCTGCGCCTTTGAAACTCATAAAATTGGCATTGTACAGCACTTGGATGGCTTCCGAATACCTGAGTGGGTGAGTCTATATCTCTGGTTATACATTAATGCCATACATATACACCAGACGACACGTCAGAAGCAACGACATCAAGTTACTGTTCGAGCGAGGCTCTCTCCGCCAGCTCATGCCCCCCTCTTCAGCACGCATCCCGTGACAGGCATGCTGCCAAGTTGGGAACGGACTTTCTTCATCCACACAGTGCCAGTGGCCCAGCCCCGGCCGATGCAAGGTGCCACGATAGGTAACGATATGGAGAAGACGTCCGAAAGTGTCGCTTCATAAATCAGGTTTCTCGTGTCCGCATTAAGACGAACAAAGAAAGCGCATTGAGCCTGGCTAACGGCCGGGCCGATCGCGTTGTGCGGTGAATGTGAGAATACCACCTCTTGGGGTTCGGCTAATTGTTTGCGCGCAAAGACCGAGTGCAGTAATCGACGCATGATGTGCTGTGATGGAGCTATCGGTCGGGTATTAATTCGAGAGTGTGGTCGAAGCTGCGAAAGATGCAAGGTATACTAGGTGGTGAATCATGTAATTGGGGCACGGCATGCCCTGACCGAAGCGCCGTGGCTACGCATTGGGTCGGCGTTTAATCGGAGTTCGGCAATGCATGAGCAGCAAAGAGCTGTCAATTGTAAACGACATGCGTGCTAATCTGCTGAGGATCGTACACATATGCGTGAGCTGTACTGGTAGCTTATACGCAAGGATGTCCGATCCTGTTTCGACGTTTCTTAGATGCAGCATTGCAAAATCGCAAACTTTCCGATGGGCCATGATTGCAGAAGTTGCACGCTCAAGGCGAAATCGTGAAGAGAGCAACATCCGGTACGATGCGTGAAGGTCGTGTATCTCGACTTGATGAACAATAAGACGCTTCCTGCTCAAGCGGCAAACGTTTCCCAGTCGTACGGTCGCTCGTGCACAATAATCTGGAACGGTCGAAAACCAAGTGCGTCGTCCAAATACTGTGGAAAGGGGAAGTTGACTTCAACGTCGAAGGTTTCAGCTTGTATCTCCAACATGGGTCGAAAGATAGCGATGATGTCGTTTTCAGCAGGCTCAGCCGGATTGTATTCACCGTATTCTGTCCAAATTACCATTTCGACCTTCAGCATCTGAAGCAGTGATAAGGTTTCAAGTGTCCTGCAACATTCTTGCCAGTCTTCGAGGCGCTCCGGCGGGAAATTAGACTTCAAGATCGACCAGCGTGCCAAAGAAGTGCGGAACATAGTAGATATGTGTAAGTGGCGTAACAATTGCCAATTCTGCGATGACAGCAGGGCATGGAACCTGATTGGTCCTCGCGCTCCAGCGAAGCTAAAGCAATTCTGGCTGTATAACACCTCGTCTGCCTCAACATAGCTAAGTGTTCGTCAGCGATGCCATGATCATAGATTAGATCAACAGACTAACACGGATCGACATGTTCGTAGAAGTGCCAGCAAATTGCTGTTCGTGTTCGTAGCTGTCCTGATGACCTGGTGGCCATTTTCGACGCTGGTACCAAAACATTTATGCTGCCACGTCGGATGTGGATTATGAGTGTCCTCGCATTGCCAATGACCCATACTTTCCAGCTCAGGGCCTTCGGCGGTTGCATACAAGACGTGTAGTAAGTGACCTGGTCCGACCAAGAAAGCCTCGTAGATGAGAAGACGTATCTCGGCAGGTAGTTTGGCGAAGAATGGGCTTTGTGTTTGCGCATGACAAGGTCCCAGCTGAAGCAGCGCAGCAGGAGCTCGCATGGATGGCGAAGCCTCGGTACCTGGTCGTCTTTTTCGCCATTGAGTTTTGATGTACGCGCGCATAGTAGCAGCTACCAGCAGAAACCGCTTGTGATATGAACTGAAGATGGAAGTTGGAGGGCGAAGGAAGGTATCGTGAGAGTGGTTGTTCGGAGGTCCCTAGCTAGTTCGAGCAAAGCACTTTAAAATAACGTGCCCGCTAAACAGACGTCCGTCATGCAAAGGTGACAGAGCTGGCAAGCGACGCTCTCACCGGACCAATGCCTCGAGCGTTTGGAATTTCTCATTTGTTTGAATGTCCCGATCGCTCCATGAACGAAGTCTGCTGTCGCCTGGCTTTAAGCATGTGAGGTCGCGCTGGTCGCGTAGTCATAGAATATCCGATTGAGTTTGCGGCATGCTGGCTTGGACTCGCATGGCGAAAAGTTTGAGGTGTTAATGCTATGGAAGATCGAAGCCCGATGCGGCTAGCTGGAATCGCGTCCGTTGCTTTTGGTTATGGAAAAGTTATGCGTCGTGCGGCCATATTTGCGTTACTTACATCGCTGTCTTTTTGTTATACATTTATCGTCTTTGACACCCTCTCTTGGGTCATGCATCTACTAGTCGCCGTAGCATGCGGGCGACATGGCTCGACGAACCCCACTTTTCGCTTCCATGCGCAACCCCAAATGTCTGCCGATGTCGCCGCACATGAGCGTAGCACAACAATCTCTCATCGCACGAATACTAGAATCAGCAGCGTATTCATTTGCGATTGAATTAATAGTTACAGACGGTTGCGTAGATGAAGATGCTCGAAGTGCCCCATATCCAGGACTCGTTGTGCGGGTTGCACAGCTAGAGCGCAGGTACCGACGCGCGAAACCAGCCGCATGAGGAAGATGATGGTCGTGATGCCTACGGAAAAGAGCAACTCTTTTCTCGCAGAGGCGAAGGCAGATCGGCGACTTAACATGCTGCCAATCCAGCAGGATTGATGCTCTCTTCAAAACATTTGTGTTGCCACGCAGTCACTAAGGTCGTAAGAGATTTACATTGATCAAGCCTTCGTTCATTTGGGGCCGGACATTGGGACCCATAAATAGACTGATTCGATGTTCGAAGGAAAGAAGAGCAAGTTGCAAGTTCGATTGAGTCACAACCGAAAAAGACGGTGACTGCATTGTAGATGCACCTAATCATCCCCCATCGCCTATAGTGCTAAGACAAGGACGGACCCAATCCGCCGAATAAAAAAGAATACGAAGAGGCTATAGACCCCGATCGATACGGCAGACTACAGTCTTTTCACGAGACGTGACTATTCTCGCAATCCTCTGCGTCGTGTTAGCGTCGGGCCAGTCCGTAACAGTTGAACGTAATTACCAAGAGAAGTCCGACCGCATGATGAGTGGTTAGCTTCTGCCTAGCCATTGGTGCATGTGCAGCCCTCCCTCAACGCTGGATCCGTGGTAGGCCAGCCGACACAAAGGCTTCTGCATTTGAGGCCGTTGACGCCACAATTGTCTTTTGAGCAAGGCCCTGAGTAGCCTTGGAGTAACGGCTCTGGTATGGCAGTGACGACCGCGGCCAGGAAAGTTGCGACAATGATAAAGAGACGCATGTTGATGTACTCGCAGATAGTGCGTCGAGTGTGGTGAAGTACTGTGAGCGGTGGATGAGAATGGGGAGATTTATGGTGGTTCTTCCAAGGAGAGTGGGCGATCGACCAAGAGTTATATATTTTCTTGACAGCTTTGTGTGACGCTGCGGGCCCTAGTACTTCGTCCGTACCAGAAAAGGCAGCGTGAGCATCCGTCTGCAGTACCAAGCAAGCAATATCCAAGCACCACAAGACTGACAAGGCGGAACACTCCACTATCCGCAGCTACTTCTTCCTGTCATGACGCAGCGCTCGCTGGTCGGCGGAGACTCATACACATTGCGACACAACAAATGATTCTCGTTCGGCGGTATGTCTACGGGCGAAACAACTGTCAGCGGGGCGTGACACTTTTTGGCCTCCACTTTTGGGTGTTTCTGTGAGGCTCCAAGATGTTTCTGTATTGCATTACCCGCGCCATGGAACTTGGCTTCTTGGCCTCGCTGGTAAACTTGGAAGCACGGCACTAAGGCTCTTGGTTGTCGATCATTTAGAGAATGCCGCGTTGAATATATCTGCTTCAAATCAACGTAGAGCTTAATAACCATACTGGGGTTTGTGGTGACGATACTGGTGATGTTGGAGACTTGCCGATCAAAATTTGGCAGAAGGCCAGGATCATGCGTAATGCACGCAATTTGTTTACATGTAGAGATAGATGATAGTCCTGTGAAACGAGCTCCTGGCTGGTTAAAGTGGTTAGGCATGCAATTCGCTCCGAGCGCACCCCGTGCGAGTGAGACCTGAAGGCAATGTAACTCTGCCCTCGGATTTTGCTTCCACTTGCCATGGCATGTAGAGCTTCCAGCTATCATCCATCCTTCCTTGGTGAGAGTCCGTGAATGCAAACGAGAAAATGTGTTCGCGCCAGAAATTGATACGTCGAGGCGATTGGACCGACAATGGCATCTTGGCTCGTTGGATCGGGTGGTCGCTTGGGAGAGTAGATCTGTGGGAACAAGCGATTGATGTGGTCCAATGGAGGTATTGTCCGCATTACAGCCAGTACAGTACCTAATGAGATAGCCTACAATCGATGAACGACGTCGATACTTTCCGCGATGTGTGGTGTTTCGAGGTGGCGGTGGAAAGAGAGATGATTGGCGAACAGCAATCAACGCGTCAATCGGCGCGTGCCTAATATCCGCGCTATCTCCAGGCATGCATGTACATTCACTCCACATCCCCGCATCCGCCATCTCATCTCTCCAAGACACACAACATGGCCAACAACGACGACAACCCAAGGCGCAATCGCGACCGACTCGAAGATGGTCCCTTCATCGCCTTTCGACGATTCGCCGACTCCCAAGTCTCATCGCTGATGAACACCCTCTTCACGCTTCCCGCCACCATCGCCAACTACAACAACGTACACCAAGCACGTGAGGCGTGCCTCTTCAGCAAAGCGGACAAGGCTCAATGCGAGAAGCTGCGGGAGATAGAGGATGGTATCGCTAAGCTGCGAAACGAGGGGCGAGAATTATATCAGGTTGGCGACCTGCAAGAGGTGCTGAAGAAGAGCGAGGAGCTCATGCGGCTCGATCGTCACGCCGAGGATCTTCGAAAGGAGATTGTTGGTGGAAACAGTCACACGTCATCGGAGCGAGGTGATGCAGACCTCGTGCAGAAAGTCGCCAATCGGAAGGGTCAAGAATGGGGGTGGGACTGGAGCTGGGGCTTCCCGAAGCCTTTCGACGAGGACGACCAGTTGCCAGCATCTAGGCACGCCAGGGAGAAGGATGTTCGACAAAGTTTCGAAAACCCACAGGCATTGTTGCAACAAATAAGGGCAGACGGCAGAGAGATCTTTGGCGAGGAAGCCTTTGATCAGGCTGTCAATCAGGTAGAGCGTGTTTTGGACGAACATCCATTTCTGCGCGGCATGATGGGCGAGAAAGCTTTCGACGAGTTCAGGAGAATGATGAAGACGGATGCAGCCGAACAAAGGAGTGAAGAGCAAGCGTGGCGAGCGTTGCCAGACAACAGGTCTCGAAACTTCGAGCGGTACTCACCGCGCGCACTGGATGCGAACGAAGACATGCGGAAGACCGGCGTCAACTGGCGTGAGGCATACGAGGACTTGATGCGTTCAGACCAAGCAGATGCTGGTAGTAACACTTGTCCTGTACGACGTCGCGGCGCATACCCGAGGCGCGTACCATGGATGGATGAGCAGACAGACGATGAGCCGAGCTACGAGTACAGCCACGATCACGAAGATCAGCACGATGACCCTCCCACACCGAAGATCAGCCAGAGTGCTTTCGCGGCAGCTTCAGCAGGGCTAAGGAGACCTGACGCGTGCGACGTAGCCTGGAAAGACGAGGACATTAACAGATTTCTACAGGAGCAACAGGAGAAGAAGGGTCGATACCTCGGTCTCCGCGAATGCCCTCGCTCTGAACTGACCAGCGAGGAGAGAGCAGACATTAGCAAATACCTGCACGAAGAGCAACTAAAGAATGCACAAAACGTTGGTCTCACAGACTGTCCTCGACCTGGAACGAGTAGTCAAGATCGGGAGGACATTGGCAGATTTCTTGAGGAACAACAGGGGAACGGGAAGCATCTCAGCATGCGCCACTGTCCCAGGCCTGACACAACATCCCAAGACCAGGAAGATATCAGCAGATACCTCGAGCAACAGCACAAGAACGGCAATGGTCTCGGCTTCCGAGACCCTGCCCAGTCTGATGAAGCTGCATACGATGACGACAACGCCGCTGAGACCGAGCTCGATGCCTACGAGCATGTGCTGGCCAAGGCCCAGCCCCCAGCGCAGCCCCAAAGCCGGCAGCCATCGATCCTGTCAACGCTCACCACAACCGAGCGCTCCGTCGCGCCAGATGGTAGCGTGACTACCAAGGTGGTGCTAAGGAAGCGTTTCGCTGATGGACGAGAGGAGAGCTCTGAGACAGTGCACACGCAGCGAGGACAAGAGCAGAGCGAGGCGCGTGATCCGTGGGCGGCGCTGCAGAAGTCTTTTGCGCCTGCTGATGAGGCGAAGAGGGGGGAGCTTGCGAAGAAGGAAGAGACGAAGAAGAGTGGATGGTTCTGGTCGAGCTGAGGTGCTTGACGAGAACAGAATGTTCCACATCTTGATTTGGGATTTGGCGCTCAAAGGCGTGGAATTGCATCGAAATACGGTCGTGTTGTAACATGTAGGTTCGGTGTATCTGGCGCTCAATGGCGAATTTTCAGATATTTGCACATACCCCCCTCAATTCGTCGAATGCATAGAAGTCTTTCATGCCCAGTGGTCCTCAGTGCATGGACACCATTTCATGCCCTCAAGGTCCTTCTATAAATTGTCAGCCACGGCATCTCGGCTTCGTTGGCGCCGAAATACTCGCATAATCGAGCTTCGTGATCCAATCTTCCTGAGTTCGGATGTGGCCTTTGCCCTTGAGTATGGCCAGCTCATCTGGGTCGTATGCGACAAGGAACCGGAGACGCGACTGATCCCGCTCCCGGATGAAAGGCCAGAGGATATCCATTACCGTTCGAAATCGAGATACAACTTTGCATCTCGGTGACATGTACTCTGTTATAATTTCGACGTTGAATGTCAATCGTGCTGACGCTCTTAGTAGAGGAGTGACTCAAGGTACTTCTCGTCGCCATCTGAGACTTGGTCCGTCACGTGGATGCTAAGTCGCGTGATGAATCGGTGGGCAGGAAAGCCAGGTGCCCATCGGTCGCTACTCAGTACCTCAGGCAGGGCGCTCTAGTGATCGTGTGCAATTCTGATGAGAGTGCGGGTAAGCCATGCTTCGATCACCTCCCGATGCGCCTCAGCGACCATGTATCTTGGATCCATATGGGTGTATGCGCAAATGCCATGATCGCAGCTGTGAGGTAGAGAACACCAGCTGGGTATTTGGAGCCTCGCGGAGCACCCGAACTTGTCCACGTGTGCCATACATTTCCATCTAGGGGACTGTTCCACTAGATAGCCGTAGAAGATGTCTCTGAGTTCCCTTGGAAGTCGGTTGTAGAGTGCCGTGGACAACTCTTGACACTGTGCTTGTCCGATAGAGAGGAGATCTTTGTTTGCAAGTTGGTTCTCGTTTCGATAGTGTGCTGCTAGGTCTTGCTGCTCGGACTGCAGATGATCTTCTTGCGTGCGCATGTCGGCTTTCTTGCGCGCTCAGATTGTGAACCAGGATGCGTACGTCTTTGAGCTGGGCGATCTTGGTGTTGCAACTTTTGCCGTACTTCACACTCTCGTTGAGGTGCCTGCCTTCGTTAGCGGGTAGCAAATAGCACACGTGCCATTTGGTAGTGAGTGCAAGTACAGTTCGGCCGATGTATAAGGGCTTTGTTGCTGATGCAGCATTCGCTGATCAGAAGTCTCGGTGCCGAGCTCCATTGAGTGACATGTACTGTAGGCGAATTGGTGGCTGAGTGAGAGAATAAATTTGTGAAGAAAAAGTGTGAAGGCGGCGCTAACCTTGTCAGGCCAATCTACATCGATTATCTACAGGCGCTCAGCATCGGTGGTGTCAAAGTCGTTCAAAGCATCCATAGCATCATTTATGCAAGAACATGGGTAAATGGAATACGCTCACTTGAACTTGTACGACTCCAACACTTGTTCAAAGATGATCGCCCCCAAAGATTCAGGCAAGCACTATTTCCATTTGCCATTGACTGTACAAACGCTGGAAGCGCTAGTCCATTTAATTCACATGCTGGATTCTTACATACAAGATACGCTTTTGTGAACTCTTCTCATTGGTCAAGCTAGCATGTATCTCAGTCATGCTTTCAGCGTGGGCAGGTCTTATCTCTGTAACTCGCTTCTGTAACTAGACATTCTGCTCAATGATGGCAAATGTGTAGAACGCTGAGAAAAGTGCATGGTTTCAGTCAAAGTAATGTTGCCAATCGCGTCGAATTTGTTGGGTTATAGAAGGAATTAACGTAGACTTCTCTTAGATAGCCTTCTCAGCTGAATACTTCAATCTTCGCTTCTCATGCCTTGTCCGCCAGATTGTGGTGAGCAAGAATGCCAATGCCAATGATTCCTATCCAAGCCTCGCTCTCAGGCCCTTCGCCTTCCATGAACTTGTGCTGTACAGTCGATGTCCTTGTACTAATCAGTCGAATTTCAACGCCTTGAAGGTGTCGTGCTGAGTTGGTTAGTGACGCGTCCGCTTTACCGTTGTGTCTTCACTTGCCTGTTCCAGTACCGCAACCCACTGGCTCAAGGTACACGCTTTCTTTCCGCTCCCCAGGAACAGGGTGTCCTCCCTCCAGACACCAGTGATATAACATAGCTGCACGACTATCTTGAGGCGCGCTTGATCGAACCGCGAGATGCAGGGCCAAAGACGTGATATGTGATGTTCGAAGCTAGATAGTAGAGTTGACTGTGTCCAAGACGTAGGCGAGCAATAGCCCTTGTGTAATGTCACTCGAGTCGAAGGTTTGAGTAATGCCAGATCCTCTAGTATCGGGTAATCTGGTGGGTAGTCGTCATCATCCAGATCCTCGTAGTTCTCCATGTAAAGCTCGATCTGTGACATGAATCGGTATATAGGTTGACCAAAGCCCCATGGTTGACACTTGAGCATTTTTGGTAGCTCATCCCAACATCCACTCCGTAGAGAAAAGCGAGTGCTTGTGATCCATGCTTGGATCATCTCCTGCCACACTTGCGACCCTGTGTATCCGTTGTCCAGGAAGTGAAAATATGGGATCAACCAATCTCCGGCAGTAGATACACTTTCGACTGGTCTCGTGCCCAGAACATAGCCGTATATCATGTCACGGAGCTCGTGTGGTAAGGTTGAGTAGAGCGCGTCACACAGCTTTCGGCACTGTGCCTTACCGATGGCGACCAGATGGGAGTGAGCTCCTTTGTCTTCGATACGCATGGCTTTCGTGAGTGTAACTACTTCGCGGCGTTCATCCTTACGCTGGTCTCGCAAGGTCTCTATTTGTAGGTCGATTTCTTCGATTCGTTCGTTAGCGGTTTGCTGGCGCCGTTTGGCTTTCATACTCTCGATGACATGACTATTGTGACAATTAGTAACCACTGCCCCATCTGTTCCAGTGCATCAGTACTTACCCAGCAGCGAGGCGATAGTCATCTTGACCATCGTCGATCGACAACGCATCAATCGCGTCTGCTCTCTTTTTCGCTCTCTTTATTTGACTGAGACTCGTGAGTAAGTGTCGAGATGTGAGGAAAGTTGAAGTGAGTGAGACTAAGTTTGAAGTGAGGTTAGGGCGGGGTGGCTACAATTAAGTACCCAGAGCGCAGCATGAGATAGCCCCACAATTAAGAAAGCGCCGCGCTAACCTTCACTCTCACAGCTAGGCAGCTGGAGGCACAACTGGCACGTGATGATCACCTCGACCCTGATCACACTCAAAGCTCCAAACCCGTTTTCTCATGCACCTCTGGCTTTTCAGTACGGTCAAACTGGACGCGTCTCAAACGGAGTACATCTTCCGCTGCACTGCCTAAATGCGGAACCACTCTTAAGTTATCCGCGGAGCACGTTTCGTACAATCGCTCATACAAACAAGACTCATAAGATGGCAGTGAGTATCTAACCAAATGCCAAACTTCGATTTCGATACCATCTCTCTCGTCCACAAATTCACCCATGCCTTTTGTTGTTAAATTGAACGTCTTCAATTGGCACTCGCCGGGCGAAATACTTCCAACAAGTCTGACTTTACAGCCGCCTTCCCTAGCATTGCAGAAGAAAGCGTAGACAATCCACCCAGGATTGATCTAGTACTTCGACGTGTGTCCAAAACGACTCAGGTACCCCCGTGATATGAGTGAGCATGATCTTGCCCCAAACGTCGATCAAAAGTCGCAACTACTAACTCCAGCAGCGCGAGCGCGCCGAGATATTCCAAATCTTCGTCGTCATGAAAGCTAACCCACCATGTTTCGACCGTGATTTCGATATGATATGCGAGGAGTAGTAATACGCGGGACGTCAAGCGCCATCGATCACTGCACGTCAGGACTGGCAGCTAGTATCAACCGCCGTTGCAACACAAACGTAGGCTTCCAACTCCTACATCTAGAAAGTCCAATGCACAGCTTTCGATGCTACACTGATAAGCAACTGGGTAGCAATCGCGAGCCATAAGCATTATTTTATGTAACGGTTTGGGCCATGCCCAACCGCTAGTACTAGGTGGGATAGCTCATGTATGGCTATCTATATATGCAGCTCGGCCCACCGCAGATAGTCAATCAAGCGCATGTCCTCTCCTCACTCATCCTCTGGTTACACCGTTACATTTTATATGTTGCACGCAAACATGCTTTAAGCACTACGGACGGACATTTAGAGCGTCTGCCGCTACATCAATGATGTGACTATACACTATATCGCGTAGCTCCCGGGTCAATCTGTCTCATATTTCTCTGCACCTTTCTCGACATGTTGGCGCCTCAGTGCCTTCCAGCATACTTCCCCTCGTCGGCGCCTACGCAGTAATCCTTGTGCACCAGATCGCGCAGATCGTCCTGTACATCTTGAATACGGCCACGGAGCTGTGAGATTTCATCTTCATTTTCCGACCATTTGTCTTGCGAAGCTGAATCCACGATCAGTCTGTCGGTACTATCCGTAGTCAGCAAGCAACTACACGTACAACCCTGTTTGTTAGCGATCAGTCTGCGACTGCTCTTGTGGTGTTTGAACGGGTGTGTACGTAGTGCGCCATTCCACGCGCTTGTCCCGGCAGGTGCGAACCGAGGGAGAAGTTTGGAGAGCTGCGAAATTCGTGTGGCGAGAAGGTGATTTCGCGATGTGTGAGTCGCATGATAGGACGATCTTCCATCGGCTTTCTGACGTCGTTGTGGGCGGGATTATACTTACTTACTAGCTGAGCACGCTATACGGCGGGCCGAAAGTTACGCTGAAAACCATGAAAGACACAGCGCAGCGGCAGACGCTTGGTATCTCGCAGGCGAGACAGGGCGTGAGTGTAGCTGAGACTTCATGGCGTGGAGTTGCGGTGGCAGTGGCGCAAATTCAGGGAAACAGAGAGTGCGAGAAAGAATTGCAAGAAGACAAATATACGACTTCAACAGTCTAGTGTGGAAATTATATGCAAAATGGGTATGGTATGTCGGAAACAATCTCTTTCGTCCAAAACTCAAACCTCGTCCACCAAAGCACACTTACGCAGTACCATCCCCGCTCTTCGCGCGCTTAGCATCGCGCTCCTCCCCCGTAGCCGCATCAGCGCGCCGTTTCCCCTCGTCTTTCTTCGTCTCCTCCCGCGCAGCCCTTCGCGCCTCTTTATCCTGCTTTTCCTTTTCCTTGCGCAGCGCCTTACTTTCAAATTCGTGCCAATCGCCCTCGAGCTCCTTCAACGCTTCAGCGCGTCTGGGCGGCGGACTCTCGCTTGCGAAGAAAGGATGTTCGAGTATATCGGCTGCTGCTGGTCGTGCGGTCGGGTCGTACAGGAACATAGCTTGCAGGAGCTCGAATGCCATTGGGCTTATGCGGTCTTTGTACTTTTCCTCGAACGTGGAGGGTTTGCGCTCGGTAGGCCGTAGGAGTTCGAACCACTGCATGTCGACGATGCCTGGCCAGTCGTGCACTGTCGGCGTGCCGAGGACGTTATAGATCTTGTCGAGTTGGTTGATCTCGCCGCCGTCGCCAGGGAAGATGGCGTGGCGTGTGAAGATTTCGACTAACACGCAGGCTGCTGACCAAATGTCCACGGCGGGACCGTACTGCGTTTCGCCTAGGAGCAACTCGGGAGAGCGGTACCAGATGGTGATGACGCGGTTGGTGTAGTCGAGCTTGCTTCTCTTTGCGTAGAATCGTGCGAGACCAAAGTCGGCCAGCTTCAATTGACCAGTGTTGGAAACCAGTATGTTCGCTGCCTTGATGTCGCGGTGCAGAACGCCACGACGATGCAGGTAGTCCAGGCCTTCGAAAAGCTGTTTGGCTAAATCCTTCTTGTGGGATTGCTCAAGCTTGAAGGTTGGGTGATTCAAAAGGCCAGTCAGATCGTGAGACAGATACTCGAAGACCATGTAGCAATCGTTCTTTTCGACCATAACCTCCCGAAGGTTGACAATGTTGACGTGGTTGAGAGATTGAAGCAGCTTGACTTCTCGAATCGCAGTGACCGGAAAACCGTCCCGCTCGCCTTCCATACGGATCTTCTTGAGCGCGACCTGGTCCTTCGTATAGACATGTATGCCTTTGAAGACTTTGCCGTACGTGCCTGAACCCACGACAGACTCGTTTCCAGGCTTTCGATAGTAGACTGATTCTGAGGCTGCATGCTCGGGCGCGAGTGTAGGTCGTGCCTTCATCCGCGTCTTCTTCACAATCTTGGTCTTCGGTACGTCTGGAGGCGGTTCTCTTCGCTCGGGTCGTGGATCGGATCGTGGATCAGGTCGTCTATCTGGACGTGTGTCTGGTCGTCGAGGAAGGTTGGCCTCTCTGCGATCTACATCGCGAACATTGCGAACATCGCGCACATCGCGGATGTCTCGCGGGCCCCGTGTATCGCGAGGGTCTCGATCTCTCAGATCGCGAGTGTCCCTCGGGTCTCGTAGATCCCTGTCTCTGGGGTCGCGGTAATCCCTTTCGCGATCGCGGTACGCCACGTCTCGCAAGTCCCTAATATCGCGAGGATCTCGGTCGCGAGGATCTCTATAGGCAGGCTTGCGATCGTAATAATCGTCGTATCGTCGATCACGATCTCGCACTCGAAAGTCTCGGTCCCTCTCTCCATCACGCTCACGATCGCGTCCATAGTCCCTGTCTCTCCCATCGCGGTCTCGATCTCGGGCGTCGGATGCAAGTCGGGGCGAATCCCGGCTTGATGCTTCTTTTGCCTTTGGATCCAGCAAAGATTCTTTGCTAGCCGTCTTTGGCTTCTCCGGTTCTTCCAAGGCAGCCTTGATCTTGCTTGCAGGGGGAGGCACCGTGGTCTTGGGCTTGAGGGAGAATTTGAAGCCAGCCGCCTTTGGCTGTGTTGGCGTTGCTGCGGCTGGCTTTGTGGGTGGTTGCATCTTCTTGTCATCTTTCACGCCTTCGTCTTCCACACGAAGGTCCTTGGAGGGACGGAACGGATTGTCGTCGGCATCGACAGCTGGCTCAACGGCGGGCGTTGCGGCAGGCTGCGGACGCGGCGCTTCTGTTGCTGGACGGCCGCCACGAGTGCCAGATGCTGGGGTCCACGAGAGATTGGAGAATTGTGTGGGTGCAGCGCGACCGCGACCGGCCTGCGCTCCGTATGGTGCGCCAGGCGTAGGATTTGACAAACGTCGATCAGGGCCGTTGAAGTGATTGCCGCGATAGCCACCACGATGCGGGCTGCCCTGAAAGCCTTGCTGGGGGTACTGCTGGTTCTGAAGGTAGCCGGGAGAGTGGTTCTGGTTGTGATTGAAGGGAGACTGGTTCGGCGAGTAGCCCTGCATGGGTGATCTGGAAGGCGTTAGTAGGGCTCTATCGTAAGCAAATGATTTCAAAACATACCCCTGATTAGGATAGGACTGGCCATTCCAACCGCCTCTACCGCCATGGTATGGTGACTGTCCTTGGGGCGAGTACTGGTTATGTGGTGGGTATGGCGGCGACTGTGCAAAGCCACCGCGGCCCTGGTACTGATAGGCGCCTCTCATTCTGTCGTCCTTGGCGTCAGAGTGCACCGAATTCTTGCCTGAAACTGGTGCAGGCGAAGCTCGTCGTGACTGAGGCTTGTTTGCGCGTGCGAATTTGCCCGACTCTGCTTCTTTTTCCAACCGAGATCTTGGAGAGGGTGACCTGGAGGACCGGCGTGGTCGTGCTGCACGTGGCGAGCGACTCCTTGGTGGCGGTGATCTGTCGCGCCGAGAAAATGGCGGAGAGCTTCTCCTGGCTGGGGGTGGTGATCGCCTGCGAGGTGGGGAGCGAGGCCTTACAGGTCGGGGTGCAGGACTCCGACTGCGTTCGCGTGCAGTGGCGCGCCCGTGCGGTCTCTCTCTCGACCGCCTGGGAGAATTACTGGCTCGCTGGTTGTGTCTGGGCGGCTCGTCACGTCTCGGCCTCCTGTCAGGCGAAATAGAGCGCTTGCGAGGCCGGTGCGAGACGGGCCTGTAGTACGAGTCGGCGGATGGCGAGCGGCGGCGGGTTGAAGAGGGAGGTAGGTACGTGTCTGGCGTGGGCCGGCGGGGCGCACGTTCGCGGTCGAGCCGTGGTAGAGGGGAACGCGGCCTCTCTATGCGGCGGTGTGTCGAGTCTGCACGGCGGGTGCGTGACCTCGATCGCACGGGGCTGCGGCTCCTTGGCCTCTTTGCTCGCTTGTGCGAACCTTTCGGAGATGCAGAGCGGCTTGGGCGGCGCTTCGAGGATGGCGTCGTGTCGCGATGATGTGGGTGGTGGTGATTGTTGTGTCGATGAGAGTGCGAAACTCGGTCAGGGCTGGGTTCTCTCCTCGAGCTGCGATGGCGTTCCTCCCTATACTCGCCGTGGCTGCGACGACGCGATCGCGGCCTGCTTGGGCTTCCTTCACGTGAGCGGTCTCGCGCTGCCTTTGCTGATGGACGGGCGTTGGTGTCGGAGTCGTTGGTGCGACGTCTGGAGGAATCCGTCGCAGCAGCGCGTGGCGCCGGTGACGATGGCCTGGGGTGGTCGACAATGCGCTCTCGCGGACGCTCCCTCGCCCTTTCTCTGTCCCTAATAGACGGTTCCTCGGGTCTCCACTGGTCTATATCCTGGGCCCGTCGCGAGCCAGCCATGTAGGCGGAGATGTCATCAGCGGTGGAGAGGTTGCAGCATCAAGACCTCAGGTTCGCGGTCTCAGTGTTACGGCCTAGCCGAGCAGATCCCAGCACTCAACACCTCAGCCTGACAGCAACCGCAGTGATAGAACGGAAATAATGAGGATGGGAATGCAACCGCTGCAGAGACAACAACCACAGAAGCGACGTAGTCGAGGCCTGTCGCGTTCGTGCTGTCGTGCCGCTGCTTCTTTTTGCCTGTTCGCGCTATCGGCCCGCGCCAAGATTCATCATTGATCCGTCGAGGTCCCTCGGGTGCTGCAGTCAGACTTCAGCCTGACCACCCATTTCACCACCGCCCAGCTCGGCTTCGCAGGAGACGCCCTTTTCAGCTTTTGCTTGTTCGCAGCCACACCTCGCTTTAGACTTGGTCTACGCCAGTGCTTGATATACCGCCCACGAAGCACAAATTCACGTAGCTATCTAATGCATATCGATCCGTCTGTAGCCAGGCCTCAATGAAGAGTATTTCAAGGTCATCATGAACAGATTCCCTGGGTGAAACATGCGACGTCAACTGGCAGTTTTGCAACTTCTTGCGCATGTCCAGAGCACGTATTCGAAAGGTCAATGTTGTCCGCCGATCGAGTGAGGGAGTGCTGTTCAAGTTGACGGATGAGAGGGCCACAGTGTTCGCCGGTCTTGTGTGGTCGTGATCATGGTTCGACTTGTGTATTAGGCGCACCACACGTTCCCGTCGCCATGTATGTGCAAGGCATCGTCGGCGAGGTGTGAGCGCGTAGCTGGTGCACTTGCGAACAAAGCGTCGACACGACCGTAGGACTGCCATGTATGGACAAAGGAGGACGCATGTGTAGACAAACCAAAGAATGAACCAGGTCAACATCCGGTCTCGACGATATGCAGTTGAAGCAGACGCTCCGGCATGGAAGGGACAGTTCTCCAGGTGATAGCCGCAGGTGGTGCCTGGTCGTCCTGGTGCAAGTAATGCTATCAGAACCTCACCTTCGACGTGCACATGCTTGTTGAAGGTCGAGGCGACGAACAGCAACTCATGTCGCATAGTCGAGACGGACGAACTCGTATATAGAGCACGTGCGAGAGTTAGTACGACGCTTTGTAGTCGAGTGGTGCGAAGTGCACGCCGGTGATGAGCGAAAGCAGCGTCATCCGCCAGAACATCTCTGTCTCATCCCGTCCCCCTCCATCCTTTCCAACAACCTCTATCAGTCCTTCAACAATAGTGTCCTATATTGTGCTGACGATCGCAAAATCACCCCTGTGGAGTGACGGTCGCTGAATTTGGTGCATGAGATGAGCTGGTTGGGGCTCGTTGTGCGCCTCCTTCATGGCGGGTCTTCCTTCGCTCCCATGCTCGCTGCTGCCGTGTAAATATCGCGCGATGACTTACACTCAAGCGCAAGAGAACATACCTGTGATGAAGGCGAGGCGCGGTGGATGAGCAGTGGTGGGTGCAGAGTGGTGTTGAGCTGCACAGGTTCGGCGCAGTGCTTCTTCCGCATCGCTGCTGACCACCGGGCTTGGCTTGCGCCTTCCTCGCGGCTCCGACTCTCCGACGTTCGCGGGCCGCTAAGCTCACTTTCGGCTGCAGGACAAAGTTATTCTGCTTGTAGTCATGGTGACCCCTCGCCCGCGATATTCCCCAGCTTGAGGAGAAGGATGCGCCAAATAGCACACAGTTTGCGGGCAATTGCGCTTCCCCCGGACACTTAGAGAACACCAATTCCCAAACATAACCTCCCGGCCATATTCCCACTGCCCCCGCAATATGGACGGCGAATCCTCCAAACCCGTGTCTGCCCTCCCCTCCCACCTGCCCAACAGCCAAGCGCCTCTCAAAGTGTCCCAAAAGGTGCGCGACCAGAAAGAGCGCGAGCACCTCAAGAACGCCATCGAGACGTCCACCCGAGGCCGCCAGCCAGTCAACTTCGACGGGCCCAACGGCTACGTCCCCCCACAGGCGAGTGCTGCAAAGATGGAAGATCATGCTGAGGAAGAACCACACGAGGTTGTGAATGGCGAGATAGACGTGGAAGGCTACAACGAGCCACCCAAGACGCCCCTCAAGACCAGCCGCGCGCAAAGCCCCTACACCCAACACCCGACCATCGACTTCGACGGGCTCAGCTGGCCGAGCACAGGCACACTAGCGCGCAAGAACGATACAGCCGAAGAGAGGGAAGCGCGCCAGAAGAAGCTCTCGGGCGCCGTCCGGACTATGCTGGAGTGTCTGGGCGAGGACCCTGAGCGCGAGGGCCTGCGAGACACACCAGAGCGCTACGCCAAAGCACTGCTATTCTTCACCAAAGGCTACGAGGAGAATCTACGCGAGATCGTCAACGGCGCCGTCTTCCACGAGGATCACGACGAACTGGTCATCGTCAAGGACATTGAGATCTTCTCGCTATGCGAACACCATCTCGTTCCATTCACTGGCAAGGTACGTCAAATTCACATTTAGATATGAGTGATCACTAACCACCCCAGATGCACATCGGCTACATCCCCAACCGCCGCGTCATCGGCCTCTCCAAGCTCGCCCGCATCGCCGAAATGTTCTCGCGCCGCCTCCAAGTCCAAGAACGCCTGACCAAACAAGTCGCTCTCGCCCTCTCCGAAATGCTGCAGCCCCAGGGCGTCGCCGTCGTCGTCGAATCCAGCCATCTCTGCATGGTGATGCGCGGCGTACAAAAGACGGGCGCTAGCACAACTACAAGTTGCATGCTTGGGCGCATGCGGTCTACAGCAAAGACGAGGGAGGAGTTCTTGCGCCTGATTGATAGAAGGTAGAAAAGTTTGGCGGCATCGACACGGCGTTTTTGGGGGGTTGCATATGGGGGGTCGGCGGGGAGTTCATCACTCTGGAAAATTGGCGGTTGATCTTTTAGATGCATTGCCCTTTCAACAGGCACTACACACGCTCATGATATCCACAGCTTGACTGCATAGTCCATATATTTACTGTCTTTCGCGCATGCGAGGTCTTTCGAGTCGGTTTGGATTGACCAATTAACAAATGCGAGCATGCTTACACCAATCACCACTTGTATCACATCAAACCCCACCTCGCCTACGAGACACACCACACAGTAAGACACGCGTGTCCTCCGATGCCAATGTACAGACCAATCGCTTCCAGTCGCCTTACCTGCCAACCAATAACACAGCTCAACCTCGGTCCCTAAAATAACTCGCAAGCTGTCAGCATTCCCATGTCCCCACTCGAGCTCACAATCAAGACCAGACTCATGTAAAACCTCATTATCCCACCTTTCAACGTCCATCTCCCTTCTTCATTTCCTCTACCCATCGGCTGCCATGTCCTCAAACACTTTCCCCCCCTGCTGCCTCCGCCACTTCTCATGGACAGGTACACCCACTGGCACCGAATCCACCCTCGCCTCCCTCCCAACATACATCTCCCACCCAAATTCATCTTCACCTCCCGACTCCAAAGCAGCTGTCCTATACGTCCACGACGCCCTCGGCTGGACCTTTCCCAACGCGCGCTTACTATGCGATCATTTCGCGCGCGAAGCGAATGTCACGGTATACATGCCTGATTTCTTCGGCCGCGAGGTATTAGATCGGGAGAAGGTGTTGGCGGGGAAGTGGGCGGAATTGGATATGGAGGGGTTTCAGGCTCGGAATGCTAGGGCGATACGTGAGCCTGAGATTCTCGCAGCAGCTAGGGAGTTACGCGAGAAGTACGCGAAATTGGGTGCGGTGGGGTATTGTTTCGGCGGGTGGGCGGTGTTGAGATTGGGTGCGGAGAAGCTGGTGGATTGTGTTGTGTGTGCACATCCGAGTTGGGTGACGAAAGACGACATCGACAATTACTCCACCGTCCCCTTACAGTTCCTGTGTCCGGAAGTCGACAGTCAGTTCTCGGATGACCTCAAGTTCCATGCGTTCCAGAAGCTGGTAAGTCGGAGAATTGCACCGGGCGATTCTGATAATGATTGTTTTAGGTCCTGGGTAGGAAAGGCAAAGATGGGGTACCGGTTGAGTGGGTTCATTTTCCGGGTGTGGCGCATGGGTGTTTGACGAAGGGGGATGAGGGGATTGAGGGGGAGAGGGAGGCGATGGTTAGGGGGAAGGATGGGGCTGTGGGGTGGTTTAGGGAGTGGTTGTTTGAGTAGGAGGGTGTGAGACTGGGGTTGTTCGTTGTTTAGTTTATTTTTCTTCATGCGGAGTTGGTTTTGGGTTGGGGTTGGGGTTTTGGGTGTTGTGTGAAGGGGAAGTAGGTGAGGTAGTACACTGTTCGTAATTGCGGCTCCCGAATGGTAGTAGTGTTGCGGTGACATGTCGTGTAACAGACAGGACTGGTGGAGCAATGATCAGGGGAAGCAGTGCATGTTTGGAAGGATTGTGGTAGTGAGCATTGGGATGGGAATTGTGGGGTTTTTTGTTGGATGTAAATGAGATGGATGGATTGGTAGCGTTACTGAAATTTTCGAAACGGCTTGCGTATTTTGTGTCGCGCACTTCCGAGTTGAATTTGTTCGGGAGATAGACGCAGTGACTGGCATCGACTTGGTAGTAAAGACGGATAAAAGCGCTAAATGATGGTGAGCGTCCTGTCTTCGCCCCATTGCTCAAAAATATCCTTGCTTCCCTTGATGCAATATGTTACCATACCTACACGCTTATACAGCTCAGACTTTCCTTCCTTCACCGAGGAGAACGCTAATGACACAGAGTATTGATGAAAACGTGGCTGATCTTGGAGAATTTCCATCAAAAAAAAGTCCTCATGGGGGTCCACTTTGGGCGAGCAGTCGTGGTGCCACTCGAACATGTAAGGCCGAACGATCTCAGTGTGCTCGTCGTCATGTCGGTGGAGTTTCAATTCTCGGTCGAAATAGTCCATGGCCATTGTTACTTTTTCCGTTGCAAGCAGGCATCGACCACTGAGTACGAGTGTCCCGGCGCTGACCTCGCCGAGAGGGTCGGCGCCAACTGGCGTCGTTGACACATATACGACGCGGGCTTTGTCCTTTAGGACCTCCTCGGAGTCTACGGACCCCTTGTTCAATCCCACTTTGTTGGAGGGTGGCATGAGGTTGCTCATCCAAGATATTCGTGACCGATTTTCGTCGTTCGCTTGTGCCGCATAGTAAAATGACGCCCAGGACCAGCTTGGAGCACGATACGAGCCAGACCTCCTCGTTTCTGTTCCCCCGTAGTAGGCCCATACAAGGTCATGGAGAAGGGTGTCTTCCCAAAGGCCGGCGTAGTATGCGCACTTTCTCTCCGCCTGGAATGTCCTGGCGACGCCTTGGAAGGCAGGGAGTATGTCTTTGTCGTATGTGAGTGAGAGTTCGCAGTAGCGGGACAAGATTTGTGGCCAACGAGTTGAGGATGTGTGCCCAGGCCAATCACTGCTCGTGACAACTGTGTTATTTTCATCTCCGTGACCCAGGTATTGCAGCTTCCAATATTCAGGGTCAGTCATCCGGCCCGTCCTTCTCAGTCTTCGTCTCTGTGAAGCATTCCTGATACAATTGTGTGTCGCCGAAGTGAATAATACGCGGGGACAAGATGCGCTCTTGGAATGCCCAGGCTCTTCGAAGAAGAGGCATTGAGTTGTAGACGAATGACTAATCGAATCCAGAATCTTGCCTGGTGTATATTGGATAAGCTGAGCTTCTGGAGCCGAACCAATGTTCCTGGGCTGCAAATTGTGGAGGAGGCTCGCCGTACAAACCCCCATTGGAATTTCTCGACCGTGTGGCTGCAATGGTGAAGTATGAAGAAGCGTAGATAGATGCCATTTTGCTGCCCTCTTGGCGCCAATCTTCTTCGTCGTCTTGGACTATGCACCTGTATACGGGAGAGGTGGAGTCAGTATAATTATAAAACAGTCCTGTGTATGACATCTCTTACAGGCTGTCGATCCACAAGTATTGCAAGCCAAGTTCATGGGTAAGTCCGAGAGCGTCCTACATGTCTTCGGGAGTACATGCCACGGAATCTGCGATCTGAAAGAACCTATGGTAGTAGAGGTTGTCCGGACAGGCTAGAGACCACCCCAGTAATGGCTCAAGCAAGCATAGCGTGCAACAATGGGACAAGCGTCATTTGTTTAGTAGAGGCGAACGCGTTTTCGCTCATCAATCTTGAGCATTCTTCTTGGGAGAGGCATGGCAGATGATTCCTGATAAGGTCGTTCGTGGCCACTGCAACACTGAGTCAGCCATTCTGAGATGCGAGCAACGGCGGACTTGACATCTGTAATGCCGAACGTCACTTTTGCTGTCCCAATGCGAGGCCATGGACATTGCGAATCTGTACGATCAGCCGGTACCAGCAATTTTCGCATCACATAGTAGCCTACTCTCCGTAGTGAACAAGCGGACATTGTCTACCCGCCAAATACCTTGGAGCACCCCAAAAACGCTCGGAAAGTGCGGGTGGAATAATAAGTATAGAATCCGTATCGACTCTGCCGTTTTGGATGCGTATGGTTCAAAGACAGCGGACAACAAAGTGCACGCTTCGCAACTTTGCGCCGCCGATGCAGTGAGGTCATCGTACGACGCTCCAAGTGCATCCCACTTATCACGTCGTCGTTGTCGTTCTTCTGCCGGGATCTTGAGGCCCCGAAGCCATAGAGTTGCGTTGCATAATGCACATAACGACAATCCGCTTGTTGTTACAACTTCCATGGTAGGAGCCTGGTGGTGGCGCATGATGAGGTCTCTGAAGTGATGTTCGCGGTGTTTGGATGTTACGGTAAGGTGGGGGTGAAAGGCCGGAGTTAAAACGCCAAGCGGCGCTAGTAGCCGCGCTAATTCTCCACCCCAGGAAACGAGGCGCGTCAACAAACAATGGCTTGAAGTCAACGCAATTCTTAATCCACCACATCGTAACGCCGCCATTTTTCCGGAAACATTGCGCAGGGCATAAGCAATGGCACAGTCACACTCTTCACATACCGCTAGCCCAACGCGACCCCGATCACCACAGCAGCATAGTCCGGCGCGTCGCACGTCCAAAGATGGATCAGAGTACGAGATGGACCTGGACGCTCTTGGCCTCAACTCAACCTTCGAATTCTCTGAGCTTCAAGCCAGCTATGAGCCGCCCGTCGATCGCGTGGACACGAGCGAAATTGAGGGCCCAGAAGACTTCACCATGAACATGACCTACTGGATGACTGCAGACCTACTACCAGCGCAAATAAAGTCACGTAAGGAGGCAAAGGGTAGGATAGAGCAGCACAGGATGGATGCAATGCAGGAAGAAGGAGGCGCACATGACGAGACTGAAGAAGGCGATCGAGCCGTGATGGAGGACGACGAGACAGCCACACCACCAAGACGCGCGAACGGCACGACTGACAACCGTACGTACAGTACCCCAGCCTCTGAGAGATCTATGGAGCACGATGAGAAGGTCAAGAGCTTTCTCAGTGGCTTGCCAGACACAGACATGGAGGGCGCAATCAGTGGCACGCCGCTACACATGCCCAACCAGAGCTTCCTACAGGTTCCAAGATCGTCGCCACCGAAAGCGCGTTCGCTGCAACCGACGGTCGAGGATTACGACACTCCTCGCAAGCCGACGCAGGAGACTGTCATACATCATACAGCCACCGAAACACACGAACACGATGGGTCGCACGATACGCTTGCCGAGTTGCAGTCACGACTCGATCAGCAGGAGCTGGCTGCTAAGACACGCATCATGGAGCTTGAGACGATTCTTTCCTACACCCGCTCGGACCTTGAAAGCGCGCGGACCGACAACTACCGGCAGAAAGAGCAGGTGGCTAGTCTGGAGAGGATGGTGAACCAGTACAGGCAAGAGGGAGACGCGGCGCGATGGAGTGCTGAGCGCGAAATGAAGGCAAGGGACGCGGCATTGGAGGCGAAGATGCACGAGTTTGGAGAAGAAATGCGACTTCAGAATCTGGCCAAACTTGACAACCAGCGCGAGGACTACGAAGGGCAGATTCGAACGCTGGACGACTCGAAACGCTTGGTCAGTAAAGAGATGGAGGAAAAAGATCGGGTTTTGAAGCAAGCTCAGGGTGATCTCATTGAGCTCAGACGCCACAACGAGCAGCAATCGCAAAACTCAGAGGAGGCAAGACCTGTGGCTGAGAGCGAGGAGTCGGCGAACAGACACGCTGAGCTCACCGAGCAACTGACGTCCCTACAAGCGCGGGCGCACGATCTACAAACCCAGCTCCAAACGGCGACAGCAGAAGCACAGTCACTCCGTGAAATCGCCGAAAGGAAAGACGCAATGCGCACGGCTACCGAAGAGAAGGTGCGAGCCCGAACAGCTCAGCTCTCAGATATGGAAAGCAGTCTACAAGCCACAAGATTCGAGCTGGAATGTGCACAGGCGGATGTCGCTGCAAAGCAACAACTTTTCCGGACAAACATGGGCCTCAATGCTTGCATTCGAACTCTTCGATCAGATCTTGATCTAGCGCGGTCCAGCTCCACCGATGACGACCAGCAGAGTAGTGTAGTCGTGTCGCTCGAACGCCGCATCTCCTCACTGCATAGTCAGCTACAAGCGTCTCGCGCAGAGAGTTCGGCGAAAGACCAGGAAGTACTACGCCACATCCGAACGCACGAACGGCTCGAACAGAGCCTCAACACCGCCCAGGGACGTACTGAAGGGCTAGAGGTAACTACAACGACACTTCGCCAACAGCTTGCCGAATCACATCGTGACAGCGCGAGGATCAGAACAGAGAATGAGCGTCTTGAGCGTGACCTCGAAGACGCAAACGATCGACTGCAAGACGCGCAGGATGAAGCGAGCCGACGTGTCGCTGATGTAGAGCAAAACCTCAGCAAGATGAAAGGGTCGAAATCCGGTGCTGAGCGTAGCCTCAAGGAGTTCCAGTCACAGCACGACGACCTGATCGAAGGACACGAAGCGATGATGGAAGACGTACGCGACAAGGCCGAAGATGCTGTACGCAAGGCCGGCACGTTGCTCGAGCAAGAGCGCACCGAGAAAAGACGCATCATGAAGGATCTCAAGCGGACGAAAGATGACTTGGAGAAATTGAGAACCGAAGCTGCACAGAAACTCAGCGAAGAAGATGAATCGTCGGATGACGGCACAACGTCTGTCTCGTCGACGACTGCAAATGAGAAGGACGAAGAGATCACGAACCTCCGTGCCATCATTCGCAAACAAGTCTCCGAGACGAAGACCCTCAAAACCGAAGTCACCACCCTGCGCAAGGAGAAGAAACACTTTGTCACTACCGCACAATCCCAATCCGATTACGAGACTACAATCAGCGACCTTAAAGACAAGCTCTCGACTCTCCGCATCGAGAACGCAACATTGCACTCCCGCATCGAAGACACGGAAGCCATCAACGCAGCCATGGACGAGAAGCTCGCTTCACTACTGAGTAAAGTCATGAAAGAGCGCGCGAAGACCGTGGTTGGGAAACGAGATGGTCAGTGGCAGGAAAGCGTTGGGAAGGTCGCGAGTGATAGGGAATTGCTGGGAAAGGTCTTACTACGGCAGTGGGGGAGGGAAGAAGTTGGTGTTGCGGATGAGAAGCACGGAGAGAGGCAGGGGTATGAGTATCAGTATTTGAAGAGGGGGATGGCGTGATTTGGCAGTGTATTGGTAGTGATGACTTATGATTCATGATGAACTGAAACGGGCTTTCCGGACTCTAAACCTGATCGCTTATAATATTCGTGCCTCATGTGCCCATGCCATGCTCAAAAACGCATATTCTTCCCTTTCCAACCATCCAACCTATCCCCTCACAGCACGCCCTTCCTAGCCAGTTCAACCTTCCGCCCAAACTCCCCCTCCTTCCATCCACCCTTACTCCCACAAATTGCAATGCCCTCGCCCAACTCGACTTTATCTTCGACGCTCTCCCAAGCGCACGGACAGTGGTGCGGGAAGTGGACGCAGGAGAGGGTGCCGGGGCAGAGGTAGTGCGTGCATTGTGCTATGAATAGACTATTAGCACATGGTGTTATGGGGGGATTATTATATGTACCGGCTTCGTACTGCGCTTGATACCAACTCGCATCGCTCCTTACGTTCTGCGCTTGCTGTTGCTGTGCGTGTCCTTGCTGGCCGAACATTTGGTCGAAGAAGCCGAATTGCGCTTGGGCGGAGAGAATAAGAGTACTCAGAAGTACGAAGAGAGCAGAGAGGCGCGCCATGATTGCGGGGTTTGTGAGAAGGTTTGTAGTGTGATGAGGTTTGGAGTGCGAGTTGTTGGTGATGTGGAGCTTGGGATGCCAAGATAAATGCGACAGGGGTACTCGGGAGTCCGCAGAAAACTCCGCACGATTTGTTTGAGCTTTCTTTTCGCGACTCTAGCACCATCACGACGACGACGACGAGAACACACAACACGAACTGCATACCCTTACATACACCACTACCTTCACCACTACTTCCACGTACGTCGCATCCAAACCCCACCCACGCGCCGTGCACACTAACACCCCCATAGCATGCATCTCATGTTCGTCCCCGACCCCCAGGACCCGTCCAAGCGCATCTACACGCTGAAGAAGGTCATCGACGGCGAAGTCAGCAAGAGCGCGCATCCGGCTAGATTCTCGCCCGACGACAAGTACTCGAGGCACAGGGTTACGATCAAGAAGCGCTATGGATTGCTTTTGACGCAGCAGAGTAAGTCACATCTGCAGGAAGAGTGGAAGAAGACGAAGAGAATGCAATTGGGCCATTTGTATGGGAGAATGAGAGCTAACGTGCGGACAGAGAACAAGGTTGCTGAGAGGTCGTAATCGCGGTACTAGGACGATGATACCAGTTCGGAGAAGTCGGGGGAAATGACGGTGCGAATGGTGCGAGGTCTCTGCGAATAAGAGACACGAGAGGGCGTTACAACGGCGTATCGGCGAAACATTTCCAAATCGAAAAGCTACGGCAGTCTTGTATATTAGGAGACTCTATGCTATGTGTATCTACCGCTTCGGTCAAAACACGGGATTCAATTTGGACGTTCACCAGTCAGTGTTTACTCTCTTATCAGTTGTACACCAGCTCTTGCCTATCATGGAGCTTGCCCAACTGCATGGTAGGCACACGCGCAATCTGTATTGTACCTGGATGTGTCGAGCATCATGGGGTGGTGCATGGACGGCGAATTACTGCGGCGTCCATACAAACATGCAGTCTGAGTGTGTGTGTCGGCAAGCGTACCCGTGCTGCACACCATCGTGAACTTACATAGTGCTAGGTGGTCCCCCTCGCGTCTTCTACACCGATTCGGAGGATCATCTACGATTAAGCTTACCAGTCTCTGCCAAACTGGAAGTAAATCGCACGAGCCATCCCATACTTTCTTGATAAGGAACATATGAATAGGTATATGTCAACACAGTAAGACCAACGTCTACTTGCACCTACTTGCAGCCATTGTGTATCTTCTTACACTTAGGTTTCCCGCACGCTTCCAATCCCTGCTGATCACCATCCCCATTCTTACAAAACTGCAATCTTCCCGTCGTAAGATGCTCACTGACATGCACCACCCACTCTCTACCAGTCATGACTTTGGACACCACACCAAACACATCCCAACAGATCGTGCATTGATAGCACACCTTACCATTCACGATAAGGTGCTGTTTGTGGAAATGTGTCCAGTACATGCCGTTCCATGCTTGGATCCATGAAGACGGATCATTCGCGTTTGGTACAGTCAGATAGAGTTTCTTCTTGCAGTGCCCGCAGGGCCATTCCGTCTTGAAGTTCCAGAAAGTGCCCTGGTCGCGCTGCAGGCGGGCACCTCCTGGGCACCATTGCGGCTTCTTTGCAGTGGGTTTTGTGGGGCCTACTAACCCACGTGCTATCGGCGCAGCGGTGCTGAAACACTGATATTGTTCAGCTAATGCCGATACCGATTTGAGCCTCGAGCGATCTGAGATGTTCAACAGAACTGTATAGTCGATCGTCGCGCTGGGTGAGTTCGGGAGAAGAAGCGCTTGGAGCGCCTGGATCACGCTTTGCTGCATAGTGATTATTATCCCAGTAAGTTAGTTTCTAGCAATAAGTAGGAGGATGTTAAGTTCCAAGGTTAGTACCTGCATGAGGTGAATGCGCCAGGCTTTGTTACTCACGATCTCCCGAGGCGAATCGGCTTCCGATCCTTCCAAAGTCGCGATCATATTCGCCTTGAATTTGCGGTGCTTCTGCCTTCTCAGCCTTGCGCTTCTTGCGATCTTGGAGGAAGGTGGCTGTTCCGGAAAACGCGCTGATGATGCCAGCGACGAGCGCGACGACTTCTAAGCCGGACGTTTGAGCTTCAATGGACGTTGTGTTTGATATGTTTTAATGATCTAGTAGAAGGCACAGCTGGAAGTAGGCGGTGGTAGGCTAAAGATGCAGGTAGGCTGTGCCAGGATAACCAATCGCCACCGAATACCGACTCACGATTCGCTTCTCGCTAGAAAAACACCAAGAAAGCATACTGTATGCACCTAAAGCTTGACTAGAGTCTGGTAGCTTGCACACATCATGGCAGCGCACAGGGACTCTTCTAAGGTTGTTAACAGAAGCATAAGATCCTAGTCTTGTCTTACTAATTAGTCTTCCTCTAGCCACAGGTAGAAGTGAATGATAGTCAAGTTCTGCTACTAGATACATTCTCCACTTTGGGCGGACTTGTTAGGAGTGGTGCCAGTGGTATCACCTCAACGCATGTCAACATAGTTATACAATTACTACCACGCTTTCACATACGACCATAGGATCCTGAATCCAGCGCTTCCCGTTCGCTCAGCGGTACTTAAGCAGGATACCGGCGGATTAGTAGTCAGGTGGGTGACCACTGGCGAATACCCGCTGTTGTATGTTTTTGCCATTTTTTGAGACCTCGCAACAACAGAATGGCCCTCTCCACGAGTGAAGGCAATGATAGTGGCAGAAGCGAGAGTTCACAAGGATTCAACTACAGGATCTTCGTTTGTACTGCTGTAGGTGGCCCATCACTTTTTTGAGTCTCGATGTCCACATAGATATGAGATGAAAGAAATCGCCGGTCATGCCTGGAAGTACGACCTGGACTCCCAGAAACTACGTTCCTTTCAGCATTTCTGAGCTCGAATCGATGTACTATTTGAGCCAACACATGAAGTCATGACAGATGGTATTGAGAATAAGATCTCAAGAGTGCATTATCTCGTGCTGCGGTGCGACTCGAAGTTGTCAAAGCCATGGTCCTTCAGACGTCATTATGTATCTTCGAAGCTAATGTCAGACTGGGGGACAATGCTGACGGCATCCTTTTCCTTGGTGCTTGGATCGTTGTTATCATCGTATCCCAATTACTCCTTGGCGAGGACTCCTAGCCCTACTTCGTATACGTAGCGGATGCTGTTTCGACCCTGAGGGCTTCAAGATGCATTGATGAGCTGGCGAGGGGTAAGTATGGCGAGTATCCGATGCCCCACGCAGGAGTAAACAGCGTCTCTCGCGCGAGCCTGATCAATGATCCTGCATGGAGCGTGGGGGTTCGGAGAGCTTGGCCGAGAGGGGTTCAGATGCCTCCGTCGTCATCGTATTGCTAGGTGCCATAGAGCGAGCGGCAGAGTTGCTTGGAGTGAGAATGTTGCGGTCCGCTCGTTCGTTGGTCTCCCGTAGTGCGGGTACCCGTTGGGGAGATGCACGCACGTCATTGCGGGCTGGTCGTTGAATGGAGTGGGATGAAAGCACAGACGGTTGGTAAGGTGCGGGGTAGTTACACAGCTCGGAGAACGAGGAACCTCCCTCACTCCAGTAATTGTTCTGGACCTGTTGTTGCATTACAAGCGACCAACCTGTATGCTGTGTTTCAAGCTCGCTATTTGCATGCGAGGTAGCGCATAACGAGGCGATGAGCTGGTCAATCAGGGTCCGATGGCGGCGGGTATTCGCGCTATGCTCGTGGACAGTCGGCATGCATATGCACGCAATCATGTCCTGCAACAACTCGTAGGGTTCGCCCAAGGTGTGAAAGGACGTGCATGGAGGGGAGATGAATGGCTCTGACAGTGTTGCGCCAGCTCGCCCGACGATAGAGAACAGCGTCGCAACAGCCTCAGAAGCGTCATTTTCTGACCACCTGATCTGCATCCGATAAGATAAAGATACCGCTGATTTGGTGAGATGGCGTCAATCTACTCGCGCTAGGGGGAAGGCCCAGGTACGCGCAGGTACAAGCCGTAATGGGTAGATGAGGTCACTCGTGTGTGGGACCATGGGCACATCGTGAGCATTGAAGTTGGTGCACAGACGCGCTTTGTTGAGATTTGCTTGCAGCTCGAGACGCTGCATGACACTACAGCAACAAAGACGATGCATTGTGGCTGCCTCTCATGTCTGGCGGATCTATCACGAGCCTTTGAAACGACTCGCTGACTGTGTGCTTTGTGCCGTCGGCCGTGATGCTCAAGCGTCCCAGCAACATGGAGCCAGTGGAAAATTCTCGGGGTACCATTTCGAGTCACCACTCTGCAGCGCCCACACATGAGCTAGCTCCACTCAGCACCATCCTTCACTTATATTCTCTTCCTCTCCCAGACATCTGTTGCTCTGGCAGCCTGTGCATTCGGCTTCCCGCCTCCTGACAACACCACCACCTTAGCCTCGCTCCCACCCGTGGTCAGCAATCTAGACCAGCCGCTGTACGCGCGAGAACCCATTATTACATCCAGACGCCTCGCACCCATCCGAATCCGTTCTCTTTGCACCCCACGTACTCAGCTCTCCCGTGTACGTGTGGACGTATTTGGAGTTCCCCCCCAACTGCACAATCGAGATACAGCCAACCAATTGCGGCAACTTAGCCAGCATCCGTCCCCACGCTGCACCTTGCTGCACGTCTTACCCCAGACTACCGCGATCCCTGAAATTCCGGCTGTGGTCATTTGTATTGACTTCAGCGCATTGCTTCTGTGCACCAATCGTCATATTACCTTCACTCTAGCTTTGACCAGGAAGCATCTCGGCTTACCACGGATTTCACTTGTACAGCCTACAACCTTTTCATTCCTGCTAGCACAAGCTTAGTGATTACTTGCCCGGCTTTGGAATGAATTTCGGCTTCAAGAACAACACTTCACATTGGCCCGTAGGACAAGGTACGCACATGTAGCGCCAGATCTGAGCAGGAAATAGTGACTGACGCCAACGACTCCAAACCTGTAGAGCACATCAACAGATAATCTCTACCTCTCCATCGATTCCCCCGCATTCTGGATTACATCACCTCGAGCCTTACCTATCAAGGAACGCATATTGCTTTTGCGAGCCGGCCAGCGGCGATACCTTTGCTTTTCCTACCGTTCCTGATCATCCTCTGGATCTTGGCCGGTAAGCCTTGCCGATTCGTACTTGCCCCGATCGGCAAGCCGTCTGCAGGCGTAACCCACGACCACGCGACCGGTCGTCATCGTAGGACACTATTCTTATCAATTTACCCCTGCACGTAATGGACTCGTCTATGACACTGCTGAATGCACACATCCAGTTCCTGGTATGTTATTTCCATTGTCGTGTACTCTTCCGCATTGCGTATAGATGTATGTCGGGTCTTATGCCTGACATAGCCCTGTGGCGGTCCGTGTCCACCACGGCAGGCTACTTTTACATTTTGCCTTCCACGCGAACACTTCTGCCTGCCACGTCTCAGCTAACATGATCACTTTCAAGGACACGCAACTCGCTCTGATACATATCCCGCTGCACCTATATTCCAGCTTTCTACAATCTATATTGCAGCTGCTTCTGCCCAACGCGTCTCGAAATGGTTATACCAGCAACGGTAATGGAGCCGTGCAGCCTCCAAAAGGCTGGCCATATGAGCATCCATTTGTAAACATTTCTATCACACCGGTGGAGTGCTCCATCGTATGTTCGCGGATTCTGGCAACTCAGCTGTTCGTACCCGTTCTCGACCACTTGGATTCTCGGTCGAGGAGCCAGGTGCACGTTACGCCCGAGGACTTTGTTGTGATGCAAGTCGACGGCGAGGGACTTGATGCAGGACAACGCGTGCTGGAACTGACAAGCCCGCTTGCCCTGGCCGGCATGTAAGCATACCTACAACTGTCACTAAGGCGCGGCTAACTGTTCTTCAGACCAATATTCTTCATTACCACGTATTTCGCGGACTACATACTTGTCCCCCTTCGGCACCGGCAGCAGGTCGTGCAGGCTCTGGAAGAGCGTGGATTCCAGTTTGAAGACCAGACCTCTTCATACATCAACTCTTTCCACCACAACCGCAAGAACTCAGCTGGTTCGCTCGAAGTTCAACCACCGAGCACGCCTCCGCCGACCAACATCTCCGAACTGCAGACCAGAACTTTTGCGACATTGAAGCGCCGTAACATTATTCCGACTGTTGACTCGGACATTCGACTCGTGCAATGTGCTGGTCGCCGAGACAGTGCCAACGGCATGAGCCAGCGTGGTAACCGCAACAGCATGACCAGCGCCGCGGACGATGCGCTCCATCTCGGTCTCGTAAAATCCCTCATAGCTCCACCGTACCCACGATTTCTATCTCTCACGCTAACGGACACGGAGGCCGCATCGTTACTGCTCGATCATACGCTGCTTCCGAATTTCACGCAGGACGTTCTGTTGGGCGCGAAGGACGAGTACCTCACGCCAATCACACTTGACCTGCGGGACCTGCCTGTGGAAAGCACCGGCATTGTGTGCGGCGTAGCAGGGCGGCTCGTGGGCGCAACGTCCGAGCAGATGGCAAATGCGGTCGAAATGAGCTACCTGAGTACCGCGCGCGCAGGTACAGTCATGGTTGCTGAGGAAAAGCTGGATCGCGCGCTTGGCGCCCTGCGTGGCGCTGAAAACAGCGTCTTATCGACAGCCGATTAGTCGAGCACGCGTGGGGTCACAGTGTTGAGACTGCAACGTCAGACTTCTACTGGTGTGACGAGTGCTACATCGGATCAAAAGCAGGTGTGCGAATTTTTTTTCCCGCGTATCTGGTCTCGTTCGTGCGCAGTATCGGTGTCCGGATCTCGCCTGGCGTATGCGAGTGCGTATTGCTTGCATGAGTTGGGTCATATGACCTTCCCCTTCAGGAACCAGGCATAAGTGCGTTTTGCATCTGGAATGGGCACAAAAGTTTTGTTATGCTTCTCCACTCATTCTTGTGGCAGTATGTTACTGCGCCGCACACAGTGCCGCCAGCTCGGTAGTCGATATATCACTTGTGCAACGGTATGTCCATCTCGATGAACCCTGACAACTGACATGACCAGAGTGTTGATAATTGGTAAACTTAGCGAGTTGTTTCAGGTCCAAATACGTGGGCCAAAACTTATGCAATGTCCAAGTCGAACCTATGTGGTGTGTCTCTTAGAGTAGTATGACGCAGCGCCTTCGCGCAGAGACCCCGTACCACCTCAGCCTTCTTCCTCGAAAAGCTAAGTCAACGCTCATATTGATCGACCTGCCGACAAGTCAATTTCGCACGATTCGCGACTGAGCTTACTCGAACGTAATGTCAACCCACTGCTTCATGACTTCGTCCCGGCCGCTAATGACATGATGTTCGAATCGTGGAAGGATGTCATGAGACTGGCTTGTCATCCCGTTCCTCGCTTTACTTATAGTCATTTTCCACCCAATTCCATACGCTTACTCACCCCAGGCTCGCGCACGAATCTTGATGGCTTCCCATGGAGACTGGACGTCGTGGACTTGGACCGGCCGGATCTGGTCTTCGATGCTCTCTCGTATACGTGGGCTTGCCGAATGAAAGCTACCCTATCACGTGCAACGAGACGCTATTGTACGTTCACTACAATCTGTACTCCGCTTTGCCGTACCTGGCTAGGCGCGAAGGCGATGAAGTGGCACTGCCGATGTAGATAGATGCGATAAGTATCGATCAAAGCAACGATGACGAAAAGATGACACAGATTCCCCTCATGAACCACATATACCAGAGGCTGAAATTGTGTGGGCTTGGCCTGGTCTAGCTGAGCATCAAGTTCAAGTTCAGACCGTTAAACAGGTGTTGCCCCCTGCTAAAAAAAAGCCGCTCTTAAGTCAAGGCAATTCGAGAAAGACTTTAAACAACGATACGACTCGGGATTGAACGGTCTAGACGTATGTCTATAGTCTGCAGCTCTTCATCTAACCAACAACGATTAGCACCGCCGCGTGTAGGTCATTCAAGAAGCTGCCATGGCACAGAACTTGATCTTCATGTGTGGCCATCACCAGATCGCCGCGAGCAGCTCCGGAACGCGACACAGGGCATAGTAGTTTTGGGACGTACCATCGACTCAGAAGGCGCGACACCCGGTGTCTGTAGCATCGTATTGGCACATGCTACACTAGGACATCGATAACGCCAGACCAGCAGAAGACACTTACGAGTGATATAGCAATTTCCGGTTCTACTCTACGGTAGGTGCTTCTTAGACACCGCCGTCACGACAGACGTGTAAGTGACAAAGCATACTCCTTCTCGTGTACCTCCCCAATCTCACTGAATTTCCCGTGTTTTAGAAATAACAGAAAGCTTGATAATCCATGATTACTGTTGCTGCCAACATGGTCGAGACTAGGGGTGACTATAGCAAAAATCGAACACCTCAAAGGCCGGCAGCCTTTTCGCACGAAACGAGGATTCTTTAGCTACACTAAGAAAGGCGTGCGACTAGGTGATGTGGTGTACCTAATCACTAGGCTGCGCGCCTTTCGTGTGCTCAGAAAAGCGAGCGATGCTGGTCAGGGAAAGTAATTGTGGAAAGACGTTGGTGACGCATAAATGCAAAGACTAGTGAACAGGAAAGTGGACGAGATGGATATTGTGGTAAAGGACGCTGAGCGGCTAGTCTTAAACTGTTGCTCTATTTTTGAAGATTAATAACGTAATTCGGTTTGCGAGGCTAGTGAGGCTACTAAGGCATCTTACGCTTCCTACGAAGTACACGCTACGCTCTGCTAAACCTAATAGTAACTACGTAACTTACGCATTTCTAGAATTACTAAGTTAACTTAGTTATAACGTATTCCACCACCGAGCTGGTCAACCCACCGAGCTGGTCAAAAATGCTTGGCAGCCCTAACACATGTTGCGCGTCTTCAATTTAATCGCTATCAAACAAGGAGCCTGCATACGTCGTGCTCACATTAGATTTAGAAGATATCTCTGTATCTTTTCTGCACGTGCGCGCGTTATGCCCAGTCCCGCCGCAGTTCCCACAGCGCCGTATAGCTGGTTGGGCTGGTTCTTGATCACTACTACCACGAGCCTTCTTTAATCGC
>Ga0265780_10000925_pt1 | contig 43374 bp, 41 predicted proteins | sample P1T30metagenome_FD_192432 | JGI IMG/M metagenome (GOLD analysis project Ga0265780, IMG submission 192432) | Plant litter microbial communities from East Loma Ridge, Irvine, California - P1 T30 | ecosystem: Environmental > Terrestrial > Plant litter > Unclassified | place: USA: California...
ACTCTTTGTCCATCCCAAGATGTATGAGATCGCCAACAAATACGATGTCGTTGGTCTCAAAGAGCTCGCGCAAGAGAAGTTCGGGCGCGGTTGCGCTGCATTCTGAAACGACGATGCCTTCCCAATCGCCGCACACCACGCATACTTCACGACCATGGTGGACGACAAAGGACTCAAGGATATCGTCAGCGATACGATCTCGGAGCACATGGAGCTCATTCACAAACCCGCTATTGAAACTCTGATGACAGAGTTCAGCAGCTTATGTCTCGGTATACTCAAGAAGAAGGCAGTCGAGCATGGTTGGAGCAAGGAGAGCTGAGGCTGGGGAACAAGACATGGCACAGCAAGGTAAAGCTTTAGGCCGATGCTATATTTGGCTGGATGTCGGAATGGTTTTGGGGTCAGAACGGCAGCGGCAGTCGCTTGAAACGGGATTGCGTACGACGCCTTGACGTCGAACTACGTGGTGGTCTCGATCTTTTCTTACTTTGTATTTACACAGAACGTGCCAGAACCTTTATTACTCAGGTCCCCACACGAGATGTGTCTCCAGCGAATAATGCATGTCACAAAAGGATTTAGTCCCTTCTCACGCCAATCATCGTTTGCAGAGCGCCGCATGCCTCCACGCCCACGATACTCATGACTCCCTCCCTATGGATGCCTCTCGGAGCCTTCAATCTATCACCTGCTTTACTTGAATTCCGCCCAAGATGCATCTTTTCCCAACCTTCATCGCCTACCTCCTCCTCGCCGTCCTCCCACACGCGATCGCCACCGGTCAAGCCCCAATGTCCCCACCAACAGTTTGTATTTGCTGACTCTGTACCAGGCCCAAAGCCCGAGCCCTACAGTGTCGAAACCTGACAGCACCATGGCTACGCACTCGCCGAAGTCTGGGTAGGCCGTAACACCGTCAATCAGGCGACTTGACCGGCTAGCCAATGTACGACACCATGTTCCGCTCGATTGCTCGCCGATGCCACGAGGAGCTCAGCGAATGGTACGAATATGGTGACAGCGGGGCGCTCGTCGATACGCACCATAGAAAAAGTATGGAGAATTTGCACATTGGCTGAGGTGACCCACCTGAGAAAGTGGGAGAGTGGATGGCGCTAACGAGGGTATGTAAGTACCTTGCAGAATACGGTCAAGATGCTCTGGTCAAGCGAGAAGGTGCGAGTTTTGTTGATTCATTCTGTCGCTAGCGTAGTGGGTACGTCGTTCCTTGCCTCATCCACACATCTTCCATATTAAAGTATCCAACCAACAGAGGCCCTCACCGGCAAATCCGTGTCAACTTCCCCGACCAGACGGCACACCCAACCGTATCTGGCTCAAGGCATGGGCAAAACCTTGGGCCAGTTCAGATGCTGTGCTGCGCGTTCCGCTGTTGTCCTGAGCGAAATCGCTCGATAGCTGAAGCCACGAATTCAGCGCCGCGCTCAGAAAGCCGTGGAGTAGTGATGTCAAGTGCACGATTGGCGATTTAGAGTTACGAGGAGTGTGGGTCCAAGTGCGATAATCGTGGTGTGCGTCGCTAGATAAAAGAGGCTGTAGACCTAGAGCAGTGGTGCCCGACGCTGATAGAGTTGATTACTGGAAGACTGTAAAAGACTAGTGGATTAGGCCAATCCATTTTTTCTCAATATTCTACGAAAAGTGAGTGATGTGATCAGTAAGCTTCCAGTCGATGCAGATTCCAGGTCACTCACCTGCTCTCACTTTCGCGCGTGATCTAGCCCATGATCCGTACCAATTTGTACATCCAAAAGCATGATCAACCGGGGATTAGACACGCAATGCAGGAACGTGACCGATATCTCTTCTCATACTCTTCTTCTTTCTTCACTGTAGTAACTCGAGTCCATATCACTACCAATTATCCAAACTCGTTATGCACCGCCAATGCTATGATATCCAACTTCGTCGTCCAAGTTGCTAAGTTTCTACCGGTGCCGATGCACAAGATCCCACTCGTACTGCGTCCAAAAGTCAGCTTTGTATCAAACCAGAATACATCCGAGCCCTTTGCGCTCTCCACCCCGAGCACTTCCATCATCTCACAACCTCGCTCCAACTCCAACTCAACCCCAAACCAAAAAAAAAGACTTACAACTCTCCCCTCCTCATCCCCCGTATATACATTCCCCGGCATCGGCAGTATACACGTAATCGGCGCCGCAGCACCCATATTCGCCGGATCCCCATGATTCAGCACATTAACCAGCGTGATCATCCAAGACTGCTTGGATGCCGTGGGCGCGGGATGCAGGTGGAAGATCTTGACGACGCCGCGACGGTGTCCGGTGAAGATGAGGTCGCGCTCACACCACTCGCTTCCTACACCTTCGAAAGCGGCGACACTTATTACGCCTTCTGCGTCTTCCTCGCTGTCACATATATCTTCGTCCAATAATATGCGCCCGTTTAGCGTCGTCACTACCAATCGTCTTCCCGCCGCAAGGACGATATGCCCGGTGACGTTATTGATTCTTGCGGCCTGAACAGTACCTTTGATGTCCAGCTCGCGCACGAATTCGCTGCGGTTCAAATCCCAGAGAAAGAGTTTGCCGTCTAAGCTTGCGGATAAGAAAGCTGAAAACGCGCGTGAAGACGCGAGCGTCACGACAGGAGATTTGTGTCCGAATAGGGTAGTCGCATTGGCGAGCTCGATGTTTCCACGGTCGCCTTTCGATACCGTCCAAATGGCGAGCGTGCAGTCTGTGCCAGCTGTGATGAGCGTACGGCCATCAACAAACAGACTCGTTGTCAATTGACCCGAGTGAAGATGTTCGAAAAGACCGATGAGTTTCTTAGAGTGGCTGTCGTAGAACCGTACGCTGCCATCCGTGAAACCCCATTCCATGTAGCGATCATAGTTGGGCGGTATGTTGTGTCTGAACGGCGCGGAGCACAATAATTTATCTTTTCCGGGAATGTAATTCAGACTCGCGACGCGATCGTGAGCGTCGAGCAGAGTACCTGGGACACGATGCAAACTCTCCGCCGCAGTATCTATTCTCTCGCGATGCGTCGAGGCTCCTTCCTTTTTGGGATGTGGGCGCGCGAAGACTTGTGTGGGTGTTTGGCCAAAGTTGTTGATGATGCTGATTTTCTGGGCGCGTTCTTTCTCATCCTTGATAGAGTCGAGGTCCATGGCGCCTTGGTAGGTCATCCAGTGGAAGACATTGGCTGCTTCAATGGCGGCTTCGCCGCGTTGCTTGTGGCCGAAGATGAGGTCGATCCAGTGGTGCAGTGTCGCACTCACATGTGGGCTTTCAAGAGCTTCGCGCTGTTTGGCTATGAAGATGGCGGGGTCACCTTTTGCCCATGGTGGGAGCTGCACGTTGTCAATTCGAGAGCCATCAGAGCGGAGACCGAAGTCGTAGCCGTTGACATTGGTGAGGAAGTCGGGCAGGAAGAAGAATTCAGGTGTGAGCTCGCGAACATCGGCCATGTTCTTCGCTGAAGCTGAGTCCCAGGCGTTCTTGATGGAGTAGAACATGCGGTCAGCGTGGTCCCAAGTCCCTCCTTGAATAAGAAAGAACGCTGCACTAAATGGCTGTAGTCGCATAAGGTAAGAAGCGACTGTCATGGCCGACGAGTAGTGCGTGCCATAGTGAAAGGCGCGATCCGTTTCGCCCATCTCAGCAAACGAGCTGAATCTCTCTCTGATCGATCGTTCCTGCCTCGGATCTTGGATACCGATTGGCTTCTTAAGGTCTCGGAAGTTGCCCGGATCAGTCAGATCCAGCTCTTCGCTCTCGTAGTTGGAGATGACCCACGGAAACACAGGGTATTGGGTGAGGTCGTTGAACGTGCGGCCGGCAAGTGTGTTCACGAACATCAGATAGTGGAAGTTTGACATCTCGCCCTTCAACCACTTCTTGGTCGCTGGATGCGATGATGCGGATCCGAACGCCGAAGCGAAACGTGAGCCCAGCGTCTGTGGTGCCTCCTCAGGATTGTGCAAGGAGTCAAGGCGCCATGAAATCTCGGAATTGACGAGCTTCTCTGGATTGACCACATGCGACGCTCGTTGCAAGACGCGGGAATGCAGGTCATTCCGAGCCTGTGTCGAGATGGCTGTCAAGAGGTAACTGCGTCCATCGTCGAAAAATGCTTCCATGGCAACATCTCGATGCAAAAAGCGGCGCTTCGAGATACTGATGACCTCGCTCCACTTCCAATTCCGAACAGACTCATCTTGATTTCGTGGCGGTGGCCGGCGGTTGGTGACTGCTTCCTTGCCAGCAATCACCTGCACATACGGATCGCGCTCATCAGGCGGTGCTTGCCACACGCGTACAATCTCGCTATCCGAGCGCTGGAAGAAGTCATCGAGAAGGTACAAACACTCCTTGCCAACTATCAGAAGCCCTTCTATGGCTTCCAACCCGACCACGCGCGATATGTTGCAGACGTACTGCACTTGGTCGCCTCGATTCAGACTCCTCATAACCTTTCGATTCTTGTCCTCAAAGCCATCTTCATCTTCAAACATTGCTTCGACCATTTCAAAGTCTTCTTCGCTTTCGGAATCCGCGTCGTCCTTAGCGTCTTCATTGCCGTCGAGCCCTGAAGATGTCCTATCGCGTGGGCCAGTCACCGGTGTGACACCTACAGCTTCCTTCGAAGAGATGGTGGGTACCCCGGTGTCCAGTCTGAGACGGTCTCTTGGATCTGTGTCTTTACGCTTGGGCTGGTATGTCTGGTCTCGATTTGTGTTGTCAACGATGATGCGCATGCGCTTGCGATCACGGCCTTCGGTCTCGTCCAAGCGCCACTTAGATGCCGGACTGTCTTCGAACAACGCGCACGGTCCTCTGAGCTGATGATCTAGCTTGGCCAGTATGGTCATCATGTAGGTCGCATTGTCTTGCTGGTCTTGGAGAACACGTTGATGCTTGATACGTTCGGCCGCGTGGATGTTGGACCTCCAGTGGCTCGTCGAGGTTTCGTGCTGAGTCCATACGGTGTCCGCAATGAGCTCTTCAGACTGCCATTGCTTGAGCTTGTCTTTGCGCTTTGCAATACGTCTCTGTGAAGTTTCTTCAGTCCGCCTGTTTTGATCGTTCGCGTACTCTTCCCACGTCCTTGACATCGAGCCATAGAAGAAGCCGTCAAGATCAGATTTGTTCTTATCAAACCACTTCAAGAAAGTATCGTTGTCAAGTTCGATCAGTTTCTGGAAGCCGTTGTAAAGATCCTTTTTGTCGGCAGGCATTGCGTTACTCAATATTGTCGTTGTCTCGTGAGGCTTCTGTACCATGAGCAATCTCCAGAAGTTGGCAGCCGCGAGGCGGACTTCCTCGTGATCGGAAGCTAGCTTGGTATACAGCAAGTAGCAGACCATGCGCATGTGAAAGGATTCGGTATTTGCAGACGACAGTATGATAGGCTGCCAGTAAACCATCTTCTCGAGCACGGCGTCACTGTGTGAGCCATTCTCCTCGTCATCCGGCTCTGCCAGACGAAGTAAAGCAACCCTGAGAAAGATGCCTCGGATGCCTTGTATTGCTTGTGAGCATAGTCTGACGCTCTTGACCATGGCCACATCTGGTCGCTCTAGGTATTCGAGTAGGAAACCACTGAAGTCAAGTAGTGGCTCCGCTCCATCCAGGAACCAACCTTCGAAGACTGCCTCCGAGATGTGACCTACGAACCGGTGAAGGTTAGTGAGTACGCGCGGCTCGTGCAGCAGTTTCTGGTCAAGCTGAAGAGCGTTCTTGACAGAGAGCAATGTCTGTCGAAGGATGTACGATTCGAAATAAGCCTGGTGCTCCTGAAACCCTGGTGGTGTCTTCATGAAGAGTCCTAGACCTGGAAATTCCTTTCGTGTGAAGATCTGATCCTTGAAGACCTCGAGCACGACTTCTAGCATTGCTTCAACCACGGATGATCCGACCTTCAGCGCTGCAGGAGCAGTATTCCGAGGGGACATGATAGGATTCAACGCAGGTTGCTTCGCAGCAGTCCTTGCTCTATCTGCTGAAACAAGGACAAACGACGACGCTCGTCGGAATGGAATGACCCGATGTGGATTACGCGCCGGCGAAACGTCGACGGTAGTTGTGCGGACCACCGGACCATCATGACCGTTGCGATTCGATAGTGGCTGGATTTGGACATCATGCCCTTCGAATGTCAAAGTAGAACCTCGCGAGAGCAGCTCCGTCTCTGCACTGACGCTGTCAGACGTGACCACTACCGGATATAACACAAAAAGCAGCTCCTGTACGTAGCTGGATGTGTTTGCATAGTCACGGAAGGCTTCCGATCGTGAGTGCAGCTCAGACAGGAACTGAATGGCAGAACTGAGGACAATTGCATAGTCGTTCAGACGATCTGACTGGGGAGCTCTCGTATCTGAGGGTGTCAGTGGATGATATAAGCGAACTTCACGCGCAACTCACCAACGGTCGGTTGCTTGGCATTGAGTGACATTGTTCTACGCCGACCTCGTGTGACTGAAGCTTCGCCATCTTCATGTTTCGTAGGAGCCGTCTCTGATCGCTGGCTTTCTCGGTCCCTTACAATAGCACGGAGACCTGTGTCCAGCATAGCCGAGATGACAGGAAAGATCTCTGGATAGCAGATCTTTAGCTTCGCTTGTGGTGAGCGCATGATGAAGACGTCCACGAGGTTGAAAACGTCGAAGTCCCTCTCAAAGTCGATGGTCGCCACGTCACGGTCGAATAGGATGGCGAAACAGATACTCCATATGCCCGGTGTGTTCCACCAGTGTCGTAACCTGTTTTTCATCAGTGTGAAGCCGCCCGTCTTGTCAGCAAACTTTTTGACGTAAGATGCACCGTTGACGACGAGAACTCTTGCGAGGATCTTCGCCCCCAGTACGACCACCCTCTGATCACTTTCGGCAAGCAGATAGAGAAGCCACTTTCCTGTCACGTTCTTGGCAAAGCGAACCACTTCCTGCGGATTTTGTGGATCACACAGCAGCTCAGAAAGCAGCCCAAGCACTGCAATGCCGAGGTCCAGGAGCGACAGACTGGCACTGTCTGCTCCGGTTTGCACAGGGCTAGATGACCGCGGGGTTGAACCAGGTGTTATGGTGGGTGGTGTTCCCTTTCGGAGACGTAGAATACTAGCTTTTGGTCGTAGTGTTCGCTTCGCGTACGAAGCACGGCTATCGTGAAGAGAATAGGTGACAAACAACGACAGGGATCGAGCATTTTCGCCGTTGAAGTTGATTTGTAAGAGTGCTTTGAATGCCTCCAAGAACAATTTGAAGGTCTCTGGGTTGAAGCTCTCGCCTTTCAAGGCGTCCGTCAGTCGCTTAACTACCCCTACAGAAAGTTAGTAGATCGAACAGGGCATCTCGTTCAGGAACATACGAATCCGTTGGAAGCGTTTGGCATTGTAGTGATGGTGTTTACTGCCTTTCGCAAAGTGAATAAACTGCTGGTAGTAAAGCTTCTGAGTATCGATCGAAGTAGCTCTTCGCCATATGTCAAGGTCGACTAGTAGGACCCTGTAGGCGAGTGGGTTGATGATGAGTGATTCTGTGGGCCGCTTCTCGTCATAACCAACAAACTGGAGTACTTCACCGAGAAGCTTCTTGATGAAGCTTTCGCAAGCTTCAGAAGTCACGTCAAGCGAAGATGGATTACGCATGACAAGCCCACCAAGCGCAAAGCCGATCTTCTGGCGCAAGACCTCCGCTAGTACAGCAAAGCCGTTGCGCTGCTCCATAGCCTCGCAATTGCGCCAATTGCCGCCAACAGCTTCAAGCAGAATCTTGACAGCGCGAAGCATTGAGTCGAGTGACTCTGCAGTGTGAACAAGCTTTAGCCCTACAGCAACACAACCGCCTATGCGCCATATGGCGTCGTCGAGCGATTGGGGCACTACCACAACAGGATCGCCAGAAAGCCGGCCAAAGCCGCGAGCTTGCGATAGGGCGTCATTGACCGAGGGTACCGCAGCGTTGATGATCAGTGGCGTGCTGTGCATCCTGGTGTACTTGTGTAGTGTCCTGGCAGAATCTCTTGACAAAGAACGAATGAGTTGAGATTCGTCGATCGCATTTCTGTCATCGTCGTCCATCACTGAGCTGGGTGAGAAGCTCAGTAAAATCTTCGACTCTGGCATGAGCTGGCTCGCGTTTGAGCGGATGGCCGCCACGATCTCCGAACGCTCCTCTCTCCCAGGATGCAGTATCTCGTTGTATACATGTAGCTCAGCAGAAGTGCGATATGTCTGGAATGAACCTAGTCGATCTTGAAAATTGCCACAGTAGCGTGGACCCAATTTGTGATATACAGCGATCAGCTCGTCCGAAAGAGAGTCTGAGAATAGGTGAAAAGACGCTACAGATAGCTTGGAGGCAAGCACATTGCGCCCAAGTCGAGGAGCAAGATTACGTGGTGTGCCTAGGAAGGCAAGAATGTTGTTCTTCGAAACACTTGATGACAGCGACGCGAAGCTCTCCTGGCTGCTCTCCAGCACCGGCGGGTGTGACGGGTAATGTGCCTTCATAGTCTCGGTGAATTCGCCATCGATGAAGAGCGAAGCTTTCGGCGAGCCCAGGCTCATAGCTTTGGGTCTTCGATGAACGACAGCGATGTGATACCACCTACCCTCTATGAAACGAGGAGCCTTCTTGAAGCGCACGCTGGGCACAACGCCAGATGCATGGCCCATGTAAGTCTGTAGGATGAAGCATCGTGTATCTTTCTCCAGATAAGCCATCAGAAAGCACGTCTGTGTATCATCGTACGCGCCAAAGAGGGTCGTGTGACACGAAGAGTCAAATTTATCCACGCGCATCCAGGTAGCGAAGGTGTAGCCGCTGCCAGGAGAGACTGGTGGAAATGGTTGCCCAATGTCAGGGAGCTCAACGGCACTGAAGCCATGCAAAGACAAGTCAAACTGTATGAAAGGTGGGCTTCGGGACGACTTCAGGCCGCGCAGTAGGTACTCAGCAGCCTGATCAGATGATGCAGCTCTGCGCAACAGGTAATATGCGTCATCCAGCTTGTTGATGCCATGTTCAATCAGGCTATCGGCGAGCTCCTGCAGCAGACCAGATTCTGTAGGGCCACACTTGTTGTCGAATAATAGGGGCAGGATGGTGCCGAGTATGCCAGTGACGTGCAGGGCGGCTTTGTTGTAGGCAGAGAGCGTGGTGATCTCGAGGATGGCCAGCAGCACTGATATTGACAGTGGCTTCGACTTGGTGCCTGGCGCGTCTCCTCCAGACAGGCCCTGCCAGAAGTGGAGGATGGTGGGGACGATGTCTGAGTTCTGGAGGACCTCGCTGCCGCTGAAGATTTTCCGTATCTGGCCCCGCAGTGAGTCGAGGTCGATTTCGGAGTCGCTGTACGTTGACCGTGGGCTGGACACGACGATCTCAGTTGGTGTGTCGCCCTCGTCATCGCCTGCCCCGGACGCTCCTTCCAGCTGGGCCTGCGCCTCCTCGACCTTTTTGTCGATGTCGCGAAATATGCGTGTCACAGCCTCCTCGCCCAGAGCGAAGGCGAAGAGGCAGCCGAACAGCTGCTCCTGGCCCGCATCGTCCCGTCTGTTGTCGGACTGGCCACCAAATATGCCTGTGCTGCCCAGCGCCTGCTCCAGCGCACCCCAGCCGCCGTCTTCCACTCTCTTCGCAAAGAATCGCCTGTTGCCCGCGTGCTCGTTTAGCGCGTCTGACAGCCCGTCCAGCGTAGCCTTGATCACCTCGAAGAAGTTGGCGCGATCGGTCGGAGAAAGCCGGGCGGGGTTGTAGAAGCCGGCGAGGGAGCGAAGGGTGAGAAGCAGCGTCTCGAAGCCCTGTACCTGTCGAAAGGCATCTTTGACGTGGGTCTGTTCTTTCGAGTCGATGAGCAGCTGGCGCATGCGGCGCAGGGCATTGCTCTGGCTCTGGAGGTTTTCGGCGGTCGGCGGAGTTGTGTCGGCGGCTTTGGTGAGCTCATCTGTGAGACCGCTGAGCTCTGCGACCTGATTGTTCGTAGCCGGGAGTCTCGAGGCGGCCGTTGAGGATCTATGCGGCCGCGTCGCCATCTTCAGTCGAGGCCGCTGCGGGAGTGTGAGGGGGAGATCTGTGAGGAGGGGAAAAGCACAATCATGTCTTTGGGGACTGGGTTTGCCACATCAAACTTGAGTTTCATGGAGTGACTGGCCCCGAGTAGGAGTTGTGTGGTGCTATCGCTTGTAGTGATTACGTCGGCGCATACATAGAAGCACAGGCAATTGCGGGCGTGGTTGTTGCTAAATCGGTATCAGGCCGACCCTCGCTGTGTTGCAGTATACGCGCGAATACACGACCGCTCAGGTTTCTCACAGCGTTTAACGTCCAAAGCGTGTAATGTTGCGAGTCTAACTAGGCACATGTGTACCTGTGCAAAGATCGAGATGCTCCAGAAGAGCTATACAGATGCAGGGCTCCAGCTGACAGCTGCAGTACCAACAACTAGAACACAACCACGATTAACGACCTAACAACGAGAAGGTTATCGCTATTCACTCAAGAAGCACGTGCTTGCTATACAATATTGTGAGATGGTGTGCACCGTCTTCCCCAGCATAACCTTATCTATAGCTACCTGGGTGTTTGTCTCACGCGTGAGGCGTTCACGCGCCTTCTGTTTCCGGCCTACGCCCAAACGAGGAAGGCGTGACCTGCGGATGAGAGCAAGAGCAACAGAACACTCGCAGCAAGAGCTCTCAGAATCAATAGGAAGGCTCGAAGGGACGCTCTCTCCTAATTGTTAGACCAAGATATCAGAGTTTCACGTCAATAATCAAATCCTAAATACCAGAAGCCGTGTTCCTGGCGGACGCGTGCAAGAGTGATGCCTTGAGCCTAGCGCTTCCCCAGCCTCATTAGCACAGCCCATCACAGGTCATGCGTCATTCGATCTGGCCGGTGCGCGTAGATAACAGGAAGCTACAACCCAGCTTCCGGCCTCGTCTCACTCTCCCACTCTCCTCTCCTCCCACAACACCCATCTCTTTCTCCATCATCTCTCTTTGCTCACCCTATCTACAACACTAGAGCTTGCTGTGCGAGCCTGCCGCCATCATGAGGTACTCAGCCTTGTCCCTGCTCCCGGCGCTTGCCGTCGCCTCGCCCATGCTGCAAGTCGGCACCATTCACAAGGATGCGGCGCCCATTCTCTCATCGACACAGTCGAAGGAGGTGCCCAACTCTTACATGGTCGTGTTCAAGAAGCACGTCAAGGAGAGCTCCGCCAAAGAGCACCATGACTGGGTCCAGAGCATCCATACAAAGAGCTCCAACGAGCGCATGGAGCTGCGCAAGCGATCACAGTTTCCTGTGACAACCGAGATCTTCGATGGTCTCAAGCACACATACAACATCATCGGTGGCATGGTTGGATATTCGGGTCACTTTGACGACGAGACAATCGAGGCCATCCGAAGGCACCCAGACGTAAGTCACTTTCCGTTCACACTGCTTGGTTGCGGCGGCGTTCAGATGAGCTTCCTGCACTGTGCCGCACTGTCAGAACAGCGGTGGCTGCCTGATTACGAGCTTCGCCGCACGAGACGAACACGATTCGAGCTCCGCATCTTCATCTGGAAGCTGTTCCAAGCGATGTGCATAGCCCGCAGATAGCGCCGTACAGCTTATCGCGAGCTCGAGCTGGTCACACAGCTTCGATACGCGTGGCTGGGCTTATCTCCGCAGGCAGCTCTGCGCACGCGCACGCCATTTGTCGCCACCGCAACCACACGTGACGCTATTCAGGTACTCAGGTACTCAATGTGCAGCAAGGCTAATCCATGCTAGGTCGACTACATCGAGCGCGACTCAGAGGTCCACACTCTCGGCGACGATGAGCACGAGACAGAGAAGAACGCCCCATGGGGTCTTGCCCGTATCTCCCACCGCGACTCGCTGAGCTTCGGCACGTGGAACAAGTACCTGTATGCCGCCGATGGTGGTGAGGGTGTCGATGTCTACGTCATTGACACCGGTACAAACTACAAGCACGTCGACTTTGAGGGCCGCGCCCACTGGGGCAAGACCATCCCCAGCGGAGACGCTGACGAGGATGGCAACGGTCACGGCACTCACTGCTCCGGTACCGTCGCTGGAAAGCGCTACGGTGTCGCCAAGAAGGCCAACGTCTACGCCGTCAAGGTGCTCCGCTCTAACGGCTCGGGTACCATGTCGGACGTTGTCAAGGGCGTCGAGTACGCTGTTCAGGCGCACAAGGACACCGAGAAGAAGGCCAAGGACGGCAAGAAAAAGGGCTGGAAGGGATCTGCCGCTAACATGAGCTTGGGCGGCGGCAAGTCCACCACTCTCGATCTCGCAGTCAACGCCGCCGTCGATGCTGGTATCCACTTCGCTGTCGCTGCCGGTAACGACAACGCCGACTCCTGCAACTACTCTCCTGCCGCTGCTGCCAACGCCGTCACCGTCGGAGCTTCCACTCTCCTAGACGAGCGCGCGTATTTCTCCAACTTCGGAAAGTGCAACGACATCTTCGCTCCCGGTCTCAACATCCTGTCCACCTGGATCGGCTCTGAGCACGCTACCAACACCATCTCCGGTACCTCCATGGCCTCGCCCCACATTGCTGGTCTCCTCGCCTACCTCCTGTCGCTCCAGCCTTCCAAAGACTCTGCCTTCGCTGTCGCCGACATCACACCCAAGAAGCTCAAGGCCAACCTCATCTCCATCGCCACCGTCGGTGCCCTCTCAGACGTCCCCAGCAACACCAAGAACATCCTCGCCTGGAACGGCGGTGGTGCGTCCAACTACTCTAGCATTGTCGAGCAGGGCGGCTACACCGTCAAGGCTGCCGAGGAGGAAGAGAAGGAGTACCGCATCACCATCCCTTCGCTGTCTGACGTTGAGAAGGGCATCGAGGGCGAGTACAAGAAGGCTAAGGATGCTGCGGGCCGCACTGGGACCAAGCTTGAGAAGCTTGAGCACGAGATTGAGGACTTCGTCGCTACTGAGATGGAGTCGCTGTTTGACGAGTTCAAGGCACGCGTTGCCCGCGAGTAAGCTTGCTTAGTCGTCTTCTGGAATGGAGTGACTAGTGGCTGCTAGGATGTATGTACGGGTTCATCATCTCGCATGGGAATAATGTGATCAGGCGTTGGAACGTCTTCAAATGGTGCATATCTCTCTTATCTCATTGGTTGTAGTATGAATCTTGCCATTATGTATCTTGCGTTTTGCTGTCAACAGAATTGCTAAGCTGAGGGACTGGATATCTGGAAATGAATCTATGCTTTCTCCCCAATCACGTTTGACATGGTTCTCGTTCTTGCCAGCTGCGGCCTCGTCCTCTTTTCTTCGTCACGTTCATTCTAACTGCTGTCATCTCGCTCATCCACCCGTGTCATGTCGACCCTCACCGCGAATCATGGTCGCAAAGTCTAAGTCGCGTCCAGTTGCTTGGTCTTTCGATACACATCGTGTCTAATATGTCACAGCTATCTGAGGTCGTATGCTATTGGGTGAAATTGTGGGCGCAGAAAACTATGGGTACTTTCCGAACAGTAAATAGCTGCTTTCGACTTTCTGTCGGCTACCTGTCGTAATTGTCCCCTTTTGATGATACTGTATCAAGAGCTTGGCCTCAGCTAGATTGTCATCCGGCACGTTAAACCTGCCTTGCGCTGTTTGCTACATTTGTGTGTTGGTAAGGTAGGTATTGTAGCTATGCAAGTGGTGAATGACACGGTCATATCATGCCCGGAGGCCCTCTCGAAAAAGACCGCTTGGAAGCATGTATGGGAAGCAGAAGAAAGACATGCACTTTACGTAGTCGCTACGACGCGGCATAAAAGGGAGCCACGGCCCCGTGAAACGCCAAAGTACGGTGGTTTATAGCATTAAGGCGGTGTTTCGAGCTTGTCTGATGAGAAAAAGCAGGCCACCGAACTGTGCCTATCAGGCCTGACAAAGCTGTGTAGTATGTCAGGTCGCACTGGATGCTTTTTGCTCTCCCCAAGCAAAGTCGAATCGATTTCATGCTCGTTGAATCTCCCTATTCGCACCACAAATTCCAGCTCAAAAGTGTGTCTCGCGGATTTGCTCACCCTTTTACTTGGACCCTCTTAATCTCTTTATCTCCTCAGCCTGTCGCTCCATCTCTTCTCCCTGCCTCTTGAGCACATTGAAAGCAAACCTTGCGTGCTTGCTAAGCAGTGTCTGCACGCCTGGCTTCTTCAGAAGTCCCGGGTACTGGGCCAGGGTCGTGTGTACCGTCTTGCGAAGGCCTTGATCGGTGTCCAGAGTATTCACGACGACGTGCTCTGCGGCGGCGATAAAGGGCTCGCTGTCCCAGTACTCAGTGCACGCCCGCCCGTACGAACTTGCTGTGCGCAGTGTTTTGAGTGTCGGAAGGTCGTATTTGTCGGCGACTGTGAAGACTTGAGATTGCAAGAGCAGCTGGGATGCGTCGCCGGCGGGTGATTGTTGGCTGATGCACAATTGACAGATGAATTTGCTGCACTTGAAATTGCAGGTAGTTTTCTTGCATTGATGGTGCGGGCAGACGAGACTGAGAGGCCCAACGAAAATTCATATTTCATCATCGTCATCATCGTAATCAACTTTGTCACGGCACTCGCTAGTGCAAGTGTGCGGAAAGGAATAGTGGTGTGCTCCGTCTTTTGTTACACCTAGCGTCCATACACCGGCAGCGTTCATGCTGCTGTCCGGAGGCATACGAGGGTCGTAGTCGCCTTCGCAGATATACTGCACCATGAGCTTGATCACCGCCGGGTCGTCCTCGGGAAGATCGACTTTGTTCTCTGTTGTTTCTTTGCCGCCAAACTTGTCGGCATTGTCGAAGAAGGTCGATTGTGAACACACGATAGCTTTGTGGACCTTGTAGGTGTCACTACCACAAGTGATGGTGAGGTCAGAGTACTTGCTTGACGTGAGCAACCTGCGAATACTGTTAGCAATGGAAGATGGACTGGCTAAGTTATCGTGCTTACTTCTTCAGTGTGGCGTCGCGCCAGGTATCTGCCATCTTGATAGTTCGCCGGTGCTTGAGTGGATCTGATAGACGAGTTTGTGATGGAGCAAGAGTGAGAGAAAGTTAAGGAAAGGCGCAGACTAAAAGCTTTCCAGAAGCTACTGCGCACGTGCACGGCGCAAGTGAAGGTGAACGAGACTCCACATTTGCGACCCACTGACCAATCGACAGTCTCACCAAACGGCCATGAAAACAATTTGAGTAACGATAGGCTCACTGTTGGCGCAGTCTGGAAAAACTTTTAAGTATCTGACGGAACGCTGATTTGCATGGTTCATATTTGCAGATACACAGATTTACAGGGCAGAAAGCGAAGATTCTTAGTTACAGTCGCCATTAAACTGAGCGTTACTCTAAATACGATGCGCTGGGTCGTTGTTTAATTGTGATCCATCTGGGTGACAGCCTGCGTCGTGCTCCTTCTATACCTCCTTCTCTTCGCTACATCGGTCGTGGTCATGATATCGTGCCCTAGACCTCTCAAATACCCCGGTAATGATCTCTCTCGGAGCCAGCTATAGCTGGAATTCTCCGCCCTGCTTCCCTTCTCCTTCCCTTCCCCTTCACTGCGTTGCGTTGATCAAAATCTCGTACATCAGCTCCGGCCTCTCCGCTAGAAAGCCCTTGACATCGGGCCGCACCAGCAAACCCTTGTTTCTGATCGACGTCTCCTTGATGCACATGCGCAGTCCCTCATCCTCGTCCATTGTTGTCGTGTAGGCATGCTCAGCGGCCATTATGAAGTCTTCTCCCTCCCAGAAGTCCTTACAAGTCCGGCAAAATTTCTCGCGTGCCAGCTCTTTGAGACCAGGGGTTTCGTACTTGTCACCAATAGTGTAAAGCTTCGAGTGCACTAGAAGCTGCGAGGGGCCGGCAGTATGCGCGTTGCCTTGCGTGTCTGTTGTCTTTGGCTTCCGACAGTGAACATAGCACATCATCCTGTCGCAGTCGTGGTTACAGTCATGGCCACACGTATGATGCTCGCAAATATTGATCATGCACAAAGGGCGGCAGGTGTGCGGCAAAGTTCGTTGCCAGCAGAGGGGCGCTCGAGCTTCCATTTCCGCCTCGGTTTCTCGCAGTGACTTCTCGCAGTTGTGGCGTATACTCGGAGGTATAGAGGTACTCCAGGAGAAGACGTATCGTGGCTGGCTCGTCTTCTGGAAGATCTATCTTATTCTCCGCCGCTTCTTGCACTGACGAGTAAGTGCCGTGATACTGGTAGCAGTCCGTGTCAAGTATGCTCACTTTTCCAACGGCGAAACGCTCGGCGCGCTCGAAGAAGCCACAACGAGTGCAGACGATGTTCTTGTGAAATTTGTGTGTGTCGGGACCACATGTAATTGTAAGGTGGGAGTAATTGCTCAAGGCAAAAAGACTGACTTGCTTTAGCGCTACTGTACGCACACAACAGTCCTTGGCGGCATAATGGCATTTACTCTTTGATAGTAGCGGTGTACGCATCGCGCCTCTGGCTGGCCATATCACTCATGATAGAGAGTGATCACATCTGATCGAGGCGTTGAGTGAGTTGTGAGGTGCGGATGGGCTCGAAGTTAGTCGCAGTCACTGCTCGCACGGTCCATTAGTCTGCTGCATTAGGTTCTCTCTCTTTTCAGGGTCCAAGGTGAAGGTGGTGAAACATAACGGGCGCAATTAGTTCACTTGTAAAGGTGACTGTGGGCGAGCCGTAAGAAGAGCAGGAACATCTTCGACTCGGAATTGTATGCGAGTAATGGTGCTGTGTTGTCTCGCAGGGCTTTAGTGCCACAACCTACCTTTCTTTAACACTTGTTGACGTCGCGCGGAACTAGCGACGGTGAGCAGGAGCTATCCATCACCTGCGGGGCCAGAAGATGGCGCTGCCATTGTAGTGCTTAGTAGAGTGTGGATTTCTGCATGTAAAGAATCGAAGTTCTGTGTTTAAATGCTATGCCAATGACTTGTGCGATCCTTCGAGCTCATCCCTTCGAAAATTCCCAAGACAAGCGCAGACTCTACCGTGTTCCCAAACTATGATGAGAACTTTCCAAGTGATGTCCGACCCTGCATCAACCTGACTTGATCCAACCCAAGTCCTTCGCACGCGCCTTCAGTAGGCCGAAGGAGAGTCCGTTGAACTCGCGCGCCAATGCCTCGATTGCAGGCTTGTTGAGCAGACACATGTGCTGGGAGGTGATGTTGCTGACCACCCCACGTAGGCCATCGTCGTCCTCGGGAGTTGTGCTGAAGGCGTAGTGGGCGGCAGGCGCGAAGAGCTCGTCGTCCCAGAACTTGGCGGACGCGCGAAGGAACTTTTCGCGAGACAGCTCCTTAAGGCCGGTGACGTCGTACTTGTCTGCAATCTCGTACATCTGGGCGTGAAGCATGAGCTGAGTGACGTCGCCTTCCGCGGATGGTGGGATGCGGAGGGCGGGAGCGCCCGGGCAACAGCGCTTGCAAATGAAGTCAACGCAATCCCCACTGCAATGATTGCCGCAGAAGTGATGAGGGCAGATGCTGAACTTTGATTCAGATTCGCCGCAGTCGTAGGCACACGTGTGTGGAAAGTTGTAATTGTACCCGCCCTTTCGCTTACCAGTGTAGACGATCTCCTTGACTTCGTCCATGCAGCCGCCGTCCGGAAGTTTCGGCTCGTACTCGCCCTCGTAGAGGTACTGAACGAGGAGGCAAATTGTTTTCGGATCGTCTTCAGGCAGGTCGACCTTACCCTCCTCGGATTCCTAACCATCAGAATCAGCTTCGTAGATCCACCTTTAAGTAGAATCGGTCACAATACCTTGCCGACTGCGAAGCGTTCAGCGCGCTTGAAGAAGCCAGATCGACTGCACACTACCGCCTTGTGGACGTTGTAGGTGTCGCCTTTGCAGGTGATGACGAAGTCTGAGTACTCTGAGGAGGCGCGTAGGCTGGTTTTCATGGTTAGCATTAAGTCGTTGCTAGATAGCTTCATAGTGACTTACTTCTTGAGGAAGCTGACAACCCCATCGCGCGCGTTATCTGCCATTGTGAGTTGATTACAGGCAGAGTGAGGGCGTCGGGGCGAGAGATTGGGCCAGGATCATAAAGTTTGAAAGAATTCGCTAGCGCATTCGTTAGCGCCGTTGAGGTGAAGGTGAGCCGTGCATCGTCACTTATGCACATGATTCAAAAGATGATGATGGAGCCTGACTGCACTCGCAATGAGAATTCGTACGAAATATAACGCAGGAATATGCTCTGCGCAGCTGTTCATGAGACTCGGCCGTTCCTGCCACGAAAGCCCCGTAGGCACCAGTTTGTTCCTACAAGACTTCTCGCCTCTCGCATCTAGCCTCTCGATCCCACTCTACCGTAGATCTCGCCGTGTTTGAAGTCATTGCTGTGCATGAAACAGCTGGAGCATCAGCGACGGCCTCCCGAGCAAGAACGCCTTCACATCCTCTTTAATCGCCAGATCTCGATGCGCCATCAGCATGTTGATAATGACCATCCTCAGGGCTTGGTCTTGCCCAGGCGCCGCGTACACATGCTCAGCAGCGATAGCAAACGCATCACTACCCCAGAACCTCGCACAAGCAACCGTGAACTTCTTGCGCGCAAGACCCGCGAGCTCTGCAACGCTGTACTTCTGCGCCAGATGGTAGACCTTCGCGTGAAGAAGGAGCTCGCCTGTCTCGCCCTCAGGATAGTATGCGCGCTCGGTGTCGCAAGTTTGACAGGTGAACTCGTTGCAGTTGTTCTGACAAGGCATACCGGCGACGCCACGGGTATGATGAACGCACAGAGTCTGGTCACAACCTCCCAGCGAGCGGCAGGTATGTGGAAACCATGGCTGGAGCTCACCGCCTCCAGCATATCCCCGATGTAGAAGAACTGGATGAGGCGCTCGACGATCTCGGCTTTTTCGTTAGGCAGGTCTATGATGGTGCGCGTGGGAACCTTGCGCGAGAACGGTTAGCTAGGATATTGACAGACATATGTCAAATCGAGGTTTGTAGCGAATACTTACGTTTTCATCGCTCATGGGCTCATGCGCCTCGAGAGCCGGGCAGCGCGCATACACGATGGCTTTATGGGCCTTGAAAGTCTCGCCATTGCAGGTGATGGTGATGTCGGAGTACCTCTCAGACGTAAAGATTCTGTGAGATGATTAGCACGGGGCGTGGTGTAGGTATGCAAGGCAATACTTCTTGGCAGCAGCTACAATTGGAGCCGAGGAGGGTGCCGCCATCGTGATGTTGATGATGAGTTGAAAGGTCGGGGTGGAAAGTGCGGGAGGTAATAAAAGCTAAGTTTCGCCAAAGATGTGCGTTTGTATGTCTTGGACATTTCGGCGGTGAACGCGGGTCCCTGCATGACGGCTACTTACATATCACTGTGGAGACTGAGAGCAACACAGACAAAGTAACACTCACCGCGCCTCAAATGAATTCGCAAACTCACTCTTGACGAATATAATCCTTTGAACGGCAAGTTGCCGTATATAGTCGTGACCACCGAAACTCTTTCACCACCGGACCCACAACCGCTTGCGCGGTAGATCACGGCGCAGCAATACTTAAGCGACATACATTGAAGGATGGAATGAGTAAATGAGGGAATGAGAGAATGAGGAAGTGAGGGATTGAGCAAATCCATTGAGGCTGCGCACGAGGCAGAATGAGATGTGTGCGTGTCGATCCTAGACCTTTGTGATGAACAACAGCATCTTCGACCCGATTACGAGCATAGTTAGTTTGAAGTTAAAACATGCCGCGATCTGTTGGAGCAGGGTAAAGTCAATTTGAAGCACACATGTTGCATGATCTTACAGTTGCTGCCGACCACGCACCCATCATTCAAAGCTTCAATATCTGTTCACCAGTCAGTCTCACATTCGTATCTGGGAGTTACATGAGCAGCCCAACTTGAGCACAAATCAGACGAGCATAACGTACCCAATACAACTCGTTCCCAGCCACTCAACACCTCATGCAAAACACTAGGAGACCGCCGACTCGTGAAATACGTATCATTGCTGCGTATCTCTACTGCATGTCATACATGAGGAAATATCTCAACACAATCAAAGTACCACCTCCCATCCACAGACGCCATGTACACCCATCCAGCCCAAGACTCTAAATGCGATTCGGGTATCCAACACATGCTCCTCGTGCATTCCTCATTTGATCATCCACCACCCGCCGCCACACCACATAACCACTACCAGTATCGTGAGAATAGCCGCACCCGCCTTGTCCGCCGTCGTAATATCCGACTGGTCAAATATCGGTAACCTTGTAGAATCATCGCCGCTGCCGAGCCCCGGATCGCCTTTACTCGTACCACCCGTGCTAATCGAGTACGGAGGTGGAACGCGATCAACATTCAGCACGCTGATGATATTGAGCGCCGACATTTGCGGGCCAACGCCGCCCTTGCCGTCATGTCCATCTCTCCACCACCGCATGCCACACTGGTACGGATATTGGGGATTGAATTGCGAGGGGCCGACGCACGTTTGCGCTGCTCTTACGGCGGACGATTGGAGGAAGGGCATGATTCTGTTGCGGAAGACGGGTGCCATTTGTGTGGTGACGCCGAGCCAGCGGGAGAGATAGGCTTTGAAGGATTCTTGGTCGAAGTTGCAGAGGTCGTTTTGCTCGCAGGGCTCGGTCATGACTTTACCCTTGTCTTCGGGGTAGAAGTTGAAGTCGTGCTTGTCGAGCATTTTCTCGATGGCGATGTGCCATTTCTCGCCGCCGTTAGTGTAGTTGTACATCTGTGATGATTAGCGGAAGAAGATAGTCTTTGGATATGTGCTGCGTACATATGCGGCTCCTGCGATCATAATGCCGTAGTTGTACGTCCATTGTGTATGGTCGGCGTCCTTGCATGGCGGATTCGTGGTCATGTCTGTTCCGTCGTTGACCTGGCCGTCAGCTTGCAGTATAGGAGATTGCGCCATCCAGTCGTATGCCTTCTCCGCCCACTGGGCGTACGTGTCGTTCTTTGTGTACATGGCGAGTCTTGCGCCGAGGTGGAAAAGTCCCCCATTGGACGACGTGTTCTTGTACGTCCATCCTCTGAGAAATGAATAGATCTGCCACCGCAAGCCACCTCCGCAGTTGCCGTCTGCGACCTCCTTGTTGAAACGATTGACGAATTGGTTGAAGACGGATTGTGTCATGGCAATCCAGCCGGGCATGCCTTCGGGTGGATCAGGTAATTTGTACTCGGCGGCCGAAACCATGGAGAAGGCCCAGAACACTTGGTCATCGTTGCCTTCGTTCTTGGACTGATTGGCGGGCATCTGGTGGGTATTAGCTATATGCCTGGTTTCAGAAATCCAGCAGTTCGCATGTTCAGAAAGCATACCAAATCATTGCGCTCTCCAAACTGGTGCATCAGACCCTCGCGCACCAGACCATTGTATTGATCGTCGCCCGTATAGTGCCAGTAGTCCAGCAACGTGCCAAACATAGCGCCGGCCTGCCACCAATAGTACGGCGGGTACAAAACTCCAGGATATCCTCCGCGAATCGCCACCGCCGTACCCTTGTCGTCGAGGACTGCATACTGCGTGATGAGCTCTCGCGCAACTAACGAGGACACATTTTTGATTGAATCTGCAGCGCTGTAAGCCACACATCGAATTTGGATCGCATGCTGTGACGCCCGTACCTGGTGACATAGGATCGAGCTGCAGTGCTGCGACATGTTGTCGCACTGCGCAAAGCGAGAGTGTGAGCGCCGCTAGCGCTTGCGTAGGGCTGAAGAACCTCATGATTGCGGATGCGACATGTGGATGCGTCGGCGCCGAGTAGGTGTGTGATTAGTGCTAAGAGGTGTCCGCGGTTGCGCGAACAGACGAGGAGGTGAAAAGCAAACGATATGCGATTCAGAGTAGAGCTAGAGTGTGAAGAAGCGACCGTGGATGTGTGAAGGAAGGGACGACGTCAAGGCTACCAGGGTGCCGTTACGAGGAATGCTTGCGCCCACTTCGAAGCGCCGATGTGATGGTTAATTTACCTTGCTCGCATGTGCTTACGTTTGCGAGCCCGTTGTATTCCTCTTGTCGCGAGTCGATACTCACTTCGGTCTTCTGTACCATTTCAAGCATTCGTTGTATCCATCAACACTAATCAGTCGACAGCAATGTTAACTACTAACTAATGACTGGAAAGATCAATTTCCAGGCCACCTGAGCTTCCGTGACGCACTGCAGCCTTGCAAGAAGACTACGATCGTCGCATCGGTGGAGTCTGACTGGGTCGCTTTACGAGCATGAACCGCGTATGGCGGGGAAAATTGGGTGGCTCAGCGAATCCTTCTCTACGGACGGTCGTTGCCGGCGCAACAGCACCCAAGAGCGTACGATATTTCCTGGTAGCCGGTACGATGTAGCGCACGACGTTGGAGATGCACAAGGCTAGCAAAATAAGAGCTCTTCCAAGAAGTCTTGCGTTGTGCTTGTGCGCATAGCTGCTTCGAGATCTACATCAGCCAAGCCGCTAAATGTCGTTCGACGTCATGCTTTTATGGGCCTAACAACCGATCGATAAATTCGGGCCAGGAACGGGAAACGAAACTTTTAATAGATCGCTAGTCTACATTCTGAACACGCCGTAAGTGCTTTCCTTCTCGACGCCTGCGTTCTGTCCACCACATGCCATCTGCAGACCCATTCCCAGCACTCTTCTTGTGTGCTCGGGAGGAATGATACCATCATCCCACAGCCGGGCGGAGCCAAATGTTGCTTCGCTCTCGTGTTCGATGCGTGCCTTCAGTGCAGGGTCTGCTTGCTTACCCACAGCTTCCATGACGGAGGACAGCTGCTCAGCGCCCATCACAGACGTCTTTGCGTTTGGCCAGGTGAAGAGCAGGCGTGGCGAGTATGCCCGGCCACTAGATTTCATCAGCATAAACATAACACGATATACAAAGATGACAACTCACCACATGCCGTAGTTGCCAGCGCCAGCACTGGATCCAATGACGACGGTAAACTTGGGTACGTCAACACAGCTGACAGCTGTTACGAGCTTCGCTCCGTTCTTCGCAATGCCGCCCTTTTCAGCATCCTGGCCGACCATGAAGCCAGAGATGTTCTGCAGGAAGATCAAGGGAATGTGACGCTTGCCACACAGTTGAACAAAATGTGCGCCCTTCAGCGAGCTTTCACTGAACAGGATGCCATTGTTTGCGACTATGCCCACGGGCTGCCCGTAGATCTTTGCGAATCCGGTGACCAGCGTTGAGCCGTAAAGTGGCTTGAACTCAGAGAAGGACGAGCCATCGACGATACGCGCAATGACCTCGTGGACTGGGATCTGGCGACGCAGGTTCGTGCCTGCGATGCCCGACAGCTCTTTCGCATCGTACAATGGCTCTGTGTAGGCTGGTGTTGCGGCGACTGTCTGGTTGCGGTGCCAGTTGAGGTTGCCCACGCTCCTCCGCGCAAGAACGAGAGCGTGCGCGTCATCTACCGCAAGATAGTCTGTTACTCCAGATATCTCACTGTGAAGCTTGCCGCCGCCTAGGTCTTCTGCTGAGACTACCTCGCCTGTCGCAGCCTTGACAAGCGGTGGCCCAGCGAGGAAGATGTGTCCCTGCTTCTCAACGATGATGTTCTCGTCACTCATGCTGGGTACATAAGCACCACCAGCCGTGCATGGCCCCATGACCACACTGATCTGTGGTATGCCCATGCTTGACATGCGAGCTTGGTTGTAGAAGATACGTCCAAAGTGGTTGACGTCTGGGAAGACATCGGCCTGGTTCGGAAGGTTGGCACCGCCCGAGTCGACCAGGTAGATGCACGGCAAGCGGTTCTCTTGGGCAATCGTTTGCGCTCGTAGATGCTTCTTCACGGTGACTGGGTAGTACGTGCCACCCTTCACAGTAGCATCATTGGCTACAATCATGCATTGCACGCCATTCACGGTGCCAATGCCGGTGACGATGCCACCAGCGGGCACGTCTTCTCCTTGGTACATGTCGTAGCCGGCCATCTGGCTGAGCTCCAAGAAAGGTGTCCCAGGATCAATGAGAGCTGTGACGCGGTCCCTCACGAGCATCTTGCCTCGTTGTATGTGCTTCTCCCGATTCTTCTGTGGCCCTCCCTGTGCGATCTTCGAGTGCAGGTTGACAAGATTTTCCGTAGCCTCTTCCATCTGCCGCCTGTTCTCCCTGAAGTCGGTGGAGCTAGTATCCACCGCCGTGGGTATGATTGAGACGGCTTCGGCATAGTGGGAGTGCGTGAATGTAGCCACATTCCGCGAGCTCTGATGTGCGACAGCATGGCACTGAGGTCGTGGATTTGTTGCCGCACGCGTTGCGGTGGATAGGAGGCGGCAAGGCGCATGCGATCGAGCAGCGATCGAGGGTCGGATGGTATGCTTGAGTACGCTCAAGGCTTCTCGGGACGGCGCTTTGGACGCCATGGGTGTCGTGTTTGTGCTCGCGTTAGATGTCCTCACACCACAATGCTCGCTGGTGGACTTCTGAAATCTTCAGTTCGGACGCGAAGCTGACGAAGACTTACACCGTTTGTATTTTTGACACTTCGGTAAGTGGCCAACGGCTACAAACTTCTTGTGCCGAAGTCTGGGGTTGAAGCTGGACGACACCCTAGACCGCGTGTAGCCGTACGTGCCGCGGCTCTGTGGGGAAAACACCCTAGTCGCAAAAGGCAGGTACGTACCTCCAACCACAGACGGCATCAATTTCCAATGCTGTGATTGACATCACTTCTCAAGCATCGGGTAGAGTTTGCAATACATTGGAACCAAATCACGCCGAACAACATTCTTGAACATCATACTCTTCTCATGCGTCAATTTTCGCGTTGCATCAACAAGCTTCGCGAGCAGTGTCATCGAGGTATATAAACATAAGCAAAAATGTTTCATTATCCTTCATACTGCTTTACTCGACCTCAATGCACAGAAAATTGCATAGCAGGTCCTCCTCCATTCCGGCAAAATGCCCGAAGATAGGCACGGGATGCCTAGACTACGCACATGGTACTTCTTACCACTTCCATGTCCTAGGACCAAAGTACTCGTCACCGGTAACGCTTTTCCTCACCGCAGTCTGGGCTCCATCAGCAGTCGTACTGACAATGGTGTTGCCCCAGTATTCGGGCATCGCGCCGCCAGGAAGCAGGACGCAGAAGAAAAGGATGATGTTGCAAATCGCAAGACCAACATCCATGGCTGCGGAAGTGACATAATTGTACTGCATCCACCATCCACGGTAGGTGTTGCGGATCCACTTGTTGAAGATATAACCGACGGAGCACCAGGCCAGCTTTGTTCTTGTCAGTAACTGTAAGATGTGTAGTAGATGGACTAGAGGACTTACGATGTTCATGGGAGAGTACGGTGGCACGTAGGCCATGCATGCGAAGATGATAGGCATGCTAATCCTGCGGATGAGGAAGTTCTTGGGGAACATGCGCGCAAGGCCGTAAACGAGGAACGGAGCACCAAAGCCGGCGAGCCAGAACCACTGAAGGTCTTTGTAGACAGCAACGCCGGAGAACAAGTGCTTGGGGCCGATGGCACCCCAGATGACACTGGCGTTGTAGAAGGTCTTGATGTATGCGCAGTTGAAAGAGCCGGTCGCTGCTGCGGTACAGACGCCCTTTATGGCACCCATGGCCCACTCAACGGTGGCAAGTTGGCAGAGACAGGACCATGCGGTAGCAACCAATTGCGCAGCGAACAGCGAGCGCTGAGGTACGTGCATGTAGTGACCAAGCTTCAGATCCTGACAGAAGTAGAGCGCTTGAGTCATGACGATGTAACCAAAGGTCTTGAACATCATCATGGCGATGGGGCGACCCGGCTGGAGATAACCGATGATGAACTCGGTAAACACATTCAGGCCAAGTTGAATGTTCGTGAAGGCCTGGATGATGCCGATGGGGATGGTCCACGCCCCAGCAATGACCAATGATAGGAGGACTGAGTACCAAGCCATGCCGGTTGGGTAGGCCAAGGCAGACGCGAAAGCAAACGCAATCATGATAGCCAAGAGTGCTAGGTACCACCAGGTCGGCACCAACTTGTACTTGCGCATGATCTTCATGTGGACGTCGTCGAGCTCGCCGCTCTGCGATCGGAAGCGGCGCCAGATTTCGGAGCCCTGAAATAAGTAGGTATTGCTGACGACGGCAGCAACCGAAGCGAAAGACATGCCGTATGTCAGGGCGAAAGCCGTGGAGAGGAAGAGTGGAGAGTATGCCTCATATTGCGCAGGATCAACGGTGTGTTCCGGGGTCAAGATTCTGGTTATGTTGTAAACATTACCCTTGTTGTCCAAGATGCCGTTCTGCGAGATGGGAACATAATCTCCGTACCACACACCGGAGAAGTTGAGAGCCGGGATCACGATCCATACGAAGAAGACGATGCCGATAGCAGTGTTGGCGTGTGCGTGCCATGGGCTGATCAGAGGGCTGTTGTAGAACGAATTGATCTGAGCCCAGTCGAGAGTGAAGCCAGTGAAAGGGAAGCCAAGGGAAATACCGGTCTGTTGTCCGAAAAGTTGGTTGACGATGACGTTGTCTGGCTTGATCCATGTGACCCAAGCAAAGAAACTAGAGGTAGAGGTGCGAAGTCAGTGTTTGTCTCGCATGCAGTAGACGGAACTCGTACCTGAAGGCGGGAATGATGAAGTCGGGAAACCAGCTCCAAATGAACATGCCAGTCATTACAATCATATACCACTTGTAACGAGATACCGACCAACCATTGGTCTTGGAAGGATCGCTCTTGCTATGGTCGTGCAGAGCATACATGAAACCTACGTTAACCAAGGCGCCGGGCCAAATCATAGCAGCAGGCTCCACAAGGAACTTCCTGACAGATCCAGCTAGGCCGAAACCCATACACTGCGTGCTCAGGGCAAAGAGGATATTAAATCCCCATCCAAACTCGCTGGTGTCAAAGTGATAGAACTTCCGGAGCGATACCACAGTGTCGACAAAGTAGCCAGCACCGCCACCAAAAGCGGCGTTGGCCATCGCTACGATGATCACGTGCTCTTTGACGTTGAATGGTCCAGGGTTCCAGTTGCAAGTCTGTCCAAAAACTTTGAACTCCTTGTTGGGAAGGACTTTGGCGAAAGTAAGACCGATTGGATAGGCAATCAGCAGAACAACATAAGGGCCAATAGAGATGATGGGGTACCGCAGCAGGAACAGGGCGTTAATACTAGAGCAAACAGTAGTCAAGAGGAGACCGATGATCCATGCTCGAAGCGTGCTGGCTGGGACGTCTTCATCATAGTTGCGGACGACAGCGCGGACCTTGTACAGCATTAGCCAACATTTCAACTCAATCGCAGGGCTGGATTACTTCAGGGTAGGGCGAGTTCTCAATGACTTCACCAACAAGTTGCGCCTCGCCCTTGTGGTCGTGAGCCTCAGTAACGGCGTCCATCATTTCAATGGCATCATCTGGCATGTTTGGATCCCATTTGTGCTCATTGCGGAAGGTCTTCAGACGCCTGTTGGCTTCTGTCTCGCTGATGTCGCGGACGACTTCATCGATGACAGAATCGGCATCGTCATGGCCGATGACCATAGGGCTGCTGCCCGAGGTCTGTCCATTGTCGTGAGAGGGCACTTCGGTCAAAGTGACCGGGTCCTGGTTAGTGTTGGTCCTCTTGAAGCCAAGCCTCTTGCCAAAGCCCTTGGACGACATATTTGCGTGTTGGGTGAGGGAGAAAGCGGTCCGGAATGAAGGACTGGAGCTGAGGGGCCACAAGCTCAATTTGAACTGTAGTGCAAAACCCCTCTTGGTGATGGTGCTGGGAACTCGACTAGAATATCGCACTACGCCACGGCGAATTGGCTAAGTAATCTACGGCGCCTGGGTGTGTCGTACCTGGTTCGGTAGAGGCAAACGGGCCACTATCGTCAGCAACTGTATGTCATTGGTGAGCGGCGCTATCATCCAACACGAGGATTTGGCGCGCAAACGGCTTCCGAGGCGGTATAATCTTCTAGGGTGGAGGCAGCGCTCCGTGTGTTTGCTCTATGGCGCCTTCGGGCCTACCTGAACGATACAGGCCTGCAGCAGACGAACGATTCTGGATGGAATGGGCGATAAGCCTCGGCCGATCGATCGCTATTTACATCGAGTTCGGCTCTACTGTACATGGGCGGTCAGCACCTTATCTGGAGCTTGCATCTGTCACTGTCCGAGTGCCGGCTGATGCCACCGTGACGATGCCGTGCCACACACCATAGACATATGGTGGCTTGCTACTACGGGCTCTGTGTACGTGGCGTCAGCATTCCAAGGTTAAGTGGGAGATGGTGTGAAGGGTCACAACTCACATGAGTGATAGCATGACTGCCAATGAGGAATTAAAGATACAGCCACTTTCTACTGGCGCACGACTAATGTCGACCCTGTGGCATGGTGTAGCCCCCTCATTATGCGGCAATGCGGTCGAATGTCGTGGTCATAGCTTCACGCCTTCCACTCTTGGCGAAGCCCGATATCTTAGACGTGGTGCTTATCGACCACAAGCACACCTTGGGAGACGCGCCACGCACGTCTTAATCTTCGGTGGCTTCACCGTTCAAAGCTTGGTCAAGCTTAGTCCCTTGATAGCGTACCACTCGTGCGGGGCAGCACGAACCGCTCGCTCAACTGCCCAAGAGTCTGATCGCGTGCCACTCTGGCCTAAGCGTCGGCGAATGAACCGGAAATGGCAAGACGTCGGTGGCATATTCCCGGCTATCTTCATGCTGGGTAACGAGGTTTGTATCTTCGACAAGGACGTTTCCAGACACCGGGCCATTGGTGTTCTTTTCTGGGATGGCTGTTGACAGAACTCTTCGGCACCAAGAGTACCGCCTACATTCGAGCGCTAGCACATGCGATTGATGTCCGCGTCTTTCTCCTTCTTGCTCATCTTTCCAACGATATCTTCCGTCCAAAGGCAAATGTTCGATAAAGGCGACAATAGTTACGCCACGAGATTGCATGAGGCGTCACCCAGCGATGACCTAGCGTCATCAACATCAACACTAAGCGACCAATCAGCATGACGCACATGGAAAGGCGAAACTGAACGATAGCCATCAAAGCTCTTGGTGTGGGAGGGCAACACGACGCATGGTGTCATCGTGCATGTCGACGGCTACAACGCCCTTGATCGCATTCGGTACTAATACGACGAATGTCACTGATAAGAGCAACTGTTAATACGAGTCCTGTTCAATTCCGAGCGAGAAAAGATAAGGAGGTCCGAACAAATTGCGCTGGCCAAAACCACGGCCTCTAACTATCACGCCCGTCTCTTCCCTAGACTTTGTCGTCTTTCTTCCTTCTGGTATGTCATCTGTCTCACAACAAGCGGCGCAACTTCCTGCTTCACCGTTCGCACAAATTCACACCTGCTCTTAATCCACCGATCCACCGAGCTGGGACGATATTGTTTGAACAGAGAATTCTCACACTGCTACTATTCAAAGATATGTGAACAAACACTACGAACTACCACTCTTTCTCTCTCGTCCTAATACTTCCCCTCCTCATTAATTTCCCCCCTCTCCACATTTTCCCCCTTACTCCTCTGACTCCACCCGGGCGCCTCATCCGTCCCATCCTCCTCTTTCTCATCACCCTCCTCCTTCGTCTTGTGCACACTGGTCGGCAAATGCTCAGCCGGCGAATACACCGTCAACAGCTCAAGCGGCTGATCCCCCTTGGTAACGAATTGGTGCTGCGTTCCCGCGGGAACAACGACCACGTCGCCGGCTTTGACTTCCTGGTCTTTGCCGTTGACTGTTGCGAGGCCCCGGCCGGATGTGAAGAGGAGGATTTGGTCGACGAGATGGACCTATTGGCAGTGTTTAACATCAACAAGCACATTCATGTCTTTTAGTGTTTGGGCGTAGTTTACCTCGTCCCCAATATCTCCCCCAACAGGAACTTCCATCGCAACAATCTGGCTAAAAAGCCCCGTATGCAGCACTGTCCTAAAGTCCCCGAAGCTGCGCTTCTCGCTCATCAAGCCAGGAAAATGAATCATTTCGTGCTTGGGCGGCGCGTCGGCGCGGTTGCCGGCTTTTTTGAAGGCTTCCATTTTGGGGCTGGCGGTTAGGATGCGAGGGCTGGTGGTGAAGGTGCGGCGTGTAAGGTTGGTGATGGTGGCGGGGGATGTGAGGCGCGGTATTGATGATGGTGAGGGGAATTTGAACATTGGGGGATTGAATGGATGGGGAGCGGGGTGTTGGTGTTTTATTGGGGATAGGTGCGTAGGTGTAGGCATATGGTATTACACGTTGTGTTTGCGGTCTAGATGGTGGACAGGTGATTAATGATGACGTCAAAGATGATCCTAGTAATCGGAGTGCAAAATGAGGGAAGCATGTTGCTTGATGCGGAGTGCTAGTGCCGTATTTGATCGTTTGATTGGTGGCGTGGAGTCAAGGTGTATCTTGGTTGGTGGGAGTGGTGTCGTACCTGATGTGTCGTGGTGAGTAAGCGGCTCAACTCACGAAGACTTGCGCCCTCTGGTCAATAGTGGTACTGTAAAACTTTTATTTGTGAACAGACATTTGTATCTACGAATTGGAAACGTCGAGTGTGTTCAATTCTTCAGTAAGTTCGGCGACACCTCCTTCGTCGCCCCCACCACCAGGCTGGAATCCAATTCCCACAACACCACCATCATCAAAACCAACGCCCAGCATCTTCTCCGCAACCCACATCGCCGTTCTCACATGCAAACTCGGCACGACCGCCTCTCCGTCCTCAGTCTTCCCACCATCGACCTGGCTCTTTCCTTCCGCCAACGCTTGAAACACCACCAATTGATCCCTCATATATTCATCCACGCATCCACCATGATCAATTTCGCCCAGAAGATCGTCAGAGACCTTCTTGACCATCGTCGGTACGATTCGCTCAGTCTTGCCGGGCCGTATGGCTTGGTCGTACAGCCAGTCACGGCCGAGTTTGATGCCGGTGGTGGTGGTTGCTACCAGGAAGAGGTAGTATTGCTTGTCGTGGTGTGATTTCTCGAAGGTGATATTGATGTCAGGCGTAGTGTGAGTGCTGAAGAAGCGATCTTCGCGCTTCTCAAACATGAGCTGCAGCTCGTCATGGAAGTGCTGCTCTGTCTCCCTCGGCGCAATGACAATAGCTTTGACATGCTTGATGTCGCCCCTCTCAGTCAATTGGAAAGCTGGAAGCTGTCTGGCCAGAGGTGTGATGGTGTATGTTATGCCGCCGAGCTTGGTAGTTCCTTGCGACCAGCCACGTGAATGCAGCTGTGCTTTTATTGGAGGTATGCCGATGAGTGCAAGCATTGGTATCAGTACCTCCTGGATGTAGTCGTATGATGGTGAGTTGGATACGTTTGTGCCGCCTGTTACACGAACGTGGATTGGTAACCCGGAGCCCGAAAACAAGAGGTACGGCAAGATGGCCTGTAAGATGAGGTTGATGCTACCAGGTGTATTTTGTCTTATGCGGACCTCGTTTCCGTGCTCTTCTGCTCTGAACGGTACACTGTGCTGGTCTGGCCTGAAAGTGATCTCCTTGCTCTTCAGGCCCATGCCACTCAGTCGCGCATTGCACGCCTGGCCGAGCCATTGAGCGGACGTAAGGTGCTGTGCTTTCAGGCCATCGCCTCCAGAGCGCTTTCCACGGATGTTTGTTACGTTGATGGCTTTCTTTGTGAGGCTGGAGAGTCCTAGCGCGATACGCAGAAGCTGGCCGCCGCCTTCGAGGGTGGTGCCTTCCAGGTGGATGGGTGTCGCTGCCATTTTGGTCGCCATGTCATAAGATGTTGATTGTGAGAGATGGTGTCATATTGAGATAGGTGTAAAGCCAGAGATCTATAGGTGAAACACATGCAGCCTCACATGGGATGAGTCGAGATGTCTGGTATGGCTGCTCGCCATAGAGTCATACTTGTGGCTGTGCTAACTTACGCGGGTCCATAGTTCCCTTAGTCACAGGACTTCGAGATCTACGTTTTGAGCCATTGAGTAATGGTTGCTTGCCATGTCTTGACGTGAAGAGGGCCCTCTTGAAGCCGGCTATGATGTGGGTTGGGATGTTTGTACAGCGAATGCCAATTGCCACCAATTGCTTGTTTGTTTAAAGTGATGAATCGCATACCATGCACGCGACTTCAGAGCTATTTCAGACACTCCCTCGTTTTCTCGCTGCGTATTTGATTATTGAAAGTGAAAGTGTGTTGAGATTGCTGAAGCGCTCACCGTGCAATCAATCCGAGGTGCACTGCACGTGGTCCGGGCTTTCGCTCGATTTCGTCATCATCCTCGGTGGAAGATTTGTGGATAGCTCGTCCAGACACGGAGCAGCTGTCATCGATCAGACCGACCACAAACACATGCTAGCACTATGTCGAGTGTCCTGTCTAAGCGACAACACACACACAGACTCAGGTAGACAGCCGTCTCACCTTCCACAGCCATGCGCGGTCCGCTGGCGTTCTCGGCGAAGGCCTGGCACGGTCCAGGGAACGGAGCCCTCTTCTCCCACATACAAACATCACGAACACTGGCGCAGGTCGTATCGCGGGCATTCACCACGAAAACCATACAACCACAGTCGCCAAGTAGTCCGATACGGCACCAAAAAAGCTGCGCGTCATGCTTCACCCCCGCTTCCACCCTCCTGCGCTCCGCAATCGCAGGCATCACGCGTCGCAATGTCTTTCACCAGCCAATGCGCATGTTCACCGCGTCGAGGATACTAGCAGAAGTGCCAAAAGAGGCAAGGACGTCGGTACCGACACGGAAGCGACAATCCTACAAGGATGAGATCAAGGAGCGGGGCATCATCGACTTGGAGGAGCACGAGGGCGATGGCGAAGAGGGCGAGCAGGGCTTTGTGAAGTCGGAGAAGGCGGCGGCGGCGCGCCAGGTCAACTTGAGCGCGAAGCTGAGTAAGGACGGCTCTGGCAGTGGAGCCAAACCAGGCGGCTGGCAGGAGGTCTGGCGGCTCATCAAAATCGCGCGGCCTGAGATGGGCACCCTCTCGTGGGCTTTCCTCTTCCTCATCTGCGGCTCGGCCATCTCCATGTCCATCCCCTTCTCTATCGGCAAAATCCTGGATGCTGCGACACAGGCCGAGAAGAACGATGGCCTTCTGTTCGGCATGGACCAGACCACCTTCTACTTTGCATTAGGTGGCTTCCTTACAGCCGGTGCCGCCTTCAACTTCGGCCGTATCATCATTCTGCGCATTGTCGGTGAGCGCATTGTTGCTCGCTTGAGGTCGCAGCTGTACCGCAAGACCTTCGTCCAGAACGCCGAGTTCTTCGATGCCAATCGTGTTGGTGATCTCATCTCGCGTCTTGGATCAGACACAATCATTGTCGGAAAGAGCATCACGCAAAATCTGTCTGACGGTCTCCGCTCCCTAGTCAGCGGTGCAGCTGGTTTTGTCATGATGGGATACGTAAGCATAAAGTTGACTGGCATACTCGCCCTCATCGGGCCTCCAGTGGCAGTCGTGGCATTTTTCTCTGGCCGGGCGCTGCGGAATCTCAGTCGCAAGATTCAGAAGAATCTCGGGACGTTGACCAAGATTGCAGAAGAGCGTCTCGGCAATGTTCGAACAAGTCAAGCTTTTGCTGGAGAAGTGCAAGAGGCATCGCGCTACAACCGACAGATCAAGCGCATCTTCTACCTCGGAAAGAAGGAGGCTGTGGTGGCTGCAACCTTCTACGGCAGCACCGGCTTGATGGGTAACTTGACCATCATCGCCATCCTCTATGTCGGTGGGGGCATGGTGAAGAACGGTCTCATATCCATTGGCGAGCTGACATCGTTCTTGATGTACACTGCATATGCTGGTTCAAGTATGGTGGGTCTTTCCGGCTTCTATGGCGAGATGATGAAGGGAGTGGGAGCCGCAAGTCGACTGTTCGAGCTTCAAGATCGGAACCCCACTATATCACCAACGAAGGGTATGCCAGTAAGGTCTGCTCGCGGCCCAATTGAGTTCAAGAACGTCGACTTCAGCTACCCTACCCGGCCAGCAGTGAGCATCTTCAAGAACCTCAATTTCAGGGTCGAGCAAGGCACGAACGTCGCGATCGTTGCTCCCAGTGGCGCCGGCAAATCTACAGTTGCTAGCTTGCTCTTGCGATTCTACGTGCCTACGGCGGGTACTGTCACCATCAACGGGCAAGATATCACAACTTTGAACGCCAAGCAGCTGAGGAGAAAAATTGGCTACGTCGGTCAAGAACCTGTCCTCTTCTCAGGGACGGTTGCGGAAAATATTGCATATGGTGTGCCGCACGCCACTCGCGCTGAGATTGTTGGCGCTGCACGCAAAGCCAACTGCCAGTTCATCAGCGACTTTGTAAGTTGCGAAATACAGCTGAAGAACGATTGCTGATCATTAATAGCCGGATGGCTTGGAGACGCATGTTGGTGCACGAGGCACCCAGCTATCAGGCGGACAAAAGCAGCGCATTGCTATCGCACGAGCACTCATCAAGAAGCCCGATATTCTCATCCTGGACGAGGCCACTAGCGCACTTGACGCTGAATCGGAAACGCTCGTGAACCAAGCATTAAGCAAATTGTTGCTTGACAACAACACCACCATCAGCATTGCGCATCGCCTGTCGACAATCAAGCGCTCCGACCGCATCATCTGCATCAACTCCGACGGCCAGGTAGCCGAAGAAGGAACTTACGATGAGTTGAGCTCGCGGCCAGACGGGGCCTTCAACAAGCTCATGGAGTGGCAAATGAATGGAGGCGAGGTTGACACGAGCAAGATCAAGGGTCCAGGAACGACTGAAGAGGAGGAGATTGAGAATGAACTCGAGCACGAGACCAAGGAGGAAGGCAGGCAGAACAGAGTCTGATTGGAGAACTGGCAACAGTAAGGAGGCAAGGCATCTTCGACGAAATGAAGTTGGGCACTGTTGGCATCCAGACTTGTGGGAGGGACATCAGAATTGTCTTGCCAGATTCTGAGCGCTTTCGGCTGCGTATATATTCGACCAGCCGTTGCGCCATTTCTGCCTCTATCAGAACTGGCGTGATACCCACGGGGTCAACCATTTATCTGCTGAACACTCGTCCTGGTACTTAACTGGCGCGCTGTGGTGATTACGGTCATCAAAAGCCACCCAGATGGAGGACTTCAAAACGACGGCGTTCAGGTTTGTAGCACGGACGAGCATATATCCCAATGTATAATAGAATCACTCTCATCATCTCCAACAACAGACGAAACAACTAAGCCGCACGAAGCTTTGTTTGTTATTTCTCGGGATGGCAAAGCTACATCAACACTCTTGTGATAGCAGTCCCATTGCGATTGACACATTCGCACATCAGCGCAACCTTGCGGGGTAATCCGTCCCGGTTTATCTCCCGATGCAACAATACCGAGGAATCACCACCACCACAGGCAACGTGCATCACACTACGCACGTCTGAGGCAATGATAAGCAAGACTTGGCACCATGCAGATAAGAACAACTCGAAATGATACGACGATAGCAATACCTGCAGCGCCGTTGAGGCTCGCGCCAAAGGTGGGAGTGTTGCGTCACTAGTATAAGAGGTACATGATGCCCTCGGGACAACTTGAGCGGTGTGACCTTCGACTTTAGCTTGGATAGCCAGTATATTGCTTTGACCGTCAACGACCGTCCAACCGCAACGATGGCAGAAAAGCAAGCCGATATCTCGCCTGCGCGCGACCCCAGCATCGCCGAAGCCAACATGGCCGCTGAGAAGCAAATGCGCGATATCGGAGCAGACCTGTACCTCGAGGTGCGGCAATACTCGCGCGAGGAGCTCGAGTCTGAACGTAAAGTCGTCTTGAGAAAGATTGACTGGGTCATTATGCCAATGGTACTTCGCCTCCCATTTCCCTTCCAAATTTCCCATACAGCCAGCAAAGCTAACAACCCCAACCCCAGATCTGCATAACCTACACAATCCAGTTCCTCGACAAACTCTCCCTAAACTACGCAAACGCCTACACCCTCACGCCCGACCTGGGCCTCCAAGGCCAGCGCTACTCCTGGGTCGCCGCCATTTTCAACTTCGGATACCTCACCTGGGCCCTACCCGCAAACTACTTGATCCAGCGGCTCCCCGTGTCAAAGTACACGGGCAGCATGATTCTGGTATGGAGTTTGTTGCTGTGCTGCCACGTTGCGGCGAAGAATTATGCGGGTATGCTGGCGCTGAGGTTCTTGCTGGGTATGTTTGAGGCGAGTATTAGTCCAGCGATAATGAATATCGTGAGTATGTTTTACACGCGTGAGGAGCAGCCGTTAAGGATGTGTGTGTTTCTGGCCTTTAATGGGGTGGCGACCATGGTTGGCGCGTTGCTTGGGTATGGGCTTGGGCATGCGGATAGTCCGCATATTAAGACGTGGCAGTTGATTTTCCTGGTCATTGGGCTGGTGAACTTTGTGTGGGCGTGGGTATTTCTTTGGGTTATGCCCGATAGTCCTGCGACGGCAAAGTTTTTGACTCACAAGCAGAGGATTGTGGCGATTGATCGCATTGCGGGAAACATGATTGGGGTCAAGACGAAGACGTTTGAAAGGGGGCAGGCGCTCGAGGCGGTGCTGGATGTTAAGGTGCATTGCCTGGCGCTCATCGGGCTGGCGTGCGGTGTGATTAACGGCGGCGTGTCGAATTTTGCCTCGAGCTTGGTTCGTGGGTTTGGCTTCAGTGGCATATACGCAACGCTTCTACAGTTGCCCACGGGCGCCATCGAGTTCGTGGTTGTGCCGCTGTGTGGGCTGGCGGCTGGTTACTTCAAGAACACGCGGTGCATGATACTCGCCTTCATCTGTTTGCCGCCGCTCGCCGGGTTGATTGGGATACGCCTTACGCCGCTGTCGAAGAGATGGAGTCTGGTCGGATGCACATGGCTGCAGTACATCGTGGGAGCGCCCGTCATCTTGTCCTGGAACTTGTTGACTACTAACATCGCTGGCCACACGAAGCGCAGCACGGCAAACGGATTATGGTTCGTCTTCTACGCAGCGGGCAACATTGCTGGGGCGAATCTGTTCTTTGCACGAGAGGCGCCGCGATACTTCTCTGCACTTACGGGGCTGTGTATCTGCTACGGCAGCATGGTGGTTATTGCGGCCTTCTTGTACGTTTGGATGTGGGCAGAGAACAAGAAAAGGGACAGGGTGTACGGTGTAGGCGAGCATGAAACGGCGATTGAGGATGGCTTCAGGAATCAGACGGACAAGCAGGCGAAGCATTTTAGATATGCACTGTAGATGGGAAACGTCGGCTCAGTAATGGGTTAGAGTCTAGAAATGTGTACACCTACATCAATGTAGATGCCGTGTCCTCTCAGCCATGCTGTGTACGCCCCAAATTGAAGGTTCAGATCTCGCACGGGTGATGAATCGAGATCATACTGAACTAGCGCGAAAGCGCTCCAAGGAGGAGAGTCGTAACCAATGATGGTCTATCGTAGAGAGTGAGTGCCTGTGAGCCAGTATACTGCGAAGATCTAAAGACTTGCAGCTGTGCTTTAAACGTTGGATTGTCCCGCGACTCGACTGTTGCTCAGCTACTTCCAAAGACCATACGGACCCTGAGTAAACTTCCACAGCTTCACCGTACCGTCCTCGCTGCCCGTCGCATAAAGCTTGCCATCAGGCGAAAAGCTCGCGGACCAAATCGGGCCGTGATGCCCCTTATTCGTCTCCAACTCCTCCTCCTTCTCAAAGTCCCAAAGCCTAACCCACGTGTCGTTCTGGTTGCTACCGCCAGTAACGAAGCAGTTCTCTCCCTTATGCAGAGCCACGCTCGCCAGCTCATACGGCGTCTTGACGCTCTTGATGAGCGAGCCCGGCGAGAGGCTGTCGAAGAAGTAGGCGCTGTTTCCAGCTGCTACGCTCAGTGTGCCGTCCGAGGAGGTATTATCCAGCTCGCACGAGCCCACTGTGCCCTCGACGGCGTGCTCGCCAATCGTGCCCTGTGTGCGCAGGTCCCACCACCGAATCATCTTATCTTCGGCGGCGGTGATAATGATGTTGGGGTCCGACGTCCATACTATAGACTTGATGCCGCCCGTGTGAATGCCCGCGCCAATCTCGAAGCTGGTCGCCGAGTCGCCCTGCGATAGGTCGTAGATGCGCAGCTTCTTCTCCATGCCGCCGGTCGCGAGAATTTGGGGGCGCGGTTGGCTTGGAAAAGCGACGGCGCGCACGATGTGATTGTGCTGGAGTGTGTGCAGCGCTTCACCAGTGTGTGTATCCCATACTTTTCTGCGTCTTGTTAGCTGTGTTCAACGAAAATAGAGCAGACTGTACTTACGCTGAGAAATCTGCGGAGGCGGTGGCTGCTAGAGTGGCATCTGAAGAAATCCTGGCTTGCCATACTGCGCCCTTGTGTCCGAGGAAGGTGCCAATCCAGTCTCCGGTGACGCCGTCGCGCAGCATGGGATTGCCATCCTTGCATGCAGATATAATGTAGAACTGATCCTCGTTCAAGATGGACGAGAAGTGGATGTGTGGAACCGGGCGCGAGTGTCCGTGGCAGGTAAGAGGAACGACCTTGGTGGTCTCAGGCATTGTATTGGAAGTAGGTGGTGTAATTTAGATCCGGTGGCGCCAAGCCTTCCAAAGCTCGAGGATACTGAGCGCAGGATTGGCTCCGGGTTTATGTGAGCGTCAACTTGAGGCTGAGAGTCGCGTATTGTATTCAAGATAAGTTGTAGGAGGTGGGGTGAGCAAAAGCACAATCGCTGGTTGCAGACGCGAGTAAATCGGCAGCGTCGATGAGAACAGAAATGGCAAGGTCAAGAGCAAACGCAGAAAGAGCGGTAATGGGTCGTAAAGTCGTGAAAGCTGTTTGTTGTCTATGTCGCAAGATTGAGTTGGAGCCCCTCGACACAAGAGTTGAAACCATAGCGAACACCACTACGGTAGCGCCGGCTAAACCTCGGCGCCGAGGCTCTCTTCACATCGCTCCCTGACCTGATACCCACGGCACCTATCGATGTACACCGTGCCACCGTCCAAAATGAGAGCGTAAATACCTGCCCAGCTTCGTTTCTCGTAATCTTGCGCTCCTTCCCTATGGCGAGTTATCTGCCAATCCCGCCCTTGACTTCCTGCTCAGTCCACCAGGTCGCACCCACGCCAGTCTGCAACATACTCGCCGCATTGTGAACAGAAGCCTTCCGCTGGCACTGTGGAGCTTCTGTACCAAGAGCCTCCCCACAGTGCGGGCATGACACTTTATTGAGGACACCCAACTCAGTGATTCGACGCTTTCCGTTGTCGTCACGAACATGCCTCGCAGCCCTGTTCATCACGGTGAGGAAGAGGTCTCTACCAAACTCGGGAACTTGACTAGAGGCCTGGACCAGGAATTTTGACTTTCGACCGTCGGTGCCGAAGACTTTCATCGAGCCCCAGTTGGCATTCACCAACAGCTCTTTAGCTAGAGGATGTTTCAACCCCACGCTGGGCAAGTTGTAGACCATGTCAACAACTGTGCAGAACTCCCCAATTGAGGTCGATTGTTGCTGAACAGTCATTCCCTTTACAGAAATTTTCCAGCGGCTCATTTGCTGACTAAAGGCCCTCGCAGCCCTCAGCAAGAGATCGGGGAAGTCGTACTTATCGGCAACGCGATAGAGAGCGATGCAGTGGCGAAGATTTGCAGCTGAAGCCTTATTCTCTTCAGGCACGTCGATATTGCGGCCATGTCCTCGGGAGTCGGAATCGTAGTAAGCAAAACTGAGCATTGCGCTGATGGCGGACGGTTCATCGCCGTGTAGTCGAATCTCTTTCGCATCGCTTTCCTGCTTGAGTCAGCATTTGAAGAAACCCTGTCAACCAAAATCAATACCATGAATTTGCCCGGCAACGCGGCTTCAAAGCAGCGCGATTTGGCGCACAGAACGACCTTATGTGCATCGAAGGTGAACACGCCGGTATCACCATATCGAATGGTAATGTCCGAGAACAGTGTTGAATTGGTTTACCTATCGTAGACCTATAAGCAGTCATTTAATCCTCGCTCTTGGTGTTGACAGGCTTGGAATAGTCGAGCTTCTGTCTCTTGTGGGCACTGCTAGCTACATCTTCTGCACCTCTCTTGCTTGACTTCACGCCAGCAGCGTTGTTCGAGCCACTTGTTGCCATGATTAGATGGTGATGAGAAGCGGTCGAAAAAGAGTTGTAGTTAGAAAGGTCATTGGTAAAGGTCTGAGGTCGCTATAAGTGAAGTTGTTAGGTGAAGTGAAGGTGAAGCACGGTCGGCGTGTCTCTCTCACCAGTCCAAACGATATCTTGAAAGAGTCTGTCAATACCACTTCTGTTGACATAGATCTGGATAATTCGAAAGCTGGATAGCGCCTCGTGAAACCGCATGTTTGTTTTTAGATCGACTACATCAGATGTACTTGCCCCCTAAAGGTTATGCGCGCTGCTGTTTATGCATGGCCGTGCCACTTTCCAACAACTCTCCAAACTCAGAGAGGGAAGCCAAACATTGTTCGGTATTTCTAACCCCTACGAGACGATCACCCGATTGATCTTCAGTTCTTGTACATTCTCGTGATCATCCATGCCATATCTGCGCACCGGCTCAGGCATAAACCACTGCCGCTCATTTGCAGTCATCGCTTCGTCTTGCCAATATTGTTTCGCATGAAAAATCCCGGTCGAGAAGTTGTATTACATGTATCCAACCTACGTATCAAAACGCGTGCAACTTGCTGTCAATTCACTGCTGCTCAGGAGCATGTCCTCTTTTTTTGAGAGCTTCAAGTAACAGGAATTGTAGAGAGGTCGACACTCACCAAGTCAGCAGGGCAGAGCGAGAGGTGGTCGTCAGCGAAGTAGTCGTGATTAGCTCAGATTGAGGTCACTTGTAGGTACCCTGACCCAACTCCCGGGCTGCTGACGTGAGCGGACCGCAAGCTTGACAGTTCTTGTCGAAAGCTTATTCTATGTGGCGCACCTTGGCAACGCCTCAAATATACGTGAGGAGAAACTTCCCAGGCTTAGACCAGGCAATAGTTCTCCTTTCACCATAAAATCTAGCTTGAGCCAACATCCACGAGCTTACAGATTATCCCTATCAAGCACTATGCGCGGTGTGTCTCATACCTAGGAACGTCAGCAAAACCGTGCAAAGCCCTTGACCAACTGGCTACCAACTGAACATCCTAGCGCTCTCCAACAGTAACGTCGAGACCGACTATCTAGCTATTCCATTCCTTCTTTGCTAAGCCACGTTCCTCTCATCCTCGCTCGACCCAAAATTGGCGTGCTCCTTGTCTTGGTCATGAGAAGTAATGTTAGAATCCAAAATGCAGACCACCTTGCGGCCCCAAGCTTACTGCTGATGTTGTAGAATAGCCACTGGAGTGCAGTCATGACAGTACCACGACTCAAGGCACGAGAACATGACCTATTGCATATAAAGGTACGTCCCACAGCATCATTGTTCAACCATTCTCAAGTGTTCCATCGCATCCACAATCTTACCACACTCGTCTGCAAACATTCCACCATGCTGTTCACGACGAACATCTTCTGCCTTTTGTTGGCCACACTTAGCGTAGCTGCCCCAACTGCGTACAGCGATGACGTTCAAGAGACTGGGCTGGTCGTTCGCGATGACTTTACACTCTCCCCTTGGATGTACCTCAGCGATGTCAGCACCCCTGGCAGACGAACAGCTCTTGACACGAACAAAGCCGACATTGCTGTCGCAGCCATCCAAGAAATAGGCACCATCAGCTCAGCTGTATGCACTGCTGCCGGGTCGGTCGCATGTGCCGGCATTGGGCTCGCTTCTGTCTTTGCTGTTGGTGTTGTTGCTTTCTTTGGCATTTTCAGCAAGTGCGATCTCGATAGCCATGGCAACCTGACCATCGACTTCTTCTCTGGATACGAGCCGACCGAAGAATATCGAGGCTTATCCAACGTACGGGCAGCAGTGCCCAAAGACGGTACTCCGGTCCATATTGGCTACGTCACGGTCAATGGCACACGCCACGAATCCTACTTTGCGCACGGGGGTCATCTCGGCCACATAATCCCCGTACGATCCGTTCAGCTCCAGCCAGCAAGCTTGTAAAAGCGTATCAACCGCGGTGGAGACGTAAAACCGCGGTGGAGACGAAAACGTGGGCGGCATGGTCATGGACTACTACTTCGAGGACATCAACCAGGATGCGTGGAATGAAGTCCATAACGTCGGCAAGGTGGGGCAAGGCATCGAAGAAAAGTGAGTTGCCCACAGTGCACGATACATCGCTGAGACATGCGCTGACTTTGTACGCCATACTTGAGCAATGCTGGGAATTTGATGGCCAGCGCATTGTTCGCCCGAAACACGCTGCTTGGATGCGCCAGCTTCTACGACAAAGTCAGTCACATTGACGCTTTTCACGGCGTACCGACAATAGAATGGAACGACCAGCCTTTCAAATTCGGCGCTCCAAGCCTGCAGTCTGCTTGGAACATCTGTTCTTATCCTGGAACGTACACCTGTAGGCTGTGGCCCGTGAGGACAGGATCGTAGACAATAACAATCTGGCTGCGGAATGTATTTGAGTAACAATGCTGGGAGGGGAAGCAACAGCTCATGGCGGATGCTGCTTGTGTTGGACTGATGCGGAGCAGTCGTATGATGGACGTTGATCACACTCGTTTGTTGATGTACACTTGCTATATATTATCAATACCTTTGCTTTACAATATATTTTCTCATCACGGTTGCCGAAGTCCTGTGCACAAGACATTTTGATTCATCTTGTTACTCCTGCGCCGCAAACTGAGTCTGGAGTAATCCTGAAGCCAGTGCCAGTCGCTTATTCGTCAAGGGGCATTTTCTGAATGCGACTTGCGATAACACCATGGTCATCTGGCATGCCTCGACGTGATCAGGATGTACTGAACCGGTGGGGACTAGTATTGGGATCAAATGCTCTGCATCGCCCTCTCAGCGATCGCTCGAAGATTGATGCGCTACCTTTGTCTCCCACCCCATAGCAAGCCCACCGCCATGCCAGCAATAGCCCACTTCGCCGTTCTCCGGCACCCAATGCCACCCTTCATTACACACATCGCACTTGACCTTATAAGAGTATCCCAGATGCGCCTTCGATGGTGGTCCATGAGCATCTCCACGACGACGCATGATACCGAGGTATAGATCCTTGCCCAGCTCCGGGACGCTGTTACAGGTGGCTTCGATGACTTTGGCAAGTGTCGGCCATAGGGCTTATACCCTGGCGCGTGAGTGATGAACCAGGTTACACCACATGTTTGCTCTCATGCACTTCCCCATTAGGACTAGTGCGTGCTCCCTTCAGTACATAGGCCTCGCTCTCCCATAGCCCAATACATCATGATT
>Ga0265780_10000927_pt1 | contig 43362 bp, 46 predicted proteins | sample P1T30metagenome_FD_192432 | JGI IMG/M metagenome (GOLD analysis project Ga0265780, IMG submission 192432) | Plant litter microbial communities from East Loma Ridge, Irvine, California - P1 T30 | ecosystem: Environmental > Terrestrial > Plant litter > Unclassified | place: USA: California...
GCGAAAAGGAATTCGAGGAAACCGCAATGGATTATTGCGTCACCTTCGAAGTGTCTCCGCCCTCGTTCGAAGCGCCACCGCGCGCCGCGCTCAGCCTCGGCGCCGGCGCCGCGCCGGCCGGCGACCGTTTCCTGCTGCCCGACGTGGTCGCGGGCGACAGCGCCGCCCTGCTGGATGCGCTGGCCGAACATGCCGGACGCCACCCGGCGCTGGTGCTCGATTGCTCGCGCCTGGCGCGCATCGACTACCCGGCCGCAAGCGCGCTGTCGGCGCGGCTGCGCAATCTGGCGCAGAATGCACAGGACGGCCATCAGCCCGGGCGCCGGATCGAATTGCGCGAGCTGAACCACCTGGTCGCCGCCCTGCTGCGCCTGCTCGGCACCGGAGACTATGCGCGCCTGTATGCGCATAAATACTGAGCCCTCCGGTGCGGACTGGCTGAAAAGCAAACTCTTGCAATTGCGTATCACATCCCCACTTGCGTTGAGCAGATCAACCACGAGGCAAATATGGAACAATTTCACGGCACAACGATCGTCAGTGTCCGGCGCGGCAGCCAGGTCGCGCTCGGTGGCGATGGCCAAGTCACCCTGGGTAATGTTGTGATGAAGGGTTCGGCGCGCAAAGTGCGCAAGCTGTACCAGAACAAGGTGCTGTGCGGCTTTGCCGGCGGCACCGCCGATGCCTTCACCCTGCTCGACCGCTTCGAAGCGAAGCTGGAAAAACACCAGGGCAACCTGCTGCGCGCCTCCGTCGAACTCGCCAAGGACTGGCGCACCGACCGCGTGCTGCGCCGCCTGGAAGCCATGCTGCTGGTGGCCGACCGCGAGAAGACCCTGATCATCACCGGCAACGGCGACGTGCTCGAACCCGAAGACGGCATCGGCGCGATCGGCTCGGGCGGCATCTACGCCCAGTCGGCAGCCAAGGCCCTGCAGGAAAACACCGAGATGCCCCCGGCCGAGGTGGTCAAGAAAGCGCTCACCATCGCCGGCGAACTGTGCATTTATACGAACATGTCGCACATTATCGAGACGCTGGACTAAGCGCCCGACAGCAAAGGCAAGCAAATGGACCTGAACAAACACGAAAACAAGCACATGAGCATGACCCCGTCCGAGATCGTGTCGGAACTCGACAAGCACGTGGTCGGACAGGGCAAGGCCAAGCGCGCGGTGGCCATTGCGCTGCGTAACCGCTGGCGCCGCCAGCAGGTCGACGACACCCTGCGCCACGAGATCACGCCGAAGAACATCCTGATGATCGGCCCGACCGGCGTCGGCAAGACCGAGATCGCGCGCCGCCTGGCCAAGCTGGCCGATGCGCCCTTCATCAAGATCGAGGCGACCAAGTTCACCGAAGTGGGCTACGTCGGCCGCGACGTCGACACCATCATCCGCGACCTGATCGACATCGGCGTCAAGCAGACCCGCGCCAGCGAGATGAAGAAGGTGCGCCAGCGCGCCGAGGACGCGGCCGAAGACCGCATCATCGACATCCTGGTGCCGCCGGCGCGCGACTTCGGCTTCAACGTCAGCAATACCGACGCCAAGGAAGGCGGCGACACCACTCGCCAGACTTTCCGCAAGCGCCTGCGCGAAGGTGCGCTGGACGACAAGGAAATCGAGATCGAGGTGCTTGACGCCGCGCCGCAGATGGAGATCATGGCGCCGCCGGGCATGGAGGAAATGACCGAGCAGATCAAGTCGATGTTCGCCGGCGTCGGCGCGGGCCGCAAGAAACCGCGCAAGATGAAGGTCAAGGAAGCGCTGAAGGTGCTGGCCGAGGAAGAGGCCGCCAAGCTGGTCAATGAAGACGAGATGAAGCAGAAGGCCATCGCCAATGTCGAGCAGAACGGCATCGTGTTCCTGGACGAGGTCGACAAGATCGCCTCGCGCTCCGAACACGGCGGCGCCGACGTCTCGCGCGCCGGCGTGCAGCGCGACCTGCTGCCGCTGGTCGAGGGCACGACGGTGAACACCAAGTACGGCATGATCAAGACCGACCACATCCTGTTCATCGCCTCGGGCGCCTTCCACCTGTCGAAACCGTCGGACCTGATCCCGGAACTGCAGGGCCGCTTCCCGATCCGCGTCGAGCTGGAATCGCTGTCGATCGAGGATTTCAAGAGCATCCTGACCGCCACCCACGCCAGCCTGACCAAGCAGTACGAAGCCCTGCTGGCCACCGAGGGCGTGACGCTGCAATTCGCCGAGGACGGCATCCACCGCCTGGCAGAGATCGCCTTTTCGGTCAACGAGCGCACCGAGAACATCGGCGCGCGCCGCCTGTACACGGTGATGGAAAAGCTGCTCGAGGAGATCTCGTACACGGCCACCGACAAGTCGGGCCAGACCCTGGTGATCGACGCGTCCTACGTCAACGAGCGTCTCGATGCGCTGGCGGTCAACGAAGACCTGTCGCGCTACGTACTGTAAGCATGCTGCACCGGGCGCCCTCGCGGGCGCCCTTTTTTTATCGAAAGGAAGGGACGATGGCAAACAAGGCACTGGCAACCCGGCAAAAGATGCGCCTGCGCGTGCAGCCCGCGCCGCCGCTCAAGCCACGCAATCCCTTCGCCGGCTTCGCCAAGGCGCGCGTGGCTGGAGCGCACGAGAAATCGACGGGAGCCGAGCGGCTCGAGGCCAAGCGGGCGCTCAAGAAAACCAGGCTGGAACCGGAAGACGAATAACTCCTCGTCGCCGCTGCGAAGGCAGGGGCCCAGGTTTCGTGCCATGCCGCCAGATTGCCCCTGCCTTCACAGGGGCGACGTTCTTGCGGCGCATCCTTCCCGGCTTGAACAAGCTCCCGCTCTTCTGTACATTGCTTACCACCGAGTAAGCAACCTCATCAGCGGACACACCCCATGAGCTCCCCCGACATGCTGCTGGACGTCCTGCGCGCCGAATTACGCGCTGCGGGCATTACCTACAAGATGCTGGCCGAGCGCATCGCGATGAGCGAATCGAGCATCAAGCGCATGTTCGGCCAGAAGGACATGACGCTGTCGCGCCTGGCGCAGATCTGCCAGGCCGCGGGCATCGCCATGGAAGACATACTGCGCCGCGCCGCCGATGCGCGGCCCCAGGCCGATACCCTGACCCTGGTCCAGGAAAACGCCCTGGTGAACAATCCGCGCCTGCTGCTGGTGGCGATCTGCTGCCTGGGCAACTGGAGCATGGAACAGGTAGTGGAGACCTACCGCCTGAGCGATGCCGAATGCATCGGCCTGCTGGTCGAACTCGACCGCCTCGGCGTGATCGAGCTCAAGCCGCTGAACCGCTACACGGTGCGCGTGTCGAATGCCTTCCGCTGGCTGCCGGACGGTCCGGTGCAGCGCTTTTTCCGCCAGCATGTGGTCGGCGATTATTTCGAGGGCCGCTTCGACGGTTCCGGCGAGACCCTGATGTGCCTGCCAGCGCGGCTGTCGCTGGCCAGCGCCGGAGAATTGGCGGAAAAGATCCACCAGCTGGCCGGCGAACTGGCGCGCCTGCACCGCAACGACCGCCGCCTGCCGGCGCAGGAACGCGACGGTTTTACCTTGCTGGTCGGTTTCCGCTCCTGGGAATTTGCCGCGTTCACGGCCTTGCGGCGCTGAGCCGGCGCCGGCGCCGGCAATCCTGCCGCGCCGGAGCGCGTTCATTGACTTTACTGATTGACCGGGCTCGGCTGCGGTTGCGGCTGGGTCGGTGCGGGCATCTGCACCTGCTGCTGGTTGCCGGCGGGCGGCGGACCATCGTGCGGGCCGACGTTGCCCGGCGGGGTGAATTCCGGCGCGGTCTGCGCACGCTGCTGCGGCACCGCGCCCGGCGCCATCGGCGGCTCCGGCACGAAGTTCTGGTTCGGCGCCGCATTCGGCGCCGGGGTGCCGGCCGGCGTGACGGCCGGCTGGCCCTGCTGCGGCGCGCCCGCCATCGCACTGCCCGGCGGCCCGCCCGCCGCGCCGTTCATCGGCGCCGCCGCCTTGGCATCGGTGGCCAGGTCGACGCGCTTCATGACGCCGCTATCGGACAGCATCACGTAGCGCGGGTGCACTTCGGCCAGGGTAATGCCGGGGGACAGTTCCTTGCCGAGCTTGAGCGCCTTCGCCGGCGCATTGTCGGCCACCAGGATGGCGACGCTGTCGCGGCCGGCCGCCACGATGCCGGTCAACTGGTAATTGGTGGCCGTGGCGACGGCGAGCTGGCCGCCGAACAGGGTGGCGGCGGCATCGATTGCCGGATCGGGCGCCTTCGCCTGCGACGCGGCGGCGAGCGGACGCTGCGGCGGCTGGTAGAGCTGCAGGATCCAGTAGGCGAGCGAGGCCGCCAGCAGGATCAGGCCAAGCAAGCTCAGGAGAAGGGGCAAACGCTTGTTCATGGTTTCCTTGTCAGCGCACCAACTGGTTAATTTCGATAATCGGCATCAGCACCGCCAGCACGATCAGCAGCACGACCAGGCCCATGGCCAGGATCAGCACCGGCTCCAGCAGGCCGGCGATGGTCATCGTGCGCCGCTCGAGGTCGGCCTGCTGCGAATTGGCAGCACGCTCGAGCATGGCCGGCAGCTCGCCGGTGATCTCGCCGGCGCGGATCATGTGCACCAGCATGGGCGGGAAGTGTTTTTGCGCCGACAGGGCGCGCGCCAGGCTGGCGCCTTCGCGCACGCTGGCGGTCGCTTCCTCGACCAGTTCCTTCATGGCCACGTTCGACAGCGTGTCGCGGCTGGTATCCAGCGCCCGCAGGATCGGCACGCCGGACCCGGTGGTGATCGCCAGCGTGCTGGCGAAGCGCGCGGTATTCAGGCTGCGCTCGAACTTGCCGTAGATGGGCGCGTTGAGCAGCCAGGTGTGCCAGCGCCGCTTGAGCACCGGGTTCTGCAGCGCGCGGCGCCATCCGAACCAGGCCGCGATGACCAGCAGTCCCACATAGATCCCGTAGGCCCGCGTAAAGTTCGACACGGCCAGCATCATCACGGTCAGCACCGGCAGCTTCTGCTTGGTGTTGGCGAACACCGAAACGATCTGCGGCACCACGTAGGTGAGCAGGAAGATCACGATCGCGAAGGCCACCACGGTGACGATCGCCGGATAGGTGAACGCCAGGCGCACCCGTTGCACCAGGGCGTTGCGGCGCTCGATGTAGTCGGCCAGGCGCGACAATACGCGCGAGAGCTGGCCGATCTGTTCGCCCGAGGACACCAGGCCGCGGTAGATCTCGGCGAAATCGCGCGGGTGGCGCGCCAGTGCACTGGAGAACGAGGCGCCGCCCATGACTTCCGAGCGGATCGAGGCGATCAGGTCGCGCATATAGGCGCGCTCGGCCTGTTCCAGCAGCGCGGTGAACGCCTGTTCGAGCGGCAGCCCGGCTTCGAGCAGGCTGGCCAGCTGGCGCGTAAACAGCGCCAGCTCGTTCTGGGACAGGCGCTCGCCGAAGCCGCGCGAGCGTGCCGCGCCGCTTTCGTCGAGCTGGGCCGCGATGGCTTCCACGGTCAGCGGCGTCAGGCCCTGCAGGCGCAGGTCGGCACGCGCGCCGCGCGCGCTGTCGGCGTTCAGCACGCCCTTGCGGGGCACGCCGCCGGCGTCGACGGCTTCGTAGCGGAAAGCTGGCATGGTTTAGTCCGCCTTTGCCACGCGCAACAGCTCCGCTTCGGTGGTGATGCCTTCGCGCACCCAGCGCTCGCCATCCTGGTACATGGTGCGCATATTCGATTGCAGGGCGGCGTCGCGGATTTCCGCTTCCGACACCTGGTTGTGGATCTGGGCGCGGATCTGTTCGTTGGTTTCGAGCAGCTCGTAGATACCGATCCGGCCCTGGAAGCCGGTGTGGCCGCAACGCTCGCAGCCGACCGCCACCCACTGGCCCGGGCGTTCCTCGCGCTTGCAGTGCACGCACAGCTTGCGCACCAGGCGCTGCGCCATCACGCCCAGCAGCGACGAGGACAGCAGGAAGGGTTCGATGCCCATGTCGAGCAGGCGCGTGACGGCCGAGGCGGCGTCGTTGGTGTGCAGGGTCGCCAGCACCAGGTGGCCGGTGAGCGAAGCCTGCACGGCGATCTGGGCGGTTTCGAGGTCGCGGATCTCGCCGATCATGATCACGTCCGGGTCCTGGCGCAGGATCGCGCGCAGGGCCTTGGCAAAGGTCATGTCGATGCGCGCGTTGACCTGGGTCTGGCCGATGCCGGGCAAATCGTATTCGATCGGGTCTTCCACCGTCATCACGTTGGTGGTGGTGGCGTTGACGCGCGACAGCGCCGCGTACAGCGTCGTGGTCTTGCCCGAACCGGTCGGGCCGGTGACGAGCACGATGCCGTGCGGCTGGTTGATCAGCTTGTCGAACTGCGGCAGCAGCTCGGCGCTCATGCCCAGGTGCGACAGGTCGAGGCGGCCGGCTTCCTTGTCGAGCAGACGCAGCACGGCGCGTTCGCCGTGGCCGGTCGGCAGGGTCGAGACGCGCACGTCGACCGGCTTGCCGCCGATGCGCAGCGTGATGCGGCCGTCCTGCGGCAGGCGTTTCTCGGCGATGTCGAGCGCCGACATGATCTTGATACGCGAGATCAGCGAGGCGTGGATGGCCTTGCGCGGGCGCACGATGTCGCGCAAGGCACCGTCGATGCGAAAGCGCACCACCGAGGTCTGCTCGAAGGGCTCGATGTGGATATCCGAGGCGCCTTCGCGCAGCGACTGCGTGAGCAGGGCGTTGATCATGCGGATCACCGGGGCGTCGTCGGACGATTCCAGCAGGTCTTCGATGGCCGGCACGTCCTGCAGCAGCTTGGTGAGGTCGAGGTCGGCGTCGAACTCGTCGGCGACCTGGGAAGCGTCGCCGCCAGCCGACTGGTAAGCGGAGGCAATGGCCGCTTCCAGCTCGGCACGTTCCATGCGCCGCAGCGTGATGCGTCCGAAGCGGCGCGAGACCTCGGCGATCGCCGCCGGCTTGGTCGCGTTCGAGACCAGCACTTCGACGGCTTGCGCCGGGTCGCCATTCGAACGCGCCAGCACGCCATAGTCGCGTGCGAATGCGTAAGGCAACAGGTTATTCATGATGTCCTATCAATTTCGCTGTGTCGGCGCCGGCGTCTGGGGTTGTACCGGACGGAACTCGCCCACGCCCACGCCCGGCTGGGCCTGTGCTGCGGGCTCGTTCGTGCCCGGCCCGGTGGCCTGGCCCGGACGCCCGCCGAGCTGCGCCGGCGGCGGCAGCGGCGCCATGGCGTCGCCCGCAGGGGGCTGGCCGTTGATTAATGGAGGCAGCACCGGCGCGCCGAGATTGCGCAGCAGGATGCTGTCGTCGGCCGGCTGGGCAGCGGCGCCGGCGGCGCGCATGTAGTCGTAGCGGTCCATCGAGAGGCTGGCGTTCTGTTCCTTGCTGCGCACCACCACCGGACGCAGGAAGACCATCAGGTTGCGCTTGGCGCGGGTACGGGTCTTGTACTTGAACAGGTTGCCCAGCAAGGGGATGTCGCCCAGGCCACGCACCTTTTCCTCGCCGTCGCCTTCGTCGTCCGAAATCAGGCCGCCCAGCACGATGATCTGGCCGTCGTCGGCCAGCACATTGCTTTCGATGGCGCGCACCGTGGTGATGATGCCGCCCGAGTTCGGCGCGACCGAATTGTCGATGCCGGAATTCTCATGGTAGATCGACAGCTTGATGGTACCCCCTTCGGAGATCTGCGGGCGCACCTTCAGGAGCAGGCCGACGTCCTTGCGGTCGACCGTCTGGAACGGATTGCTCGCACCGCTGGCGCCGGTAGTGAACGAACCGGTAATGATCGGAATGTTCTGGCCCACCTTGATCGTCGCCAGTTCGTTATCCAGCGTAATCATGTTCGGTGTGGACAAGATGTTGGCGTTGCCCGTGGTTTCAAGGGCGCTGGCCACCGCGCCCAGGCCGAGCTGGCCATTGATCTGGCGGAAGATACCAATGTTGAGGCCGCTCAGCGACGGCAGCGACGCGCCGCTGGTACCGGTGCCGGTCCCCCCGTTCAGGCCGGCCGCCGCCGCGGCCAGGTTGATCACGTTGTTGGTGCCATTGTTATTGAAGGACTGCACGCCGCCGACGCGGTAGCGGCTGGTGCTGTCGCCCGACAGGCCGAGCCACTGCACGCCGAATTCGGACGCCTTGTTCGAGGTGACCTCGACCACCAGCGCCTCGATGTAGACCTGGGCGCGGCGCACGTCGAGCTGGTCGATGACGCCGCGCAGGTTGCGGTAGATGGCTTCCGGCGCCGTGATGATCAGGCTGTTGGTCGAGGCGTCGGCCTGGATGAAGCCGGAACCCTGGCCGCCCCCGGCGCCGCCGGCCGTGGCCTGGCTCTGCTGGCCGAAGGTGTTGCCGGTGCCGCCCATGCCGACGCTGCTCTGCTGGCCCTGCTGGCCGCCGAGACCGCCGCCGGTGCCGCCGGTGCCGCCCGCGCCGGCGGACTGGATCGAGCCGCCCGACGTGCCCTGCTGCTGCACCGGCACCGCCGAGGCGTCCTGCGAGACCACCGCGCGCAGGGTCTGGGCCACGCGGCTGGCGTCGGCGTTCTTGAGGTAGACGACGTGGATATTGCCCATTTCCGCAGTCGGCTGGTCGAGCTTGGCGATCAGGGTCTTGGCCATGTTGGCGCGCGCCAGCGAGGGCGCGCGCACGACGACCGAGTTGGTGCGCGGGTCGGCCAGTACCGAAACACGGCCGGAATCGCCGCCCGGGCTCGGCTCCATCAGGCGCGATACCAGGGTGGCGACGTCGCTGGCGATGCCGTTGCGAATGGGAACCACGTCGAGGTCGCTGGTGGCCGGCGCATCGAGGGCGGCGATGATCTTGCTCAGGCGGCGCAGGTTGTCGGCACAGTCGGTGATCACCAGGCTGTTGTTGCCCGGGTCGGCCATGATCGAGTTGTTCGGCGAGATCAGGGGGCGCAGCACGGCGGTGAGGTTGGCCGCCGATTCGTGCTGCAGGCGGTAGACCTGGGTCGCGATCTGGTCGCCCTGCACGCGCCGGCCGCCGCTGCCGACCTGGGTCGGCGAGGACTGCAGCTTGGCTTCGGCTTCCGGCACCACCTTGGCGAAACCGTCGCCGGTGACGACCGCGTAGCCCTGCAGGCGCAGCGCCGAGGTCAGCAGGGCGAATGCCTGGGCCTTGGTGAGCGTTTTTTCCGATACCAGGGTCAGCGTGCCCTTGACGCGCGGATCGATGATGAAGGTCATGCCGGTGTAGTGACCGACCGCCTTGATCACCGACTCCATGTCGGCGTTGACGAAATTGAGCGCGGCGCCGTCCTGGGCATAGGCGGGCAGCGGAGGGATCGCGGTGGCGACGGCGCAGCACAGCATGACGCTTGCGGCAATGCGACGCAGCGGGGGGATTTGCGGAGTGCTACGGTAGGTGTTTTTCATTATCTGAACTCGAGTGCGATTATGTTCTTGCCGTTCACCATTCGGCGCTGGCCCAACAGGGTGAGCAGGTTGCCCAGCGTGTCTTCGTATCCATCGGCGGCCGAAGCCTGGCCGGAAAAGCGCAAGCGGCCATTTTCCAGCGCTCCATTGCCCGACAGCAGCAACGCACCGCGCACCGTGCGCAAGGCCAGGTCAGCCTGCTGGCCGCGCCAGTCCATTGCCATTTCGTAGCTGCCCAGCGGTTTGACCGGGCTCATACGCGATCCCATATCGGTCATCGACAGCACCGTGCGTCCACTGACCGCCACCGCATTGCCCTGGCGCGCAATGTCGAGCAGGTTCCAGGACAGCCGGATCGTGCCCGACGGCGCCAGCGTGTTCAGCGGCGCACCCAGCCCGGCCAGGCCCTCGGCCGGCAGCAGCAGTTCGCCCGCGCTGACCTGCCACTGCGACCAGCTGCCGTCGATGCGCACCGGCTGCGCCAATGCCTTGTCGTTGGCCAGTTCCATGCTCACCTGGCCGAACAGCACCAGCGGCGACAGACGCCAATTGAAGCGTCCCGGCAACAGCGGCGTGACCGCCCCGCCCTCGCCCGGCGCACCGCCGACAAAGGCTGAGCCGCGCCACAGCGTACCCTGCGCATCCCCCAGAGTCAAACGCCCTCCGGTCTGGCGCTCGACGATCGGTCCCAGCCAGGCTGCCGGCAGGAAAATCAGGATCGTGACCAGCACCGCCAGGACGGTCAGGGCAATCCAGAGTGCCGCGCGCCTCATCGGGCCGCGCCTGTGTTCTGGCGCAGCGTCAGGGTGGCGTCGACCTGTCCAGCCACCGGCAGCGCGGTGACGGCGGCATCCATCACCAGCACCCGGTTGGCGCGGCGCTGCTCGTCGAGCCAGGCGGCCAGGTTGGCGAAGCTGACGTTATTCATTTGCACCTTGATGAACTCGCCGGTCACCGACAGTGATTGCGGTTTCAGGCCGCGTCCGTTCAGGCTGGTGTCGATGGATTCGCGCGTGAGCGGCGTGACCTGGGTCGCGGGTGCGCGCGCCAGGGTATTGGCTTCCTGGGCCATGGCCTGCAGCTCGGCGGCCTGCTGGCGCAGCTGCGGCAGCGAGCGGCGCAGCTGGGCGCGGCCCTCGAGGGCCGGGTCGACCAGCAGCAGGTACAGCAGCGCCAGCAGCACGACGCCGCCGCCGATCGCCAGGAAGCGCCGTTCCTGCTCGGTGCGCGCTAGCCACAGCGTGTTGGCGCGCTCGCGGTACTGGGCGATGTTGGTGGCGATGCTCATTGCTTGGCTCCTGTGCTGCGGATCGTCCAGACGCCGGTTGCCGTTTCTTCGATGCTCAGGCTGCGCGCGGCCAGGGCCGTGCGCAGTTGCGCCAGCAAGCCGGGGTCGACCGTTTCGGGTTTGACTTTGACGCTGAGCGCGCGTTCGCGGTATTCGATTGATGCAATGCCGGGCGGATGTCCGCTGGACCTTGCAGCTTCGCCGAACGCGGCCGCGAGGTAAGTAAATTCTTCAGGAGACACCTCACCCGTATTGGCGCGCGCGCGCGCGATGTTCTGGCGCATCTGCAGCACCGGGTCGAGGATCGCGGTCTCGCGCGGGTAGGCCGAGCGGAAGGTCTGGGTCATGGACAGGCGGATGGTGTCGGCTTCGCCGCGCAGGCGCAGCCAGTCGATGTTCAGGCCGACCAGGTTGACCGCCACCGCGAGCAGCACCAGGCGCAGCGGCCAGCGCCAGCGGCGCCAGTCGCGCGCCGGCACGCCGGCGCTGCCCATGCCGCTCACCAGGTCGAGCGCGGTGCTCTTCGAGCCGGCGATCCAGTGCGCCCAGTCGTCGGTCTCGAGCGTGATGCCGGGCCCGGCCTCGGCCGCCAGCGCCTGGTATTCGCCGAGCTGGCCGCGCGGCACGTACAGCACCAGCGGCGCGTCGCCGCCGAAGGCGCGCGCGGTCTGCAGCACGGCAACCGGGGTCGCGTCGAGGGCCAGGCCGAAGCCCTGGAACAAGCCTTGCCGCAGAGTCAATTCCTCGCCTGAAATCGAAGCCGAGACACTGCCGGGCAGCAAAGGCAGGCAGAGCTGGGCCGGCACCGCGGTCACCGAGCGCGCGCCCTGGGCCAGCAGGCTGCGCACCACGCCTTCGAGCCAGTCGCGGTCGGCGACGGCGATCGGGCGGCTGCCGTCCGGCTGCTCGGGCGCCGCGACCAGCACGGAATCGTCCGGGTCGCCCAGGATGTGTTCCTCGACCAGGCCGGGCAGCGCCGCCTTCAGGCGCGCGCCGGACAGCGGCGGCGCCGCCACCGACAGCAGCGACACGTCGGTCGCGGCCGCGATGAGCACGACGCGGCGGCTGGCGCCGACCAGGTCGCCCAGGTTGCGCAGCGGGCCTTCGCCCTGCTGCTCGATGGCGCCGCCGTCGCCGACCACGGCGAAGCGGCTCAGCGCATGCTCGCCTTCCGCGCGGGCGGGATGCCGGATGTAGAGAGTAGTCAAACTGTCTCGCTTTCTCGATCTTTTAATATTGGCGGATCCACCAGACTTTGACGCCGCCGCCCGTCATTTGCGGCCTGCGCTCGACCAGCGATTCGGCGTCCAGCGCGGCGCGGTCCAGGCGGATGCGGCTGTTGACCAGGAACCAGTCGCTCTTCACGTCGACCAGGGCCTCGTCGACCGACCGGCCATTCACGGCGAGGCCGAAATTGCCCAGGTCGCGCCATTCCGCCTGCTGGCGCCGCACCACCAGCGAGTTCCCCTCGGATACCGACATCCCTTCGACCGCCGCCGCCAGCACTTCCGGCGGCGCCGTGTTCACATTCACTTTCGTCTTGCTCGGCAGTACGGTGACGAATGGACGCAATTGTTCCACCATGACCGGCGTAAAGCCCGGCACCGACAGCAGGTCGTCCACCTGCACGAAGCGCATCGGCGTGCCCGGCACCTCGCGCGGCCGTTCGGGCGGTTTCGGTGGCGCGCCTTCGCCACCACCCGGCGGCTCGGGAGGCGCCGTCACCGGCAGCCCGCGCACCACGTAGTCGGCGGCGCGGCGCGCCAGCGTCGTATCGATGCGCAGATTGCTCAACAGGCGCTGGAACATATCGCGCTGCTTGGTGTCCACCGAACCGTCGTCCGCCGCCAGATTGCGCAAATTGTAACGCGCGCAAGCGTCAGTAATATTACCGGACAGGGTTGCATCGAAGTTTTCTCCTTCCACGCGCTCGCGTTCAATGTACTGGTCAAGCCGGGTTTCCGCCAGTGGCGTGGCCCAAGGCTGATTGACCGAGGTAAATTGCATGCCCGAGCTGCTCTGCAGGATCAGCGAAGCCCAGTCGAGCGCGCCGCGCTGGATCCACTTGGTCTGCAATTGCAGGCGCTGGTTTTCCATGGTGCGCACCTGTACCTGCTGCTGCCAGAACAGGCTGGCCACGATGGAGATCGCCAGCGTGGTGAGCAGCAGCGCGGTGATCACGGCGACCCCGCGTTCGCGTACCGGATTGCGTCGCAATGTCTTCATGGCACCAGCAGGAAGGATTTGATCAGCGGCGCCTGCTGGCCCTGCACCTGCAGCGCCACTTGCAGGCCGGTCGGATCGAGCGAGGCCGCCGCGTCCGGATTGACCTGGTTGGCGAAGGCGCTGGCCTGGCCGCCGGTGGCGCCGGCGTTCGCGTTCGGATCGACGCCGGCCTGGCGCCAGTCCTTGTTGACCCAGGTCGCCACCTGCATCGAGGCGACGTTGGATTCGAGCTCGACCGCACCGCTGGTGTCGGCGTCGCTGGTGGCGGCCTGCCACAGGGCGTCGAGCTGGACCAGGTCGCGCGTGGCCTGCGACTCGCGCCGGATCAGGGTGCCGTTGACGATGCGGTAGGCCACCACCTGCAGGCGGGTCGGCTGGTTGTCGACGAATACCTGGCGCACCAGGGTGATGCGGTCGGCGCCGACCTGAAGGAAAGGCCGCTGGTCGACCACGTCGCGCAGGGCGATGCGCTCGCAGTCGCTCTGCATCTGGGCGAAGGCCAGCTGCATGCCGCGCGTGGTTTCCATCTGGGTGGTGAGGGTGGTGCGCGCACGCACGATGCTGTCCAGGCCGCGCCAGCCGAGCACGGCGACGATGGCCAGGATGCTGATCGCCACCAGCAATTCGACCAGGGTAAAGCCGCCTTGGCGCAAGAACGGTCGCATGGCTAGACTCCCGGCCGCGGACGCGGCACCAGTTGCACCAGCTTGACGATGCGGCGGTTCGGGTTCTCGATGTCGAATACCGCGACCTCGACCCGGCGCAGCAGCGGATTCGGGCTTGAAAACACTTCTTCCTGGCACACCAGGTGCAGATCGCCCTGCGGGCAATCGAAGCCGCGCTTGCCGATTTCGGGGAATTCCCGGCCCAGGCGGATCTGGATCAGGCGGTTCTCGGCCGACCAGGTCGCCATCATGGAAGTGCGCAGGCCGCTGCTGTTGGCGGTCAGGCTGCCGACCGCGCGCAGGCCGGCGCCCAGCGCGGTGCCGACGATGACCAGCGCCACCAGCACTTCGAGCAGGGTAAAACCGTGGTTGCGGGCGGATCGGCGCATGCTCATTCCACCGTGAAGTGCCCGACGCCGTCGGCCCGGATCGCGACGCTGTTGCCGTCGCTGGCCAGGGTCAGCACGAAGGGCTTGTCGACCGGTTCGCGGCCGAAGGTGATGCGCAGCGGGTTGATGGTGCCGGCGCTGGACGGATCGAGCAGCAGCGTCAGCGGCGCGTTCTTGAATTCGCGCGCGCGCAGCAGGTCGTCGGTGGTGATCGGGTCCCAGCGCGTTTCGTTACGCACCAGGAAATTGTAGCGCTCGGGCGTGGCCTCGAAGGTGACCAGGCGGTTGCGCACGATGGCTTCGTCGCGCGCCAGCTGCAGCAGCAGGGCAAGGCGCTGGGCTTCCTTTTGCAGGTCCTGGCGCGGACTCGGGATGGCGTTGAGCGATACCATGCCCAGCGTGATGCCGATGATGACCATCACGACCATGATCTCCACCAGGGTGAAGCCGCCGGCTCGGCGCGGCAGGCCGCGCGCGCGATTGGTCATCGGGTGGTCCGCTCCTTATGCCGCCGTGCCCGGCTTACTTGCTGTCCCAGGAGCCGACATCGGCATCTTCGCCGGCGCCGCCGGGCTGGCCGTCCGCGCCCAGCGAAAAGATGTCGACTTCGCCATGCAGGCCGGGCGACAGGTATTGATAGGAATTGCCCCAGGGGTCTTTCGGCAGCTTTTCGACGTAGCCGCCATCCTTCCAGCCATTGGCGGACGGGCCGCTGGTCGGCTTCTGGACCAGCGATTGCAGGCCCTGCTCGGTGGTCGGATAGCGCTGGTTGTCCAGTTTGTACAGCTTGAGCGCCGACATCAGGGTGGCGATGTCGGTGCGCGCGGCGGTCACGCGCGACTCGCCGGTACGGCCCAGCAGCTTGGGCACGACCAGCGCGCCGAGGATGCCGATGATGACCACGACGACCATGATTTCAACGAGGGTGAAACCACGCTGGCGGTGCTGCCTGGCGAAACGATGCGGAATGTTCTGCATAAAGTTTTAGTGGGTGTGCGGTCAGTAGAATCGAACTAGTATAAGGCGGATCGGCAAGCGCAACCACCCGTAAAGCTGTCTCCAATTGTAAGGCAGCAGAGGGGCGAGGTACACACTGGCAGCTTGTACAACTCCTGCGACCCGAGAAAACTCAAGGACGGGTGGCGCAGACCGGACAGGCAGGATGGCGCGCCACGCCGATATCGGTCCATTCCATCGCGCGCCCGTCGAGCATCAGCAGGCGCCCGGCCAGCGCCTGGCCAAAACCGCCCAGCAGCTTGAGCGCCTCGGCCGCCTGCATGGCGCCGACGATGCCGACCAGCGGCGCGAACACCCCCATGGTACTGCAGGCAACTTCCTCGAAACGACTATCCTCGGGAAACAGGCAGGCATAGCAGGGCGAGGCCGGATCGCGCACGTCGTAGACGGACAGCTGGCCGTCGAAGCGGATCGCGGCGCCGGAGACCAGCGGCACGCCGGCGGCGACGCAGGCGCGGTTGACCGCATGGCGGGTCGCGAAATTGTCGCTGCAATCGAGTACGACATCGGCATCGCGCACGAGTTCGGCCAGGCGCGCGCCCTCGGCGCGTTCGCGCAATGCGCGGACCTCGACGTCTGGATTGATTTGCAGCAGGGCTTCACGGCCGGACGCGACCTTCGGCTGGCCGACCCGCGCCGTGGTGTGCATCACCTGGCGCTGCAGATTGGTCAGGTCGACCTCGTCGTCGTCGACCAGGGTGATGCGGCCGACGCCGCTGGCCGCCAGGTAAAGGGCGGCGGGCGAACCCAGGCCGCCGGCGCCGATGACCAGCGCGCGCGCGGCCAGCAGGCGTTCCTGGCCCTCGATGCCGATCTCGTCGAGCAGGATGTGGCGCGAATAGCGCAGCAGTTGCTGGTCGTTCACTGCTTGTGCGTGCCGCGCTGCCCGGGCGCTTTATTGACCGGCGGCTTGGCGCCGTCCTTCAGCTCGGGCGGCTTGGCTTCTTCGCCCGGCAGGCGCGCCGGCGCCGGCTTGTCCTGGTCGGGATTGTCCTTGGCGAGCTGCACCGGCAAGCCCTTGAAGTGCTTGATGGCCTGGGCCAGCTGGAAGTCGTCCTTGCCGCCGAATTCGAGCGGCTTGGCATGCTTGAGCGCGGCGAAGGCGCGCTGCTCTTCCTCGAGCTCGTCGCGCCGTTCCTTGGCGGCGCTAGCCTTGCCGCTCGCCTCGTTGTCCAGGTGGTGGTCGAGGTCGGCTTCACGCACGCGCAGCGCGTTCATGCCGTCGCCCTCGGCGGTCTCGTCGACTTTCAGGTCGGGCACGATGCCCAGCGCCTGGATCGAGCGGCCCTTGGGCGTGTAGTAGCGCGCCGTGGTCAGCTTGACGGCGGTGTCGGGGGTAAGCTTGCGCAATGTTTGCACCGACCCCTTGCCGAAGGTCTGGCTGCCCATCACGATGGCGCGCTTGTAATCCTGCAGGGCGCCGGCGACGATCTCGGAGGCCGAAGCCGAGCCGGTATTGACCAGCACCACCATCGGCACGCTCTTGAGCGCGGCCGGCAATTTTGCCAGCGGGTCGCTGCCGGGCTTGAGCGCATAGAAATCGCGGCGGCCATAGAAGGTGGCGTTCGATTCTGGCAATTGTCCCTTGGTCGAGACGATGAGTTCGTTCTGCGGCAGGAAGGCGGCGGTGACCCCGATCGCGCCCGGCAGCAGGCCGCCCGGGTCGTTGCGCAGGTCCAGCACCAGGCCCTTGATGTTCGGTTCCTTGGCGTACAGGTCGCGGATCTTGGCCGCCATGTCCTCGACGGTCTCTTCCTGGAACTGGCTGATGCGCAGCCAGGCATAACCCGGCTCGATCATCCTTGCCTTGACGCTGGCCAGGCGGATCTCCTGGCGCTCCACCGGCACCACCCAGGGCGCATCGGCGCCGCGGCGGGCGATGGTGAGCGTGACCTTGCTGTGCGGCTCGCCGCGCATGCGCTTGATGGCCTCGTCCAGCGACAGGCCCTTGACCGGCACGTTGTCGATGCGGGTAATCAGGTCGCCGGGCTTGATGCCGGCGCGGTAGGCCGGCGTGTCCTCGATGGGCGAGACGATCTTGACGTAGCCGTCTTCCAGCGCGACCTCGATGCCGACGCCGACGAACCGGCCCGCCACCTCTTCGCTCATCTCGGCGAAGTCTTTCTGGTCCAGGTAGACCGAGTGCGGGTCGAGCGAGGCGACCATGCCGGCGATGGCTTCCGACAGCAGTTTCTTGTCGTCGACCTTCTCGACGTAGTCGCTCTTGATCAGTCCATACACCTCGGCCAGCTGGCGCAATTCGTCCAGCGGCAGCGGCGCCGAGGCGGTATTGCCTGGCGCATCGGTGCCGCCCGGCGCATTCGCGCCGTGCTGTGCGTAAGCAGAAAACTGCAAGGACGCGGCCACACCGGCCACCATGCCGATTCCGATCAGCCCGAAGTTCTTGAGTTTCTTGCGCATTATTATCCCGGAGCTTAGAAGTTCACCCAGCCCGACGGATCGAAGGCCTTGCCGAGATGCCTGAGCTCAAAGTATAGCCCCGATTCCTCGTTGCCGCCGGTATTGCCCGCATTGGCGATGACATCGCCCGGCTTGACCGCATCGCCGACCCGCTTCATGAGACTCTGGTTGCTGCCGTAGATCGACAGGTATTCGCCGCCATGGTTGATGATGATCAGGTTGCCGTAGCCGCGCATCCAGCTCGAGAACACCACGCGGCCCGCCGCGATGGCGCGCACGTCGGTGCCTTCCGGCGCCTTGATGAACATGCCGCGCCAGGCCGGGCCGTCGCCGCGCTTGGCACCGAAGCGGGCCGCGACCCTGCCCGCCACCGGTGCCGGCAGGCGCCCGCGCAGGGAGGCGAAGGCGCCGCTCGGCAGGTCGGTCGCGAGCGCGGTGTCGGCCGCGCGCTGCGGCGTCTCGCGCGGCTGCTCGGCCACCTTCGGTTCGTCGTCCACCGGCGCCGGGGCCGGCAGCGGCTTCATCGGCTTGCCGGTCCTGGCCGCTTCGCGCGCCAGCCGTGCGCGCTCTTCCTGCTGCGCCTTGGCGCGGGCCAGCGCGCGCGCCTTCGCTTCGGCGGCGGCCTTGGCGCGCGCGGCGGCAAGCGCTTCCTGGCGCTTGCGCTCGGCCGCGGCGGCGATTTCCTGTTCGCGGATCAGGCGCGCCAGCTGGTCGACCAGGCCGCTCATCCTTTGTTCGTCCTGTGTCAGGCGGCTGGCCTGCTTGCGCTGGTCGGACAGCTTGCTCGACAAATTCGCCAGCAGCGAAGCGCGCTTGGACTTTTCCTTTTCCAGGCGCGATTTCTGGTCGCGCTGTTCCGCCGCGATTTCTTCCAGCTCGTCCTTGGCGTTCTGGGTCTGGGCGTGGTTCGCCTCGACCGCCGTGAGGTTGCCGCGCAGCGCAGTCAGCAGCCTGGCCTGGGCCTGCGACACATAGGCCATCATTTGCAGGTCGCGGTTGATCCGGTTCGGATTGTCGCCCGAGAGCAGCAGCTTGATGCGGTCTTCGTTGCCAGCCACATAATGCTCACGCAGCAGCTTGGCCAGTTGCTGCTTTTGCGCTGCAATGGTGGCGGCCAGGCGCTCCTGCTCGGTGGCGAGGTCGCGCAGCTTGCCGTTGGTCGCGGCCTGCTCGTCGGAGAGTTCGCGCAGCGCCCGGTTGGCGTCCGAGATCGATTCTTCCGACTCGGCCAGTTCGTCGGCCGCGTCTTCCTTTTCGCTCTCGGTGCGGGTGATGTCCTTCTTGAGCGCGCTCAGCTTTTGCTGGATGGCCGCGCGCGAGGCTTCGGCGGCGGCCTTCTGCTTGCTGCGCTCGGTCTGGCGTGGCGCCGCCTGGGCGCTGCCGAGGGACAGCGCACAGGCCAGCAGGCCGCACAGCAGTCTGCTGGCGGCAATCGATACGGATCGGTGCAAGACTTACTTTGCCTTCCCTTGGTTCGCCACCGCGGCCATCTTGGCGGCGACGGCGTCCTGGTCGCCCAGGTAGTAGTGGCGGATCGGCTTCAGGTCGGCATCCAGCTCATAGACCAGCGGCGTGCCGTTGGGGATGTTCAGGCCGACGATGTCGGCGTCGCTGATGTTGTCGAGCATCTTGATCAGCGCGCGCAGGCTGTTGCCGTGGGCCGAGATCAGGATCTGGCGGCCGGCGCGGATCGCCGGAGCAATTTCTTCATCCCAGGCCGGCATCACGCGCGCCACGGTGTCCTTCAGGCATTCGGTCAGCGGGATCTGGCCCTTGTCCAGGCTGGCGTAGCGCGGATCGGCGAAGGAGGTGCGCTCGTCGCCCTCTTCCAGCGCGGGCGGCGGCGTGTCGTAGCTGCGGCGCCAGACCAGCACCTGCTCGTCGCCGAACTTGGCGGCGGTCTCGCCCTTGTCCAGGCCCTGCAGGGCGCCGTAGTGACGCTCGTTCAGGCGCCAGTCGTTCTTGATCGGCAGCCACATCATGTCCATCTCGTCCATCGCCAGCCACAGGGTGCGGACCGCACGCTTGAGCACCGAGGTGTAGGCCAGGTCGAAACGGAAACCGCCTTCGCGCAGCAGCTTGCCGGCCAGCTTGGCCTCGTCGACGCCCTTGGGCGTCAGGTCGACGTCGGTCCAGCCGGTGAAGCGGTTCTCCAGATTCCAGGTGGATTCGCCGTGGCGCATGAATACGATCTTGTACATAAGCTATCTCTAAAAAAGTTTGCGTGAAATACCGATCCGACTTCTATTTTATAATGCCGGAATTCAGTTCAACCAACGGAAACTTCGTGAATTTCATCCTCGACCATCTTATTACCGTCGCCGTCGCCGTGATTTCGGGCGGCGCCCTGCTGTGGATGTCGTTCGCCCCGCGCGGCCGGCAGGCCACGCCGATGCAGGCAACCCAGATGCTCAACCGCGGCAAGGGCACCGTCGTGGTCGATGTGCGCAGCGGCGACGAATACGCCGCCGGTCACCTGCGCGAGGCGAAGCACATTCCGCTGGCGGACCTGGCCGGACGTGTCGGCGAGCTGGACAAGGCGAAGGTCAAGACCGTGATCGTCGTCGACCAGGCCGGCAATCGTGCCGATAAAGCGGCGCGCCAGTTGAAAGCGGCAGGTTTCGACGATATCTATAGCCTGGAAGGCGGGATCTCGGCCTGGACGGCCGCTGGCTTGCCCCTGATCAAATAACCGAAAGGAATTGTTATGACCGCCCACGTTATTCTTTACCATACTGCAAGCTGCCCTTACTGCGTCCGCGCCGAGCGCCTGCTCGAAGCCAAGGGCGTGACGGAGATCGAGCGCATCCGCGTCGACCTGGATCCGGAACAACGCGCCATCATGATGCAGCGCACCGGCCGTCGTACCGTACCGCAGATCTACGTGGGCGAGACCCATGTGGGCGGCTTCGACGACCTGTACGCGCTCGACCAGGCCGGCCGCCTGGATTCGATGCTCAAGGGCGAAGCAGCCTGATTTTCCCGTATTATCCGTGAGGCCGGAAACGGCTTCCGCACGGCCCGCCGAGGAGACTGGCGGGGCCCCGTGGGGGCATGTGGCAATGCTATTGAAACCGAATTGGTTTTGATACAATTGCCGATGCCTCGAGGTGGGTTTGGAAACCGTAGCGAGCGGCAGCATTGCAGGTTTGCGATGCGAGGCGCAGCAGGTCGACAAGGCCACCGGCATCTTGAACGACAGGTTCGTCGTTCTTCTTATAATCAAACGAAAGCGTTCCATGGCTGACGAAAACCTGCAACCCGTGTTCCAAATCCAACGTGTCTACCTGAAAGACCTGTCGCTGGAACAACCGAATTCCCCGGCGATCTTCCTGGAGCAGGACGCCCCGACCATCGAGGTCTCGCTGGACGTCGGTGCCGAAGGCATCGCCGACGGCATCTACGAATCCACCGTCACCATCACCGTGACCGCCAAAGTCAAGGACAAGGTCGCTTTCCTGGTCGAAGGCAAGCAGGCTGGCATTTTTGAAGCGCGCAACATCCCGGCAGACCAGATGGATCCGCTGCTGGGCATCGGCTGCCCGAACATCATCTACCCTTACCTGCGCGCCAACATCGCCGACGTGATCACCCGTGCCGGCTTCCCGCCCGTACACCTGGCCGAAATCAACTTCGAAGTGTTCTACCAGCAGCGTCGCCAGGCCCTGGCCGAGCAGACTGCAGGCACCCAGGCTGTCCAGTAATACCCCACCGGGCGTCCCGCGCCGTCTCATCGAGGCGGGGCGGGACGCCTTTTCTTCCTGCCTTTTGGCGCGACAATGTTTTCCCAAAGGCCCTGTCATGCGCTTCATCCGCAGCCTCACCCTTCACCGCCTCCTCGCCGGCTTCCTGATGCTGGCCTCGTGCGCGGCGCACGCCTTCGATTTCCGCACGGTGGGCAACCAGCCCGCGATCCTCTACGACGCCCCTTCGCCCAAGAGCGGCAAGCTGTACGTGGCGCCGAGCGGCATGCCGGTCGAAATCGTCCTGAGCTATGGCGACTGGGTCAAGGTCCGCGACGCCGCCGGCGACATGGCCTGGACCGAAGCCCGCAGCCTGTCCGCCCGCCGCAACGTGATCGTGCGCACGGCATCGGCGCGGGTACGCGCGGCGCCGGACGAGGGCGCACCGGTCGTGATGATGGTCGAAAAGAACGTCCTGCTCGAACTGGTCGACCCTGAAGCCGGTCCGTGGGTGCGCGTGCGCCACCGCGACGGCATCAGCGGCTACATCAAGGCCTCGGAGGTCTGGGGCATCTAGGAAACCCATGCAAGAAGTGAAACACACCCAATCGATTACCGTCCTGGGCGCCGGCGCCTGGGGCACCGCTGTCGCGATCGCGCTGGCTGCGCGCCACGACGTGCTGCTGTGGGGACGCAACCCCGAGCAGATGGCGCGCACCGCCGCCGCCCACGAGAACACCGACTACCTGCCCGGCTTCCCGCTGCCGGAATCGCTGCGCGTGAGCGCCGACCTGGACGCCGCCGTCGCCCACGTGGCCGACGCCGCCCCGGGCGCCACGCCGCTCCTGATCGCGGCCTGCCCCGTGGCCGGCCTGCGCCCCCTGCTCGAACAACTGAAAGGCCGCGCGATCCCGAACATCGTCTGGCTGTGCAAGGGCTTCGAATACGGCACCGGCCTGCTGCCGCACCAGGTGGTGCGCGAAGTGCTGGGCGAGGCCGTGGCGGGCGCGGCGCTGTCCGGCCCCTCCTTCGCCCAGGAAGTGGCGCGCGGCCTTCCTTGCGCGCTGACCGTTGCCTCCGCCTCGGAAGAATTGCGCGAGCGCGTGGTCTCCCTGGTGCATGGCAACAATATGCGCGTCTATTCCTGCGACGACATGGTCGGCGTGGAGGTGGGCGGCGCCGTCAAGAACATCCTGGCGATCGCCACCGGCACCGCCGACGGCCTCGGCCTGGGCCTGAATGCGCGCGCGGCCCTGATCACGCGCGGCCTGGCCGAGATCACCCGCCTCGGCACCGCGCTGGGCGGCAGCGCCGGCACCTTCATGGGCCTGACCGGCATGGGCGACCTGATCCTGACCTGCACCGGAGATCTTTCGCGCAATCGCCGCGTGGGCCTGGCGCTGGCCCAGGGCAAGCCGCTCGACACCATCGTCAGGGAACTCGGCCACGTGGCCGAAGGCGTACCCTGCGCCAAGGCGGTACGCGAGCTGGCGGCCAGGCTGGGGGTCGACATGCCGATCACCAATGCGGTGGCGGGCGTGCTGTTCGATGGGGATGCGGCGCCGGAGATGGTGGCGCGCCTGATGGAGCGGGATCCGCGCAATGAGCTGGCGTAAATCGGCGCTTCGATGCGTTAGGTCGATGGCGGCATGTTCGTACATGTTCGTATTCGAGGCCATTGGCCTCGAATACCCTTCCTATGCGAAGGGTCGGGGCTGAACACCGGGGTCAGAGCCCCGGGCTCTGACCCCTAATGCGCTGACCCCTAACGTGACCCCTAACGCGTCGGCCCGCCGCTGTTATCGCCCGGATGCAGCAGGATGGTCAACAAGGCCACCGCATCCTTGTTGGCGCGCACCGCATGCGGTTCGCCGCCGGCCAGGTACACCATTTCGTTCGGCAACAGGATGGTGGTGCGGCCGTGGGCCTCGAAAGCGATCTCGCCTTCCAGGCACAGCAGCGTAATCTCTCCTTCGACCCGGTGTTCAGGCATGGGTTTGTCGGTTGGCAGCACCAGCCGGATCAGTTCCATGTGGTCGGTCTTGATCAGCGCGATCGACGTGAAATTCGCGATGTCGTCCTCGGCGCGCTGCAGCGCGATCCGCTCTCCCGATACTGCATGCTGCAAAGCCATTTTATTTCTCCTGAGATGGCGCTTCTTCAAATGTCTGGGGCACCCCGCGCAGCCAGGTGACGAGCGCGGTGGCGTCCTTGAATCCTTGCGCGAGCTGCGGCACCAGTTTGTCCGGTGCGTTGATGTCGAGTTTGACCTCGACCCAGACAAAATAGCTCTTGAGCTTGAGGTATTCGACCAGCGGATGGTTCGCATCGAAACCTTTCGGCGGACGCTGCAGTTTGTCTTCCGGGTTCAGGTCGCCATAGGTCTCGCGCAGATGTTTATTCTTCAACATTTTCGAGAAACCTGTCGCATCGTTGACCACGTGTTCGCGGATCGCCTTCAGGCGCGCCGCCGGCGGCAGGTATTCGCCGGCGCCGAACAGCAGGGTGCCGTTCGATTCGATATGGAAATAATAGGTCGGGCCGCCGCCCTCGCTTGGACGACGCTTGTTGCCCGGTGCAATGCCGGCCGAGAAATGGTTTTTGTACGGTGTCTTGTCGTGCGAAAAACGGGTATCGCGCTGGAAGCGGAACATCGCCTTTTTCGGATCGCAGGCGATCACCTGGCGGTCGAACTTGGCGATCTCGCGGATCAGCTCGGTCAAGACCTCGAGGAACTCGGCGCGCAAAATGTCATAGCGCGGCTTGTTCATGATGAACCAGGGACGGGTATTGTTCTCGCGAAGTTCGGTCAGGTATTGCGTCAGGTCGCGCAGGTGCATGGGTTACTAGCCAATCAATGGGTTTCAGGGAGTCTGGCGCGGACGCCGGCCGACGGTAACGTCGAGCCTGGTTTCACGGCTCTTGCGCATTACCGTCATCTGGGCCTTGCGGCCCGGTTCGAGGTCGGCGATCAGGTTCATCATGTCGTTGGTATTGCTCACCGACTGGCCCTCGACCGCCAATAAAATGTCGCCGGGACGCATGCCGGCGCGGTCGGCCGGGCTGCCGCGCACAACGCCGGCGATGATGGCGCCGCGCTCGCGTCCCAGGCCGAAGCTGTTGGCCAGCTCGGGCGTGATGTCCTGCGACTCGACGCCGATCCAGCCGCGCACCACCTGGCCGTGCTTGATGATGGAATCGAGCACGGTCTTGGCCGTCGTGACCGGAATCGCGAAACCGATGCCGACCGAGCCGCCGGTCTGCGAATAAATCGCGGAATTAATCCCCAACAAATTACCGCGGGTATCGACCAGCGCACCGCCCGAGTTGCCGAAGTTGATCGCGGCATCGGTCTGGATGAAATTCTCGAAGTGGTTGATGTGCAGGTTGTTGCGGCCCAGTGCGGAAATGATGCCCAGCGTGACAGTCTGGCCGACACCGAAGGGATTGCCGATCGCCAGCACGATATCGCCCACGCGCGCCTCTTTCGGATTGCCCAGCACGATCACCGGCAATTTGTCAGCCTTGATGCGGATCACAGCCAGGTCGGTTTCCGGATCGGTGCCGACAATGCTGGCGGCTGCCTTGCGCCCGTCGGCCAGGCCGACCTCGATTTCGTCGGCCCCTTCGATCACATGGAAATTGGTGAGGATATAGCCGTCGCTGCTGACGATCACGCCCGAGCCGAGGCTGGCCATCTGTTCCTGCTGCGGCAGCTTGTCGCCGAAGAAGCGGCGGAAGAAAGGGTCCTTCAGCAAGGGGTGCGCATCGCGCAGCGCCTTGCTGGTGAGGATGTTCACCACCGCCGGCATCGCGCGTCCGGCCGCCTCGCGATAGCTGCCCGGCGATGCGCCGCCGGGCGCCTGCAGCACCGGTACCTGCTGCCCGGCGGCGCCGATGCCGATCCGGCGCGGCTCGCGCTCCAGCCAGCCCGGCCGCAGCGCCGCGATCACGATGAACACGCCGAGGGCGATCGTGACGGTCTGGGCGAACAGCAGCCAGTAGCGGCGCATGGCGGTTTATCTTTTCAGGGAGTCGCGGATCTCGCGCAGCAGCAGGACGTCTTCCGGAGTCGGCGCCGGTGCTGCCGGCTTTTCTTCTTCCTCGCGGCGCAATGTGCTGCGCATGCGGTTCATCAGGCGCACCATCTGGAAGATGACGAAGGCCAGGATCACGAAGTTCAGCAAGATGGTGGCAAAGTTCCCGTAGGCCAGTACGGCGCCGGCCTTCCTGGCCTCGGCCAGCGGCAGGCCATAGGCCTGGCCGTTCAGCGGCAGGTAGTAGCTGGCGAAGTCAAGGCCGCCGAACAGCTTGCTGATGGGTGGCATGATGACATCCTGCACCATCGAGTCGACGATTTTTCCGAAGGCGCCGCCAATGATCACCCCGACTGCGAGATCGACGACATTGCCTTTCATCGCAAATTTCTTGAACTCTTCCAGCATGGCCATCCCAGCCCTCCTTGCGTTATTAAAAACATTATGTTGTTTAGAAGATGATACAGGAAACTTGTCGTGCTCCCGCTGCGAGGAAAACCTTGCGCTGACAGGCTTCCGAAGAAAATGCGCGTTCAGGAAGCGCCCGGGTAATGCATAGAGTTTTTCTTTAATTTGCAAAACTGTTCACATATAATCGATTGTTGCAAAGAAGTCTTTTACTGAGCTGCAACATATTGCACTGCAATATGTTTTCGCATTTGACGAATGGAGTTGGTATGAGTAAAGAGAAGCAGGTCGATTCAGGCCGGCGAGGCTTGCTCGTGGCTACATGCGCGGCGGGCGGAGTTGTCGGTGTTTCAACGGCCGGAGTTCTGGTCAGTACCTTGCAGCCCTCCGAGCGGGCGAAAGCCGCCGGTGCCCCTGTCGAAGTCGACATCTCCGACGTCAAACCAGGCGAACTGAAAGTGGTCGAATGGCGTGGCAAACCGGTGTGGATCCTGCGCCGCACGCCGGAAATGATGGCCAGCCTGCCCAAGAACGATAGCCTGGTGGCCGATCCCGGTTCCAACAAGTCCTACCAGATCGACACGCCGGAATACGCCAAGAACGAATTCCGCGCCCGCGAAGACCACAAGGAAGTGCTGGTCACGGTCGGCATCTGCTCCCACCTCGGCTGCTCGCCCTCCTCCCGCTTCGCCGAAGGCGCCCAGCCCAACCTGCCGGACGACTGGCACGGCGGCTTCCTCTGCCCCTGCCACGGCTCCACCTTCGACCTGGCCGGCCGTGTCTTCAAGAACAAGCCGGCGCCGGTCAACCTCGATGTTCCTCCGTATATGTACCTTTCCGACAACAAAATCGTGATCGGCAAAGACGAGAAAGGCGAGGCATAAGATGGGCACCGCATTCAAGGAAACCAAAGTCGCAGCCGACGCGCCCGCCACGCACAAGGCGCTGGCCTGGGTCGACGACCGCTTCCCCCTGTCGAAGCTGTGGAACGACCAGTGGGGCAAATATCACGCGCCGAAGAACTTCAACATCTGGTACCTGTTCGGCTCGCTGGCCATGCTGGTGCTGGTGCTGCAGATCGTCACCGGCATCTTCCTGACCATGCACTACAAGCCGGACGCCAATCTGGCCTTCGGTTCGGTCGAATACATCATGAAGGAAGTGCCCTGGGGCTGGCTGGTGCGCTATATGCACTCGACCGGCGCCTCGGCCTTCTTCATCGTGGTCTACCTGCACATGACGCGCGGCCTCATCTACGGCTCCTACCGCAAGCCGCGCGAGCTGATCTGGCTGTTCGGCTTCGCGATCTTCCTGTGCCTGATGGCCGAGGCCTTCTTCGGCTACCTGCTGCCCTGGGGCCAGATGTCGTACTGGGGCGCCCAGGTGATCGTCAACCTGTTCGGCGCCATCCCCTTCGTCGGCAACGACCTGTCGCTGTGGATCCGCGGCGACTACGTGGTGTCCGATGCGACCCTGAACCGCTTCTTCGCCTTCCACGTCATCGCGATTCCGCTGGTGCTGCTGGGCCTGGTCGCAGCCCACCTGATCGCCCTGCACGAAGTCGGTTCGAGCAATCCGGACGGCATCGAGGTCAAGGAAAACCTGGGTCCGGACGGCCACGGCGTCGACACGATTCCCTCGCACCCTTACTACACCACCAAGGACCTGTTCGGCGTGACGATGTTCCTGCTGATCTTCAGCGCCGTCGTGTTCTTCGCGCCCGAGATGGGCGGCTACTTCCTGGAGTACAACAACTTCCTTCCGGCCGACTCGCTCAAGACCCCCTCGCACATCGCGCCGACCTGGTACTTCACGCCCTTCTACTCGGTGCTGCGCGCCACCACCTCGGACTTCATGTGGGTGGTGATGGCCGGCCTGGCCGCCTACGTCGTGTTCATCTGGTTGCGCTCGCGCCTGTCGCACAAGGTCAAGATCGGCATCACCGTGCTGGCCGTGGTGCTCGAGATCGGCATGCTGCCGCAGGTGCTGGATGCGAAGTTCTGGGGCGTGGTGCTGTTCGGCTCCTCGGTGATGATCCTGGCCACGCTGCCCTGGCTCGACCATTCCCCGGTGCGCTCGATCCGCTACCGTCCGGGCTGGCACAAATACGTCTACGGCGTGTTCTTCGTCGCCTTCCTGGTGCTGGGCTACCTCGGCACCCAGCTGCCGACCGCGGCCTACACCCTGATCGCCCAGGCCTGCACCCTGCTGTACTTTAGCTTCTTCCTGCTGATGCCATGGTGGAGCACGATGGGCCGCTTCAAGGCGGTGCCGACCCGTGTCACCTTCACCCCGCACTGATCCCGGAAATCGCCAAAGGACAACCATGAACTTTTCAAAGAAATTGCTCGCGGTCCTGGCCCTGTTGCCGGGATTCGTGTTCGCCAACGAAGGGACCGTGCAGCTGGACCGTGCGCCCGAACGCAGCGACATTTCCTCGCTGCAGAATGGCGCCAAGCTGTTCGTGAACCACTGCCTGAACTGCCATTCGGCGTCGTCGATGCGCTACAATCGCCTGCGGGATCTTGGCCTGAATGAAGACCAGATCAAGAGCAACCTGCTGTTCTCGGGCGAGAAAGTGGGCGACATGATGACGATCGCAATGCGGCCGGGCGATGCGAAGACCTGGTTCGGCGCCGTGCCGCCGGACCTGACGGTGATCGCGCGCGCCAAGTCCTCGGGCGCCGGCACCGGCGCCGACTACCTGTACACCTACCTGCGCACCTTCTACAAGGACGATACCCGTCCGACCGGCTGGAACAACCTGGTGGTGCCGAACGTGGCGATGCCGCACGTGTTGTGGCAGTTGCAGGGCGTGCGCACCGTCAAGATGGTCGAAGAAGCGGACCCGCACGACAAGGCCAAGACGGTGCACCGCTTCGCCGGCTTCGAGCAGGTAACGCCGGGCACCGTCAGCCAGCAGGAGTTCGATTCCCAGGTCGCCGACCTGGTCGCCTACATGAGCTGGATGGCCGAACCGACGCGCGACCTGCGCAAGCGCCTGGGTGCGATCGTGTTGATTTTCCTGTCCGTATTGGCGTTCCTTGCCTGGAGATTGAACGCTTCTTATTGGAAAGACGTAAAGTGAGCTGATTGCCCGACGCAGTTGCCCGGTTATAATGCGGGCAAGGTCTAATTTTTTGGGGTGAGCCGCCTGGCGCTTCACCCCTTTGTTTCTTGAAGGAACTATAAACCATGATGGTTCTCTACTCCGGCACCACGTGCCCGTTCTCCCAGCGTTGCCGTCTGGTCCTGTTCGAAAAAGGCATGGATTTTGAAGTGCGCGACGTGGACTTGTTCAACAAGCCCGAGGACATTTCCACGATGAACCCGTACGGCCAGGTGCCGATCCTGGTCGAGCGTGAACTGATCCTGTACGAGTCGAACATCATCAACGAGTACATCGACGAGCGCTTCCCGCATCCGCAACTGATGCCGGCCGATCCGCTGATGCGCGCCCGTGCCCGCCTGATGCTGTTCAACTTCGAGAAGGAACTGTTCGTTCACGTGAACACCCTCGAAAACGAGCGCAGCAAGGTCGGCGACAAGGGTCACGAAAAAGCCCGTGCCGAAATCCGCGATCGCCTGACCACGCTGGCCCCGCTGTTCCTGAAGAACAAGTACATGCTGGGCGACGAGTTCTCGATGCTCGACGTGGCCATCGCGCCGCTGCTGTGGCGCCTGGATCACTACGGCATCGAACTGTCGAAGACCGCCGCGCCGCTGATGAAGTATGCCGAGCGCATCTTCTCGCGTCCGGCCTACATCGAAGCGCTGACCCCGTCCGAAAAGGTCATGCGCCGCTAATCGGCCATTCACCGGCCATTCCAGACGGGCCGGCGCGTGCAGCGCCGACACCGTTGCATGCCAGTGCTTCGACGCCGAGCGGCGAATCGAAGTACACTGGCATGCGAGAGCCGCTTCATTTCGAATCGAACATGGCAGACATTTCCACCAAGCCGTACCTGCTGCGCGCCATCTACGAATGGTGCACGGACAGCGGCTACACGCCTTACCTTGCGGTCAAGGTCGACGCAGCAACCACGGTTCCGATGGAATACGTGAAGAAGGGCGAGATCATCCTCAACATCAGCTACGGCGCCACCTCCGGGCTGAAGATGGACAACGACGCGATCACCTTCCGCGCGCGCTTCAACGGCGTCTCGCGCGAGCTGTATATTCCGGTGCACAACGTGCTGGCGATCTACGCCAACGAGAACGGCCAGGGCATGGCCTTCGACGTCAGCGCCCCTGCCGCCGAGACCGCGCCAACCGCCGCCGAACCGCTTGCATCGGCTCCCGGGCTGTCGGCTGTTCCCGGCAAGAACGCCACGCCGGCCGCGGAAGTAGCGCCTGCCCCGGACGGCGATAACGATCCTCCGAAAAAAGGTGGGCGTCCGACGTTGACGCGCATCAAATAAGGGTATAATCCTGGCCACATTGCCGGCTTAGCTCATCAGGTAGAGCAGTTGATTTGTAATCATCAGGTGGCGGGTTCGAGTCCTGCAGCCGGCACCAAGAATCATGCGAAAAGCCCAGCCTTCATGGCTGGGCTTTTTGCTTTCCGGCCCTCGGTGCGGGCCTTCATGGCCGCTTACATCTTCGCCACATCCAGCATTGCCTGCGCAAACGCCTGCGGCGCTTCCTGCGGCAGGTTATGGCCGATCCCTCCGCTGATGTTGCGGTGGCTGTACTTGCCGGTGAAGCGCTTGGCATACGCGGAAGGCTCGGGATGCGGGGCGCCGTTGGCATCCCCCTCGAGCGTGATGGTGGGGATGGTGATCGGCGGCGCCGCGGCCAGTTTCTGCTCGACTTCGTCATACTTGCGCTCGCCCTCCGCCAGGCCAAGGCGCCAGCGGTAGTTGTGGATGACGATCGCGACGTGGTCGGGATTGTCGAACGATGCCGCGGTCTGGTCGTAGGCGTCGTCCTCGAAGGCCCACTTGGGCGAAGCCAGGTTCCAGATCAGGCGGTTGAAGTCGTGCCGGTTGGCGTCGTAGCCGGCGCGGCCGCGGTCGGTGGCGAAATAGAACTGGTACCACCAGGCCAGTTCCGCCTTGGGTGGCAGCGGCGCGATATTGCCTTTCTGGCTGCCGATCAGGTAGCCGCTCACCGAGACCAGGGCCTTGCAGCGGGCCGGCCACAGCACCGCCATGATGCACGCCGTGCGTGCGCCCCAGTCGAAGCCGCCGACGACCACCTTGTCGATCTTCAGCGCGTCGAGCAGGGCGAGCATGTCGTAGGCTAGCGCGGCCTGCTGGGCATTGCGCGGCGTGTCGGCCGAGCGGAAGCGCGTGCTGCCGTAGCCGCGCACGTAGGGAATGATCACGCGGTAGCCGGCATTGGTGAGCACCGGGGCGACATCGGCGAAGCTGTAGATGTCGTAGGGCCAGCCGTGCAGCAGCAGGGCGACCGGGCCGTTGCGCGGGCCGACGTCGACATAGCCGCAATCGAGCTCGCCTGCCTGGACCTGGCGCAGCTCGAAGGGCTTGTGGGCCTTCTTGGCCGAGGGTGGACTATTGCCGGCCTGGGCATAGGCGGTCTCCGGCAGCAGCAAGCCGGAGGGCCCAAGCGCCGCCGCGATCGCTGCTGCTCTGAACATGGCGCGCTTATCGCCATCGACGAATTCTGATTTGTTCTGGCTAAACATGACACATCTCCTGTCGAGGCCGGTACCCGTGCCCTAGCATCGGTTCCCGGCCATGTACTCGCCGATGATCAACGCAGCGACCGGAAGGTCGCGCGCAGCTCCTCGGTAAATGCGGCGGGCTGTTCCCACGCCGCGAAGTGGCCGCCCTTGGGCAGGCGGTTGTAGTGGATGAGCTTGGGATAGGCTTTTTCTGCCCAGCTCTTTGGTGCGGTATAGATTTCTTCGGGGAAGGCGCTCACGCCCATCGGCAGTTTCACACCCTTGGGTGCGAAGAAGGCCAGCTTGCTTTCCCAGTACAGCCGGGCCGAGGAGACCGCGGTATTGGTCAGCCAGTACAAGGTCACGTTGTCGAGCACGTCGTCGCGGCTCAGGCCTTCGGCCTTGCCGTCGAACACGCGCGCGATCATGGCCTGGCTGCTCGCGTCGTGGTCCAGCATCCAGGCGGCCAGGCCGACCGGCGAGTCCGCCAGCGCATACAGCGTTTGCGGGCGGTTGGCCATTTCCTGGGCATACCCGAGGCCGTGCTTGTAGAAGGTGGCAAGCTGGTCGTAGGCATATTTTTCGTCGCGCGACAGGCCGGCGGGTTCCTTGCCGGCGTCCAGGGCGGCCTGGATCTCGGGCGGGACCACGGCCGGCATATTGGTGTGGACGCCGATCAGCCCCGGCGGCGTGAGCAGGGCCAGCTGTTCGGTCACCGCATTGCCCCAGTCCCCGCCCTGGGCGACATAGCGCGTGTAGCCGAGCCGCTTCATCAGTTCGACCCAGGCGTGTGCGATGCGCACCGGATCCCAGCCGAGCTGGGTGGGCTTGCCCGAGAAGCCGTGGCCGGGCAGCGAGGGGATCACGACGTCGAAGGCATCGCCTTCCTTGCCGCCGTGCGCGGCGGGATTGGTGAGCGGTTCGATCACTTTCATCTGCTCGATGATCGAGCCCGGCCAGCCGTGCGTGATGATCACCGGCAGGGCCTTGGGCTGCTTCGAGCGTACGTGGATGAAGTGGATGTCGACGCCGTCGATCGTGGTGATGAACTGGGGATAGCCGTTCAGCCGCGCTTCCACCGTGCGCCAGTCATGCTTGGTTTCCCAATATTCGGCAAGCTTGTGCATCGTCGCCGACTTCACGCCTTGCGCGGCATCGGGCACCAGCTCCGGGTCGGGCCAGCGCGTCGCCTTGATGCGTCGCTTGAGGTCGGCGAGATCGGCGTCGGATGCGCGGAACTTGAAGGGGCGGATCGCCGTATTGCCCGGCGCCGCCGCGGCACCGCCGCCGAAGGCCGCAGTATGCAGGCCGGCCATCGGCAACAGCAGGCCGAGCGACCCGGCAAGGCTCGATTCCAGGAAGTTGCGGCGGGCAGGATCGGGGTATTGTGGTGCCATGCTGGCCTCCTGTTGTGCGGTGAAGGACGGTTGGACGCAGGCATGGCTGCCTGGCGTGCTGCTCCAGCCTCGTACGCGGTGGAATCCGCTGTTCGAGCAACCGTGCGTAGAAGCGATCCCGGTAGGCCGGATTAGCTTCTTACAAGCATGCGGAACAATAACGTCCGTCAAAAGGCCGCGATACTCTCCTTTGGGATATTCCTTGCGGAGTAGGCCGGGCTTATCGTTCCTCGGGCCGAACCCCATGACATCGCCGGTTTGTTCTCTACACGAGGAGTAATCCAATGGCATCCGGACCAAGCACGATCAAGATGAGCTTCGAGCTCGTCCTGCTACCCGTCGCCGACGTGGACCGCGCGCGGCGTTTCTATACGAGCCTTGGCTGGCACCGCGACATCGACCACAGCGCGCCGAACGGCATCCAGATCGTGCAGTTCACGCCGCCAGGTTCCGCCGGCTCGATCATGTTCGGAAAAAACATCACGACCGCCGCGCCCGGCTCATTGCAGGGCTTGCACCTGATCGTCGAAGACGTCGCGGCGGCGCGCGCCGACCTGCTCTCGCGCGGCATTGCGGTGAGCGAGCTGTTCCATGATGAAGGCGGGATCTTTCACCGGGTCGGTCCGGAAGGCCGCAGCAGCGGGCCGAATCCGGAACGCAAGAGCTACGCGTCCTACGCCTCCTTCAACGATCCGGATGGGAATGGCTGGGTCATGCAGGAAATTACCGTGCGCCTGACGGCCGAGCTCAAGCCGACCGACACCTATTTCTCTCCCCAGCTTCTGAAGGCGGCGCTGGCGATGGGCGATGAACAGTCCGGAAGCTGACGCGCATACGACCTTGGCCTCCCGCGCCGGCTCACAGCGCAGCCAGCGCCGTGCACGCGTTGAAGCACCACCTGCGCGCGGCCGGCCTGCTCAGCCTTTCACGCAGACGACCTGCTTGAGGGTGTGCACCACCTCGACCAGGTCGTCCTGCGCGCGCATCACCGCGTCGATGTCCTTGTAGGCCATCGGGATCTCGTCGATCACGGCGGCGTCCTTGCGGCACTCGACGCCCTCGGTGGCGCGCACCTGGTCCTCGACCGAGAAGCGGCGCTTGGCCTCGGTGCGGCTCATGGCGCGGCCGGCGCCGTGGCTGCAGCTGTGGAAGCTGTCCGGATTGCCCTTGCCGCGCACGATGAAACTCCGGGCACCCATCGAGCCCGGGATGATGCCGAGTTCCCCGGCGCGGGCCGATACCGCGCCCTTGCGCGTGACCAGCACGTCCTTGCCGAAGTGATGCTCCTTCTGCACGTAGTTGTGGTGGCAGTTGACCGCTTCGACGTGGGTCTGGAACGGCTTCCTGATGACCGTGCGCACCGCTGCGATCAGGTTCTGCATCATCACCTCGCGGTTCATGCGCGCGAACTTCTGGGCCCAGCCGACCGCCTCGACGTAGTCCTCGTAGTGCCGGGTGCCCTCGCGCAGGTAGGCCAGGTCCTGGTCCGGCAGGTTGGCGGCGTGGGTGCGCATGTCCTGCCTGGCCAGCTCGATGAAGTGCGTGCCGATCGCATTGCCGACACCGCGCGAACCGGAGTGCAGCATGAACCAGACGGCGCCCTCCTCGTCCAGGCAGACCTCGATGAAGTGGTTGCCCGAACCCAGCGTGCCGAGGTGCTTGTAGTGATTGCTATGCCGGAGCTTGGGCGTGGTGCGGCAGATCGCATCGAATTCGTCCTTCAGCGCCAGCCAGGCCTGCTCGACCGGCTGCGGCGGCCTGTCCCAGGAACCCTGGTCGCGCATCTTCGCGCCGCGCGTCCTGGGCGTCATCCCGTGCGGCACCGCGCGCTCGATCGCGCTGCGCAGCGGTCCGAGATTGTCCGGCAGGTCATGCGCGCGCAAGGTGGTCTTGGCGGCCATCATGCCGCAGCCGATGTCGACGCCGACCGCCGCCGGGATCACCGCGCCCAGCGTGGGAATCACGCTGCCGATGGTCGAGCCCTTGCCGAGGTGGACGTCGGGCATGGCCGCCATGTGCCTGTAGATGAAAGGCATGCGCGCGGTGTTCGCCAGCTGGCGCCTGGCTTCTTCTTCGACCGGGACGCCGCGCGTCCACATCTTGACCGGCCGGCCGCCGGCCACCTCCAGCACGTCGTAGCCGGCCTGCTCATGCTTGTGCCTCATCGTCATCCTCCCGCTATCCGATTCGCGTATGTGCTGCCGGGACGGCGTTTTGCAATGCGCGCGCGGGCTTTTTTCGCGGTAGTGAAAACAAATCAAGGCCCTGCTCGGGCGGGATTTTGCGCCTCGTACCGCCGAATGTGCAGTCCGTCGCAATCCGCCATGGCGCCAGGCGGCGCCTGCCTATAGTGCTTTCAACAGATAACCACCGGAGAACATGCCATGAACAAACTGCTCGGCAGCGCCTTCCTCGCCACCACCCTCGCGCTCGGCGCAAACGCCTGCGCGGCCGCAGCCGACGACACGGTGCGCGAAGCCCGCACGGTCGACGCCAGGGCCTCCAGGGTGCACCTGGGCGGCGTGGTCAGCCTGAACCTGCGCCAGGGACCGCCCTCGCTGGTGGTGTCGGGCGATCGCCGTCATGTCGCCAAGATCCGCACCGTCCAGAACGGCGATACGCTCACCATCGACCTCGACGACGATAGCCGCATCCACAACAGCAGGGGCGAATTGCGCGCCGAACTGAGCGTGCCGAACCTGCAGGAATTCGTGTCGGAAGGTGTGGGCAAGAGCGAGGTGACGGGCTTCAGCGGCGACAAGCTGAAGCTGTCGCTGGAAGGCGCCGGCGCGATACGCTTCACGGGACAGTACCGCGACGTCGATGCGCGCCTTGGCGGCGTGGGCGGCATGGTGATCAATGCCGGCCAGGCCGAGCGCATCGAACTGCATCTTGGCGGCGCAGGCCAGATCACGGTGGCGGGCCAGACCAGGGTCTTGCGCGCCCACCTGGGCGGGATCGGCGGACTGGATGCCCAGCAGTTGCGCGCGGATACGGTGGATCTCGACCTGAATGGACTTGGCGGCGCCAGCGTCTTCGCCAGGACCGTGGCCAACGTCAACCTCAGTGGCATGGGCTCGGCGACCGTCTACGGCAAGCCGGCGACGCGCCACGCCAATACCAGCGGCTTCGGCAAAGTCAGCTGGCAATGAAAAAAGCCGGCAGGCCGGATCGAACCGGGCGGCCGGACAGGCACTACGACGAGCGGGCGGCAGATGCCGCGCCGCCCGCGGGTCCGTTTTTAGCGGATCACCATGTCGTTCTTGACCGATTTGACGCCATTGACGCCGCGCGCCAGTTCGACTGCCTTGCGGGCGCTTTCGGCGGAGTCGACGAAGCCGCTCAGCTGAACAGTGCCCTTGAAGGTTTCGACCTGGACCTGGGTGGCCTTGACGGTCGAGTCGGCGGCGAAGGCCGCTTTCACCTTGGTGGTGATGACGGTGTCATCGACGTATTCGCCGGTGCCTTCGCGCGTCGAGGTCGGGGCGCAGGCGACGACCGACACCAGCAGCGCGGTCGCAACGACGGATTGGGCAATTGCGGACTGGAAACGACGGGTCATGTGCATGGCGATTCTCCGGAATCTGTTGAAGTGTTTTTATTATGACCATTCTTGGTAAAGCTTGTCGCTCGTTACTGTTGTAAAACCGACACTCTCCAGATCAAGGCGCGCCGGCCCGATCCGCCGGGCTCGCAGGCACTGCTCTTGAACGGTCGGCCAGGCGCTGCATCGTCAGGTCGCGCCCCAGCACCAGGCGCACATCGACGCGGCCGGCATCCACCGGCACCGGTATGCCGGCCGCGTAGCGCTGGGCCAGCCGTTCGGCCACGCCGCGGAAGGCAGCGCGGTATTCGATGCGGGTCTGGCGCACCGCGAAACCTTTTTCGTTGGTCAGGCGCACTATTTTCAGGCCCGGATCGCGCAGTTGGCGCGACAGCATGCGCGCCATGCCCTGGCGTCCGTTGCCGTTGCTGATCTCGAGCGCGGCGACGCGCATCCGGTCGCCGTCCGGCGCCGGCAGCGGCGCTACCGGCGCGGCCGCTACGGCCTTGCGGGTGCCCCCAGCCGCAAGGCGCCGCAGTTCGAACATGCCATTTCCCGTCCTGGCGACTTCGGCGAAGGCCCACTCACGGTCCACGCCTGGCGCCGCAGCCTGCCTCTGCGCGAGCGCCTGGGCGATCGCGGCCGGACGCTCGCCTTGTACCACCGCATAATCGGCGCGCAGGTCGTGCTCGCGCAGCGCGCTGGCCTGGCGCAGCATCTGCTGGGCGCGCTCTTCCTGGCCGAGTCCCTGCAGCGCCTGGCCCAGGTGTTGCCAGGCGCGTTCGTTGAGCGGATCGAGCAGGCAGGCTTTTTCGAGGGCGGCGACGGCTTCGTCGAGTTCGCCGTTGAGCAGGTAGGCATGGCCCAGGTTACCGAACAGGAAAGCAACCGCCGGTCCGGACGACATCGTCGCGCCGCGCGTCAGTTCGCGCCAGATCGGGATCGCGCGCGCGAACTCGCGCCGCTCGGCGTAGGCGATCGCCAGCCCGTTGCCGGCATTCGCGTGGCCGGCGTCGAGCAGCAAGGCCTGCCGGTAGGCGGCGATCGCCTCGTCGTGGCGTCGCGCCAGGTGCAGGCTGCGCCCGTGCTGGTAGCTGTCCTCGGCGGACGGCGCCGCGGCGGCCGAAACATCAGTGCCGGCAGGCGGCGTGCTGCAGGCCGGCAGCAGCGCGCCGCCGCACAGCACGGACAGCACGGACAGCGTGGTGGACAGGATCCGGAAGCGCTTGTTCAGGGGTGGCATGACGATCTCCGCAACGATCAATGGGAAGGGTTCAGCGCGTGCCCCAGTACCTGCGTGATCTGGATGCCGGCGGGGCCGAGCAGCACCAGCAGCAGGGTGGGGAAAATGCAGAAGATGAGCGGGAACAGCAGCTTCAGGCCGATCTTGGCGGCGGCTTCCTCGGCGATCATGCGGCGCTTCAGGCGCAGGTTGTCCGAGTACACGCGCAGCGCGTCGCCGATGCTGGTGCCGAAGCGCTCCGACTGGATCAGCATCGCCACCAGCGAATCGATGTCCTCGACGCCGACCCGCATCGCGAAGTTGCGCAGGGCCTTGTCCTTGCTGAAGCCGGCGCGCATTTCCATCAGCACCAGCTGCAGCTCCTGCGCCAGGGTCACGCTCTTGATGTGGATTTCGCCGGCCACCTTGACCAGTCCGCGTTCCAGGCTCAGCCCCGCCTCGACGCAGACCGTCAGCAGGTCGAGCGCATCGGGAATGGTCTCGAAGATCTCGCGCTTGCGGCGCTTGATGGTGCGCGCCAGCACCGCGTTCGGCAGGTAGTAGCCGAACGATGCGAACAGCAGCAGCACCAGCACGACGCGCATGCCGCCCGGCGTCGACGGCGCCAGCGCCAGCCCGATGCCGGCCAGCGCCGGCAGCAGCAGCGCGAGCGCGCTCTTGGCGGCGAAGTACAGCGTCGGCGCGGCCGGGTTGCGCCAGCCGGCATTCATGAAGCGGGTGCGCAGGGCCGACTTTTCCCAGCCCTCGTCCGGCACCGACAACCTGGTCAGCGGCTGCGCCGCGCGCGCGACGCGCTCGATCCAGCCCTCTTCGTGCGCGCCGCCGTCCGGAACTTCCGCGCCGCGCGCGCCCATCGAACGCGCCAGGCGCGCGCGCAGGGCCCCGGGCGCGAACAGGAACATCGCCAGCCACGCCAGGCCGCCGACGATCCCGAATATGATCAGCAGGAACAGGAACTGTGCACCGGTCATCGCTGGCTCCTCAGATATGGATGCGGATCGACTGGCGCAGCCAGAGCACGCCGAATACCAGCATCCCGAACGAGATCCACAGCAGCTTGATGCCGATCGGGTTGGTCCACAGGACGCTGATATAGCCGTGGTTCAGGATCAGCATCATGACCGCCACCGTGAACGGCAGCAGGCCCAGGATCCAGGCCGACATGCGGCCCTCGGCCGACAGCACGCGCACCTGCGCCGCCAACTTCAGGCGGTCGCGGATGATGCGGCTGATGTTGCCGAGGATTTCGGCCAGGTTGCCGCCGGTCTCGCGCTGTACCAGGATCGCGATGATCAGGTAGCGCAGGTCGGTCAGCGGGATGCGCGCGGCCAGGTTGTGCAGCGCCTCGCTCATCGGCACGCCGTAGTTGATCTCTTCGCGCACGATGCGGAATTCGCCGCTGAGCGGCTCCGACAGCTCGTTGCCGACGATTTGCAGCACGTTGCTGAACGAATGGCCGGCGCGTAGTGCGCGCGCGATGAAGTCGGCCGCATCGGGCAGCTGCTCCTCGATGCGCAGCAGGCGCCTGCGGCGCGCACGCCGCGCCAGCGCCAGCGGCGCCAGTGCGCACAGCAGCGCGGCCGCCATGCGCAGCGGCAGCGGCAGCGGCCAGCGCGCCGTCACCAGCACGCCGGTCAGCAAGGCGATGCAGGACCACAGCAGGAACTGCCCGACCGACCACGTCAGGCCGGCCTGCACCAGCAGGCGGTCGATGCGGTGCGCCAGCGCGGCCCGGTGCAGCAGCGTGTCGAGGCCATCGTGGCGGCTGAAGCGGCGCTGCTTCAGGATCGAGATGCGCTCGCCCGTGCGGCCGGCGCCGCCGGCCATCAGCTGCAGGCGGCGCGCCACGCGCTGGGCCGCGGCGCCGTGGGTGCCGGCCCACCACAGGTAGGCGCCCTCGATGCCGAGGATGATGGCGGCGAACAGGAATACGACGAATCCGTAGAACAGGATATCCATGCAAGGCTCCGCGGCGGGGCGTCAGGAAAATACGCGATCGGGATCGAAGCTGTCTTCCGGCACCGGGGCGCCGAACATGCGCAGCCGTTCGGCGAAGCGCGGACGCACCCCGGTCGCGCCGAAGTGGCCCAGCACCTTGCCCTCGGCGTCGATGCCGGTCTGCTCGAAGCGGAAGATCTCCTGCATCGAGATGATCTCGCCTTCCATGCCGGTGATTTCCTGCATGCTGACCAGCTTGCGGGTGCCGTCGGTCAGGCGCGAAGCTTGCAGAATCACGGTGATGGCCGAACAGATCTGCTGGCGGATCGCGCGCGGCGTCAGGTTCACGCCGGCCATGCCGACCATGTTCTCCAGGCGCGAGAGCGCATCGCGCGGGGTATTCGCGTGGATGGTCGCGAGCGAGCCTTCGTGGCCGGTGTTCATGGCTTGCAGCATGTCGAGCGCTTCGGGGCCGCGCACCTCGCCCAGGATGATGCGGTCGGGCCGCATGCGCAGCGCGTTGCGCACCAGCGCGCGCTGGGTCACCTCGCCCTTGCCCTCGATGTTGGGCGGACGGGTTTCCAGGCGCACCACATGCGGCTGGCGCAGCTGCAGCTCGGCGGCGTCCTCGATCGTCACGATGCGCTCGTTGGAGGGGATGAAGCCGGACATCAGGTTCAGCAGCGTGGTCTTGCCGCTGCCGGTGCCGCCCGAGATCAGGATGTTTACCTTGGCCAGGCCCAGGCTTTCCAGCACCTTGACCATGGGCGGCGTGACGCTCTTGTAGTCGAGCAGGTTCTGCACCGTCAGCGGGCTCGCGCCGAAGCGCCGGATCGAGACCAGCGGGCCATCCACCGCCAGCGGCGGGATGATCGCGTTCACGCGCGAGCCGTCGGGCAGGCGCGCATCGACCATCGGACTCGACTCGTCGACCCGGCGGCCCACGCGCGAGACGATCTTCTCGATGATCTTCATCAGGTGGGCGTTGTCGTGGAAGGTGATGTCGGTGAGCTCCAGGCGCCCGCGCCGCTCGACGTAGACCTGGCTGAAGGTGTTGACCAGGATGTCCGAGACGCTGGGGTCGTTCAGCAGCGGCTCGAGCGGACCGAAGCCGAGCATCTCGTACTGGATGTCGAGCACCAGGTGGTGGCGCTCCTGCTGGTTCAGGACGATGCGTTCTTCCTCGATGATGCGCTGGACCAGCAGCGCCAGTTCGTGCTTGAACTGCTCGCTGGTCAGGCGCCGCAGGCGTTCCAGGTCGATCCGGTCGAGGATCATCTGGTGCATCGTCTTCTTCAGCTCCTGGTAGGCTTGCTGGGCCACCGCCGGCACCGGCTGGGAGTGGCGCTCCTCGTCCGCTCCGGACAAACGCTCGCGCAGGGTCATGTCGTGCTCCTTGAAGTCAGTCATCGCCATCGCCGCGGCCGAACAGGCGCTCGAACAGGCCGTTCCTGGACTCGGCGACGCGGCGCGCGGTCAGCACCTCGACCAGGTCGGCCAGGCTGCGCGCGACCGCGCTGCCGCGCGCCAGCTTCAGTACCGGGATGCCCTGGTTGACCGAATCGGTGACGGCGATGTAATCGTTGGGGATGGTATGCAGTACTTCCGCGCCGAGCGCACCGTGCAGGTCCTGCAGGCGCAGCCGGCCGCCCTTCTCGTAGCGGTTCACGATCAGGCGGATATGGTCGTTGGCGTAGCCGAGCGAACGAAAGATGTCGAGCAGGCGGCGTGCATGGCGGATGTCGGGCAGGGCCAGCTGCAGCACCGGGTAGATCGCGTCGGTGCTGTCGAGCGCACGCAGCGAGACGGCGTCGATCTGGCGCCCGACATCGAGCAGGATGTAGTCGTAGTGCCGGCGCGCCACGCGCAGGATCGCGTCGATGTGCTCCGGCTTGGTCTCGGTCGACTGGGCCGGATCGTCGGCCGCGGCCAGCACCCCGAAGCCGGGCGCCACGTGCACCAGGCAGGAATCGAGGAAGGGGCCGTCGAAGCGCGCGATCTGCTGGCACACGTCGGACAGCGTCATGCTCGGCTTCTGGTCCGACACGTACAGGGTGGCGTCGCCGAACTGGCGATGCAGGTCGATCAGCAGCACCTTCTTGTCGGCCAGGGTCGCCAGCGCGTGGCCGAAATTGGTGGCGATGAAGGTTGCGCCGCTGCCGCCCTTGCAGGCGATGAAGGCCAGTACCTTGCCGTCGCGCGTCGACGCCGTGCCGGAGCTGGCGGCGATGCGGTCGATCGCTTCGTGCAGGGCGCGGTGCACCAGCGGCAGCGGCAGCACCTCGCGCACGCCGGCGCGCATGGCGCGGATCAGGATCTCGGGCTGGTGGTTATCGGTCAACAGCATGAAGTGCGCGGCCGCATAGTGGCGCGTCATGCGCTCCAGCAGGTCGGCATCGGCGGCATCGGTGCCGCTGGCGTCCACCACGACCAGGTCGGGCGGTTCGGGCAGCGGCCGTTCGAGCGCGTCGCGCAGGCTGGCACGCCCGGCGGCCAGGTTCAGCGGCGGCACGCGGGCCGCGCCTTGGGACGCGATCTCCGCGTAAAGCTGTGTGTCGCGGCTGATCAGCAGGGCTTTCATCGGGTTCCTCGAGGCGGCATTCAGTCGGGTCGGGGCAGGATTTCTGCGCAGCGGCCCGCGCCATGCGGGCCGGCCCTGGCATCATCTGGCTCCGGTTGCGCCGACCAGCGACTTGTCCATGCCGGAATCGGCATCCTTGAACGAGCGCTGGTAGCGTTCCTGGCCGGCGCGGGCGGCGGCGCCGTCGATGCCGGTGGCAGGCGAGGCATTCTTCGCCGCCGCCGGATCGATGACCTGGGCGGCCAGGTTGGCGCGCACGGACGCGCCGAAATGCTCTTCGAAGCGCGGCGAGGTGCTGCATCCCTGCAGCAGCGCGATCAAAGCCGCGGCCAGCAGCATGGCTGGGACGAACCGGTTGGTTGCGGTGGACATCGCTCTCTCCTATTTCAGTTCGAAGCCGCCGGCGGTGCGCGACGGATCCGGCTCCGCGGCCGGCGCCGGCTTCGTGGCGGGGGCATCGCGCACCGGGCCTTCGAGGCGGCCGCCGAGCATCAGCGCGGCGCGCGAGGGCACGCCCACCTTGTCGGTCGGCAGCGCGTAGCCGGCGCCCGGCAGCGGCTTGACCAGGCGCGCGGTGATCACGAACACCAGTTCGGTGCGGTCCTGCTGGTAGTCGGTGCTGCGGAACAGCGCGCCGAGCACAGGGATTTCGCCCAGCACCGGCAAGCCTTTCAGGTTGGTGATCAGGTTGTTCTTGATCAGGCCCCCGATCGCGAAGCTCTGGCCGTCGTACAGCTGGACGGTGGTGCTGGCGCGGCGCGTGGTCACGACCGGCAGGATCGCGGTGCCCGAGACTCCGCCGGCCGACAGGCCGACGCCTTCGCGCGACAGTTCCGACACCTCGGGTGCGACGCGCAGGTTGATGCGGCCGCCGCCCAGCACGGTCGGCGTGAAGCGCAGGCCGACGCCGAATTCCTTTTCTTCCAGCGAGACGCGGTTGTTATCCTGCGCCACCGGGATATAGAACTTGCCGCCGGCCAGGAAGCTGCCTTCCTGGCCGCTAATCGCCATCACGTTCGGCTCGGCCAGCACGCGCACCAGGCCGTCGCGGGTGTCGGCGGCGATGCCGATGCGGCGGTCGGCCGACTTGACCAGGTCGAGCGAGCCGCCGGCGGCGCCGCTGATGAAGTTCGACACCAGGGTCGCGGCCCAGCTGCCGGAACCGAAGCGCCAGGTGGCGCCGGCTTCCAGGCGTTCGAGCAGGGACTTCGAGACCTCGGCGATCTTCACCTCCAGCTGCACCTGCTGCGGCGCGTTCACGGCGAGCAGGTTGATCACGCGCAGGCTGGCCTGGCCGGCGGCGCCCTGGCCGGCGCCCTGGGCCGCGCCCGGTCTGGACTGGACATCTTCCTTGTCGGGCACCGGCAGGGAGCGCAGCGGACGGCGCACGTAGGCGGTGGCCAGTTCGACCGCGCGCAGGGCGGCGGCGGCATCGCTCACCGTGCCGCTCAGTACCAGGCTGTCGGCCGCCGCCAGCACCCGGATGTCGCGATCTTCCGGCATCACCGCGGCCAGCGTCGCCTGCAGGGCCGCCGGAT
>Ga0265780_10000928_pt1 | contig 43342 bp, 50 predicted proteins | sample P1T30metagenome_FD_192432 | JGI IMG/M metagenome (GOLD analysis project Ga0265780, IMG submission 192432) | Plant litter microbial communities from East Loma Ridge, Irvine, California - P1 T30 | ecosystem: Environmental > Terrestrial > Plant litter > Unclassified | place: USA: California...
TGGTACTAAAACGGTGTCTGGGCCATAATAAGCTGTTGCAGTTTGTGAGGTGAGCAAAGTGATTCAGGGCAAGGTACAGACCGACAACAGAGGAGAACCAGCGCCTATCAGGTCGCGTCCTATGCAACTAGTTGGTCGTTTCTACCATGTCATGTACACACTGCCTACTCGTACAACTACCATGCAAAGACTCAGTCCTGCTTCTCAACGATTTCTCATGGTCGAAAATCCCATGCCGCTTTTTCCAGATCGCCGGAATCCCGCGTTACCCTGGTCGTTGCCGCCACCGTCCATGTACAGAGCAGTATGCTTGTCGGCGTACTGCTTCATCAGACCCCTTTGTCGACAGTGGCATCGGAAACTTACATCGTTCAACGCGTCGAGCTGTTTTGTCAAGGTTGTAAGATAGTCAGTGAGCTGGACATCCGAGTATTCCTGTGCCGTCAGCCATAATGCCCTACCGAAAGGGAAAAATGACATACAGTCATGAGTTCCTGCTGGAATTGAGGCGCGTCCATCGTAGGTAGTCCAGCTACGATCGATGAAACTTGGCGTAATATCGAGTGATCAGGTTTCGCTTGTTCTGCAAGTCAGCTTTGTAGGCACAGACCCAGCTAGACGTACTGTTGACGACTCCGATCACGTATTGTAGTAATACAGTGATACGCTCATGAAGCATCTGGATCGCATTTCTCTGCGTCGTTAAATTCGATACCACTATCCGATCAGCTCTTCTCCCTGTATACAAGGACCGCTTACCAGCTGAGTCATTATCCGTTCCCCTTGAGACGCCATCTACTGCTATTCTTTCTGCCTCTCCTGTCTCGACTCCATAAGGTACTTCAGCGAATTTGTTGATATTATCATCACCCGCTCGAGCCCCTTCATAGATCTTGAGCGGTAGACCTGACTCTTCATGTGTACCAAAGACAAGAAGCACAGGCGAGTCCACCAGACTCAGTATCTGGTCATAAGCTAGGTACCACCATCAACATTCAGACGTACATGCTTCTGAAGCTGAACGTCATCTGATGTGGGCTCAGAACCAACAGTATACCATCCGACAACAACTAAATTGGGAAAGACCTCCTCGACTGCTCGTTAGCTTGGCTGCGATATGTATCCAGAATGGCAGCTTACACTGCGCTTGTCGAGTCTGGAAGAATTCACGATCAATAGGCCATAAAGGGTGTTCATTATTGGTATCGGGTTCTGACAGGAGGACGAGCTCGAAGGAATTGACGATCGATATTTGGCGGTTCTCTCTACTTCCCAGTAAAGCTCCAATCACTAGTGATGAGCTTCTGAGTAGTGTCCGGACCAGCCAACTCACACTTCTGAGGCTTTGATGATGTAAGCCTCGCCCTAGTCTGATGTTCAGATACATTGAGAATCGGCAGTGGATGTCTGTTCGTAAGCTACCTCGAGCTCCAGTAGCCCTCCACATACAGACTGATCGCAAGTCCAGACGATCCAGATGCAGCTTGAGCTACCACTTGAGTGACTTGGCTATCCATGGCTACTAGTCCCAGTGGTGCGAGGTAGGGAAGGTGAAAAAGCGGTAATGAGGTGGGGACGAGGGATGACGAGAGTGGAGGTACGAAACGAAAGTCAAAGTCGACCTTTCCTTCCCGTTGTTGCCCTTTCACAGCGATGGCAGACGACTTCGACGCGGCTGCTACCTGGCTATCGTCGAATCCATCTGCAGCGAGTTTACCTAATGATACAAAATTAGAGGTTTGTCTATCAGACAGGTCAAGAAGGGACTAACGGGTAGATATACGGTTTGTTCAAATATGCCAATACAGGCGCAGGACCGTAGGTCTCAATGCGGGTAGCAGGAGGCTGACCGATAGAACGAGCTCTCGCCCATCCATTTTCTCGATGCAGGCTCGGGCGAAACATGATGCATGGGTCGCGCAATCTCAGAAATATGCCGAGGTGGACAATGCAAAGGAGCGATATATCGAATTAGCCAAGGAAATAGGCTGGGAAGGAGGAACGTCAGGTTCCGGAGGAGCTCTAGGTGGTGTAAAAGTCAGTGTGATGGCTCAGGAGGAGGGTGAGGGCGAGTCATCTAAGCTGCATGAGGCCGTCATCGATGGGAAGGTAGAGGAGGTGGAACGCCTTGTGAGGGCCGGAACGAGTGTGGACACGAAGGACGAATATGTGAGTCGCCCTCGTCCCCAAACAGGTTACTTACGGACAGGGATTGACACCACTGCATCTAGCGGCTGATAGGGGGAACGTAGATATGGTCAAATTGCTGCTCGAACTAGGGGCTGGAAGGGATGTACAAGATGAAGATGGTCAGACGCCCTTGATGCTTGCTGAGGCGGCAGATAGGCATGACATAGCGGATCTGCTCCGGTCTTGATGAGAATAATGACTTGTAATGTGATGTCATGTCTATGCAATATATAATGCTATTTTACTTCAATGTTCTTAACCTGACATTTGACATGCCTCCCCTGTCCAGAGCCTTGCACCTGTATGTCTGTTTGGCCCAACAGAGCATCCCCGCAATCAATGCACTGCGTTGTACCCAAACTCCACCCTGCCTGCCTTCTATCGGCCATCTCCTTGACCGACACAAACAAATCAGCCTCGACCAATTTCACGGTCATGGTCAACATCTCTCCTTCCGATCTATATGATTCCAGCATTCCAGTCAGGATCACTCGGAAATCCTTATACGCCTTTGATCGCTTCGAAGAAGAATCGACCAGTCGCTTGAACAACCTCGGGAATGATAGCGGAGCAGAGACGAGGGCCGAGAGCGATTCGCCGACTAGTAATCGAATAGCCTCCAGTGAGGGGGAGGGTTTCTCAGAAGACGAATCTTCGAGCGATCCGATAGCATGTACGAGCTCCGTCAATTCATGTAACACCCCAAACCACATAGTTTCCACTTTATCCTTTGGTCCGGATGAATGTTCGCGACATAGTCGGATTGCCAGCCTGGCGACAGAGGTTATGGTCTCGACGGCGTAGTAATTATCGAGGTCACCAGCGAGGTTGGCGCCTTGCGTTCGGAACACATCGCCGACCGCACTGAATGCAGAGGTAGTGTTGCCTTGTCTGTCGAGTGCCCAGATTTGTCCTTCGTGATACCCCTTCTCGGCAAAGTCGGACCAGAGTTGCGAAAGATCAAAGAAATCGCCTCCTTTGGAATCGAGGTAGGCTAGTACCGAGGAATTCTCGTATTCCACAAGACGAATAGCGTAGAGATGTCGAAGGGTTAGTGAAAGGTGACTTTCTGGTTGCTCAAGAACAGACCGCAGATACGTCAACTGTTTCAAAGGCGCCAGAGATTCGACAACTTTCTGGTGTAGAGTTGGTTGATGGCGGTCGATGATCAGGGCAGTCTCTGGTAGCGACGACTTGAGAAGATCAGGCAGGACCGGTTCCAGAACCTCACTAGCCTGTGGTAGGATTTTGTCCAGCGAAGCGAAGATGTCCACAGGGTCTTTGACGAGTATTCCGACCAATTTGGACCATTTCTTATCTGCCCAAAAAGCATTTCGTAGAATTCGATAAAAACCAGCCTGTTCGAACAAGTCGTACATATCGTCCGAGTCGTGTGGCGTATAAGCAGAAAGTAGATATTCAGTTGCGAGTTGCCGGTCTTCTCTGGTTGTCGCATCAGTGTCGCTTGCTAGAGCAGTCATGATTCCATGCAATGTCGAGGGAGATATGAATAGGAATTGAGGGTATTTCGGCAAATTTCGAGCGACGAAGATGTAAAGTAATGTGGGATCTAATGTATCGGTCGCCAAGAGCTGGTTGATGATTGACTGACGACTAATCTCTCCGTCATTCAAGTATGAATCCTCGAAAGCAATATCAAGAGCGTGTAGGAGAGCTTCTGTGTCGGTAAAGTCGGAAAGGTGAGAGAAGACGAAGGTATAGACCGATTCTCTAGCTGATCCAGCTTGAGATTCGGGTAGAGGTTCTCCAGTGGGGTATGCTAAGCCGGAAAGGGTATGTTCGATATACGCGTAGACCTGATATGTGCCCAACAACCGCTCCATCGGCGAGACGTAGTCAAGTAGAGCGCGGGTATAGACGTGGACCAGTGCGTCGAGCAGTCCATGAGAGTCGCAAAGTGTGATCGCTTGATTGATGTCGAGCATCTGAGGGTCGACATGCCAGATGATAGCTTCTGCTTGGTCATATTCTCCAGCATCCGAATGTAGCGTAATCAATGCTTTGACAACTCCTGGCGGTGTATGCTTGAAATCGCCGTTGAATATGTACGGCTCCAGCAGCCTCAAAAAGATACCTTGGATGCCAGCGTTCTCGTAATGTTCGTATGCATCTGTGAATAGAAAGTAAGGATTGTCCATAGCGAGACAAGCTTCGATACAGGAGGTCGCCAGTGACTCGAACAGTGTCGTCAGATCCACACCTCGACCGTCGGCGGAGAAATGGGTATCATCCGACATTCGATCCTCAGAGAATGCCCACTGGAGTGAAGCGATGATGAGCTCCCGGATCCTGGTCGAGACCACCGATCGAAGCTCACTGCGATCCGTGGGGAGCCCGATGGTGTTGCCCTGCGCGGTGCCTTTGTAGTATGCGAGAGCGAGGTGAATTGCACCTAGGAAATCGCCTTGATGGACTAGAGCTAGGACTCGATCGTTCCAGTGCAAAAGTGTTCCTACCGAAGTGCCGCCGTTGAGAACGAGTATCTTGTCTCGGTATACTCGAACCGAGAGTGGGCTAGAGACCGCGGTGTTCTCGACCAGGGTCAAGGTGTCCACCTTGAGTAACAACAGGTCGTCACAGACTAGAAGTAAATGCTGATCGTCAGCCCGGTCAGATTACATCAACTCACATTCGAGTCGTACCACGACATCGAGGAGATGGGCGATGGTGCGGTCCATTGTTGACCAAGCACAAAATCAGGCGCCTGATCTGAGGTCGTGACTCTCAGAAAGCGCAGGGATCGTCCCCATGAATATGCCAATATTGGATCCGACCCTTCTGCAACTATGCCAGCTCTCAGCCAAGCTACCGCCCCAGCGTTCAGATGTGTCGCATCTCTCATCTTTCTATACCATGTCTTTGCCGGTTTCAGACCTACAATGACCAATTTCGAAGGCGTCAATAAAGCCGAAAGCGAGTATGTATCGGTCCCATGAGGTCCAGTCGGCAAAGGTGCCATGGCGAATAAACTTGTTTGTTTCTGGTAGCTCCCAAGCATGCGTATGACATCGTTCGATTCTACACCAATGATCCTTCCTAGAGACCACCAGAATGCCCTCCCATGTTCATCACCGGTGACTATCGAAGTATGCCTGGCCCCAACGAAACCGATATGGCGGATCTTGCTATTCTCTAGATGACCTTCTTTGCGACCCGTCATCACCTGCTGCATTGTGACTGGGCGGACTTGACGAGCGGGTTTTCCAGGTGATGAGAGGTCGTAGAGGTAAATCTCGCCAGTAGCGTGACCAACACCTACGAACGTCGAGTCGGGGGATATTGAAACGCAAGTCACTGGCGACGAGATACTGCTTAGAACGCAGCGCACGTCCTGGGAGAATGAGTAGATGACGGTCATTCCCTTTTCGGTGCCTATGGCGATCGCGCCATTAACGTCCATGGTGGTGGGTTTGCCATAACTTACGACCATGCGTTTCAGGCGGTGAAAGACGATACCTGGTGTGTTGGAGGATGCTTGGGCGGAAGCGGCCGATATCTCAGAGATGAGGGAGAAGTTGCTTGGGGAACGATAATGCCGAGGTGGAGTCACAGACGAAGGAGCTCGGCCACGTGAGCGTAGCCTCGATATTGAGGGGTCTGATAGTCAGCAGGGTATGAGGGACCTTGTGGCTGAGGACTTACGGATATATGATACTTGACGCGGGTTCTTTTGTGGTGTAGACGGAGGAGAAGATATTGGCGAGGCTACTCCGAATTCTTCTTCGCCAATGCCCGTCTTCTCAAGCAATCGTTCGACTCCGTTGTCTTCGACATCTTCCGCATCATTTGTATCTTCCAGCTGGGGTGTCTCCACTCTCGAGCCATTTAGAACGTCCCTGATCCTTTTCTGATACTCTTCTACATCCACCGACATGGATTCATCGGCATCAGGAGTCGGTCCGTCTGGCGAGTCGTTCCAGTTCGGGTTGTAACTATCATGCGGTCCGTCCCAGTCGGCATGTTCGTCCTCATCTTCGAATTCACTACTTGCAGTCCTCCATCCTACTGGTGGAGGTGGAGGAGATGGGGAACGCCGGTAATAATCACTCGGTCCCGCATCTGGGTCTGCATCGTTTCCATCCCAGTCGGACCTTGATTGTGAAGAACTCCTAAACCTTGCAAAGAAACCGTTCCCCGCCGAATTCTGCCTATTTGTTGGCTTGATAGTCGCTCCGCTACTTGCAGATGATGCTATAGAAGCCTTACGGCGAGGCGTATGATCTCCCATGATATGGCAGTATGTGGTCGAGTGGGGCAAGTGCGTTGCATGATAGCGTGGCTTGTATCGTCATTGACCCACCAACACGTGGTGTCCAAATTACGTAATCAAGAGGCGGGGCGCGCGACTGCTTTTCCTTTTAATGGCGTTTGGCGCAAACAAATGAGATCATCATTCAACCCTCTTCTTTCACTTATTACCTCATGTCGATCACTTGCAGAAGTACTACTATACATCTATCAACTATATCATAGGTCATTCGTCGTCTTACCTGCTGCAACTGGGTCACATACCCCCTCACCCACCACCCGCGGATAAACGATCAATATGACATCCCCCTTCCGCTCGCCATATCGCAACGCAATCTCACCTCCACTACCTCCACCCAAACCTATCGACCTCAATAGCTCGACTCGATCCACAGACCACTCGACAGGCTCGAGAGTGACTAGGAGAGCATATCACTGCGATGTCATTCTAAACAATGAAGGTCCAGGTAAGGCGTATTTATCGTAAACAACGTCAGGAGCTAATCATCAACAGAAACTCGGAACCTCCTTTCCCACCTAGGTTCGCCGCTTGAGCCGAGTCTTTCGCCAGAAGTCTCGAGAACGATCGATTCGAGTGGGCCAGGAGATGCATCTCGACTACCGGCGCTCGTTGACGAGTTGATCAAGACAGAAAGGAGTTATATCTCAAGGATTCAAGCTTTGAAATCTGTTCGTCATGGCTCGAGATGCGGCTGATAATCAGGCATATGCAGACCCTCTGAGAGGATTTGCAAGAAGGCCAGAATCAATGATCGTACCGGTGTACGAAGCTAAAACGCTGTTCGCAAATATCGATCAGATCGTGACTGCGGCATTTACATTCATGATGGACCTGGATCGCGCTACGCCCGAGACCGTAGCTGATGTTTGCTTGAAACATGTATGTCGACTCAAGCGGGTGTTGGCTGATGACAGCTATCTTCTGGCACTTTTGATCCTTATAGGACATACCTTGGAAAACAGGACGAATCGCAGAGGATGTTTCAGGAGGTGGTCAAGAAGTTCCCTTCTTTTATTAGCTATATCGAGGTGAGTTTCCAGGCTTAGATACGGCTGATGGTAGTCTACGAAATACTCTACTACCGGGATTGGTAATATAGGGCTCAGAGAGTTGTTGATGGAACCTGTGCAGCGGATTCCGCGGTACACACTTCTCTGGTCGAGTAAGTTCTTCATTGAAAACGTGGACTGACATCAGCCATGCTTAAATGCTATCCACCCCACTCGATCCAGAGATCTCAACTGGCAGAAGCTATTGCGATAGCCTCAAAAATTGCCAAGTGCGAGCCAAATGAGCAGACGATCAGGGCGACGGTCATGTACTGCTTGGAGAGGAATGTCGAAGGCTTCCCTGCCAATCTGTTCAGCAATAACCGATCATTCATCGACTCGATCGACGTGGACGAAGCCGACCCTCGCCCGAATCACGCATCCACCTCAGCTTCGTTATCATCCATATCTACGGCGAGCTCATCGGCAACGTCCAGCGCGAGCAATCTGCACTGCTCACTGTTCCTTTTCGACGATAAGCTGATGGTTGTCAAACGGCAATCCGCGTCTATTTCCGGAAGGAGGGTTACTGGATTGGATGATATGGAGAAACTAATCAAGTCTGGTGGAGGTGTGGCCGTGATCGATAAATCTGGCAGCAAGAAGGATAAGCTGAGTTTCCGAGGAACTGTGGATATTTTGGACGTCATTGCGACGGATGTCGGTGGTGGAGGTGAGTTTTTGCCATTCCTTTCAGGAAGCGGGCTGAGTGTCTCTGTAGAATTCAACCTGTTCCTCGAGAAACCCCCAGATCAGTCGGAAAGATGGTCAAGACAACTCAGATGCCTCCACACAGTACACCCTCCCCTCTCGCAGATGGACCCCGTCACAGTCAAGAGGGACAAGCTGCATTTCGTTGAGAACCTCTGGGCCGCTCAGGCAAAGGCTCGAAAAGCGAGAGGTTTAGTATCGATGGATCTGGATCTCGACGAGCCATACCAGAGGGCTAGATGTTATTGGAGCCTCTTCACCGGTCCCCCTGCCCGCAAGGTGCGCGTCCCCAAACGAATCGAAATGGTCATATGCTGACTCTGCAGGGTAAGGTGGTAATGTACATTGATGAACATGATTCCCCGTCCGAAAGCCCTATCGGGGACAGCGTCCTGATGTTTCACGTACAGGCTCTGCCGGGTGGTTTCACTCGTTTCTCGTACAAGACTGCTGCGGGCGATGAGGACCGACAGGTCATAGACGTCTCTGAGATCCTCGAGAAGATCACCTCTACTAGCGAGTCATGATTTTGCCATTTTGTTTTTGGCTGACGAGCTAGTCCACAAATTCGGGATCTTCCGATTTCGTACTTCTGTGTCATCCGCACCCAACACCCCCTCCTCCAGTCATCGATTGCGCCCCTCGATGCTACATCTTGATACTATCTCCCGTAACCTCTTTGGCACTGGTAGCGTCAACTCCCGAGATCGAAGTAGTACCCTCAGTTCGAACCGAAGCAAGTCTACTGATTCTCGTTTATCCGGTGAATCAAAACGTACATCCGATCAATCACTCTCTCCAGGCCCATACAAGATGTTCGCGGACCGGAGCGAGGTCGACCTGAACGAGAGGTTGAATCTGGCTAGGAAGAATAGTAATATAGCAGCCTATTCCCCTGCAAAGCCGCCTCGCTCGCCTTTGAATGGCTTGTTACCGGTCAATACCCTCATGCCGACTCGAGGCGAATCGACACCTAAATCGCCTTTCGAAATGAACAGTCATCTGATGGATTCTCCCTCGGAGGATACACCTATCGCACGCCGAAAAGCTGCCAGTGAGGATCCTGCTGAAAGTCTACGTGAAGCTAGTAAGTCCAGTGGCCATTGTAAAGTTTTGTCTGACGATCAGTACGATGTGGATCACCTATATCGGCACCCACTGCTCCGCTTCGGATCCGCAACAGGACGCCTTCTCCTGTCCGAACAGATGCTCCTCTCTCGCCCAGACTCAATGGGCCGAAATCTCCTATCGGACCTCGAGGACCTAGTCTACGAAATCGTCGATCTCCTTCGCCTGTGCTCGCCGTCCCTCAGCCTCTCGTTATTCCTAATCGAGCCACTGCTACAGTCACCTCCTACTCGACTGGACCTCTGTCGTCATCCGTCCCCATCACGCCTGCGAAGTACCCTGGACTCGGATCTAGTCATACTCGCCTTAGACTCGTGAGTGGTGGTGGTCGGAAGGTATCGCCTGGCCGAGAGACTGTACCGCTTCGGGACGACCTCTCACCTCAGCCAAGAAGGGTATCCGCCAAGAGACAACATTCGGAAGATCATCTGCAGCAACCCAGGAAACGTTCCGATTCGCGCAGTCCGCTGAATCCCGTCGATCTGGGTCAGGTCCCGGAACCTTCACCGGTTCCCTCTCTGGGCCTGAGTGTCAAGCGCGGAACCCCTACCAGGCTGTCGAATGGGATTACCACTCCAATCAGAGGTAACTCCCTGAGATCATCAATCTCGGAGAAGGAACGAGTTGAGCATACTTATTCGAATGCCGCTTCGGGAATCGAGGCCGCCAGACAGAAAGTGAGTCCACATTGAGAAGCGGCGTTAACGATAGATTGCCGAGAGTCGAGTAATTACCAAAAGGCTCAAGACCGATATCAGCTATGCCAGGAAGCAATCGAATCGGGGATCCATGGGTTCCATCACTCGTTCTCCCCAAAGACGGAACATCACAGTATGTCCTCTGCTATTAGAAATAGAATATACTGATTTGTAGCGTCTAGTAGACTCCGATTTCGACCTTCCTACCCGCTCGGACTCTGAGAATGGCTTGACGGATGATTCATCAAGGGGTCTTTCGCACCTCACAGATAAGCTCGAATCGAGTCTACGATGTGCCGCTTCGGACATTGATCAATCGTCCATCTTGGCTACTAGGCTTGTTGAAGAGAACAGCAAGGTGAGCCCCGCGCCTTGGTCGAGAGTTGGTTGAAGCTGACAGCAGGCCCAATCTGAGATCCAAAGGCTACATGAGCAAGTCAACCGGGCTAAGGATGTTCAAGATATGCTACGTACTCAGCTATCTGAAGCGACCATTGAGATTGACGTGGTTTACGAGGTGTGTCTTGACTTCCTTGACTGGCGAGAAAGCTGACTTTCAGGCATTCAACACCGAATTGGATGGAATGTACAATGATGCCTGTCTTCCCCAGACGGAAGCATTCGAGGCCATGAAGCAGGATCTTCAGTCTGCTAAATCGAAACGGAACGAGCTGGATCTCGAGAACAAACGATTAAAGAGGGAGCTGGAAGAGTCGAATTTGAAAAGGGAACAATGGGGTAGAATCTTGAGAACGCAGGGCGTTATTCCGTAGTTATTCATGGACAATGGTTGTGATTTGGGTAAAAGATGTGGTTGTACATAGGACATTCGACTGCTATTGGTATGCCATATTTTGCTTGTTAGTGCTTGTTATCTGCTGGAATATGACGCGTCAACAGGTACTCAGGCACAGGTGATGAGCACTTTTGCCACCATGTCAACTGTACATAGTCGTACTTGGCAGCCGTATACTCCTACCCATATAGACTGTTGAAAGGACTGCAGATGGCCGACGCACCGGTAGAGGGAGCTCTTGAGCATGAGACCTTGCCTATGCCAGAGCTAGATTACCGCTGGGTACATACAGGATCCCAATACCTCGACCTCCTTCCTACGCCTATTACAACAGCCGCAACCATATACAAAGCTTTCTCGCCCGACGAGTCAAGGCGTATACAAGAAGCATGGGACGCATTTACTCCTGAAGAGAGACAGAAGGCAATACATGATTGGGGCAGAAAAGAGGGAGAAGGGTTCGCTACGCCTGCTACGAAAGGCAAAGAAAAGGACAAAGAAAAGGAGAAGGAAAGGAGGGGGTCAAATGTTAGTGCCCGTTCAGTTAGGGAAGGAGAAGAAGTAGTGAGATCTGGAGAGGAGCTACCAAATGGCGACGAGAAGGACTCGGATGGGAACTATAAAGACTTTTTGGCTACAGCTCAACAGGAATATGAGAATCTGGAATTGATTTCTGGTGTCCCTGTCTCTCAGGTAAGTTCTTTTTACTTGAACCTGCTATCAAGAGGGGCACTGATGATAGGACTCGCTTTTCGAGGTATCCCTAAAGTCTCTCTCGCTCCATCCTGCATTTTGGGCCCATGCTGGTCCACGTGTATCAGTCCTCAGAGGCTCATGGTTCGTTACAGACGAGACCAAACCCTGTTCTTGGGATTTCGCAGAGGAGCTAGAGAAGGGTTACAAGTAAGTCTGAGCCAGAGTCTGTCGAGACTCGACTTGACCTGGGGGGACGTGGCTGACAGGTAGGGAGATAGAACCTTGGCAACCGTCCTATAAACATGAGTTGGCGACTGCTATCGCCCTTGGCTCGGCTGCTGAGGAGAAATTGAAATACACGCTACCGGCTCGATTTGGGAGTTTGGGAGTCATATTCGAAGATGCCGATAAAGCTAGACTTCTGACGTGAGCCATCCGTGTCATGACAGTCACATATCGGGAAGCTGATGATCAGGAGCGGCGCTCTTAATTACCTTCCTCGCCAGTTCTTCTCACTTCGAGGAAGAGCATCCGGAACACTTCTCTACAGAGGATATACCGCTGCGGCAGCCGCTAATCCAAAATCCAGTGGGCATAGTAGGAGTGGCAGCACAAGCAGCTCACGTCGGCCAAGTTCGAATATCCAGAAACCAGATAGACCGGAAGCACCCTCTGGAAGGGCACGGAGCGCTAGTGTCTTCGAGGACTTCAAGGAAGGGGCTGATAAACTGAAAGAGGGGACAGATAGGCTGAAGGAAGGCGCTGATAAGCTGAGCAAAGATGGATTTGACAGATTGACTGGAAAGGATAAGAAGTCGGCGATGCAGGAGGAGATGGCTCCCGTGGTGGGTGATTCATGGATGAGACAGGGCGTGACTGATGCTAGGTCGATTCCGAGGAATCGGATGTACCATGTACAGACCTCATACTGGTGATCCATGGAATTGGCCAGCAGTTAGCGGCCCAGTACGAGGCATACAATTTCGTATATGCCAGTAATCAGCTTCGCCAGTGTTTACGGTAAGCTCACTCGTGGATAATGCGAAACCAAGCTGACGGTGCAGTACTCAATCAGCCAATCCAGCTCTTTCGTCGATAATACGGGATCGAAGAGTACAGGTTTTACCCGTCCAATGGCGAGCATTGCTCACATTCGAACATGAGCAAAGCGAGGAGGACGCGAAACACGATATGGACAATCGATTTACGATGGGGGATATCACACTCAACAAGTCCATTCCCTACGTTCGAGAGCTGACTAACTCGGTCAGTCATCATGTGACTTGTAATGGAGGGAGCTGATGGTGTGTAGGTACTGCTGGATATCCCGTTATTCATGTCGCCTCATCGACAAAAGATGATCGAGGCTGTTTGTTTACAAGCGAATAAACTTTATCGACTTTGGGTAGCCCGTAATCCAGATTTCGACAAGAATGGGCGTGTTCACATCATCGGTCACTCGGTAAGTCCTACCTGTACGTGCAACGCTGATATCAGCTCGGGTCCGCTCTTGCCGCTCATATCTTGTCCAATCAACCGACAAAGATGCCGTCTCTCGACCAGCTACCGAAACAGGTCATCACCAAAACCCGTGATCGATTCATCTTTAATACCAGTAACCTGTTCCTCTGTGGAAGTCCACTTGGAATCTTCCTTCATTTGGATCAGGCACAATTGATGCCTCGTAAAGCTAGAGAGAGGACAATGAGTGAGTTTTGGGCGAGAAAGGAATGTACACTGATGGCAGATTCTCCTCAGGATGAAGCGCTGGACCGAGCTGGGAAATTCGGTTGCATGTCGATCGATTCTCTATATAACGTCTTTTACCCAACGGACCCTATTGCGTACATGCTCAATGCCGCTGTCGACTCCAAACTCGCTGCCCAGCGCCAACCTCTAGCCATCACATCGGTGACAGCCGGATTTTACGCCACGGTTTCAGAAGGTTTCGGTACGATATCGAGATATATGCCTTCAATACCTTACATCTCGGGAAGTAATAGTACGCCGGAGAAGAAAGCTTCTAGGCCAGGTGCTATTCGATTACCGTCTGGGATTGAAATGTCGGGATCAAAGGGTGAAGAAAAGTTAGAAGGATCAAGAGGAGAGAGAAGGTTTTCTGCACTGAATCCACATGGCAATATCGATTTCTACCTTACAGCAGCTGGTGTTAATGAATACCTAGGTATGTTGATCGGATTCCCTTGGTCAAAACAGTGCCGATTAGCTGATGGATAGATATGATCACGGCTCACGCGTCATATTGGACCGACGCATCTTTCGCCGCTTTTCTCTTGGCGGAAACGTTCTCGACACGGCTGGACTTGGTTCGTACTGGTATGGGACTCGCTCAACAGGTCTTACCTGAAGGAACTACGCTTTAGCGCCTCCTGAGTCATCAAGGTATAGGGACACAGGCGGATAGTCTACAGGTACAGGGGAATGAATCAGGCAAATCAAGCGAATCAAGCGAATCAAGCGAAATCCAGCGAACAGAGATAAGACCGCCGGAACTCGAAAATCACTCCGACAGATCCCGGCCGGAGCTAGCTGAATTGACTTTGACCGGGATACAATGTCCGTAGATGCATAGACTGTAGATGTAGATGACATATATATAATAACAATCAAAGAGATATGTATGCATTATCCCACCTTGAAACACTAATTCAGGCCGACCTCTTTCTGTGCATAGCCCACCCTTATCTGTCAGCGATCTGTGTGCGAACCCCCGTTCCTGCCCATCTACCTATTTATCTCGAAAACTTTGATCCGATATTCGATCGACCAACATGCCTGATATCCAGCTTCTCACCGCCAGGGATGGTCTGAAGAATGGGGAGTCATCTCGGTCTTGGAATATCCAAGTCTCACCCTCTATCGTATGTCGACGTTTGGCTTGGAGAAGGGAGGTGGGGAACTTTTACTGATTCATAGGGCACATCTAAAAACCCAATTCGATCCACTCTAGCTGGAATCACATCTACTCCCCCATCATCTTCCAAAACCATCATCAACCTCGGTCTAGGCGACCCGACGCATTACCCCCTCCACCCCCCTCCTATCGCAGCGACAACGGCCGCACGAGCTGCAATCGAGTCGGAACGTCATAATGGCTATATCAATGGAATCGGCTCTCTACCTGCCAGGCAGGCTATCGCAGACTACCATCAGAGATGGGATAAGGTGGCTTATCATGCCGATAGTGTTGTCCTCACCCATGGAGTCGGACAGGCCTTGGATTTGATTTTTTCAGTGCTATTCCCTCACCATTCATATGGTCCTTCCAATATATTGCTGCCAGCACCTGGCTTCTCGCAATACTCGTCGCTGCTCGCCAATCTCGGAACAGAGATCCGATACTACGATTGCGTAGAAGAGAACGATTGGGAGGTGGATACGAAAATGCTCGATTCGCTATGTGATGAAAACACTCGAGCTATCCTAATCACCAACCCATCTAATCCCTGCGGATCAAATTTCTCACAGGAACACCTGGCCAATATCGTCTCGATTGCCGATAAACACAAGATCCCAATCATCGCCGATGAGATTTACGGACACATGACCTGGTCTTCACCCTTCATCCCACTCGCCTCAATCTCAAACACGGTACCCGTGATTACACTCTCTGGACTTTCAAAGCGGTTCCTCCTGCCCGGATGGCGAGTTGGGTGGATCGCATTACATGATCCACTTGGAGTAGCAGAGGGGATCAGAGAGGGGATGATCGTTTGGGGCAACCGTTTCTTCGGTCCGAGCAGTATAGTCCAAGCTGCTCTTCCCGAGATCTTGGCAACACCTTCAGAATACTTCGATGCGGTTACTGCAAAAGTCGAAAAGAATGCTCAAATCGTACATTCCGGAACGACAGCCATCAACGGCTTATACACAAACATGCCCGCTGGCGCGCTCTACATGTTGATAAGGATTCAACCGGCTGCTTTCGATTTGAACGATGATGTCGAATTCTGTACGGCATTGTACAGGGAAGAAGCGGTCTTTGTACTACCAGGACTATGTTTCGGTGCACCTGGATACTTTAGGGTGGTCCTTGGCGCACCAGCAGAGATAATGACGGATGTCATGGAGAGGCTGAATGTTTTCTGCGATAATCATAGAGTATAGATATAACATAGCACACATAGATGCATTTGGTTTCTAGTCTACAATTAGGCTTGGGTGTTGTTGCCAAATTGATATTCAGCTAAATTGTTGCCCCGGACCATCAGTCCCAGCTTTAATGATATGGAAGTCGCTTACAGGTATACTATATCGACAGGTAGCTTGCCAGCTCGTGCCATATTTTGCGTCATACCGAGTCCCAGGTGCACAAGTCTGGAGATAACAACCGACAGATGTCGTTGACTGGATTTTCAGTAACGCCTTCTTCATTGGGACCGGATTTGCTTACCTTCCAGATCACTTGTGTATAATGGGCTGTCGATTCTGCTTGTCAATTACCTCACCCGACGTTGCCTGGACTATTCACCTTGGAATCGTCCATCGTACAGCTCTGAGGAATCAGCTGATTAATGTACATACACAGTGCTCCACGTACTAGCATTCCCTATCCATTGATTTACTGCGAGCTGTGGGGTCAGTTCAACGGTATTTGAAGCTATGTTCTCCCCTATGACAGCACTACAAATCAGCATTAGAGCTCAAGACTTCATCGGAGCATAACATACGTATGTTCACCCTTACACTGTATCGCATTACTCTTGGCTCCTTTCGCAAGTTCTTCATTCCATTGCAGTGTACCCGCACCATGCTGGGCCCGAGCAGCATTATGAACTCTCAACCACTCGTCCACTTCCTGTTTTGATAATATTCCAACTCCGTGATTTGCAGACTCTGTAACAGGTTGAGTTCCCTGATACTCATAGCTCCCTGCACCGATTTGATCGACTTTGACTTTACTCTGACTCGTTACCGCTTCATTTGCTAGTATTACCCCTGTAGCCGCGGGGTGATAAGTAGAAGTGGAGAATGGCGTGAAGGAAGTACCGTCAAATGTGAGCCATTGACCCGCACTTGAATCAGGATCATTGATGATTTGAACGAGAACTTCGTCTGGCTCATGTTCCGGTGCATCAAAGTAGCCGTCTCGAGGGCCGAGGCGGTCGGCGAGAGAGCGGTGTTTTCGACTTCGTCGATCTACTCGTGCCGAGACGGTGGCGGGGAGAGACAGCAATAGGACAATAGCTGCGGTTCGCATTTTGAGCACTCAATTGGTGACCGGGCTGAGTAAAATAGGGGTAATGTGAGGTAGTCGGCGAAGTAAGGAGTGTTAACGTGTTCTAGAAAAGAGTGTGGTAAGTGTATTGTGGAAATCAGTAGTGGGTGCAAACGAAATTGTTGAATAGAAAGAAACAGTACTCTATCTTTCAATCAATGTAGCGAGTGACCATCGAGCAGGGAAATCACGCGACTGAAAGGTTATCCGCATTCGAAACCAGTTTCAAGATTGCCTTCCTTTCAACCTGAGGTGATTCAAGGCACCCTTTCCTCTTGTGTCGAGAGTGAAAATGTGTCTCATGAATTCAAGAGCAAGGTATGCATGTCCGCACACGTTTTTACTTGTTTTGCGATTGTAGTCGAGCATAGTGTTCTGGTCGTCAGCTTTGCTGTTCGAAAGTCAAGGCCAGCTTACCTTCAGCCTGCTCTAAGCACCTCACATTGGCGCCTAGCTTGTTGATAGTCTCCATGTACTCGTCTTCCTCGACACTATCATGCACGATACCTCCACCTGTTCGTTAGTGAGACCCTTTCTGTGCTGCGGGTCGACGTACCGGCCTGAAGATAGACGACACCATCTTTGCAAGTCATGGTTCTGATGGCGATACAGGTATCCATCTCATCTCGGTCGAAATCGAATCGACCGACGGCACCTGCATAGACTCCTCGCTTCTCCTTTTCCAGGCCAGAAATGAGCTGAATAGCTTTGACTTTCGGTGCTCCCGAGACTGTTCCGGCGGGGAAAATGGATCGGAAAGCGTCAAATCTGATCATCAGTTCAGGAGACTTAATCAGTGAACTGACCTCGACTGGTCATCACGTAGGATACCGCTCACTTGACTGGTGAGGTGAATGACGTGGCTGAACTTCTCCACTCGCATCAAGTCGTCTAGGTTGACGGTCTCTGGCTTGCAGACTCTGTTGACATCGTTCCTGGCGAGGTCAACCAACATGATATGCTCTGCCCGATCCTTGTCGGAGGCTGACAACTCGGCACCTAGTCGAGCGTCCTCTGAATCGTCAGTCATCTCGTAATCGTGCGATTATGTCGGACGCACCCTCGGCAGTCTTCCCTCTCTTAACTGTACCCGCAATGGCGTGATTGTACACCTTCCTCTTCTCCACCTTACACAGCGTCTCGGGACTGGCTCCGACGATCTGAACATCTCCACAATCCAGGTAAAACATATATGGACTCGGGTTCAATCTCCTCAAATGTCGATAAATGTTGAATGGGTGAAGACCTGATTTCCTGGCTAGTCTCTGACTGGGGACAGCCTGAATGATATCTCCTTTGACGATATGTTCCTTCAATTTCGTAACGAATCCTTCATATCCAGCCTTTCCGACGTTACTTTCCGCCTTCTCTCCAAGAGTGATGGGGCCCTGCTCGGGAAAGACGATCTCGGGTGATATGAGCTTCTGTCGTAAAACTTCTATACGGCCGACTGCCTCGTCGTAAAGAGTAGTAATATTCGATGGAGGCGTTCCATCGGGAATGTGGACGTGCGAGACGATTTTGATAGTTTGATAAATATGGTCGAAGATGACGACTGATTGAGCAAGCATGAAGAATGCTTCTGGCAGACCGGGAAGGGGGTTGGCGAGGGGTGTAGCTGGTTTGGTGACTGGTTCGAAATGGTTGATCGAGTCGTAAGTGATGAATCCGACTGCTCCCCCTGGCTATCAGCTCAACCCTGGAAAGAAGTCCTCGGCTTACCTGTGAACGTAGGGACTTGGTGTAATTTGGCATAACGATATGGCTCGAGCTCCTTCTCCAAAGCCTGGAGAGGGTCTCCCTCGACGTCAAAGCCTTCTCCTGTACGTATCGTCTTGACGGGATCTGGTCGTCAGTCCAAATCTAGCGCGAGGGATCTTATATCTCACCAGCTCCAACGAAACTGTATCTCGCCAAGCTCTCTCCTCCGGTGACACTCTCTAATAGGAAACTATGTTCACTGCCATTCGCGACTTTCAAGTAAGCAGCGACAGGAGTCAATAAGTCGGCAGGAATCTCGACAAACACAGGTACAAGATTCGGATTGGCTGGTTGGGGTGTTGATTGAGATTGCGCAGCGGAAGACGAAGTGGAAGGGTAGACGGGGTCGGAAGGTGGCTTGAGAGTGGAGGGAGAGTAGGTGGCCGTGCCGAGGATCGTGATCAGGTCCTGGAGGGTTGGGTATGGTTCTGTCGTCTGTATACATTAGCTTGCATGTCACTGCGAGGGCAAGATGCTTTACAGAGTGATCCATGGTGAAAGGGGTAGGTGTTTAAGTATATCTCTGACTCGACAATTGTCTACTTTCTATCGTCCAAGCGTTGCTTACGTCAGCAAAGCGTCTACGCTTCCTTGTCCCTTGTCTCGTAGTCTTGGCTGTCAATACTATACATATCCTTGTTACTCTATACTCCTATCTCAATCTCGTCATTATCGCTCAGCCTACCTAGTACTCTAGGCGCCTACCGCGGTCGAGACCCACACCCTAGCCGACCTTTTCCCGATCTCGCGTGACATCAGCTACCACTCAGTCTCGCTCCAATGAGTGAACACCGTAATACCTCGCCATACAGTCAGCGCCGCGCTCAGACATACGACACACATGCTGCTGGGAGTTCTGGGGATCCATATGACGGGGTAGAGGTATCCGAGGGAAATCCGAAGCAGACAATGGCGAACCGAGCTCAAAGTCTTCGACATTCTAGTAAGTGTTGTCATGTTCTGAGTGGTCGCGAGGAGAGCCGTTCGGCGAACATGAATAAAGTTTTTTCTCATATCAGTGCTGATGACCAGATCCAACAAATGGTCAGATCATGTCTGAAGAACCTGATCCATCAATGCCTCCTCTCCCATCTTATGACGCTGTAATGCAAGCTACAAATCGCGATTTCACCAATTCCCCTTCTTCCTTTGATGATCAGCGACGACAAAGCCAGGGCCAAATCCCGAGCCAAGGTCATTCACGTACGACATCACTTGAACAAGCACCATATGCACCAGTAGATTACGGACAACCATACTATCAAGCACCACACGAACAACAACGAAACTCACACCCAAATCCGTATCCGCCTCAGAATCAGAACCAACATCGATTGTCAGGTGGAAGCTATCGTCGAGACTCGTCTGATTCGATGAATCCGAATAACCTCGACTTTGGCGCTCTGTCATTCACGCAAATGGATCCACATGGACGCGGGCAGGCTCCCAGCCCGGTCATGCGACACAATACCACTTATCACCCTCAGCAAAATCGAAATCAGCCACAACGCAGGGTCACAAGCGGTTACGCTGGAGGAGCAGTCGATGGATCTGCCAGTGTGTATAGTTTGGATTCGGGGATGGGCGCATATGGTGGAGGAGGAGGAGGCTACGGACAAGGGAATGTACCCCCTTTACCGTATGGTGGTGGGCCACCACCACCAAATCCACAAAGTTTCGCTTCCAACCCGTATTACTCGGCTGCAAGCGACCTTCTTGGTCCCCCACCTGGTCAAAATGGTCCAATGTACGCTTCATCGTCATCTCTCGCCTTGCCCCTGCGTCAAGACTCGACACCATCACTTGCTAGGACCAACACCACCGCCTCGGGCATGTCTTCAATGTCGCAAGTTTCTCTGACTCGCAAACCGACCGAAGTTGTGGGAGCAACATCGACTCGAAGACGAGGTGTCAATGCAGCTGTCGACTTAAACAAACCGCCTTACACAAAACAATACGTCGACGATTACCGTAAACGAATGAAAGACGATCCCGATCCAGAAGCTCAATTCGCCTTCTCGAAATACTTGATTGAAGCTGCCAAGAAGTTGGGAGATGAAATCAGCTCGACCGATCCTAGATTGGGCCGGAAGTATCGAGATCATCTGCTGCAAGAATCGCTTCGAAACATCAAGAAACTTGCAGAGAGTAAACAACCCTATGCCGACGCACAATTCTTCCTGGCCAATCTGTATGGAACGGGACAATTGGGGTTACAAGTCGATCACGAAAAGGCATACTACCTCTACTTGATGGCTAGTAAGCTAAACCATCCAGCAGCAACGTATCGATCGGCCGTGTGCAACGAGATCGGAGCTGGAACCAAGAAAGACCCAAACAGGGCCGTGCTGTTTTATCGAAAAGCCGCTGCGTTGGGAGATACAGCGGCAATGTACAAGCTCGGAATGATCCTTCTTGGTGGTTTACTGCATCAACCTCGTAACTTGCGAGAATCCGGAGTCTGGCTACGTCGCGCCGCTGCTCAAGCCGACGAAGACAATCCACACGCATTGCACGAATTGGCCTTACTACACGAACGACAGAACAACGGCGGTGTCGTCGTCTACGATCCGAATATGGCGCGTGAGCTCTTCTCGCAGGCTGCGCAGCTTGGATATGCGCCTGCGCAGTTCCGCTTGGGAGCCTGTCATGAGTTTGGGAATCTGGGATGCGTCATCGATCCCAGAAGGAGTATTGCTTGGTACACGAAGGCTGCTCAGAAAGGTGACCCAGAAGCGGAGCTTGCTTTGAGTGGATGGTATTTGACTGGAAGTGGTAAGTCGTCAGCATTTGACGCAGAGACTACGCTCATTTGCGCAGAGGGTGTCTTGAAACAATCCGATAATGAGGCTTATCTTTGGGGCCGACGGGCAGCCAACAAGGGTCATGCCAAGGCAGAATACGCCGTTGGGTGTGAGTTGCTTCAGCATTGAGGTTATCAGAAACTGACGTAAAGACTATACGGAACTAGGCATCGGAGTCAAGCAGGACATGGACATGGCCAAGAAGTGGTACATGCGAGCAGCGGGTGAGTTCAGCTACAGTGGGCCCCTGGGTCACCGAGCTGATATCCAGCACAACATCACAAGCGAGCCATGCAACGTCTGACCGAGCTCAATAGCTCGAAGGGCGGTAAAAACAAAGCTCGGCCTACACGAGGTGAGGCTTCGACGGAATGTACAATCATGTAATACTGTATCGAGGAGAGTATACATTTGATCATAATCTATATGCTACATGCAACTTCATGATATCTAATGTCTACGATCTATGACCAATCACCTACGTTGGTCGGCTGATGGGGCTGCATCAAGTTTTCGAACCCAGACGCGACGTCCTGCTTGAGCTGAGTTGTTCAGCTGGTTCATAAAAGATGCTGATAGTACTGACCTTTGAGGAGATGACGTCCTTGTCGGCGAAATAGGCCATCATCAGCTCTTTAGCCATCCAGGGGTCATTAACACTTCCAAGCGTGGTTCCCTATATAGTCAGCTTTATCCGTCTGAAACGACCCCACTTACCTCGTACTCTACAGTAAGGCCCGTTGGCGTTCTGAGCAGAACAAGAGCGTTGCCTTTGGGAACACTCTGAGCAGGGAACAGAGCCTTCAGCTTCTGTAATGACTCCCCAATCCTCACTTCATCCTCCTCGCTTAATTTCTTGGAGGTCCTGGCGATTTTCTGCCTAGCCTGAACGGCCCTCATGAATCCATCTCGGAGGTGAGAGAAGTCGGTGTTTCGGACAGGGACAATCCGAAGGGCACATTTCGCTCCGGTATCTAGGAGATTGTTGATCAAGGTTTCTCCTGTCAATTGTGGAGTATCGACGTCGCTGATTGTAGGTGGTGAGAGAAGCAGATTGGAAGTATAGTTCTAGACGTCGGCTGATGTTCTGGGTCTCGAAGGGGACTTACATTCCACCCTGGCACATGATGAAGGGATTCGATGCTCTCGTCTTCGATGTAGAACCCGGCAGAGTAGACTCGTACGCTGAGGAAGGAGACAGTCCTCACTCCCAAACCCACAAGAGTCAATGGCGTAGTGATCGAGTTCAAAGGTAGAGTAACGGGGTGTAATGTCGATGTATCGGGATCCACTTTTCATCAACTCCTCTCCATTACGCTAGGCTGGTATGATACTCACGCCTGGAACCCTCCTTCTCATTCCTAACTGGCTTCTCGGCGACTTTGAGCTCATCCGCTTTCAAGATGAAGTTCTCCTTGAATTTAGGTAGGTCAAGTGCGATCGCAAGTCCCGTACCAGCCAATACGGTTGCTACAGCGTACACGCCAGTCCGAGGCGCTCGAGCATGAGTTCTAGCCGCGGTTGAGAGCTGTCTCGCTCCTGTTCTCAACGAGCTTCTTATTCTTGATGACATGTTTTATGAAATGACGGTTTGACATCATCGATGAGTCTTGACTTCTGATTATCGATTGCAGGCACGATAATATAATTAACCGAAGCCTCCTCTGTGTGTGTGTGTATGTCTGTCTGTTTCCACGAGCCCGTGCACATGTTTTCTGTGTATACATGCTGCATTCACTATCCTGGCGCAGCATGGACGACATGTATCGCTTACGATCAAGCTCGCGCTGTGGAAGGTTGGCGAGAACAATGACCGGAATACCACGCATCACGGTGATGTCTCGATATTCCTTAAGATCACCGAGACGGACCCGCTTGTCTGACTAGCGGTTTATAATGTTGCCGGAAAAGGGCAAATATCCACGACCATAGAATCTAGAAAACTCCGCATCCCGTCCGATCTGCGCAGATAACCTGGATATCGCCCAGTTAGTAGCAAGGTGGGGGACCACTTGCGAATCCTGTTAGGTGTTGTGGTTCATAACTCTTTTTTTTCTGGTCACAAAGAAGAAGCCCAGCTGGATGGCATCCGATCTAGCTTACTTCAAAGGCATCTCGCATGCCTGTCTTTATGTGCTTGCCTGGTAGTGTGTGTGTTCGTTACGCGGTGTGCACTTCACCCTTGACCGTTTCCGGCGGAAAGATCGCGTCGGCGGAATACACAAAATAGTTGTCCCGTCTGCTTCTTACTCTTGACTACATACCTTTACACGATCGGAGACATGCCCTCCATTCAAGAAGAGCAGAATCAGGTATAATCTCGCCTCCTTTCGAGCCACCCCTCACCCCCCCAGTTCCCTTGACACTACTCTCCTTAGCTTCGACCTCTCTGCCCCTTCCTTTGGCTCCTTTCCCCCTGCTCCTTTGACCCCTTCCCCTGGCTCTCCTGGTTTCGCAAGCATCTTGCTACTGATCCCATTGATGTATCGCATATACCTTACTATTCACACTTACATTCTTCACCATATATACTTCAAGACCACAGCATGAAACTTCACGCCTTGCTTCTGATCCTTCCAATCGCTACTGCCTCCTCGCTGGTCGAAGAGCAGGTCAACAAGAGAGCAGCCAAAGCCATCCTCCCTACCACCTACTCGAGGATCTCGTTGGCTCAATCCAGAGCCAAGATCGACTCCTACACTAAGGAATCGATTCAATCACTCCTAAAATCCGTCAATCAAAAGAATGGTCAATTTCTCGGAGGAGCCAAAGACTCATTAGGCCAATTTTTCTTTTGGCAAAGCATTAATGCATGGACCAGTATCGCTCAATACGATCTAAAACAAGGGAACGATGTCTTCTCGGGGGACTACAGGACAAACCAGGATAAATTAGCGGTAGACCCTGGTCATGGATACGAAAAGTGGGGGGTTGAGCTTTGTAATGATTTCAATGACGATTGCGGTTGGGCTGGTTTGGAGAGTCTGGTTTGTTTCTTTTCACTTCGTGGAAGTTTAGAGTTGAGCTGACAGCCAGACTGGATATGAGGCTTATGGGGATGATATCTTCCTCAAACGGGCTATCGGGATCTGGGATGTGAGTTCCTTTCTCATTTTTTACAATTTTTTGCCTTGTCATCCTTTCCATCCTTTCCATTCTTGTCTATCCTTCCCTACCCGTCCAGGCATGTGATTGATCTCAGTTCCTGTCTGCCCATGGATATATCGATCAAGCAGGCATCGACTCAGGCTATCTCAAGGGTACCAAGAACGCCCAGACAACTATAAAGCCGGAATGTAACGGCAAAAGTATGATTGGTGGAGTTTGTACGTCTACCATTCTCGGCGACACAGCGAAAGCTGATGCCAGACTGGATGAATGTTGAAGACTCTCCAGATGTCAACGCCGTCTCGACCGGAAACTACGGTCTACTCAGTGTCGAGCTGTGCCGCCTCACGGGAGATATGAAGTATTGTGATCGAGCATATCAAACTGCTTGGTGGCTTGACAATCACATGGTCAACCCCGAGGGATTACTATGGGATCACTACAATAGCAAGAATTGCGAGCTCAAGGATTGGGTCCTCACTTGTAAGCTTCATCGCCAAGAGAACGCTGACTGGCAGACAACACCGGATTATACATCGCTCTCTATGCCGAACTGGGTCATGTCACCAAGAATGTCACTGCGACCCAATTAGCAGAACGATCAACCATTGCCGCCATGTCTACCAAGAATTGGAACACTGCCAAGGGAATCAACAAGGAAGGCGAAGGTCCGGTGGGCGGCTCAGACAATATAATCGGTTTCAAGTCAATCATGATTCGATACCTCGCCAAAGCTCATCCATGGCTCGCTGACGTCGATGTGAAAGCCGCCATTCTCCAGTATATCAACATCCAGTATTGGGCAATGACAACTCGAGCTTCTGATTCTTCAGCTCATCCCGTCAATTATGGAAGGAACTGGACCGGACCTGCATACAGCGTCTCCTCGGTCCATGCCCAGCTGTTTGTCCTTCACCTTTCGCCAGTCTGTTGCTGATAGCAGTGCGGCGCTAGATGTACTTAATGCTGTCCAGTTGAACCCAGATTCAGCTTTCAGGACCTGATTGAACCTTGCCAATCACCTATTTGAGCCTCCGATCGACGGCGATATGCGGACCAAATATGCGTATATTCATCAACATCGTGTATATAATTTGAAAGACTACAAATGTCAAATTCAATGTCCGGCATAACTAGTTTACAAAAAAAAGTTAAGTTTCGTGTATGGAAGCTGTCGTTAATATCTATCTTCTATTTTTTAAGTGTTTTTTTCTCTTCTCTCGAGTGCTAGACCGCGGGCGGATCAGTAGCTGAAGATGTATCTTCCTCTTTTTCCGAATGGATAGACCACCAGGGCGGCTGCGAACAGACCGATGGCTAGTCCTATACCGACTTGGATCATTCGAATACTGACCAGTACGGCGGTGTTGATACCTTGTGGATTGTCGGTATCGGAATCTGCGGAAAGACCACCCGCTGCGGCGATAGCATTGGGGACTTGGAGTAGGATTCCAGCCACCATCGAAGGGAATGCTGATCCTCCACCTAGTCGAGAGTAGAGATTTCCGAGGACACTGGAAATCAGATGGGCGACTAATAGATAAGAGGCAACTCACCCAACGGTAAACGCTGCTACTGCAGAAGTGACGTTGGGTTGATCCATTTCCTGTTGATCAGTGTCGCCCGGCTTTGGTAAGAAGACTCACTTTATCCAAGAAAAAGCTGACGGCGTATCCCGCAGAACCAACAACGACCATAACAATCATGTCTCGACTCCGCCAATCCGCTCTGAACCAGATTCCAAGCGATGCAGCAAATACTGGAACAAGCAGGAATAGCCACCAATCATTCACCCCGTTATACCACCACATGTCGAAATCCGGGTTCCGATAACATGCAACTTGGGTCAAAGCTGTCGTCGAACTGCCATTTGTGAACGTGAATGTTCCTGAATGTCAACGTGTTTTCACGAGAAAACAATACCTGACGCACCATTGCTCAATGCCGAGTTCCAGGTGGTATCATTACCGAAGAATGAACCTGATACAGTGACGGTCTCGGAGCTATCGGCACTCTCGCTCGACATCAGGCCAGGTTGTTCCGGTCCAAATGAATCCCAGATTTGTGATCCAATCGATAATCCGAAACTGAGGAACAGGGTGTAGACAATAGCCCATACTATTCGGCTGTCTATCAGCTCCAGTCTACCTGAGACCACCTACATTCCACCAGCAAGAATGTTCTTTGACCCCAGTTCGAGAGCTCCTAGGCAGATATGCCATCCAGGTAGAATGAGCACAATGGAAGCCGACACTACAGATTGATAGCAGAAGTACCCTGTACTGCCTAATCCACGCTATATCATCAGATATGGGCCCGAGTTTGCGCAGGTGATTATCGCTTACTGCAAGGAACGCGAGAACACCGGCCATCCCGATCTCGAAGATGTTGCTAAGTAGTTGATGTCGGCCTGCGATGCCAAATTGGACGATAGCGAGTATACTGCCCAGAACGCCAGACATGAGGATATCGACGAAAGATCCGGAGAAAGCGACCCTAGATGCGGTGGCAGAAGCGACGGCAGCCACTAGAACAAGGACGCCGACGGGATATGGGATCGTCTAGACGTCAGCGCCCTATGACTTGGAATGAACCTACCTGTCTTTCGATACGACGAAGTACCCTGCACCCTTGACTGGCAGATATTTCATCCCTCACGACCTTTCGATAAACTTGATGAAGGAGTGAAAGCCTGTACAGCTCTAGGCCACCTTGTGACCTGATGAATAGAATATCGGTCGAGTGGACATCGGAGTCTCTGAAAGCGACAATGAGGACGTTTGGGAGGTATATGAAGCTCGCGTCGACTTGGAGGATGTCGGCCGTAGACGATAGCCATGATTCGACGGCGTGTGCTGGTGCGCCGAAACTGGGATCAGCGAGGATTGATAATGATGACTTACTTGACTACTGATTTTGCCAACATCTCGATGAACCTGATGATGTCAGATTGGTTCCTGCCGAACACTAAGGACGACTCACAGTTTTCGCTGGACAATGCTGGCAATATGTTTCGTGACCGCCATTTCCCTCTGCCTTCTTTTACCCCTCTTTCGCCCTCTGCCCAACTTGGTCTGCTTTACTCTGCCCTCCTCCATGATCTTTCCAAAATTGCTTGAATCTGTTCCTGGCTCCCCGAACAACTCATCGTCCTGCTCCTCATCTGCTCTTCTACGAGCTACCTTGGCCTGGGTGTTCTCATAGTAGCTCAGCTTCCTACCTCCATTCGAAGTTTCCGCTCCCTGACCTGCGGCTGGCGCTAAATGAGCGAGAGATGGTGTTGCGGGTCCAGCTAAACTTGAGGTTGTGATGACGAGAGCAACTATGTTTCGATAGTCCCCTGTTCCACCTCTTCGAGCTTGATTCGTGGCTGAAGGTGTACCAAACCAAGTAGCCGGTCCGCCATGTTGACTGAAGAAATCGTACGCCCGCTGGAGAACGGTAACATTTGTCGAAGGCGAAATCGGATTCGACTTCTTCGGGGCTGGGATGTAAGGATCATCCAGGTTCTGACTTCGATGTGGGAGATGTTGTTTTCGTCGGTTACGCCTGACCCGGTATCTATCACCAGTATAATCTGAATCACCTCCATCGGATGATACACCTGAAGTGACCGAGTTGACACTTCCTCTTCTACTTTCCACGTCGTAAAGCGACTTTTCACTCCATCGGCGCCTCCTGATTTCGTCACTACTGCTAATCAGACTTTTCACGACTCCACGGTCTTTGTCATTCCGGTCCCGCTGATACAGACTCAGCAATTCCGACAAGACTCCCCTTCCCTTTCGTACCGGGACGTCGTCCTCGCCGGATGATTGAGTCGAGTATTCATTGGAGGATCTTCGACGATTTGGCGGTTTCGGCTGCCGACTTGTCGTCGAGGTCAATGAAACTGCCGACCCTGATGCATTCGTATCCTCATCATCAGGCTCTGGCGGCGGAACAGGAGGTCGACCAGTGTGTTGTCGCACAAGACGCCTTGCAGTCTGTTTCGCTTCGGGTGTAAATCGTCTTGATTCGTCATCGTTGTTTACGTTTCTTGTCCTGAGCGAGGATCCCCAACGAACATTCATATTTGGGCGATGATTTCGTCCTCCACGCATAGCCGATCGTGAGTGCTTGGTGTCATCCACTGCATCCTCCTCCACTTCTGCCAATTCGTCTTCCTCATCTTCCCTTACCGCTTCGTCGGTTCTACGTGTGTCTTGGGCAGAATCCACATCAGTCGACCTGACGTCTCCAATTTTCTCCCGAGATTCTCCATTTTCTTCCCTATCATCATTCTGGTTCACCTCGGCGTCTCCATCCTCATCCAGTTCCACCTGTTGATCTTCGCCTAGTCCAGCCAGCCGATCTGAGGGATCATTGCCATTTTTGTCTCTCAGATGCGGGACAGGTGAGGCTTCTCTTGATACGTCGAGTGAAGTTGGAGCGCTCTGTTCAGGTGTCGATAGATTTTGGAAAATCTGGTCCTCTGTGAGGTGATGGCCTGTGTCGCTCATATAGGTCTGTAGACCGGTTATAGGATATTGAAAGTAGTGTTGACAATTTACAAGTCGAGTTGTCAATCAAAGTGAAATTAAAACAACCCCCGTAATCCGTAGTAAGAGGTCATTCCCACTCAAAACCCTACGGAATGTGCCTATCAGGCAAACAGAAGGAATTGATTTCGTCATTTCTGATTCCAGTAAAAAGCTTAATTGCTTAGATAATTCTCCGATAAGCTGTGGCCGACGCCCAATGAAGTGATTCCCGCAAGCGAGCCGCCGGGAATAACAAGGTCATCACTGCGTGGGGTGCCTTGCCCTCGTATTCCGAACAACGCGGATTTGAGAATGCCACCGGATACCATGCTCAAGTGGCGAGTGGCAGAAGGAGCAGGCGCGGTCCTAAAGTCATACATATATAAATACACACTAAAACACGTCAATCCTCAGACATTCGTAAGTCGTGACGCGGCCATACAATATACGAGGGCGGGATGTATTAGACCATGTGCTCGACTTTGTAGTTCGACACAGAGTCCCTATCCGAATCCATCTTGTCCTTTTGCTCCAGATCGATAGGCTTGCTAAAGTCGCTGAGCTGCATACCTGGTCCATCCTCTTCATCAAAGCTGGAGAGCATGATAGGTCCGGTTCGGGGAGTATCACCTCGGGTAGGAGTACCTACAGTATCGGACGGGTCTGATCCTGACCCTTCGGATCTGTTGGATCGAGGAGGCATGGAGAATTTACGCACACCGCCGGACTGCTTATCAGGCTACGATGGTGATTGGGCACGTGGAAGATCAACATACACCTAGAGTCGAGGGTAATTTGCCTTCTCGCTGCCAAGTGTGCCGGACGTTGACCATGGCAATACACCCAATTAGAAATACCTTCGGGTGAACGATGCTGAGGTTCAGCGACTCCCACTCGGATCATCATGTCGACCTACACGATCCATGGGATGAAAGCTGAATCGGGATTGGCAGCGATGAGGATCATAGCAACAAAAGCGCTAGTGGTATCAGGGCCATTCTGCTTGGCTTGGAGTAGCACACGTACAATAGTGTACCAGGGATTTGCGACTCAAGTGACATGAAGATGATCCGGTCAACCATGACACGAGTATGGTTGGCTCCCTCCCTCGTCCGGAATAGACCGTAGAGGATGGATCCGGTCAGGATCAGATGGGTGCTGGTACAGATAGCAGGCCAAATAACCATCATCAACTTGAGTGCCTGGCGGTCAGGAGTAAGCACGTCGAGGAGAGATTACTTACATCGGACTTGGTGTAGATGGTCTGGTGTCGGGTGAGAATGGTAACCGAGACGGCAGAAGCAGCTGTGAGGAAGCTGGTGATCAGCTTAGGCGGATTGATGGAAGATGACGGCGTACATAAAGCCATAGTTGATGATGGTGACGAAGATGTTCCGGTTGTTGATCTTGACTGATCTGTCTGCAAAGACCAGCTGAACAGGTACGACCGTGAGTATGTCGAGGAGTGGGTAGTACCCGAAGTCTACATGTCAGCTGGGACACAAATGGGGAAGCCCAAAGATCATACACTTCAGGTCCGCAAAAGGAGCATATTGGCCGTAGTTGTAAACGAAGGATCGCATATATATTGCCCATGTACTATTAGTCAGCTTGAGCCGAGAGGTGGGATTTGATAGCCTACAAGCATGTGGTAGCGATAGCAGCGAGTGCTCCAAATGGCTATTGGTCAGTACTTGTGCATCCTTGACGCGACGGACTCACCACTGCTGTTTTGATGAGGAGTAAATCGGTCCTGAAGTCTGGTATCCACCGCAGGCACTGGCATAGGATGACACCACACAAAAGGGCATCGAAGGTCACACTGTCCCGTCAGCTTGTTGTTCAGGACGTCGGAGGAGGAGCGTACGCCATGAATTGGGATCCTTAAGTCGCGCCCAAATCCCCTTCCATCCCCATTTTGGCTTGTATTTCTGCGTTCATCTTGTTGAATGAGACTTGATAATGTGTTGATTTGGAAGGGCTTGGGAGTGGCTGTGAGTTGAGTTTCGGTATATGATGGAGTAGAAGAGGGAAAGACGGGGATGACGGGATGTATGTTTATGTGGATGTTGAACGGGGTAATAAGCGTCATGTAAATGTAAATGTGAGACGGGAAGGGTCGCGAGTTGTTAGTAGCATGATCTTTGAATCTGAAGTCTGGAATCTGATTTAGTTAGATGGACCGGGAATGGGTCGAAAACCGTCAAACTCCAAGGAACGTCATGATCGAAAGGAAGGGGAGTCAATGTTCAAGTACTCAAGCATGTCGGCAGAGACCTGGCTGACCATACGAAGGGCGGGAAGAGCATGATGATAGGCAGCATGACTTCAAGGTACGGAGGGCCCGTCATGGGATCGGGAACAATTGTAGACGGGATGGGACAAGTTCAAACATGGGGAATGAAGTTGCTCGAATCGGAAGTTGCACTAGGCTGCTTCATCCGTCGGTCGGGTCTGTTCAGATAGAGTGATCGATCTCTTGTCGCTCGTCAGCTCTTAGCTTGTCATAGTGGAGCTAGCGAGGTCGATTTGGATGTTGTATGACCTTGTGAAGTACATCGAGTACGACAGCACTGTTCAGATCCGACGCGAGTCCACGTTCGGCTGCAGCGATGCCAAGCTGATTTGCGAGACAACAAATTGACTGTTGTACGAGAATCACAAGGTATAGTAGACAAGGCTCTGGCGGATGGTCACGAGCCGTAGATACAGAGTGAGTGACACATGCAAAACAAGAACAATACGTGCATTACATTGTGAAAATGCTAAATAGATTGATATCATCGCTTCCGCCACTATGACTGATCACCACATCTTCCTCCTAGCTCCTCCTGCATTATATGGACCTTGTCCGCTAGGCCCAGTGACCTCTGTTGACCCGCTTGCGCCTGCTGTATGGTACGAGCCACCGTTGTTACTTTGTGACTGGGCGTAATATCCCCCCTCTTGACCATTATATCCGTTATAATCTTCTGAGCCGTTCACATGAGAGTGTGCGAAGCGACCCGACATACTCGCGCCTCGCGTTGCGTGGGTCGAGGGACCGTTGTAGCCCGCATATCCATATGTACCATTGGGGGATGAAACCATTCGCTGCTGCTGCTGCTGATGATGCTGCATCTGCTGAGCTTGTTGGGGTGTATACGAAGGCGAAAATGATCCATAAGGTGATCGAGCATAGTGTTGAGGCGATGTCATGGAGCTGTAGCCATATTGAGCCATGTCTTTTGAGCCGCCTGCCGAATTGAAGGCCATGGCTGCTTTCTGGTCGAGCGGATTCGAGGCGGGTTTGGACGCATATCCGTAGGTTGGTGATGCCATCGACGACCCGAACGCCGGAGCAGACCACAAGCCTTGTTGACTCATACCGGTGTAACCATTGCCGGGATATCCATTTGTGGATGTACCATGCTTGGGCACCGTCGAGTACGACATTCCAGGTATATCTCCGGATGACTGATGGGACTGCGACATCGCATGTTGAGGCACTCCAGCAGGATATCGCACCTGGAAGGCGTTTGTCGTCGGCGAGAAGGTCTGTGATGGATAGGCCATTTGTTGAGGTGTAGCTGCCTCGTTGGCTGAAGGAGCATTGGCGGAAGAGTATGTCGATGCGGGTGTAGAGTCTGATCCAGGTGTACCGTTCGGTAATTTGGTTTCGCTGGCAGGTCCGCTTGATTGCTCCCACACTTGCTTCAAATGTTCTCGCTGATTGCTCCAAGGGGGTAGACCATTGGGAGAAGAGGGGTGTGTACGCGACAACGAACCAGCAGGCAGACCATGTTGCGAAGGTGAGCGAGGCTTGTGCATCAGCTTCCCATCTCAAGCGCACCTGAGGGAACTCACCTCTTGGCTTATGCCATTCGCTGCAACACCAACTTCCGTCTCCTCCACACTGTCTAAACTCATCTTATTGACTTCATCCAGCAGGCTATCCCCTTCTAGCTCGCTCGAGACCATAAAGCGTACACCTGTCTTGAGATCAGGCTCCGCAACATCATCAACTCCGATCGCCGTTCCGTCGAATTTCGCAGGCGCATTCGACTTTGTGGGTGCTTTGACAGGCGTCTTGGCTTTTGGAGGAGGAGCGTCTAGGAGGTCGACTGCACTCTGCGTGACTGCTGGCTCGGGTGCGGATGCACTAGGTGTTTCCTGTATTCTCCATCTGTCCGCTAGTCCAGTACGAGAGGGCACAGTTTGTTGAGCTGCTCGATTCCTCTTGTCATCGACGACGGCAGGTGCATTTTCAGTGTGACGACCGTGATAGGATGACGGGCCTGCCTTGGGGTTCTTGACGAATGGAACATACGAGTTCTGCGGAATACTGACAAGTGGGGCGGGTGAGGCTTCTGCCTGGTGTCGCATGCTCGATTTGGCGCCATATGGAGAGAGTAAGAAATCAGTCACTGATAGGTTCATTGGATTGAGATCCAGTGGAGGATTGTACGACATGAGCCATCCTCGTGGAGCTGGAATCTTTCTTGACAGTGCCAATCGTTGGGAGTGAGATAGCTCAGGCACATCCTTGACATCCTTTGGTAGTCTAACAGTGTAGGTGCGCCAAGCAGGTGGAGGAGACCGAGGGACTTCGGGCTCGGTGATGTCGAAGAAGGCGGAGACGGGTTCGAGAGGTGCGGGCGGATTGGCAGTCGGGGTTGGCACGGTCTTGGTGGCTAGTGGTTTTTGCTGACGAACGTTGTTTCGAGGCTGAGAGGTACCCTCTTCAGGAGCAGCCTCTTCCGACCTATCACCCATTGCAGCTTTAATTCGCGCCAACATGTCATCGATCATCTCATCCTTCTTTCCCGAATGATCGAGTGGCGCTTCACGAGGCATACCCGGTAAATGCAGAACGGGAGCGACTGGAGCCACATCTTCAACGGTATTGACGGCGGTTGGAGGAGATTGAGCTTGTTGAGACTTCTCAAAGAACGCTTCTGCGGTGGGTCGAACAGGCCGATTACGAGATGGCATGGTTCGCTGTTGCTCTTCTCGAGGCGGCGGGTGAGATGCATTGCTCTGCCTTGATGCTTCTGCCTTGTTTCGCCACTGATCATCCCTTGGACGACTTGCTTCGCCGACCGAAGGTCTTGAGGGTAAATTGGGTTTCGAAGGTCCAGTGGGGGCATGCGCCGGTGGCCCGGAGTTGACCGATTGCGGAACCTCTGGTTGAGTCTTGGGACGTTGAGCGATGGTGTATGACGGTGCTGTAGTCATTGTAGGCTTCTGTGCGACAACGGGTACGGCAGTGGGAGCTTCCGCCTGAGGCTTTGCTGGCTTTGGCCCATATTTGGCTTCCAACTCTTTTGCCTTTTGCTTGGCCCTATCTGCCGCTGCGCGCCTTTCTTCCTCTTCTGCCTGTCGACGTAATCGTGCCTTTTCAGCTGCAGTATGCATTTCTGCGGCTTGCGAGTCTCCGATATTCGTGTTCGGCAAAGCTGCAGGAGCAGGTGTAGGACGACTGTCGGACGGTATACGTTCGCCTGATGGACGTGCTGAAGAGAAAGACTGTCGTGGAATGGTGGAGGATTGGTCGGGATTGCGGGAATCGTCGAAGACAGCTGATTGAGGGGGCAATTCTGGTCTGCTGGAGCCAAGCGGAGGCGCTTCTCGTCCTTGGTCTCGAGGCCCCCATGCCGTCCGTCCTGCGTCCTGTGAAGTCTTGTCTGGTGCATTCGCCATATGCGGTGGCAGAGCTCGTCCCTTGTCGGAGGCGTTAGCCAGATGAGGTGGAAGTTCCCGGCCTGGTTGTGCACGTCCTGGTATACTGCGGTCAATGGAAGGTGGCTCGGGGCGTGACATGAGTCTGGTAGGTTGTGGTTGGGATATTGGTGCGGGTCGTGTGGCTTTTGCTTCGAGTCGATTGGAACTAGCATTGAACAGGACTCGATCAGATTCACGTTTTCGAGTGTCGGACGCATGCAGGCGCTCTTCGATCGGTGCTGGTCCTGATCGTGGCCAGCTTCTGTCGAAGTCCTCGACAAATCGTTCAGCCTTGTTGACGGGCTGATCTGTTGCTTTCGGACGAGAAGGGGCGGGCTGAGCAGTCTGTAACGATACTGCCCCACCATCTCCAAAGTCGATGATGTCATCTTCATCGTCTTCATCCTGAAGTATTAGCTGAACCCTCCCGAGCTTCACGATTAGAACTCACATCCCAACGATGCGTTCCTGGTTCAAAATTCGTGAAAGCATTCAAACCCTTCATAAGTGCTTCAGCCTGTGCCGCTTGAGCTTCCGCATGTGCTTGAGCGGAGTGTGCCGCTGCACGTTTGCCTGCCAGATCAGTCTTGTCATTCACCTTCACTACCTTCACTCACCTTCAGCTACCTCGCTCGCAGTTGGGAAATCCCTGTTGACTCCCATTCCTGCTCTCCTTCCATCGGCACCAACCGCTCTCCATGCTGGCTTCGCGGCTATGCCTTGACCTGAGCCCATCGGCGCGGCTGATGTGAACGGCGCTCCTCTCTTGTTGGGCACTGGTTGGTGCAGACCCGATGACGAGGAGTCGGATGCCGGCAAGACTGGTTTGGCCCACGGGGAACTAGTCGAGGCCGAGGTGGGTGGTTGGGGTGAGACTGAGGGCTTGCTCGTGACTGTCGTCAATGTAGTCGAGAGTAGCCGAGACGAAGGAGCTATAGGGACAGGCGAGCTGATTGGGCGGCCTAAATTGTTAGTTGGGATGAATAGTTGCGGATGGTGGTGATGGGACCACATACTAGCTGATGGGTTGAGCTTGGTCGCGGAGGTAGCGCCAACTGGGCTAGGACTGCCCGTCTTGCTCAGGAATTTCTTGTTGACGTTCATCGCGCTGAACTTCTTTGCGGCAGGTGCAGTCGTCGTGGCCGTCAGTGGTGGTGTAGAAGTCCGGGACGATGGTGATAAGGGTCGTAATGCGGCCAATGAGACCGCCGGAGAAGGATCGGCGGACACAGTCGTCGACACAGGATCATTGCCTGTAGACGCCTTTCCCGCCTCTGTCGTATTGATCTCGTGCTCGACATTGTCCTCGGTTGCAATTACGCCGTCATCTTTCTCCTCGGCCATCCTTGGTCCATCGCGCTCTTTAGCCTCACTGGTGAAGTGGACATCTTTGACCTGTGATGTCTGCTCAGCTTTGTCGACTACGACGTCTATCGACTCCTCTTTCACCGTCACGTCCTCGTCCGCCTTCTTTTCGTCGGTAGCGCTTGAATTCTTCTCTTCGACGAGTTCTTTCACCTCGACCTCTCGCTCCTTCCCTCCCGCCCCTGCCTGCCCCTCCGCCTCCGGCTTGGTATCTGCTTCTTCTTCGACCTTCCTGCTCTCTTCTGATATCGTGTCGTTTGGTTTCTCTAAAACATGTTGTTCGGGCAAGTCACTCATTCTGTTTGCCTACTCTCGTCAGCGCTGGATCGGGAAGAGAACCCGGAATATTGGCAGAGCAGGGGTATAAAGTCGCTCGGGGAAACGTCACTCACATTTGAGTAGCTGTTGTTCAAACCTGACCGGCTAGATGATGGTCAGAGGAACACAGAGTTTGTGTGTACGAAATGATGAGCGTAGGGATCGCTATGAAAGGAGCTCGTGGGATATCGGATTTGGTTGATGACGCGTTATCTGATGGCTCGAAACGAGGTGTTCGGGGAGAAGAGTCAAATTCTTGTATAGGCTCGAGATAATCGCCTCTGAAAAAGGGGTGTAGTAGTGAGAAGTTGATGTATAAGTTGGCCACACTACCTATTGCTTGACTAGTTACGGGATTGATACAGACAGCTTCAGGAACAGGTACGGTTAAATACCGGTTAAACTAATCACTTAACCCGAATACAGCCATTTCATAATCCCGGTCTCTATACAAAAGGTTAATTCCGGCTTGTGGCATCCCTACACCTCTCCCTTTGCATCACCCCGATCTCTATTCGCTATCACCTGAAATCAACTCATATCAACCCAACACAATGGCATCTCGATCCCCCTTGGTCGCACTCCGCACAGCAGTCCGATCCCGTGCAGCCGCAGTCGCCCCCGTCGCCCGTACTTTACGTACCTCAACAGCTCTACGAGCCGGCAACCCATCTGTACCCGAGGCATCCCAAGCACCATTCTCGGAACCGGTCGGTATCAACCCTGCCGATAAGCTCGCTCCCCTCAACTCGCCATTACACGAGTACGGACAGTACCTCACCACTTGTCTGCCGAAATTCGTCCAGCAATTCTCGGTCTACAAGGATGAATTGACACTCTACATCCCTCCTCAGGCGGTTGTACCGGTCCTTACATTCTTGCGAGATCACACCCAATGCCAGTACAAGGCAGTAATGGATATCACTGCTGTCGACTATCCTACCAGGCAGAACCGATTTGAGGTAGGCCCAGCAAACACCGGGAATAATTCCGTCAAGCTGATGTCAGGTCGTCTACAACCTCTTATCAGTGGCTCACCAGTCACGAATCAGGGTCAAGACCTACGCCAATGAAGTTAGTGCCGTACCATCGATCACAGGTCTCTTCAATGGCGCCAATTGGTACGAGAGGGAGGTCTGGGACATGTACGGAGTCTTTTTCAGCGGACACCCGGATCTACGTCGTATTTTGACGGATTACGGATTCGAAGGTCATCCCCTAAGAAAGGATTTCCCATTGACTGTGAGTGCACCTCAAGCCGGTCAAGGTGGGTAAGCTGATATAGTAGGGATATTCAGAAGTACGATATGATGAGCAGAAGAAGCGTGTGGTCTACGAACCACTACAATTGACCCAGGCTTACAGGTATGTCAATTGGTATACGCATCATTCAAACTGACCTTCTCAGGAGCTTTGCCGATGCTGCCTCACCTTGGGAGCAGACCGGAGCAGGGAACCCAAACACCCAACCAGAAGTGCGTTCGAACTTACTCAATATGATGCTCAAACTGACGAGACAGAACTTCAAGATCCCACCTCCCCCACCAAAGGAAGAAGGCAAGGACGAGAAGAAGTAGAACTCCGGCATGCATTTTCTTACGATATCCGATGGTACTCTGTATTCGCCGCTTCTTTGAGCAAGTCCGTCAGCGATGCGTCACTTCGATGTGGGCCTCCTTTCAGCGAGATCATCAAGGGCGATGCAACAGTTTCAATCCGCTGATCCTTTCATTGGATGGGAACATCAGTGTCAGAACCCCTCGTTTGGCAGGTCGTATATAATGAAAGCCCTGATATCATCTGACCTCTCTCCATCATCGTATTCTGCACTCACTGTCATCACTCTCACAGTCACCCGTCCTCATCATAACCCAAACATCACTTATCAAGTTACTTCACTCTGACCACTACTACTAATACAATCTCACCTGAGATGTATCACATCTTGCTTCGACTCGCCCTCTTGCGAGCTTGCTGGGCCCTCATCCCCAGTCCTCGACAGATGGCAAGTGCAGCTTCACCCACGCCGACGTTGTCCACACTCGAGACTCCTCTTCTCGAGCCCATGCACCCAGCGACCAAGACTCTTCTCCCCCGCTGCGACAACCCTCCATGCGAATACGGTCCTGGCCCGGCCGAGACCCTTCAAGCATCTGTCGTAACCAGTACCATCCTTTCTACGACCTCGGTCCCATGTTATATCACCACCTACGTCACTGAGTCGACCACAACCACCGAGACCATCTACTCTACCGAGACTGTCACTTCAACCGTTACTGAGGAAGGCACGGTATACATTATCAAGTACTCGCCTACTCCCGTTATCAAGAGTACAGTCTATGAAAATGTTATTCAGATCACCCAAACTCAGACTGCGATGTGGGTTGAGACTGAGGGTGCGTACAGTGAGGAAACCGTCACTGGCGATACCAAGACTGTCGATGGTGGGACTGGAGGTGGATATGACAATGGCGGAGACGACGGCAAGGGTGAATGGAAGGACGCCGGAGGGGGAGACGGTGGAAGTAAATATCATGCACCTGCACCGGCTACTACCACTGGCGAATGGGTACCAGCAGCAGGGGCTGCTTCACCGAATCCTGCTCCTGCTTCCACTCCTGCCGCACAAGTCAACGCTTGGACTCATGCAAGTGGGACTGCTGCCGGGGTGGCGACTCCGATAGCCGGCGTTGCCCTCAACGGGGGTGTCGGGTCCGGTTGGTCGACAGCAGGAGCGGGTGTGACGATCGCAGGACAAAACATGGCCAATTGGCATAGCGGAGCGACACTTTCGGTATCGATAAGTCGGCAGATAGTGTATCTGACTGTCATCAGCATTGCTGGTGGGGTATTGTTGTAAAATACTCACTCGTTGTACATGACCTGTGCACAGATCAGACAATAGACGGTAGTGATAAAATACACGATGTATTGTTGGTAGTCTTGTCATTCCGCTGATAGGTATACAGTCTCGCGGAGTAATGGCTTTGGCGTATCGGAGGCGAGATCAGCAACCGTCCTGAAAGCCGACATGTCGACTTTTGCCTTGAAGACAATGAACACTGATCATCAATACTGCAGATATGTGGGGCTGAGGTGACATACCATGTGTAGGGTCATGTAAAGCGATTTCCTCGGCTTCATGACAGATATCGAATCCAGCAGGACAGTGTGCGCATCTAAGCCACTGACCCCTGATTTGATCTGCATGTATATCACATAGTGTTTCTCGGTGCAGTACGTAATTCAGATACGAGGTGGGATCATGGGGGTCAAGTTCGATATCGCGCGCGACCTCGCCAACACGATTCTTGTATAGTATCGGCAAGAGTGGTCTAGTCGACATGAGGGGAATATCGACCGGTCGCTCGAACTTGAAGAAGACATGTCGAGGATCGTGAACTTTGTATGATCGGATCTCGCAGATGGAGCACTGGACATCAGCTGGGTACGACAAGGACGAAACATCTCTTACGAGATTGAAAGAATCCGGGTCCGACGGACAGTTGGCGCACTGAAATCTCCTACCCATGATCCACTCATTGCAATTATTACACCGACACCCGTGGTCAAGCGCATCGCGAGGTGCGTTTCGTTGCGGTGCTCGTGGAGTAGGTCTTGACTCAGCGCTCCGGATAGTCCCTCCACCACCGGCATAGATAGTTTCGTTGGTCGGAGACTGTGATCTTGACCTAGTGTCATTGGCAATGACGGCACTGGAATCCTGTTGAAGCCATCGATCGCGCGCACGACGACTGACTGCTGCAATCTCGCTGTTTGCAAGCGGGACTGGAATCTGTTGTTTAGCTCCGAAGATGTGCTCGACTTACCTTCATCATGATGTGATCAGCGGTGTGGCCTGAGCTATTGATGTTATCGTTTGCACTGCCTTCGCACTGGTCACAAAGATCCCTGCTCATCAGCGAGATCCTGGTTCGGACCGAATACGACAGACCAAGAAGGACAGACGGCACAATGGAATCGAGGACCGACGATATCCTTCAGACAGCTACTTCATCAGCTTGATGTGACAAAGAAAAGACGAAGACGAACTTGTGACAGAAAGCTCCAGGGTGCCTCAAAGCTACAGCTGGACATCAGCTTAGACACTGGCAGTAACTGATTGGGACGTACCTCTCGGTGGGGCTGAGCGGCCATTACTGAGATGCGCATCTAGTGAAGACCCGATAGGCGGTAGAACTACATCAGGTAGTGATAAGAAAGCATGAGATGGGTGTATATCCTCGACTTTGCTGTGACCTTGATGATGAGCAACGATCTCGCGAGGGCACAAGAGGACGTACATGGCTTGCAGAGATCGAATTTGGTGCATGATACACATTTGTAGCGATCATCCAGGACGGTCGCGTTGCATATAGTACACTGGGTGTCTTCGTTGTATTCTTCAAATTTAGCGGATCTGTGTCACAACGAGAGGGTGGCACTGCTTACCGACATCTTGCCAGCCCTGCGGTCCCCAGATCTTCTCCCGGAAGGTATGACGCGATTGATGTATACGTCCCAAGTGTCCGATGGGAGCAGAAGCTGACCTGGTGTGCTCGAGTCCGAAGACCTCGATACAAGCTGGACACAACTCAAAGCCTATAGGTTCCACCTGCCGCCTTTTCCCATTCACACCTCCAATCGTTCCTCTACTAGCGAGTGTAGTGGTGGATTCACTTCTCGGTCTCAGCCCTGGATGTGGTACCATGGCAGTCTCGCCGGACCCATCACTATGTCCAGTGTCACTATTTCCATATTGCGTCTTTGACGACTCGTTCTCCTTCCACATGTCCGCTTCGCCGCAGTCAAGGCATACGTATCGCATGTACACCAGTCTGGTTCCGCAAGCCGAGCAGTCTGGTGCTAGTATCGGTTCTGGGGGAAATTCGGAAAGTGGAGTGGCGAGTGGTGAACCTCTTGATGATGGTCGGTGGGAGGTGAGGCCGGATGCTTGATCTGGCACTACTTCGGAGCGGGTTGCTAGAGAAATAGTGTCCGCATTCTCGTATGAATAGTAGTATCCTAGATGATCAGTACAGTAGCTTGAAGAAGTGAATGACTCACGTCCGCGGGCGTCTTTTACCAGAGCTAGATCTCCCATACTTGATTCGTCACTCCCGAGACTCTCCTCATCACTCTCATACCGCCGTACACTAGGTGCCGCGACTTTCCGTCTGACTAGCTTACTCTGCTCCTTCAACCATCTTGACCCGAGCTCCGAATTGGTGAGAAGCTGTGGGGCTGGTGCACTGTCCGGTCCCGTCAGCGGAGGAGCCGTACGTGGCGGTGCTGATCCGTTGATTGTTGACGTCCTAGCTCTGAAGGGTTGATATGTATCCTGTGAAGATTGTGAGCCGGACCTGCTAAATCTCGCTCTTGATATTGAGCCGGTTCCAGTACTTCGCGCGTCGAGAGTGAGTGTTTCCACCCGATCCGACAAGCTCAGATTGGACCTCCGCTGAGAAGTCGGACTGCCCCTTCCGCTTGGCTCGTAATCCGTCAAACCTTCTCCGCTTCGTATACTGTAGCGTATACTGCCATCCCCCCAGCTATCTCCACTACCACTGCCACTTCCAGACCCGGAGCCGGACCCACTCTCGAAAGTCAGGATAGAGCTTGTATCACTCAGACTCGGTCCATCGTAATCCACCACCACATCTAGCCGGATTGAGATCTTCTGAGGCGATAGCGGAATTGACCGTCCTGGCCCGTTGGCAGATATGATCGAGTGCGAGTCATCGCCGGATATGAAATACGAGATGGCTTCCGTCAAATCAGCTTCGGACTGAATTGAAAATATCTCTCCATCGTCATCGGTATAGGCCAACGTAAAGTTCAACGCAGAGAGATGGAAGCATTCTTCGACCTAGAATCTTAGTGCCATCGAGAGTCAGAGACTGTGTATAGCTTACACGTAGGCGAACAGAATCCAGACGACATGTTGAAGCCGAGGGGAAATTGACACGACGAGAAGAGCCTTCATAGCCGCATTTCACCACCATTGGGCGATTCGGTCGACCAGGTATCGCTGCTCTAGACATCTTGGGTTGCAGTGTTCAACGGCTCGTCGTGTATAGGGGGGTCAACGAGCAGTCATTGCGGTACAGTGATATGATTACGCTTCACAATTCCCATCAACAGTAGGGAGCAAGTAAGCGAGAACCGGGCCGCGGCGAGTTTCAACAACATGTTGATATATCATACAAAACCGCCAAACACCACCACAGCTATGGTGAAATGGTATCATGCATCCTTGCCATGGATGCGGTAGGAGTTCGATTCTCCTTGGTTGTAGCTTTTTGCCGCCCATCGGCTCTGATGAGACGGGCACGTCGCTTCCGTCTGGCTGTCACGCCAATTCTGAGCACCACCATGCATGAGATGGTCCTAACATGTGCGAAGAGCCCTGGTGCAGGTCAGACGACCACAGACGACCGACTTTTGGCGTGGGGAAATTGATTCCGGCGGTGTTGGACCGGAATTCGTCGTTGCCGCCGAATCTAGTCTCTCGTTACACTTGTACACTCGAAAGAGATAGATATCTACTCTTCCAACACTTCGAACGCGACCTTATGATTGTGAATCGCTAACATGCGATGTCAATCACTTGTTATATGGCTAGCGACCTTGGTCGTGAGCTCCGCGCAACAAGTGGCGTTCCAGGATACACACGATTTGTACCATACAGAACAAGGTATGTCAGCACATCATCGTACGCTAGCCATGTAGGCTGATGGTGTAGCGAGTTTTAGTGAGACTATAATATCGACGTTATCAAAATCAGATCAACATACTACGTTCATTAGACTACTCCAACGATCGAAATGTATTCCCCTCTTGGCGCATATCAACACCTCGACCGTCTTCGCGCCTACCGATAAAGCCTGGGCGGAATGGACCGAGGCACATAAGCCAAAGAAGGAAGGATATTTGACGAATGGTTGGCTATCCCATACTGG
>Ga0265780_10000929_pt1 | contig 43333 bp, 30 predicted proteins | sample P1T30metagenome_FD_192432 | JGI IMG/M metagenome (GOLD analysis project Ga0265780, IMG submission 192432) | Plant litter microbial communities from East Loma Ridge, Irvine, California - P1 T30 | ecosystem: Environmental > Terrestrial > Plant litter > Unclassified | place: USA: California...
TGACTGCCAGCTTCGCTGACCATGCGCACAGCGCGCTCGATGACTTCGGGGGAATACTTGGGTTGCTTTTTCATAGCTCCATTTTCTCAAAGAATGGAGCCTCTACAAAACCCGGGGCGATTCACAGTTGGTAGTAGTCGAGATTGCGGAGGGCGTTTGCGTTGTGAAGAATGCAGATCAGCCCGGGCGACTGAACTCCCACAACAGAATTGCCCCATCCATTCGGATTGATGCGCAGACTAGCAATGACCATACGCATGGCGCCACGACCACTGACCGCGACAAGCAATCCGGGCTGTTCGCCGGCGTGGATACCCATTCGCGCGTCGCATGGCCTTGCAACTGCCAGTAGCGATCGACGCGTTCGGCCAACGCGGCGTCAACCGGGCGGTCGGCGAGAAGGTCTCCACGCCGATCGTCACCGAGGTCTAGGTCGTTGATGTTCACTACGATCAGCCCCGGGCTCGCTGTGCCAATCGCTCCAAGTCGCCGCGCCCAAGTGGCGCTGTGTCTACGCGGCGTACAAACTCGTCTGGCACTCCCAGAGAACGGAAGCGCCAAGCGTCGTGGCCCTTATTGATGTTGCAGAGCGTCGGTTCATGTCGGTATGCTGAGATTAGTGCGGTCTCTACCGCACGTGCGCGCTGCTCGTCGGCAAACGGACTGGATATCTCAAGGAGGTATTTTCCTCCCGCAAGGGCTTGGGTCAGGCGTTTGTTATGCGCATGTCCGGTCAGGTGCGCCGCAGAATGTACCGCGCGGGCACCATAACCGACATAGAGGGGCTTGCCGGACTTGTTACGGTACAGATAAACGTAATGCTGGTTCGTGTCGATCATGTCCTAATACCTCGCGCCTGTCGGTTGATGAGTGCCCGGCTAAACAAGGTTGCGGTGACCGCGGATAGCCAAAACAAAGGTGCGCCGTCGCCAAGCAATGCACTATCCGTACAAAAACCGGGCCGGCCGCTTGCGGCGGCTGGCAAGTCACAGTGAGGCACTGGTAGTCGCTTGGGGCGACATTTTAGAAGAAGCTAGAAGAAGCGAAGCCGAATTTTATTCCTATCGGCGATACGCTCGGCCACGCCTTCGGCAACGAAAATTGCGCCAAGTGCCGAGGCATACCTTCGTGGTCGGCTTGGGTAGTGCTCATCGATCCAAAAACCCAGCGTGTCAGGATTTACACTCCCGGTCATGCTGGTCCCAAGGCCAACCTCGCCTCTCGACCGACAGTCGGCTAGTAAATCCTGCGGAAAGTTGCTATCAAACGCAAAATCTGTGCTGCCCATACTCACCAGATGCCGGTTTCCAAGTTGCCTGCATAAGTAAGGTTGCCCGTATTGCCCTTCAGTGTCCGGATTGTCCTGGTCGGTAAATGCGCATGGTCCAATCTGAACTGATCCGTTCCCGCACGCTGCACCTCGGCACGCAATTTTGCGACAGGCAAACGGAGCCCTTGGTCATTGCTCGGCATTATCTTCTCCTCAGTGAATGAGGTTATGGAGCTTACGGCAAACAACACACGAACTGTCAAGCGTTTTTCTTGAAATGAAGCCGACTTTACTAACCGCCGGTGGGGCTCGTTTTCGATCTCGACCTTGTCCGACAAGCCATGCGCTTGGTGACAGCTTACGGTTAGTAAGCCGCCACCGAAGGTGAAAATATGCTGCGTCAGCGATAAACTACTTCTTCTTGAAAAACGACCAAAACACCGCGGCGACCGTGTGGATGGCTTCTTTGTTATCCTTATAAAACTGATAGGCCTTCCCGGCATATTCCTTGATCGACTCCCAGATGCCGCGCTCTGCCTCGCGCTCGCTTTCGGGCGTGACGTTTTCCTTTTTTGCCTCGCGAACCACTCCGAATTTCTTGTCGTTTGGGAGCACATTCACGATCTGGTCTACCAACGCCGAGAGGCCGTAGCCTTCCGCCGCCGAGACCGCGCTGATCTGGCTTACCTCAACGTCGAAGATACCGCCGACATCTGCGATCTTGCCCCTAATGTTTTCGCTCTGCTTGGCTCCTGGCAGCCGTGCTGCCAAGTCCCATTCACGGAAAGGCTCAATCTTGTCAACTTGGTTGATAACGAAAACTGTCGGAATCGTTGCGGCGAAAGGTGCCACGCAGTCCGTGTAGACAACTTGGTCGACACTCAGCGCGCGATCATCGGCTTTGATAACCCACAGCACAATGTCGAGTTCGGGCAGGAGGCGCTTGTAAAGCTCTGAATACTCGGCATCGCGTTCCGGCGATTCGCCCACACCCGGAACGTCGATCAAGCAGATGCCGCTCGATCCCGCTTCGACGATGATACGTTGCGGTTCGCGCGTGCACGCTCCTACGTCGCTGATCTTAGCGACCTCGCGGCCAAAGAGCGCATTACAAAGGTGCGACTTGCCAGCGCCGGTTTTGCCAAAAACACCAATTTTTGGTACGAAATTGCGAATCTCGCGGATCTTCTCCGTAATCTTCTTCCGCTGCTCCTCATCCAGTTTGCCTCCGAGCTTCTCTATCTCGTCGACGACCCTTGATTCCCTGTCTTGCGCATCAAATGCAGAATTCACGTGCACTCCTATTAGGCGGTTAGCAGCCAAATCCGGCGCTGCCCAGCAATTTTAACTCCCAGTCACCCATACTGGTTGGCAGTTAGGCAATTATCTACAACTAGTGACTAAAGTTCTGTGAAGTGCCGACCTTACGGTGATCGACTTAGCGAAGTGAATCGCCAAGCAGCCCTTACGGCATCTGACTTCCGCTGCAGGGGTTCAACAATCAGGTTCGGCAGTCGCCCCTCCCCCCCGACGCTGGCCAGTCAGAATATTATAAAACAATCTTTGTTGACGTCGAGCAATGTCCCGCCGGTAACTTTCATCATGACGAGATTCTTGTGTGGGGAAAAGTGTGCCCATCTGCCGGCCCCCTTAGGCATCTAACTCGCTGCAGTGATTCGACAATCGCCCTACGTCGACTACCCATCTTACCAAGGGATCAAATCGGTTATTAACAATCGTTACGTCACAAAGACGTAAATCCCATGATTCAAAGCGAGCCTGGCTGCGGACGGAGTCAGTCCTTGTCAAGCACAAGGATTTGCTTGAGGTTGCCGATGCCCCATTTCTTGAACGAAAAGTCCCATCTTTCTTCAGCAAAGCGCAACAGTTGTTGCCCGCGTTTTTCGATATGTGAAGGCATCCAGTCCGAGTACGTTGCCGCGACCTCGGTTTCGGAGAAGCTCCCGTTCACAAACCGGGATCGCTTCGCTTTATCCTCGTGTTTGCCTTTATACGGGTTGTTCTGGAGCGCAGAGTTTTTACTTCTCGACAGGAGCAGAAGATTCCCCAGTGAATGACAATAGCTGTTGCGCTTCACCTTCTTGTTGCGGGTGCCCAGCTTGTTGTTGAAATTCGTCCATTCTCTTGGCTCCTGAGGGTAGACGTGTTCGATGGTTTCGTTGCCGACCGATGCCCATTTGACCTTGCGATCGCCCTTATGCGCCCTCCGCAAATGGTCCTCGTACTCGTACAGCAGGACCTTGGTTAGCTGAAGGCCGTAATAACCTTCGCCCGTCTGCAGTTCGCGCCGGATTTGGGTGGCAAAGGACTCAAGATTGATCCAACCGTGCCAGTCGAACTCGTCATCTGCGTACGTCCATTCTCCGTTCACCTGCGTCCCGAAGTTGTCGACTGATGCCTTCACATACCGGGCTACGTAACCGAGCGACTCAGCAGTACCCATCGACACGTCATCGTCGCGCAAGGTGCCTTCGTATAACAAATGGGCGAGGCGGTAGAAATCTTTGCGGCGGGTATGGCCGGGCCGACCACTGATCAAATAAATTAGCACGATGAAACGCTCGATCTGGACCAACAACTCGACCAGATGCTTGTCGTCGCCCTCAGTCTTGCGTAAATCAATCGCTGCCTGTGTCCCTTCGACCATGCGCATGTACGCTGCAAGGATAAGCGGGTCGAATACTGGTCGGTGAACGTGCTCGATTCGCTCTAGCCACAGCAACTGCTGTCCGGGCATATCGCGGGGCCGACGAATGTGTGACCACAGGAGTGCGGCAAGCCGCATGCTGTTCAGGTATCTAGTCAACTCGTCGCCGGTGAGTGTGCCACCGGTAGCACTGGCGGCGGTGAAATGGGTCTTGAAAAGCAGATTCTCGAGCCACGCCCCTTCAGAGGTATCGGCCTTAAAATAGATAAGACTATGGGTGCGCAGAAACTCGTCCTCGTCCAGCGGCGTCTTGCCGCAACGCCCGAGCCAGTTGTAGATATCGCTCCAGGTCAAGTTGACAGCCGTCCGCAGTCCCATCCGGTATCGCTCATCTGCTCTCGCGCCCTTGGGGGCACCACCAATCATAGTCGTCAGGTAAATCAGCCGGTTTTTCAGCAACTCGAGACGGGTCAGGCGACGGCCCCGATGATTAATGGACTCAAATGCGACGTGGATATTGAACTGAGCAGGGTCGACTTGGACAACATTAAACAGCAACTTGTTTTCGATCTTGTCACGCAGTTGAATGAGTTCGGCGGCCGAGAGACGGCTGACCCTGTCCCTGAGGGTTTCCAGCGCGCCCGAAAGGTTTTGGGTATACGCGCTGTCGAACTGGGCGGCCCGTGCAACATACGATGGGTCCTTGAAAACGTGGAAGGCGAGATATGGCCACGCGTCGTGTGCATTTCCATATCTGAATTTCGGTTGTTGGGCGGATCCGAGGAAGCGAGCGCGCACTTGTTGCGCCTCTTTGGAGAGCCCGCCTACATGAAGTGCGTCAGCCAGCGCCGAAATTAGCAATACCGTCGTCGTCAATCGCTGCTGGCCATCAACCACAAGTGCGCTATTTCCAGTTCCAACCACTTCGAGGATTAAGGTACCCATGAAATGGTGTGGATTATTCGCCGCCACACACTCCAGGTCAGACCAGAACTCGAGCACATTCTCGTCCTGCCACGCGTATCCGCGCTGATAATCCGGCGTTTCAAAAGCATGAATGGAAAATAATTCTGCCAAGGATACTAACTTCATGTCGCGCCCTGCGGTATGGTAACAGCCGTGATGATACCTCAAAGTAGGTTCCTGAACTAGACCTGAGGGCGATCCCGCGATCTATTCGCGCAGGTGTCGCAGAGCGGAAATCGCTGATAACCTCGATCACGGGGGCCGAACCCACTAGTCCGGCCTTCTCTCCAATCCTTCACGAACTATTTGCAAACCACCTATTGCAGTTGGTAGAAACCTACTACAAATTTTCCGGCCCATCTTGAAGGGCAACTACACCCAAGTAAAGACAGATGGGAACAGTCTTTCTATAAGCTGGCCCCTGAAGGTCAAACGCGAGCCAAGCTCCAGATAACGCCCACATTGCGGGTCCAAGTGCATTTAGCCATGGATTGCGTTTCATTACTTCTTTAACTAGGATTTTGGCCGCCTCTCTTCCAATTATTTGAGCAATCAGGCTCACGATGATTGTCTCAATGATGCCAAGTGCGATTTTAGGGCCGAGTATTTCGAAAATTACAGGTAAAACTGCAGCTTTACCATTCTTAATTAAATGCTCTTTTATCGATTGAGCGTCTGCATCGCGGACACCAATTTTTCTGAAAACTTCGGCTAGCTCTTCCGGACTCTTGGGGAGCAGCTCCTTCTCTACAACGGCTGAGACCAGTCGCTCCAACCGCCCCTCTATCGAGCCACCACGTTTGATGTTGACCTTAAGCTTCTCGCAAACATCTTCAATTAACTCAAGCGCAGGAATGCCCCCCCCTCTGATGAGAAGATAGATCGAACAGCATATGCGATGTCAGAAGACCCGTAATATCGAATTTGCTTATCAATCAGAGCAATAAGTTCAGACTTTTTTGCCTCCGAAACTTTACTCCTGACAAGTAATTGCTCGCGACCACTATCATCAGTAAACAACATGTAACTATCGAGCACTTCCGAAATATATTCGAGATCTGCATGTTCGCACTTTGCGAGAATTGTTTTCATAAAGTTTTATGTTAAAGATGGCGTTATTAATTGCTCTGCAATCGGGTACTTCGAGCTTGACTAGGTCTTCAGGATAACCGCAGTTATGAACATCGCCCCCCTTTATTGTTTCATAATTATTTAGAGATTTTTTGGAATTTCGCGCCTGGATGGCATTGATCGCTATTAATTGCAACTTATTGATGAGCTATTTACAGACTCTGGCAGCTAGAACTCTTAGCGTTTTCACATTTTCAGCGCCATGTTCTATCTAGCGCTAGACGCTCCACGAGATTGACATGCCTGGACCGAAACGGCAGCAGCAGCGTGACCGGTTTATCTGTCCGAACGTCAGCCCGCCAGCCTTGGCAAATCAGTGCGAGGCCAACATCACTTTTAATCAAACTAATAAAGAGCTTTAATCGACGTCACCTCATTCGCCTTCGAACGGAGCAAGTAATCTCTGCTCGACCACCTGCGCCAGACTCGCCGCACCATTCCCCTTCGCCCAGCAAAGCTTCACCGTCTCGCCCAGCGCAGCCTTGACGCAGAACCAGGCTTGGTGAGTAGCACAACGCCACGCGAATACGAACCAGTCAACTTGTTTGGCAAGATTACGCAGTTCGCTCGTGCAGACTTCATCGTGATTCACGTCGACCCGCAGGCCCGGATAGCTTTGCAACAGCATGGTGCGTGCACGCTGCGCGGTGCCACTGTCGAGGGTATAAATCGCAACCCGTCCCTGGACTTCGACTGGTGACTGCTCGACCGCTGCGCACTGTGCCGACTCGACCGCGAAGTGCAACCCGGAGTCCGCTGCAATTTGTTCCAACAGTTTGAGTTGCAACGGCGTCAGCCTGCGCCCGAACTGACTGGACATGCTCACGACGCCGCTCAGGAAACGCAGGCGGGCCTCTTCTAACTTGCAACGCGCCTGCAGCAACTGGTCAGCCAGATCGATCGCCCAGTCGATCAGGTACGCCGAACGGTTTCCTTCTAGCACGGCGGTAAGATCATCCACCATTACTCCGTAGACCGCAGCGCTCGGTCCGCATTCAAGCACGCATGCGGCAGCACGCTTGATCAGCGTAAGCTCATCATCGCCGTAGGCTGCACGCACGCGCAGCGTGGCTAGTAAGGCGAGGTAGACGGGAACGAGTCGGGTGTCCGGCACTTCGATACGGTCGATAAACAGTCGGTACCAGAGTGGGAAGACCTGCTCGAAAACTTCGGGCGCCTCAATCGAAAGCGCCTCGATGATGTCCGCCGCCTTGCGCCCGCAGTCGATTTCCGCGAGGATGTCCGTGGGCTCCCAGGAAGACACACCTTCACGCAGGCGCGCAACATACTGCTCCGCTGTCTCACCATCGCTTTTTAGCCAACCCAGGCGCTCGACTGGCGTCAGCTGGGCGTGTGTTTCCGTGGTCACGCCTTCCAGTGTCGCTAGGTCGGTCACGCATTTGTACATGCGTGGACTGCGCCTGGCGGCCTCCTCACGCGCTCCCTCCCTGTCGAGCAAGGCCAGCACAGCCTGTGCGGTTGCGGCATCGTCAATCTCCCGCGCACAGCGCAGCAGCACGCACAGGACATTTAGGGTCGGCGGCAGTGCGCTATACAGTTCGAAGGCGCGCTCGAATTCTTCGGCGTCGAGCGCCTCTTTCGCCGATACCGCCGGATCGGGAGCTTGCAACTGCTGGCAGCGCTCCCGGATTTGTTGCTCCAACCCGGCCGGGAACGCCCCCGCCGGCAACTGGGAAAACAGCAGCATGCATTGCTGCGGATCAGGTGCGGCCAACGACAGTTCCCTGCAGATGGCGCCCTTGAGCACCGTCGGGCGTGTCGAGTGGCGGCGGGTGCGGAACAACGACGGATATGCCTGCAACAGATCGACTTTAAATTTCTTCAGTAACTCATCAAGGTCGCCGCCCTCTTCGGCCGTGTGCAGCAACGTCGTGTACAGCGCCTCGAAGATATCGCTATAGGTCTCTGGCGGCAACTTGAGGTTGATGAGTGCCGGCAGCAAGGGATACTCGACGATTTCTTCCCACTGTCCGAGCGCTGCGTAAAAACGGATCTTGAGGAAGTGCCGGTTCTCTGCGCTCAGGTTGCGCGCGGCCAGAGCACTGAGCCACTCCTGGGCGGCCGCCTGGTTGCCCGCCAGGAGCGCAAGGTCGAAGCGCGCGCGCAGTTGGGTGAACGAAGTGACGGTATGCGTTGCGATATTCGGCCGGGTTCGGAGAAGCGTCGCGTAACGCTTGATCTGTTGGTTCACCTTGGCGGCATACCCTTCGGGCACCGTGATTTTCAGGACCCGGTCCTCGAACTGGCTCTTGATCGCGTTCTCGATCGGGTCAGCCGGATCGAGTTCAGCGCGCACTGACGGAAAATGCGCATAGGTGGGGCCGATGAACGCCCGCATCTCTGCAAGCAGGCCCCGCAAGTGCGTCTCGCTATACGCACAGGCATACCAAGTGACCCCTGCCTCGCCGCCGACGACGCGAGGCAGCAGCAGCGGCCACTCGCGCCAGCCCCTGAGCCAGGTGAGAATCATGGGAGAAGCCGCACTGACGGGATCGACCGCTTGGTCCGGCGTGGTATTTGGGGTTGCCGGGTAGCGCAGCAGATTCGGCGCGGAGAAGACAGTGTTAATAAAAGATGTCGCCGCAGGTTCGATAGATATCATGTTAGCTCTCGAGGTAACTGTCGAAGTGGACGCGAGCTGCGGCGATCGCTTGCGGGTCGAAGGTAACCGAGACATGCTCGTCAAGGACGCCAACGCCGTTCTCGGTTAGGTTCATCGACCCAGACAGCAGCGCGTGGCTGCACAGGATCCCTTTCGTATGAAGATCAGCGATCTGGTAGAACGTGCATCGGTCGCCGGCGCCCGAGTCCAGCATGGCGTCCTCGAGTTGGCTCTTGAAGCGTTTATTGTGCGGATCCGGACGAACCACGACGTGAATCCTGGTGCCGCCGGCGGCGAGCGTCGCCAGCACCTCGGCCAGGCGAACCTCGCGTTTTCCCCACTCGGGATTGAGGGTGTCGAAGCTGCCGCTGCGGTTGTCGAGGATGACGACGTTACTGATCCATGGCTGGACCAGGACTATCTCCTCGCTGCGCACTAGCAGTTCCTGGGTAAACAGCGCCGCTAGCACATCGCGCACGGCATGCTGCGACGAGGTGACGCTCTTATAAATATAGCGATCGCTCATCACATCGATTCCCGCAGGTTAAACTGCAACTCATAAGACTGGCCAGTGCGGCGCAATCCGCCAAGCCTCGGATACAGGTTCAGGTACTCCAGCTGGATCGGCTCGGAGATGGACCATGCGATTACCTCGCGCACTAGCTGATGCTCGGTGACGGGAACCGCCACTGCGACCTGGCCTGCCGCGCCGAGACGCTCGGTGGCTTGTTCGCGCCAATTCGAAGTTGTGGCGTCGACCGGGACTTCCGGCGCAGACGCCCACTGGCTGATGAGCAGGCGTTCGACGGCAGGCACACTGTTGGAGAACCGGTTTGGCAACTGCAGGGTGGCTGACCGTAATTGGTTCCCGCGCGCCCACAGCAACCCGTGAAGGACGCTGAAGCGCCATCCTTTAACGCCTTTGGGCGGTGGCACGAAACCCATTCTCTGCAGCGCGTTTTCCACGCGATCAGTGTCGCTGTAGAGCGTACAGACGACGCGCGCATCGACTTCTACGCCGAGCTCGCTTTCAATGCGTTCCCAGGTTTCGATCATCTCGTGAAGCAGCAGGTCGAAGTCACGCGGCATGTCACGCCGCAGCAGACGTGTCCCGAGCGCAGAGGCGAATCCGTGGAACACCGCCATCCCGCGCTCGATCAGGGCGCGTCGCAGTGCAAGGTAGGCGCGGTCCGCAGTCTGCACGTCCGGCGCACCGCGCACTGCCATCACCAGGCTGACCAACTCCTGGTCCGGGTCTGCGCTGCCGATGCGCGACAGCAGCGTACGCAGTTGTGCGTCGATCACCTCGAACTCGGACGATGCCAGGGCGGACTCGAGCAGCCTGAAGAAGCGTTCCGGCTCTTCCTGGTAACTTGCATAGAACTGCTCGATCAAGCCATTGCCGCCAGGGTTGCTTTCGCTGATCCAGATCTCGGCCGATTCCGGTTCGCTACCGTCCTGGCGCAAGCCTGGATCGATGTCGACCATTAGTTGATCACTCTGCAGCTCCGGACAGAACTGCTGGAGCGCTTCGAGGAGCCCCGCGGCCAGCGTTTGGCGCATCGTCGTCTCCAACCAGGCATCCCAGCCGGAATCGATTGGCGCCGCCAACAGCGCGGCAATCGCTGCCAGCGCTTGCAACACCTCCGGTCGGGCAAAGTCTTCCGCCAGATCCCTGCGCAAGCGGTCCGGGCTCTCGCCCTCGGTGGTAATTGGCAGCTGGTAGGTGGCCTCCATCACCTCGTCGAATGCCGACGCCGCGATGCTCCCGCCGCTGCCCAGGTCAGCGATCGCCTGCGCCAGCGACGTCCGGTCGCGTTCCGCCCTGAGCGCCGCGGCGGCGGCGAAGATCTGGGCCAGCAAGTCGCGTCGGAATACGTTCCCGACCACCGCCTTCAGTTCATCCCCGTGACGGGCTTCCCACAGGTAGCGGCACTGGCGCAGCGCGCGCGTTGTCGTGCTGACGCTCCAGTCGACGGCGGCCGACAACGAAGGCGGCATCTGCAGCGCAAACACGACTGCGTCGGACTCGAGTTCGAAGCCAACGCCACATGGCGCCCCGTCGTGTTCGAAATGCCACAGCGCCTCGCATTCGGTATTTTCGGTGCCGCGCTTGATGCGCATCGACGCGCGCGATGCGGTGGCGTAGCGCCGCACCGTCGCCGGCGCCTGCAGAGCGTGGGTCTGGAAATCGACATGCCTGAATAGCGCGGCGATCGCGACTGCCGGCGGCGGCATGAAACGCGTTCCCGAGTTTTCGGCAAACAGTTGCGACAGCCAGTGCAGCCGCGCGTTCGAGGTTGAACCGACGTCGTCCGGGGTACGGCGCAGCGTCAACTGGTGCGGGCGGAACGCCGCAAGCCGTCTGGCCACGCCGCCCTCCAGGAACAGAATGTCCGGTTGGCGCTCGACCTCGTACCAGGTGCGCACATCGACCCCGTCTTCGTTCAGTCCCGTGTCGCTCAGTTGAAGCACAACAGCGTCGTCCGGCGCCAGCCACAGCGCCGTATCGAAGCGGCGTGAGACTTTGCCTGGTGCCATCTCGCCCAAAGCCTGCAGCACGGGCAAAAACCGGTCTTCGGTTTGCCGCACGCCGTCGGGGAGGCACAACTTCACCTCAGGCAGGCTGAGGTCGCTGAAAAGTGCAGCGGGGATAAACTCGGGCAGGGGCGCTCCGGTGGAATAATCGGAGCCACCGCCAACTGCGCGCCAATCACCCGAGACACGGCGGAGTGCGGTCGGGACGGCACCGAGCAGCAAAGGCCGCGGATGATCCCAGAGCAGCGTATGCGCCTGGGGCGCCGACAGGCGCATCGCATCACGCAGGTAGGCCAGGAACTCAGCCTGCTTGCTGGTATTGGACAGCAGGCCGGACAGCAGCCGCGTCAGGGCCATCAAGCGCAACCGGCGCTTGGCCCAGTTCCGCGCGTCGTAGTTGTTATTTCCCAGTTTTTTCCAGCCGATCTGGTGCGCACGTCGCACGAGGGCGTCGACGCGCGCTTTGTCGGTCGGTTCCGGAGGGTCGGCCAACAGTGTTCTCAACTCCGTCAGGCACACAGCAAAGTCGTCGGAGCTCGCCTTGAGCGTAAGCGGCCCGCCGAGGTCGCGCCATATCGATCCGGTCACCGCCACCTGCTGCATTTCACGCCCCAGGTAATCGAGCAGCGTATAGACCGCCTGCATGCGTAGCACGTAACGGTTCGACAGGGGCAGCGTTCGTCCCGCCAGCAAGGGGTCGAAGTACTGCTCGTAAGCCTGGTAGGCCAGGCGATCGCGGCCATAGTCCGAAAGCACCATCAGCGTCCAAGGGCGCATGTGCCGGGTTCGCCCCGCCCGCCCCTTACGCTGAAGGAACTGGGCCATGTCGCGCGGCGCCTTATGCTGCAACACGACGCCGACATGCGGATCGTCGTATCCCACCTCCAGCGCAGCAGTCGCGATTACCACCTCGGCCTGGCCGTTGACGCCCTGGTCGTAGGATGTGGTGCGGCTGACGCGATGGCGTGTGTTGAGTTGATGGCCGAGCAAACGCGCCAGTTGCCAGTCCTGGCCGCCAAGGTAACGATAGCGGTCAGCACGCGGTTCGCGCAGATGCGCCAGGCCGCCGTCGGGGCGCTTCGGGTTCGGCTGTCCATTGACCCGCATGCCCTCCGCGTCGACCAGGTCGAGGTAGAGGCGGTTGGTCGAATCCATCTGGTCGGTGAAGGCGAAGGCGCGCCAGCCGTAGAACGGCCGGGTGGCCATGTCCGCCCGCGGATCGAGGATCCGCGAGGACAGCAGCAGCGTCTGGATCGAGGTCGACAGCAAGGCGCTGCGCGACACCGGGTCACCGCGCAAGGCCATCATGTACTCGGCGCCCTCGTTTTTCATATCGTCGGGCTGGGGGCTGATTTCCGCCACCACGCTCGGATCGAGGCCGGTCAAGGCGGCGAAAAATGCCGCCCCGTTCGACAGCGTCGCCGACAAGCCGACGAAACTGGCACGGTACTTGGTCAACGCCGACCAGCGGCGCAACAGGTAGGCGACCTGGGCTCCATAGCTGCCGGAGTAGATGTGGACTTCGTCCAGAAGCACCATGCGCGGCGCGACCAGTGCCCGCGGTCCGAGTCCGAACACATGGCGCAGGTCGGAATTGGTCATCTGCTGGTTCAGCATTTCGATGGTCATGAACAGCACATGCGGCGGTTCTGCCGCAAGGGTCTCGCGCGTCAGTCGAACCTCATCCGATTCGACAGTGGCGCCGCAGCGGCAGACCAAGCGCCCGTTGCCGTTGTTGATATCGGTGCGCGAGATTGTCAGGTCACCGCTGCACTTCGGGCAGCGCAGGTAGGGGCAGACCCAGCGGTCGCCCACCTGGCGCCACCCAGACATCTTAGGGATAGCGGACAGCGATCCCGGCGTATCGCCGAACAGCACGCCGACAGTCAGCTTGCGGCCGCCACGATTTGCCAGGTAGCTGTCGAATATACGCGCCTGCTCGTAGACCTCGGCGAACTGGTCCTTCAACAGTTCCTTACGCGGATATATCGCAAGAATGCGCGTGCCGGGCACCGACGATTGCGCGACCTCGGCGGCAAGGGCGCTCAAGCCCGGGAGGTAGAACGCCAGCGTCTTGCCACTGCCGGTGCCTGCGGCAACCATCGTTCCCTGCCGCTTGTTGTCCTGCAGGCCGCGCAGGATGCGCGTGGTTGCGTCGACCTGGAAACGGGCCAGTTTCCAGTTGCTTGCTTCCTGCCCGATGCGATGCTCAAGCACCTGCAGTGTCTCAGCGGACAGTTCGGCATCGCCGAATTCGGCCAGCGCTTGCGTGCCAAGAATATTGCGGTCCGGGTACTTGCGGTTGCGCCAAAGGAAGCGGTAATCCGCCACCAGGGTCGGGGCGGTAGTCCATTTGTCGCCTTCTTTATGCTTACCGAAAAGTTGGCGCAGGCGTGCGAACAAACGCACCGACTCGGCCATCCGGCTGCGATAACCCAGCTCGAAAGGCAGTTCGAACACAAGGCGCTCGGTACGCAGACGCTCGAGCACCGCGTCCGTGTCGAACAAAGTGCAGTCGGGCCGGTCCATCAAGTCGGCTGCTTCCTTCGAGTCGAGCGCGCGCACCACGACCTCCCGCAGCTCGTCCGCGGTGAGGGCGGCATCGACGAGTCCCCAGACCAGGACCTTTGCCTCGTGCTTTTCGATCTCGTTGAGGACACATTCGATTACAGCGAGATCGATATTCCAATTGCTCATCGGCTCACCACCATAAACGCTTCGGCCTGCCCCTCGGCCTCCAGCCAGTCGCGTACTTCGTTGGTGAACAGCGCCAACGGCGCGCCCTTCCCGCTGCTGATGGCCACGTAGAAGAGGCTGACCGCTTCCGGCACTTCGGAAAAATTGAAGCGCGCCGCCGTTTCCTGCAGGAGGACAGCCAACCGGCGCAGCGCCGGCACGTCCTCGACCGTAGCCGGGCCATCGGCGCGGGCCAGGCGCTGGTATCGCACATATATCTCGTTGTACTCGTCAAACGCCTCGCGATTGCCGGGCCGGCTGAACGGAAGCGTCGACCGGATGGTCGCCGGCTGCGTGAAATTGCCCAGGTCCGCGACAAGCGTATTCCATCCAATGACGACGAATTCGCTGAACTGTGCGACGAGTTTGTCGGTCGCGCCCAAGGTCTTCACCCAATGGTCCTCGTGGGTCAGCCGTTCGTCTGCGCCACCATCCTGCAGTATTTCAGTCGCCTTTGCGACCAGGGTGCGAACCAATTTCACCTGCGATTGGCACTCCTCCAGGGTGTGCTCCCGCATGCCGATCCAGTCGAGTTGATCGACCACTTTCTTCAGCTTCTTGCACTGAGCGGTCCATTCCGCACGCCGATTGTCGAGTGCCTGCGCGTCGGACTTGCGGCGCGACCACTCCTGCAGCGCCTGCAGGCGTGCCTGCATGTTCTGTGCCTTCACCATCATGGTCATTTTGCGTCTCCCATCAGCATCGTCGCCACTGCCTGAAGTTCATTGATGAAGGCGGATCGCACTTCGCCCACCTCGTCGCGCTGCGCTTGCTGTTCCGCGCCAACCAGGTTGCGGCTGATCGCGTCCAGCAGCGCCTCGAGACGACGAATTTCTCCCGTCGAGCGCAGCAGCAGACCGATGTCAACCCGACCGTAAGCACGCATGCGATCGTCAGGCTCCTCCTCCACTGATACCGCCAGCGCCAGCTGTACCGACCTTACCAGTTCGGTCAACGCAGTGCGGCCGAGCTGTTCCAACCTTCCAAAATCGCTCTTCGCGTCGAAGTCATAGGGCATGAAGCCCTGCGTCATCGCCTGCTGCAGGGTCTGGCGAATACTGCCGAGCCACGCTTCCTTATCCAGTTCGTCGCCCAGTGCAGTCATCAAGCGATCACCGTGCCTGGACAATACATCGGAGAAATAACCGGCGATCCTGACGTAGCCACCATGGCCATTGCCCAGTTCAGTGAGATGGTCCCTCAACTCCTGGTCGCTGCCCTGGCGCAAATGGGTATCGTCCAGCTTGCCGCTCCACGCCGCGGCAACGCGTGCGTAGTCGAGCGCCAACACGGTGGCGCCAGCCCCCTGGAAACAGGCTGCCTCGGAGAGGACCACACTCTGCAGCTGGATGCGCATCCGCCGTGTGCGCGTCAGCGCGCGTCCCAGCGCGGCGGCACGGTCGCCCTCGCCGAAGGTCGAAAAATCCGCCTCGTTGAAAGCAGTGGGCGCAGGTTCGAAAATCTTGGTCAGTACCGTAGGCATCGCCCGCGACACGCTCACTCCCAGCATCAGGTTCTGGCGATATGCGACATGCATCGCCGCTGTCAATCGCGACTGGCCAACATCCTTCAGGTAGCGTTCGACCTGCGATGTGACATCATCAAGCAGGCGCTGCGCATGACCGTAGAAATCTTCCGCCACAAGGAAATCCCACCCCCTGGAGATGTCATGCCTGTCCAGGCCGATGAGCGCAAGGCGCACCCACCCCGCCACTTCGCCAGCTTGCTCTGCGAGTTGGAACATGGGCGCCGTCTGCGGATTGCCATGGTCTACATAAGGGAGCCAGATCCAGTCCGCCACCTTCTTCAACATTGTTGCATCAAGGTCGAGCCGTTGCGCGACCCCTTCCGCGACCAGGACGCGGATGCGCCGGGCCGTGGCTTGGCGTGGTTTGCTCGTCGCCGACCAGAGCTCGACGTCCTTCTCGAACGGACTTGCTGATGCGCGCGGGGGCGGAGGCGGTAGCGGCGGCGTGGCGGTCCGGTTGCGATCCGCTGGGTCCTTTACGCGGGCTGGTGCCACAGGCGCCTTGGCCGCAAACGGGAATGGCAATCCGAATGTCTCGAACACCTCAGCGTCAACGGGCGCCGCGCCACGTAGCGTCGGCGGGTTTCCGCACCAGTGGACGAGCATCGTCTTCAGACGCGCTTTGACTGGCGCTGGGTGCATCGTGCCGTCCAGATCTGTGTCGGTTCCCGAAGGCAGGATCCCCGGCTTGAAGCCGGCGGGGGGGAACGCACCTTGTTCGTACCAGTGGCGCTGGGCCAGCGTTTCCCGCAGTACCCGGTTGATGAACGCGCGCGGGTTGAACACGAGTTTGCCGCCGGAGCGCAGTTCGCGCGCACATAACGAGCGCAGGGCTTGTGCATTCAGAGGAAACAGCGGATAGCCGGCGCCGGTCTGGCCGAAGGCACTCAGCCGCTCTGCATCGCAGGCATCGAGGTTATCGTCGACGTACGGACGTATCCACCCATACAGTCCCGTAGCCGACTGATCGGTCCGCTTCTCGAACTGGGCCCGCAGAGCGTGGCGGCCCCAGCGCGCAGCATTCAAGTAGCGTCCGGCCATCTCGACCAGGCTGTCGAGCAAGACTTCATCGTTGCCGTAGTCGCTGGCAATCACCCATTCGCCACGGGCGCGGGTCAGGATCGTTGCGCGTTGTGGCATGAAGCCATCGGTCACCGCGAGCGCGGTACGGATCGGAGCGCGCTGGCGTTGCCCCCCGTGCTCGCTCTCGGCAATAATCATGTTGAGCAAGGGCTCCTGGATGCCGGAAAGCGCGGCAAAGTCCTCAATCAGTAGGACGAGTTCCTTGCCTTCCTGTAGCAACTGCACCCTGATCTCGTCGACGATCTCTTCGATCGTGCGCCCGCCGAGTGCTTGCGCGAACCGGAACACCATGCGCATGGCGGGATCGATGACCGAGTTGAGCACCTCAACCGCTACCGCCTTTGACTGTCCCTCATGGTCGTTCAAACGCTTGAAATACTCCTGGGCGGGGATGGTCGCGTCCGTGAACGAGTCCCGGGACTTCCAGTCGAAGTCCTCTACTTCGAACTGCGGCAGTTGCTTCGATCCGCTCGCATCGCCGCTCACCGCGCGGCTGACGATACGCTCCAGCGCGGCGTTCAGCATCCCTTCCTGGAATACCGGGTCGCTCAGGAAAGTTTGGAGCTTCTGCGCGTGATACGCTCTTGGCTTGAGCGTGCGGTCGGAGCTGGAATCCAGGGCCGCGATCCATTCCTTGGCCTTGCGCTTGAGCTGCAGGCTCAGTTCGGTCGCGAGTCGCGCCGGAGCATCTTCTTTCGAAATCGAGGCGATCGCCGTAGTCAGGCTGGTGCGCAACTCGTCATATTCCGCTCCCTGCAATGGTTCCAGAATCAGTTCCACCACTCGGCGCAGGCTGGCAGTTTTCGGCACCAGGATCACCACCATCTGCTGGCGGCGTTCGTGCCGCTGCAATTGGGCATGCAGCCAGCGCACCATGTGCGATTTGCCGACGCCGGAGGGCCCGGTCAGCGAAACGACCACCGCACTGCCATTGGTGCTGTCGCGCAACAGCGCGTCCAGCAGGTCCTGTTCGGATCTTTCTTCCTCAACCGACCCTGCTTCGCTGCGATGAACGATACGGGCCGTCTGGTGCACGGCGAGCAGGACAGCCTCGTCGATCGTCTCTGCTTCGGTACGGATGCAATTATCGACCTCGGCCTGGAGCGGCCAGTAATTGGACAGGCTCATGCTCGCGCCTTCACACGAATAATATGGGTGAACCTCAGGTCGGGCCGAACGCCGTCGCGCCCGCTCAGGGTCATCCCGTCTCCGACGAGGTCGGACGTCGTGTCAAAGCGCAATTCGCCACTCGCGTGCAGCGCCAGCAGCGCGCGTGACAAGGAAGTCGACACTTGTCCGGCCGCCGGTACGAACATGGATTCCCGGTTCAGTTTTTCTTCGACAGCGGTGCGGTATACGCCTCCGTCCAGCACCGGCAAAGCGTTAGCCAGGTGATCAAGGAAGGCGTTGGCCTGCATCCTTTGCCCAGGCTCCATCCATTCGCGGATCGATTCGCGTACCGCCAGGGTCGGGTCGATCTCGGCGCCGTCCGGTGCGCGCACGAAACCGAGGAAGTGCGCCCACTTCTTTAATCCGTTAATTCGGGTGCTGTTTCGAATCAGGCGCAGGTCGGCGTTCACCACTTGGCTCGTCTCGAGCGCATCGAGTTGGTTGATGCCGGTCCGGTAAACGTCCTGCGCCAGCAGCAGACACAAGGTTCGCGTCAGGTCCGCGGCCTTTGCACTCTCCGTTGCCCACAGATTCGCGTTGTTCTCGGCCGCAAGGGCGCACTTGCGCACCGCGCGGCGTACTACGCTGTCAACATCGCCGCGCTTCATGCCCGCGAGAGGCTGGAAATAATCCGTGAGGCTGACCGTGTCATCCTGACGCTTGAACAGCCCGAGTTCGCTCCAGCGGTTGAGCGTCTGGCGCACCATCTTGCGCTCATCCTGGACGATATGTTCAGGAGCGACCTTGTGCAGCAGTTCGGTCTCCCCGACCGTTCCCTTTTCCAGGACCAACACGCCACATATTGCCGCCAGCACGTTGGGTAGACCATCGTTGGTTGTGTTAAGTAAGCTCATCCGATTAACCTGCTGACAAAATCCTCAAGATTGATATGGGTCCGCGTATCGAGCAATCGACGCAGCGGATGATGTGGGTCGGGCAGGTCGGACGGGACGAGCACGACCTGCAATGCGCACTCGCTCAGCCAGAGTTCCTGAGGAAAGGGTGCGACCGCATCGGCGACGACGATCCGCACCTCATTGGCGGCGCCGTACAGCGCGTCGTCATCACGGGGCGAATAACTGTCCAGGAATACGGCGCTCGACCACCGCTCGCGTAATTGCCGCTGCACAGCCTGCAGGAGAGCCGGATCGCAGCCCTCGGCCAGCAGCAGCGTGTGTGCCGGGAGCGCGTCGAGCAGCAAACCGACGAGCTTGGCGGGGCCTGTTCCACGAAAGCGCTCCGGAGGAAAGGACACGAGCAAGGTGTTGGCGTGGCCGTCCATGCTCCACTGGCGTCGCCAATCGCTCAGATCTGCGGAATGCGTTCGTGGCAACCGGGAAACTGCCGGGTCCCGATAGCTGCTCCGCCTTCCTTGCTGCCCCCAATCGTGGGGGCATCCGCCGCAGCAAGTCTCGACCCCGACCGTCGCGCCGGGCAGTCGCAACGCATAAAGGCGCTCGAGCACCGACGACATCTCGTGTCGCCGTTGCGCCACCTCGACCATTAGCTTGACGCTCAATTCGGACGCATCGAAGGTCTCCGTGCGTGCCTGGCCAAGAGCCCGGTTGAATACAATCGGATCGAGATGGCCCGGGTGGACGATGCGCAGGGCGGCCCGGGTGAGGTTGTCGACCGCCGCCTTCCCGTCCACCCCAGCCTCCCCCGCATCTACGGCGTGCAATTCGATCAGCTTTGCGCGCGCCATCAGCGTCAAGGTACGCAGGTTCCACGCCTTGTTCGCGCGCGACTTTTGCTTCAAATGGGCAGGACACGCCGTGATATCGACCCATGTCAATCCGGCCTCGTGCTTTGCGCCCTGGATCATCAGGTTCCAGCGCTCGAACCCATTGTCGTTGCCGATCAGGGTCGGTGAAGCGATGCCGTACGCCAGCGGGATATCCTTTGGCTCGGACACGAGCAGGCTCGCACACGCCTTGCCGTCACGCCCACCCCTGCCCACTTCCTGGTAGAAGCGATCGAGCGACTCCGGCAAGGTCGCGTGAATCACCGTGCGCACGTCGCTCTTGTCGACGCCGAGACCGAAGGCCGATGTCGCGATTACGCCGTCGATCCGGTTCGCCGCCCAGTCGTCCAGGATGCGCTCGCGCTCGCGGTCGTCGGTACCGCCATGAAACAAGGCCAGGCGGCGGTGGCCGAGGGCCACGAGACTGCGGTGCCAGAGCTTTGCCTCCACGCGCTCGGTGACATACACAATGTATGGGCGCGGCGCCGCGGCGATCGCTTCCAGCACCAACTCCGTCCGCTCCGTCGAGTCGGCAGCCGCATGCACCGCGTAGCGTGGCTCCGGACGCAAGTGGACGCTGGCCACCATGTGGGTTTGCTCTGGCGGTCCGAACAGATTTTGCAGCACGCTGACGGTGTTCGCCGTCAGCGTGGCCGAAGCAAGGACGGTTCGGATCGGCTCGCCGCAGTTCAGTTCGCCCAGCGTTCGCACCAGGGCCGGAAGCAACTGGAATGCCGGACGGAACGCGTCGCCCCAGCCGACGACCAGGTGCGCCTCGTCGATCACGATGGTCTTGACATAGCCAGCGTGTGCGCCCGACTCGATCGAATGGCGCAGCGAGCCGGTGACGCTCTCGGGCGACGCGAACAGGATGCGCTGGGTACCGGCGGCCAGGGCTTGCTTGATTCGGAGCCTGTCGTCCGGGCCGAGGCCACTATGGTAGGCCAGCGGCATATCTTTCCAGTAGGGGTCGAGTGCACGCAACATGTCCTTCATCCGGCGCATCTGATCCAGCGCCAGCGCCACGGTCGGCACGACGACGATGGTCATCTTCCCCAGGCCACCCTGGACCAGGGCTGCCGCTTGGCCAAGCAAGCTCTTGCCCGAACCGGTCGGCAGATTCGCCAGCAGGGTGACGCCGGCCGGCAACTGGAACATCGCTCGTATGGCTTCGCGCTGGCCCCGGCTCAGGTAGGTGTTCATCCCGGTCGCCTCGGTCATGAAGGGATCCATTGGCACCTGGTATTTCGGGCGCGCTACAAGTTCGTGGTAGGCGTCGTCGAACAGGTTTGCCGCCACGCCCAGCCATTCGAGGCGCGGCAGATCGGGGGTCAGGTGCGCCACCCTGTTGTTGATCCACGGCTTGCACCCTGCGCGCTGCCACTCCTCGTCCGATGGCCAGCCTGGCGCTAGGGGGACATGCAAGTTCGACTGCTGGCCCTGCTGCTTGCGCAATAGGATCGCCTGGCGCACCAGCGGCACCAGGTCGGGTGCCAAATCGCGGTCGCCACTTTGCATTGCGAACAGAATTTGCCGGATCCGCTCGAGCAGGGGCGTTTCTGCAGGCTCCTGGGGAATCTGTGCCTGCGCCCAGTTCGCGCACACTTGCTGCAATACCGAAAAATCGAACACAGGCGCCTTACTCGTCCATGAAGGGATAGGAATTGGCCAGGAAAATGGCGCCGGCCGAGTCGAGCCGCACCGACGGCTGCCCTATGCCGGCGGCGTGTGCGTGGTCGACTGCTGCCTGGCGCATTGCCTCTGCTTGCTCTGCCGCGCAGGCGGCGCCGGACAGACGCGCGATCCTGGCGTCCGACTGGCTCTTCTTCAGTGCGTGCATCTGTTGCATTCGCTGCAGCGATGCCGTCACATGTTCGGCAAATACCGCTTGCGTGAGCAGGGAAGACTCGGCTTTGTCGCGCGCCGTACGGCACAGTTCGGGCCAGTTCGCTGGCGCCAACTCGCGCTTTTCCAGCGTCACCCAACGCTCCGGGTTCAGATTGAAGTCGCGCCCCGACTGGTCGCTCTCAGGACGCCTGAGGTAGGTTTCCAGCAGTTCCGCGGGAGGTTCGTCAACCCAGCGCATCTGGTCGTCGAGCCAGACGCGAACGTAGAGCGGCGGCATGATGCCATCGGCCACGCGTCGGATGGCACGCGAGCCAACAGCGCCATGCAATCCGTCAGCTGCGTCGATCACCGTTTCGGCACCCGCAGTCGATGCCTCGATGAGAAAATCGAAGCGGAAGTACAGGTCGATCCCGCTTTCGTTGCGCGGCGCCGCGTGGGGACGGTAACGCCACATTGCGAACACGCGTCCGCGATCATCGCGCTCGACAAAATCGGTCAGGGCCTCGACGAAGCCGGAGCCATAACGGAGCACCCGGGCATGCTGGCGCTGCGCCGCAAGCGCCGTCGAGCGCCGATAGGTGTAGGGGAACAGGAGCGGAGTCTTGCTGCTGGAACCGGCCGCGCCGTCGTCCACCTCCCGCCCAAAACAATCGATGAAATCTTGTACGGTGATGAGCGTTTCACGCGACTTGTTATATGCGTACTCGACCCGGAACAATTGGTCGCTGAGAACTGGATTTTTGAGCGGCAAGAACCGCTTCCCGAACTGCAGCGTCTGGAAAGCGAATCGGTCGACGGCCTCGCCAAAATGGCGCCAATCTTCGTCCGCCTCCTCGAGAGCATCGAATGCGGATCTGTTGCCCTCGCCTACCAGCGAATCGAGCCTGTCCTGCTGGTCGATGCGGCGCATTTCCCGCCGCACCAGGCCATGGTCGCCCTGCAGGTCGGCCGTGAGCCGGTCAATATGTGCCAACCCGCCGTTCAGCCACGCTTCCGGCAAATCGCGCAGCATCTGGTCCACCAGGTACCGCAAGCTGGCAATCGACTGCGAAAAGACGGCGAAGCCGGTGTCGAGGCATGCGAGCCAAGCTCGCTCCAGCAAGTGATCGGCTCCGGCTAGCGCGAAGGACCGGATATCGTCGCCGGCACCGAAGCGGTCGACCCGGCCAAGCCGCTGCTCGACCGTATTCGGCGACAAAGGCGTGTCGTAGTTGACCACCATTTTCCGGCCACCATGGAGGTTCAACCCCTCTTCGGCCGCACGGTCGCAGACAAGGATCCGACAGCTGTCTTCGTCGTGAAAGCGATGCCACCCCGCCTCGCCCTCCTCGCCTGCCTCCGAGGAGTGACGCTCGGCCTGGCGCCCGAACTCGTCGCTGAGGCGCTCATACACGAGGTCGGCCACCTCGCTGTCGCCACAGAAAACGACGACTTTGCCGCGGCCACGCAGCAGTTCGTCGATACCATCGACGAGACAGAGCAGGCGCGCCTCATCGGCAGCGACACTGGCGCATGCCTGCTCAAACTCAGCCAACGCCCCAGCCAATTCGGGATAGGCCGGCAGCATCAGTTGCGTCAAGGTTGCACGAGATGCGGCAACTCCCGGATTGAGCGCGGCTTCGAGCAATGCGCGCAGCAGGTTTGGGTCTGTGGCCGCATCGCTGTTCGCTACAGCGACGCGCAGCGCTTCCAGGGCGCCGGCCCAATATGTCGACGAAGGACTGTCGTATTGCCACACCTCCAGGCCAGCGCGACTAGGCGTCGCCCATGGCACGGCGCTGCGGCGGTTACGCATGATCCGGCGATGGAGGCGGCAGGTCTCGGAAAGATGGGTGCGCACCTGGTCCAGCGCGGCCAGGAATTCCTCGTCCTCTTCGCCTCGATACCGCTCCAGAACCCGCTGCAGCGTCTGCACATAGCCAGTCAGCAGTGCGTCGTCCGGGAACGCCTCGAGCAGGCGATCGAGATACTCGTCAAGGTTAAGCCACTCGTCTGGCGTGAGTGCCGCCACCGTTTCCGCCACGTCCTGTCGGGCTGCAATACGCCGCCGGAACCCCTCGATGTCGTCAAGTGGGAAGATTACCGGGTCGAGCAGGTGCACCATCCGCAGAAAGCCCGCCTCGTCCACCAGGGCGGGAGTGGCCGAGAGCAGCAGCAGGCGCGGGATCGACGGCGCAAAGCGCAGAAGGGTTTGGTACAGTGCGTTGCCGCTGTTCGCCGTAAGGTTCGACAGGTGATGGGCCTCGTCGACGACCAGCATGCCAGCCGTTCCGATCTCGTCGCGAATCCGGCTCAACTGGTTGGCGCCGACTACATGCAGAAAATCATCGAGCAGATCGCCCAGCAGGAAACGCTGGGTGAGTTCCTGCCGCCATTGTCCGACCAGCGCCGGCGGCACGACCACCAGCACCCTTGCGGTTTCGGGTTCGTCCAGAAAAAATTGTCGGATGAGTATGCCCGCTTCGACCGTTTTGCCGAGTCCTACCTCATCAGCCAGCAGATAACGTTGAACCGGGTCGTGCAGAATGCGTCGCACCACTTCAAATTGGTAGGCAGTCAATTCGATCTGTGATGACAACAGGGCGCTGATCCCCTGGGTGGCGACGCGCTGGGCCGTGACGGCGGCAAGGAAGTCGCTGCGCGCATCGGCGAACAGCGGAGTTTCTACGATCTTCTGGGCCAGGAAGCTGATCGGGTCGCGAATCGGTGCCGCCCAGCGCACGAATACGCTCGCCGCGTCAACCAGGAGCGGGGCAGCGTTGGGCAACTGCACCAGAACACGTTCCCCTTCGCCGTTCAGCACGCGCCCTACTCGCCACCCTCGGCCATCGGACTGAATGAAAACGCGGGTTTGTGCCGGCAGCGCCACGCCCCTGACTTGCGCAACGGGGATCCAATACCCAGGTGGATCGGCCTCCCCGGGCACGTCGAAATACTCGAGAAACACTTGCCCTTTGCTGCGTTGCGTGGACTTTGCAAAGCCTCGCAGACGCAGCCTGCCACCATTTTCTACTCTGAAGAAAGCCATCTGATTCCCGAGGTGTCCACGACGCCGACCGGCACCATGATGTTGCACTGGGTTGTCGTGATTTAAATTATAGCAACTTCAATGCCTCGGTGAAACGCAGAGATAAAAAAACGACACTTGGTTTTAGATGTTATTACTTGCAAAAAGGCTAAAGGGCAACTGAATTATCAGCCACGTTTATGCATATGGAATACCACGCGGCCACGAAGGTCAAGGGGTCCAGCCGCAACATGGTCGTCGATACGTGGGTTGGCATTCTAGTTGGGTAGCGCCGGGAGCGAACAACACCGCACTCCCGATGCCGCCGCTGTCGCACGAGCGTGCGCAAGGGTTGCGGGACTTAGCAAGCTTTACTACATTCGTGTTGAAGTTGTACGACGCCTAGGCGATGGTATGACAGGGACCTTGCAAGTCCCTGCACAAACGGTCGCACTGACTATCGAGATTAATGCAGAGTTTGTGGTCCTGCCAAAACGCCGGACGGTCGAACTTACACGCGCCTGGACCAAACGCTAGTGCCGCGCGGTCATGCACCACGACCGCAAGCTACGTATCTCAGACGAATTTGGCCCAAGCACTTTATGCAAGATGCCAATTCATTTTAAAATTATGCTTTCTCGTCTACGTTCGAGGTTAATTCTTCCCAGTTTGGCGAGAGGATCTTATTCTTAACGAGATTGATAGACGCGGCGGTATTCTGTGCTTGTCCTACCACTTTGTCTTCGCCGGTTAATTTTAGTTTGAAAGTTTTTTTCTTGCCATCTTTTGTAACCTTGTAACCGGTAATGTCGGTCCAATGCTTCCGATAACGTAACCAGTCAATTTTACTGAGACGACCCTTAAGTTCTTCAAACGTAATCTTCGGTGCCTTATCCCAATACGCTGTTTCAGACTCCACGCTTTCCTCGAAAACCTCTTCTTGAGTCTTGCTCGCATCCTTCATCGAGATAGCAGTTGCAATTGGGCCAAGCTTATCAATCCGCGCCTCGTAATAAGCTAATGCAATACCTTTCAATGCGAACGGCCACCCATGAATGTACAATTTTCGGAAGGGATCTTGTTTTGGAGGCGTAGCAATTGCCCATTGCTTTCCGAATAAATCTTCCAACATCTGTAGAAATTCGTGCGCATAAGGGAGCAAGCGATCAATATGGAAATGTTTTAATTGCTCAGGCTTGTAACGATTGTTAGTGAGAGCTGCAAGGAGCATTTGCTCCATTGTGCTCAGGTCTACAATATTTTTCGTGGCCGTTTCGGTCGTTCCCGTCGAGCGCCCGTCTGCAATACGAGCTTCGAAAATTGTTTCTTGCGCAGCACGAATCCGTAGGTCGCTAATCGGCTCTGCAGTATTTAATCCAATGACCAAGTTGCGGTTCTTCTTTGATCCTCGGCCATTTCGGTCTGCAAAGCTTTGACCTGCCTTACGCTCATTTACATTTAGTTCAATCTCCAGGGTGAGTCGCAGACGTTCCAATGCGTTTTTTGCTAAAGCGTCTTTGCTGTCAGCAACTGCAAATAACGCTGCTGTTTGCGTCTGACCATCTGATTGCATGACTGGTGACTTTGGCAAATATAGCAGCCCATACATTGCATCGTCGTCTTCTTCGTCGAATGCAACGAAAATAGTTTTGTCGAACACTGATTTGGATTGCCACCCGCTAATCACCGGAAGAAACAGCGGACGCGTGCCATACACACCCTCGAGAATATAGTTTTTAAACATCTCTTTGTTAGCCGACTTCTGACCCTTAAAGTCGCTTTGAGTGAGTACATGAGCCTGCGACATTTCTAATGCATGATAATTTTCTTTGGGCGGATTGGAAGGGTCATACCGAACGATTTCAGTGAACGTTTGCAGAGTAGGATGAAGCAGTACAACAATACGCTGCTTCTCTTTATCAGCAACATCCGTGACCCCTTTCCTGCATAGAGTCGCGCGCTGCACCGTGTACACCCCGTGCTGGTGTTGAAACTCGTATCGACTTGATCCAAATATCTCTGCTGCATCCGAATTTGTTTGAGCCCTGATTATTTTCAGCCCCTGATACCCTTCGTCGCCAGGAATTTGTTCGTTCATAACGATCTGCGGCTTTGTTTGTGGAATTTTCAGCATTTTATTGCCCTTTGATAGTATGTTGAGGCAGGGTCGGCAAGAAGATTTTTGGGGCTCCGTTTACTACCTCAGGAACAGAACCTGCCGCGCGCATCCATGATGGAAGTTCGACGGTTTCGATACCTAAATTGTTTACCTCGATTGCTAGCTTAATTTCTGCAGGGAATTTGAAGGCAGCGATAACGGGACGGACTGTTCTTTTAAATCCAAATTCGGTTCTCGCCTGCGCTGTGTAGGAAAGGACCTGGCCGATAGCTGAATAATCAGCTTCGATTTTAAATTCCCATTCAAAGATTACGTCCTGGCAATTTACGGTTCGTAGATCTGCACGGATATTTGAGTTTGCATAAACAACTTCTTTGCTTGAGACGAGTTCGCCTGGGCGAAAGCGCTTGATGTTTTTCGCATAAAAATCTCGGATGTGGCACTCATAGGAAAACTGACCGCCGGCATTGATGTTGACCAAAAAATTCCCCTGAGAAGTTGCGTAAGTGAACTTTAGTTCAAGATCATCACTGCGTCAACTAAAATCTCGAAGATTTGATCTCAAATCTTTGCGCTCGCATCAATAATCTGAAGTCTAAACGTCCAAATCTTCATGAGTAGGAAGCCTATTCGAAGAAGACGTGCCTGCCGGAGGGGCACAATTCTTCCAACTGCCCAAGCAGTGGCAGAGGCCAAACTAGCCATGGTCCAGCCCTCCTGCTCAGCGATAAGACGCCAGCATCTCTTTCGACATATCCGGATTCAGCCGTGAACACTGCGATCGGAGCCCGCCTCCTCCTGGGGATGTCGATTATGAGGAGCACACACGACTGACGGATGCGATGAAGCGCCCTTTTCGACGCTGCTGTTCGGTAAGATAGAAAAGGCGTAGCCACGGTATCGTTTGCGGAATTGTCATCATCTGCGAGTCCGATATCGACACCGACAACGTTCGGATCAGCGACTACGCCAGCACCGTGCGCAAGGCATTCCTGGCCCAGGTGCATCATTACTTCGTCTACTAACGAAGCGTCCCGAACTGATGAACCGTATGGGCGACAACATCGCCCGCTCCGATTTCATCACGGTGCGCGGTTTTCTTGCCCATATCGCGTGATCGAAACTGCCCCGCTGCAGCGCAAGCTGCGCGAGAAACCGGCATCCTTAACTGTTCGGGCGAAACCACCGCCATGGAAGCAAAACGCCTTTACCACCAAGACCAGGACGGGCGGACGCGGCGCGCTGAAACAGTTCAGCACGGTCCAAGGCCCTGATCGATCCACTGGCCGAGGCTTTGTTCGCACAAGGCGATGACCTTGGTTACGTGCGAGACGAGACGAGACGATGCGTGTGATGTAGCGGGTCGGAACGGCGCAGTTCGTATTCGAACTGGAGGACTAGCTTACCTTCACCCTTGCTCAGCTTGGGATGGGTAGAAGGGACTCAAGTTGAGGATCCCGGCAAACGCTTCTGGACGCACGGCTGCCATAGTCCGTTGTCCGACCTGCTGCAACCCGGAACTGTTGGCCTTCATGCCCAGCCAACTGGTCAAGGTCGACGACATGGCGCTGCGCATCAAAAAGGCGAGCCCGGACCATGGCATCGAGGGCCTCGCTCTACTTGGCGGGCGACCGCTGATCCAAGCCGGGACTTTAGAGCTGCTCGCGCAACTCACCGATTCGGTCTGACTTTGATGCTGTTCACGGGCTATGTAATCGGCAAGGCGCAGCCTACAGCGCCGAGGAACTCATCAAGCAATTCGACCTCGTCGTCGACGGCAGGTATGTCCCGGGCCGGCACGAAATGCAGCGTACCGTGGTGGCCGGGCCCATGAACCAGCGTTTTCACTACCTCAGCACGACCTTCGACACCTCGATGGAGACAACGGCGTGGTACCAGAGCGGTGTGGAGACCCGTGTGGGCGACACTGGACAATTGCTGGTAAACGGCTTCCTTCTGCACTGAAGCCAGTTGCCACCGCCAGGGCCCGTTCGCGCCCGGCTGACATGGCAGCATCCATCGTGAAAGCAAACCTGAGAATCACAAGGTCGAATTTAGCAGCTACAAGGCGATGCGGGATTTCACCTTGGACCTGAGTGCAGTCACCCGACTGGTCGGCAGGTGGAGGTGGCAAGCATATATATTGGCTGAACAAGTAGCGTTCAAGAGATGCACCCTGTTGCAACGTCATAGCCAAGCTTGGGCGTCCTTCTCCACGCGCGGTGTCGACGGACTGGGATGGCGCTTTCCCGCCTTTCAGTCTGGAGTATCACGCTCAGGTCTTTGCATGGGTTAGGCCTGTAGACCTTGCTTAGCCCGCGAACACCGCTCAAACCGCTTTTGGTCTCAGAGTACGCCCGATCCGTGCAATGACCAGCACCCACACCACACCTCCAACAACCTTAGCCGCAAGCTGCGCGGCCACGATCGAAGGCAGCGCGGCGCCGAAGGCCAGCAATGGGAAAACCAGCGAATCGACGGTGGCGCCGACGACGTTAGACCCGTTGGCGCGGGCCGACCATGAGCGGCCTGCCAGTAGCTGATAAGCGGCAGCATCCGCCAACGAGGCCAGGCTGAACGCAACCACTGATGCGACAGCGATAGCGCCGCTGGCTGGGTTAAGCGCATAGGACACTAGCCCCGCGACTACGATGAGAGCAAGCATGCGTGACCAAAGATGTTTTCCACGCCACTGGTCATGCAAACTGTCGCGCAGAGTCAGGTCAAGCCCGATAAAAAGGAAAGCGATGAGCGGCATGACCTCTGGGCCGAACCAGGCAACAGCCATGTTGGCAGCAACAAGCGTCGCAATGTAGATGATGGTGTAAGGCATAGTTATTCTCTAGGACGCCAGGAATATTTGCTCGGATGAACCGAGCGTATGTGGCCTGATCGCAAGCAAACGCGCAGGATAGCAGATGGTCCTTCGTGAAGTCATCAACTCCCGCAACTGCTGGCCTAGAGTTGCAGTTGTTGGTGGGCACCTGAACCGCTGGGCCAACACTCGCGCCTTGGTCTTGCCAGCATCTGCCTCGCCTTGAATGGCGAAGCGTTGCATCGAACAACTGGAGCGTCTGATCAGGTTTCGCTGCGTGATGGAACGCCAGCGCAAACCCGCTCAGTTTTCCGCCACTTGCTTTCAGAAACCCAGAATAACTACACCCCATTCTTCCGCCCGCTAGCAATTAAGTGCGGCAGATGAGAAAATACGACTGTGCTCCAACTGCGCTTTTCCGAAACTTTTGATCTAGCAATTTTACAAATGACCCAGGCACGCGACGTAATCGTCATCACGAGTTGCACGAACAGGAAGAAAAAGGCCGGCACCGTGCTCGCACTTGAGGGGGCGGACACTGCAGCTTCGCTTTTTGAACTGGCCCGAGTTTGGAGTCGGCAGGTTCAGGCAACCTGCAGGAGCGAGACGCAGGCTGCTGTCGAATTGTATGCGGGACGTTCGATCACTGAAGCGAAACGCGCAGCAGAGAGCATCTCTGCGCCTCTCTACATTGTGTCCGCCGGACATGGCTTGCTGCACCCGGATGACCGCATTCCGTCTTATAACGTCACGGCGACGCCTGCTACGGATAACACACTGCATCAGTGCTTGCTCCGACTGGGTAAAGTACCGGCGGACTGGTGGCAAGCACTCATCCATGCAGTAGGAGCGCAGCGCTCGCTTACCGAACTCGTCGCGCGATCCCCTGGCGCGATCGTACTGCTTGCGGTACCGTCGGCCTACCTCGGCTTGCTGGCGCGTGAACTGGGCGACCTGAGCGAAAGTAGCCTCGCGCAACTGCGCATCATTACCTCACCACACGGAGCCTCAACGCTGCCGGCACGCTTGCAATCAGCAGTCATGCCTTATGACGAGCGCCTGGAAGGTCTCGCGACGTTTTCGGGAACACGCAGCGACTTTCCCCAGCGCGCGTTGCGTCATTTTGTCTCTGCCCTGGAGGGCCATTCTCTGCCCCTCGAGCTTGCTCGCCATCGGGTAAGTGAGGCGATGGCAACCCTGGTCAAGCCAGTTCTGCCGGAACGCCAGCGCAAGACTGACGAGGAAATCACGGCCCTGCTACGCGGGAACTGGGCACGCTTCAACGGTTCGGCCACCGCCCTGTTGCGCTTCTTGCGCGACGAGGCCCTGGTCGCTTGCGAACAGTCCCGGTTTCGCTCGCTGCGCCAACAGGTCTTTGCAGAACTTAACGACAAAGCGGCTCTTCATGGATAAGCAGGAACTGGTGGTACGGGCATTGCATACGACCCAAGGAGACGGGCAGGACGTCTATGCCTTTTTCATTCGCGGCGGCGACATTGTTAGGATTGCCGACATCTCCCGCATCGAACGGGACGAACATGACGTGGTAAAAGGATTTCAACGTCCTGAAATTCAGCAGCACGTCAAGGGCATCGCCGACTACCTCGACCAAGGCAAGGTATTGTTTCCCAACTCGATCATCCTGGCGATGTCGCCCGAGGTGCGATTCACCGCGTCGCGCGGCACACGTCCGAATGGAGATGAAGGCGTCGGCCAGACCGGCACCCTGACGATCCCGATTTTCGAGGCCGGCAACCGGGTGGCCTGGATCGTCGACGGCCAGCAGCGCTCGCTGGCCCTGTCCCGCTCGACCAACCAATCCTTCCCCGTGCCTGTTGTGGCCTTCGTGTCGGACAGTCTTGAAGTCCAACGCGAGCAGTTTGTTCTGGTCAACAAGGCGAAGCCGTTGCCACGGCGCTTGATCGACGAATTGCTTCCGGAAACCCGGAACATCCTGCTCCCGCGCGACCTGCGCAAGCGCAAGGCGCCGAGCGAGCTGTGCAACTGGTTGAACCGGAACAGCAAGTCGCCGTTCTACAACCTGATCAAGCGTCCATCCGACAAGAAAGATGATGGCGCCCCCGTTGTCACCGACACTGCCGTCGTCGAGATGATCCGGCAAAGCCTGTCCAATCCGCTGGGAGCACTGGCGCCTTACAAGCCGACAGACACGGAACCAGGCGACGTCGACGCCATGTGCACGATCCTGGTCACCTACTGGTCGGCGGTGCGCGATGTGTTTCCAGACGCATGGGGAAAAGATCCGCGCCAGAGCCGGCTGATGCATTCGGCCGGCATCCTGGCGATGGGTGTGCTGATGGACCGTATCTATGCGCGTTTAACCGGCGCCAACGAGTCTTATGCAGCCGTACGCAAGGAAGTGGAGAAAGTCGCCCCGTTCTGCCGCTGGACGTCTGGCGTGTGGGAATCCATCGGGCTGCGCTGGAACGATATCGAAAGCACATCCCAAGACAAGAAGCGCCTCCAGGAAGCACTGGTACGCGCATATATTACCGAAGCAAGAAAATGAAGTTCCTCTATTCCGACACCCACGATTATGTGGATCCTGGTTACGACTTTGAAAACGACCGCAATGCACCGAAGCGGCGCCGCTATTGGGATGACGCGTACGCACATCAGATGATGAACCCGACACCGTACGACGGCCTGCTTGTTGCAATGAGTGCCGTGCGTAAGGCTCCCGGTGTGGCCAATTCCAAGGTACGATATTCGACCGCCGAGGAGCAACGCCTGTTGCGTGACGGTGCGCGCAAATTTCTTCGCCTTGATGGCCCTGAGTACAAAGATGCGATGGTCATGGGCGATTGCGGCGCGTTTGCTTACGTCGACCAAGAAAAGCCAGCCTTTTCGCCGATGGAGGTATTCGAGTTTTATACCGATGCCGGATTCACCCACGGCGTCTCGCCCGACCACATCATCTTCGCGTGCGACACCGACAACCCGCCCTTGGAAGCGATGGACTCGGACGTACGCTTCCGCTATGAACTGAGCCTGGAAAATGCGCGCGAATTCATGCGCATTTGCCAGGCCGAAGGCATGCCTTTCGTGCCCATGGGCGCGGTGCAGGGATGGTCCCCTCACAGCATTGCGCAGGCAGCAAAGCAACTGGAAGACATGGGTTACCGCTACCTGGCGATTGGTGGCCTGGTGCCGCTGAAGGTGGACGTCATCCACAAAGTACTGAGGGCGCTACGCGACACGATCAAACCCGAAACCGACATCCACCTGCTGGGTTTTGCCAAAGCCGACTCGATTCAGGATTTTACGGGCTACGGCATCACGAGCTTCGATTCGACCTCGCCACTGATCCGCGCTTTCATGGACGAAAAGGCGAACTATTACATGCCGAAGCCGGACGGTGGGCTGGCGTATTACGCTGCGGTTCGCATTCCACAGGCCGTCGAAAATCCTCGCCTGATGCGAGGTATCAAGCAAGGAATTTTCAACGCGGAGGACCTGCAGAAGCGCGAGGCAATCGCCTTGACGGCACTGCGGATGTTCGACAACGGAGAAGAAACCCTCGAGGCCACGATCGAGGCGGTCATGGATTACCAGCAGTTCCTGACCCTGGACGGCGATAGCGACAAGCACCAGAAAACCCTGAAGAAAACCCGGGAGCGGGTCGAACGCACCCTGAAAGACGCCCCATGGAAGAACTGCGGCTGTGACATCTGCCTCGACATTGGCGTGGACGTCATCATCTTCCGCTCTGCCAACCGCAACCGCCGGCGCGGCTTCCATAATCTCGGCGTCTACCACCAGCACGTCCAACGCATCTTAGAGAAAACCCTGTGAAAACCTACCATTTCAAAGCGATTCGCGCGCAGCAAGCCGATGGCCACGACGTATTCTGCTTCGCCGCCGAGCCGGCCGATGTGCTTGCCTTTTCCGAGATCGAACGGGTTGGCCGCGACGACGATGGCGAACTGAAGGGCTTTCAGCGCCACCAGGTCGCGCCACACATCAAGGAAATTCGCGACTACCACACCCGGGATGACGCATTGCTGCCGAACGCCGTCATCGTCGCCTTCCTGGACAATGTCACGGTGAAGGATCTTGGCGACGGCATCGTCGATGTCGTGATCAGCGTGCCTGAAGGCGGGAACCGTCCGGGGTTCGTAGTCGACGGCCAGCAGCGCCTCACCGCGCTGTCCGGTATTCGCAAGCCTGGCTTTCAGGTATTTGTCTCGGCGCTAATTTGCAAGGACTACAACGAGCTGCGTCAGCAGTTCGTCCTGATCAACAATACACGTCCGCTGCCCAAGACACTGATCTACGAACTGTTGCCGAACGTAGAAGGTTTGCCAGAGCGCTTTACTGCGCGGAAATTCGCTGCGCGACTGGTTGATCGCTTAAATTTCCGCCCTGATTCGGTGCTGCGGGGAGAAATCCGGCAGCACACCAATCCCAAAGGCGTGCTGAGCGACACCGCGATGCAAAAGATCGTGATGAACTCCGCTTCCGACGGCGCGATCCGGGACCTGATGCAGGAAAGCGACCTGACGCCCGAGAGCATGAAGAAACTGGAAGATGAGGCTTTCCACCTCTTCAACGATTACTTCAAAGCGATCATTGCCGTGTTTGGCGAAGAGTGGGTAGGCATGAATCCAAAGACCTCGCGCCTGCGCCATGGCGCCGGGCTGGTAGCGATGGGCTTTGTCATGGACCAACTGCGCTCGGCCGACCTGCAGCGATGCGATACCTATTATGACCGGTTCGTTCGTGGCCTCGAAGCGCTTAAGCCGCATACGGCCTGGACCCGGGGTAATTGGCAGCTAGGTGATGTGCTCACGACGCCTTGGAACGGCATCCAGAACACGCCAACCGATATCAACGTGCTGACGAATTACCTGATTCGCTCGCTCAAGCGCAGCCTGCGCCATCTTGAACAGGCCGCCGCTTAAATAGGAGGATCGACGATGACAAGCACGGCGTTAGTACTCTTTTCCGGTGGCCAGGATTCCACGACCTGCCTTGCGTGGGCGCTGCAGCGCTATGACCGGGTCGAGACGATCGGTTTCGACTACGGTCAGCGTCACGCAGTGGAACTCGTCTGCCGCAAGGACATTCTGGCTGCGCTACGCACCCGGTTCCCTGCCTGGGCAACCAAACTCGGCGAGGACCATGTGCTGGACATGACGCTGCTGTCGACCATCAGCGAGACAGCAATGACGTCTGCGCGCGCCATCGAGATGGAAAAGAACGGCTTGCCCAACACGTTTGTACCCGGCAGAAACCTGTTGTTCTTCATTTATGCGGCAGCAGTCGCTTACCGGCGGGAGCTGAAATTACTTGTAGGCGGTATGTGCGAAACCGATTACTCTGGCTATCCCGACTGCCGGGACAACACGCTTAAGGCCCTGCAGGTAACGCTAAGCCTGGGCATGGATCATCCTTTGGTCATCGAGACGCCGCTCATGTGGCTGGACAAGCGTCAGACCTGGCAGATGGCTCAAGACCTCGGCGGCGCGACACTCCTCGAGATCGTGCGCGAGAAGAGCCACACCTGCTACGTCGGCGATCGCAGCACCTTGCACAAATGGGGATATGGCTGCGGCAGCTGCCCGGCATGCGAATTGCGCCTGAAGGGGTATGAGGCCTTCACGAAGCCTGCGTGAACGTCTCAGTCACAAGACTGCCCTGCAACAAAGAACACCTGTCGCCTCCTACCCGGCCTCAAGATAATTGCATCAGATGAAATACGAACTTAGTCAAAAATTTTACTTTGAAGCCGCGCACACCTTGGAGCGGGCGGTCGAGGCTGAAGGAAGCAGGCGCATCCATGGCCACACCTACCATGCCGAGATTACGCTTGTCGGCACGCCCGCCCCCGCCAATGGGATGCTTGCCGACCTGGGCTTCGTGCGCGGCGAAATCGCCCGCGTGCGCGATTTGCTTGATCACCGGTTTCTCGATGAGATAACGACCCTCGGCCCGGCAACACTGGAAAATTTGTGTCGATTTATCTTTATCGAATTGGCCGAAACGATGCCTGCACTCGCCAAAGTGTCCGTTGAGCGCCAGGCAAGTGGCGATCGTTGCAGCCTGTCGAAGTAATACCTGACTATCACGCAGGTCTTTTTTACCAGCCGATTCACCTTAGGGAGCGGATATGCAGCAAATTATGGGATCCAACGCGTTTTCGTCCGGTGAGTGCGTGCGCGAAATAGCGCTGCGGCTCATGCATATGTCGGAAGCAATCCATCACGCATTGCGCCAACTAACCTCGACACCATCCACAGAACATTCCGGTACGTCACCGTATGCCCTGCTGACGGAAGAATACGCCCTTCGCGCCCGGGCAAGTATCCTCTTGATCGAGGCGGAACGATTGGCTCGACCAAGCTTCCCGACAAGCCAGGCCGCCGTACTCGATATCCTGAGCCAAGTCGAAACGACGTTATCGCAAGCCAACTCCGCGGACGACATGAACGAACTCATTGCGGGCCTGTTGCTCTTCACTAGTTCGATCATTTCGCGTCGCAACCAGATCATCGCTGTTCTGCTTGAGAATCTGCAGCAAACGGTTGCTGAAGTGCAGGCCAACCGTTAGACGGAGATCCGGAACTGCATGGTCAGCGGCTCCCGACTCTGAGCCAGACTAGCGTCTTATCGGTCAACGGCGTGCATTGCATGCCACTTCCCGACTGACAAATGCGGGCCCGCGCGGTGGATACAGCTCTCGCTACAAAACCTCTCTGGTGAAGTCATGTGATTCTCTGCTGGGGTGGCCGGTAGCGGGCCTCGATGAATCGGCTCCGTAGCGAGCGCTCCGCCGCTCCTATTACTGCGTGAAAATTCCCATTTGCATTGTTTATGTCTAGAATGCAATGATAATGAACGCACATGCCGCCCAGACACCCGTCATCCGCCTTGCCGCGATCGAAGCCTTACTTGATCAGGATTTCCGGGTGCCCTCCTACCAGCGCGGCTACCGCTGGACCCCGCACCAAGTCAACGAACTACTGGACGACGTTCAGGAATTCCTGGGCCAACAGGACAATGCCCAAGGGCCGTCGTTCTACTGTTTGCAGCCCGTCGTCGTGCGCTCCAATCCTGGCGGTATATGGGAAGTAGTCGACGGCCAGCAACGCCTGACCACTATCTTCCTGATCCTGCACCATCTCGACGACGCCCTGGCATGGCGCGGCAGGCGGCGCTTTCGCCTGTCTTACGAGACGCGACCCGCGAGCGCGGACTTCCTTGAGAACATCCGGTCAGAAGACGCGCGCAGGAACATCGACTTTCATTACATGCACCAAGCCGCCCAGGCCATCGAAGCCTGGTTCGCGAAGTGCGATGCTGACGCACGTGCGCGCTTTGCTGACTGCCTGCTGAACGATGGCAGCGCCGGCAAGTGCGTCAAGGTGATCTGGTACGAACTCGCGCCCAGCGAGGACCCGGTTCAGGCCTTTACCCGCTTGAACGTCGGCAAGATCGCGCTCACCGATGCGGAGCTGATCCGCGCGCTGTTCCTGCGCGATGGGAATTTCGCGGCAGCCGGCAACTGGCAGGAACGCAGCGCCCTCGCCCAGGAATGGGACGAGATCGAAAGTACCCTGCAGGACGACGATTTCTGGTACTTCCTCTACGGCGGCACGCATTGCTACGCCAACCGGATCGAGCACATCTTCGAGCTGATCGCGTGCGAGGACAGCGACGCTGTCGCGGCGGCGCCCGCGTTGCACGCGACCTTCCACTTCTGGCGCCGCCGCTTGGAAGCGCCTGGCGCGGATGCCAGGAACGAATGGCTGAAGGTGAAGCAGTACTTCATGCGCCTGCACGAATGGTTCCGCGACCGTACGCTGTATCACCTGGTCGGCTACTTGGTTAACGACGGCGCCGAGATGGCCGCGATCCGCAAGGACGCGGCGACCTTAACCCGCAGTGCTTTCCGCCAAGGCTTGACGCGACGCATCCGCGACCGGCTTCTTGCGCGCCTGCCGGCCGTGCAGGACAGCGCCGCCGACCTGAAAGCGAGTCTATGTGCAGGGCTGGGCGCCCTCAATTACGAATCCAGTTGGCAGCATCGCGCCATTCGCTCGGTGCTGCTGCTGTTCAATATCGCTGCCCTGCTCGAGAACGCCAAAGCTACCATGCGTTTTCCGTTTAGCCACTTCAGGAAGGACAACTGGGACATCGAGCACATTCGCGCCCGCGCCAGTGCGACGCCGTCTGGTAGCCACGAGCTGCGCGACTGGCTGGGCGACCTCGTACGCTACCTGGATTCTGTGGGCATGCGGGACGGCGTGCGGTGCGAAGCGGACAAACTGCTAGCGCAGTTGGGGAGCGGCGAGACGCTTCCCGGCCCTCCTTTCTCGGACGCCTTTCAGGACCTATATCGGCGCGTGCGTGAGACCTATGACGGCGCCGGCGAACTGGCCGATGACAACTTCCTGGGCAACCTCACCCTGCTCGACGCTGCCACCAACCGGGGTTACGGCAATGCGATGTTTCCGATCAAGCGCAGCAAGATCATCGCGCGCGACCGCGACGGTGTCTTCGTTCCACCGTGTACCAGGAACGTCTTCCTGAAGTGCTACAGCAGGCGGATCGACCACCTCAGCGGCTGGTCGCCGGATGACCGAACCGATTATTTCGACGCCATCGTGGCCAGCCTGGTCAAGCTGCTCGACGACGAAACGGGAGTGACACCATGAACGCCGACGCCTTGGTGCCCAGCACTGAACTGAGCTTCCGCGAACTGTTCACGCGCCATGGCCGCGTGCGGATACCCGTCATCCAGCGCGACTACGCCCAGGGGCGCGACAGCGCGCGCGAGGTGCGCGAGGAATTCCTCGATGCCCTGCACACGGCCTTAGGACGCGAACCCGGTGATCCCGCCCTGCCTCTGAACCTCGACTTCGTCTACGGCCGCGCCGAAGGCCAGGCCGGTTTCGCACCGCTGGACGGCCAGCAGCGCCTGACCACCCTGTTCCTGCTGCATTGGTACCTGGCCTGGCACGACGCGGAATATGCCGACTTCGTCAGCTTCATGCGCGAGGGCGAGAGCAGCCGCTTCGGCTACGCGATCCGGCCCAGCAGCCGGGAGTTCTTCGATGCGCTCAGCGGCTGGCCCGCGGCTGCCGCTGCGCACGCGGACACTCGACCAGCAGCGCTGATACGCGACCAGAACTGGTTCTTCGAGGCCTGGAATGACGATCCAACCGTCCAGGCCGCGCTGGCCATGCTGGACGCAATCCATCAACGCTTCTGCAACACCCACGGCATGTATGCACGCCTGGCCCGCGCCGAGCGCCCCTACATCACACTGCACCTGCTGGACCTGGACGGCTTTGCGTTGGCCGACGACCTGTACATCAAGATGAATGCGCGCGGCAAGCCGCTCACGCCCTTCGAGCATTTCAAGGCGCAGCTGGAGGCGCACTTGGCCGTCATGCCGGATACGTCCGCATACAGGTTGCGCGACCGCCCGGCCACCCTTAAGGAATACGTCAGCCATCGTATCGACGGGGTGTGGACTGAATTGTTCTGGCATGTACTGGACGGCAAGGCCGACCTGCTCGACCAGAGCTTCATGCGCTTGATACACGTGGTGGCGATCGTGACCCGCGATCCGAACCACGCCAGTAACGACAAGGTGCTGGCGGAACTGCGCGACGCCGTCGCGCCGCTGTCGTTCCGGCGCTACCAGGAAGCCGGGTGCCTGGATCAGTCCTTCGTAAAGACTCTGATCTCCGTGCTGGATGCCTGGTCCGGCCCCGAATCAGGTATGCGAGGCGTGCTCGGTGAATCGCCCTACTACGACGAGCGCGCCGTATTCGACGCCATCCTGCAAGGACCAAGCCCGACCTATGCCTGGCTAGTACAGTTCTACGCCTACGCCGGTTTCATCCGCCATTACGGGCCTGAGCCGGAGCAGCGCCGGTTCGGCGACTGGATGCGCATTGTCGCCAACTTGGCGCGTAACAGCGCTTTCGACAACGTCAGCGCCTTCCGCTTTGCACTAGCCGCGGTCGAGCGCCTGCTGCCGTATGCCTCGGCGATTCTCGACCACTTCGCTTCCGGCCCGCTGGAACTGCGCGGCTTTAGCGGACAGCAGGTGGCCGAGGAAAGGCTCAAGGCCGCGCTGATACTGCGCAGCGAGGACTGGCGCGAGCGCGTAGGGCACGCTGAGCAGCACGGTTACTTCCAAGGCCAGATCGGCTTCCTGCTCAAATTCGCCGGTGTGCTCGATGGCTGGAAGAGCACTTCCGGTGTCGACTGGACGCCGCAACAGGACGAGGAGTTCCGCCGGAGCTTTGACCACTACAGGGCGCGTGCTTTCGCGCTGTTTGAGGATGGAGGCCTGCGTCACTTCCCCAAAGCCGCGCTTGAACGCGCACTGCTATCGATCGGCGACTACCTGTTAAAGGCCGACAGCAATTGGAGCTTCGGTGAATCGACTGGCCGCGACACCAGCTGGAAGCGCCTGTTGCGTGGCAATGCTGAAGACAGCGGCGACGATGCGAAACGACGCACCATATTCCAGTCTTTGCTTGACCGAATCGATCCCCATGCCGATCTCGCCCCCCAGTTGGAGCAGATCGTCCAGACTGCATCACCTACCGGCGACTGGCGCGAACCATTCCTCCGCTACCCGCAGATGATCGACTACTGCCGCATGCGCATGATCCGCTTCCACAACGACAACCGGATCTACCTTCTGCGTAAACAGAGGATGAGCGGCGAGCACGCTGAGCTCTATACCTACCACCTGCACGTCAGCGCCGTTCGCAAGATGGCGCAAGACGGCGAACTTGCACCCTTCACGGAAGCGAAGTACGAGCCGGTCGTCACCGACCGCGAAGAGCCCTTCATCTGGCTGCGTGGCGAGCTGGCCGGCGCACCGCTGACCCTGGAGATCCGCCACGAGCCTGGCAAGACCCGCTTCCTGTTCGCGTTGCGGACCGGCGTTACGCCGTGCGTTGTTGAGAAGTTGGCTGCCGTTGGCTTCGCGGCCACGGCGGACGGTACACTGGGATGCAGCGTACCGCGCGGCGAGGCCGTCGCTACGCTCTTAAAGACCGTGCGAGTCCTGAACGAGACCTGAGCGGCCGGCTCCGCAACGCGCCTCATCACGGTACCCGCGCCGAGGCTTCCTCGGCATCGCCGCCACCATCCTTCCGCACGCTGTTGCCGTGGACGTCCAATCCATGAGCAAGGCCACCTATGGCGCTTAGATGTGTTGCTTTGGCGACGGCATACACAGGCTGCACGGGCTGCACGGGCTGCCGCGCAGCATGCGCGACTTTGTACAAAGCACTTTTGAAAGCGTTCTGCAGCCCTACGCAGCGGGCGATACTTGACCGCCAGCTCACTCTTCTTACAAAAGCGCGGCCTGCTCGCCCCTCGGTTTCCTTTCTTTTCTTTCTGTAGCAGGTTGTTCGCTACTACGCGCCGACGCCACCGCAAACTCCCGCTCGATAACCGCTCTTGTTGCTCGCTCCTTGTCGAGTAAGTCTGACAGCGCCTGGATTTTCTTGTCGAGTCTATCGCCATCCGCGCGCGCATTGGCAAGCTCGCCTTTCAGTTCTTGAACCTGCTCGCCGAGGGCAAGCTTCTGTGCCTCGAGCACGGCCGCGGCCTGTACCGCACGGGCACATTCGCTACGCTGCGTCTCGTACTGCGCGCGGGCTTCACGCAACGCCACCTCTAGTGATTCCAGCGCCTGCAAGCGCAGCTGCAGCTTGGCCAGTTCCACTCGCGCCGTCTCGGCAGCGCGGCGCTCGACCGCTGTTTCCTCGCGGGCTCCAGCCAGTTCTTCGAGAGCTTGGGCGACGCGTCCCTCGACGGTCGCCCTGTCACCCGTTGCGCGCATCACCTGCTCTCGCAGGTCCTCGATAGTAGCTACCAACTGTTGGTTGTCTTCGGCCAGGTCGTTCATCTCCTGCTTGCAGCTGATGAGTTCCTCGGCAACCTGCCTGCGAGCGACATCAGTTTGATGGTCCGCGAAACCCAGGATTGCGCGCTGCAGTTCCGGCGGCAGTTGCCGCAGGCTGTCAGGCGAATTGTCCTTCTCGCCCAGGCATTGCTGGAGCAGCTTGCTGACCGTCCCCATATTGCCGACGTTGCAGAGCTTCTCCCGCACGGCGCGGGACGACACTTTGTTGCCCTCGGCACGCAATGCCGCCACTGCAGTTTTCACATGCTCGATTGTTACCGATGCCTGACGACCCATGACTTACCTCGCTGTTACGTTATGAACACGTTACGTTACGCAGTGCGGCCAATTCAGTCCGAGGATTTTCCGGCGGCTTCCGCCGTGCCGGGCCTGTCCTTTTGGATGCCCGGCAGCCCCGGCAGGCATAGGCGTGGGCCGCTTGCCGGCCGGGCGTCGACCAGCAGACTGCTCACGACGGCCGCATGACGTTTGAACTGGGCGGGGGCCAAGTGCGCATAACGAGCGGCCATCGCTAGCGACTTCCATCCGCCCATCTCCTGAAGGTCGTACAGCGGCGTCCCATTCTGGATAAGCCAGCTGGCCCAGGTATGCCGCAGGTCGTGCCAGCGGAACTCCTTGATGCCAGCCCGACGCAGCGCCGCGCGCCACGCTCGTGTGTTCACTTGCCTGACCGGGTTGCCGCGATAAGTGAACACGAAGCGCTCGTGCTGGCCGCGCTGGCGCTGCAGCATGGCCAGCGCCACCTCGCTCAGCGAGACATGGATATCCTCGCCGCCCTTGGCCTCGTCACCCATGGCACTCGCCAAGTTACTTCCTTCGCATGTCCGCTCATCCGTTGGTGCGCCTTCGAAAGGCTGGGCCAGGCCATCTTTCGCACCCTTTGAACGCGAACGCATCTTCACTACTCTAACGGCGGCAAGTGTCGCAGGTGACAGCGAACAGGAGCGCTAGCTATGTCACTTTATAAACGCGACAACATATGGCGGATTGATTTTACGACGGCATCAGGAGCACGCATTAGGCAATCTGCTGACACGGGCAACAAGCTTGAAGCGCAAGAACTTCATGACCGACTCAAGGTACAGAGCTGGCGCGTGGAAAGGCTGGGCGACCGACGGCAATACACATAGGATGAAGCAGCGGCAAAGTGACTGGACGAGACATCGCACAAGCGCACACACCACGACGACGTTCTTAAGCTGCGCTGGCTATGGCAATTCCTATAGGGTAAATTGCTGACACAGGTGGCTCGCGAAGTGGTTACAGCGATCGGAGCACGCAAGCGCTCCGAGGCCAGTGCAGCGACCGCCAACCGCCATCTGGCCCTCATCCGCGCGATCTTGCGCAGGGCCTGCGATGAGTGGGAGTGGATCGAGAAGGCGCCAAAGATCAAGCTGTACCGGGAGGCGAAGCGGCGGGTGCGGTGGATCACGCCGGAGCAAGCAAAGACCCTGCTGGCGGAGCTGCAGGAGCACCAGCGGGATATGGTGCTGTTCGCGCTAGCGACAGGTTTGCGCCAAGGTAACGTAACGGGCCTGTGCTGGTCGCAGGTCGATCTTGGACGCCGTACCGCATGGGTCCATGGTGACGACGCCAAGAATGGCGATGACCTGCATGTGTCGCTCAACGACCTGGCCATGGATGTCCTCCAGCGCCAACGCGGCAAGCACCCAAAGCGCGTCTTCACCTACAAGGGAAAGCCGATCAACTGGGCCAACACCCGCGGCTGGCGAAACGCACTTGTGCGTGCGGGGATAAGCAATTTCCGCTAACACGACCTGCGCCACACCTGGGCCAGCTGGCTGGTGCAGCATGGCACACCGCTGTACGACCTGCAAGAAATGGGCGGCTGGAAGTCAGCCGAGATGGTGAGGCGTTATGTGCATCTTGCGCCAGCACAAATGGCCCGGAATGCGGCTGCGATTGATGTACTGCTTCACGTAACAATTACGTCACAGTGCCATTTGCAGGGCGGACAAAAAAAGGTTACGGAACACCGTAACCCTTTGATTTTTAAGCAAAAATCTTGGTAGGCCTCCCGTGAGTCGAACACGGCACCAACGGATTATGAGTCCGCTGCTCTAACCAAGCATGAGCTAGAGGCCCAGAAACTGGGGCGGTGGAAAGTACAACTCGCCACCTGCTGCCGGCATGATGCCGA
>Ga0265780_10000930_pt1 | contig 43306 bp, 33 predicted proteins | sample P1T30metagenome_FD_192432 | JGI IMG/M metagenome (GOLD analysis project Ga0265780, IMG submission 192432) | Plant litter microbial communities from East Loma Ridge, Irvine, California - P1 T30 | ecosystem: Environmental > Terrestrial > Plant litter > Unclassified | place: USA: California...
TCGTGGAAGTGCCCTAGGGTGTGCTGGTGGTCGTGCGGTGGGTGCAGGCTGATGGTGCGGCCCGTGCGCACTTCCTGGCCCCCAATGTGCATCGGAATATCGCGCTCCAGTTGCTTGATGCGCTTCAATTCTTTCACTAATTCGAGGCGTTCGGGCGAATTGGGCGCGTAGCCTTTCACCGGCTCGTTGAGGGGCTTGGGGACTTGAAAAAAGGCGTTGGACATGGGTAGGGGAGTGGATGGATTACAAAAAGCTGCGCAGCTCATCCAGGCTGGCAATTTCATAGGTGGTTTGGGCGAAGTGCCGCCGCTTGGCAGGGTTGAAATACACTTGGTCGATGCCCGCGTTATAGGCGCCCAGCACGTCGCATTCAAGGTTGTCGCCGACCATCAGGCTCTCGGCGGCAGTAGCGCCAGCCTTCTCCAGGGCGTGGGCAAACATGCGCGGGTCGGGCTTGAGGCAGCCGCTGGCTTCGGAGGTAATGACTTCCTGGAAATAGTCAGTCAGCTTCGACGAAGCCAGCTTGATGTGCTGCACTTCCTCAAAGCCATTGGTGATGAGGTGCAGCACATAGCCCTTGTCGCGCAGGTAGCGCAGCACCTCGTGCGTATGCGGAAAAACCGCCGATTTATAGGGCAGAATATCCGTGAACCGCGCCGAAATGTCGGCCGGAATATCAACCTCCGCTACGCCTAGCTTGGTGAGCGTGCGCAGAAAGCGGGTTTCGCGCAGTTGCTTCTGCGTCACCTTATTGGCTTGATACAGGCGCCAGAGCGCGTGGTTTACCTCGCTGTAGCGGCTATTGAACTGCTCAAACGAAAATGTGCCGTGGCGCCCTAGGTCGTAGTCGAGGTATAGCTGTTGCAGGGTTTCGTGGGCGTTGGTTTCGAAGTCCCAGAGCGTGTGGTCGAGGTCGAAAAACAGGTGGCGGTAGGACTTCATTTAGAGGGAGTAGAAGCGGGGATAGCGCGAACTTTGCATTACACGCTCTTAGATGCTCGGTTACGGGTGCGAGCCACAAATTTCGCGCTACTTATTGAGTTGCAGGTCGGTTAGCGGCTGGCCTTTGCCGAGGTGCTCATGCACCAGGCGTTCGGCGTCTTTGGGGCGCACATTGCCGTACAAAATTCCTTCGGGGTAAACGATAACCGCCGCGCCGGGACCTTTTTTGCAGCTCTTGCACACGTCGAGGCAGTTGCAGGTTTGCACGCGATTGTAGGCTTTTTGGCCGCCAGCTACGAAGGTTTTGAGACCCTGTAGCTTCAACTCTTTTTTAAGGGCTTTGGCTAGGTCGTCGCCGACTTCCGACTTTTGATTGTTGCAGACGAATAAGTGATGAGCTATCATAATCAAGGGGATGCTTATAGCGTAAGCTTGCGTGGGAGTACGTAACCTGACGCTACGCAAACTGAATCTTACGCTACCCGGCGCCCGGCAGCCAGCGGCGATTCTGGATTTTATAGGCGGCCAGCTCACGGTTGCTCCACAGGGTTTGGTACACTTGTTGGTCCCGGAGCAACTGCGGGTCGCGTTCGAGGTAGCCAAGCAACTGCTGGAGCAACTCGGCCGTCTCTTCCTTTAGGAAGTAAAACATCCAGTTGTCGAGCCGGCGAAAATTCACCAGCCCAGCATTCTTTAAATACGTGAGCTGCCGCGAAGTTTTGGTTTGGGTGAAATCGAGTACCTGTTCGAGGTCGCCGACCACCATTTCCTGGTTGCGCCACAATAAATGCAGGATGCGGACGCGACTCTCATCGCCGAGCGCCTTGAAAAGTTGTTGCCCAAATGCAACGGAGAAATGTTTTACGCGCATCTGCCGTTGTGAGAAGCCGAAGGCCGGCTACTTTACGACCCAAAAGTACGGCCGCCGCGCCGGGCAGCTTCGTATCTTTGTTCTAACCGATTTAAGCCCCACCATCCTTTCGTGAATAGTCGCCGTTTCTTATTGATGCTGAGCCTAGTAGTGCTAACTGGCCTACTGGCTGCCCCGCGGGCCTGGGCCCAAGGCAAACGCCAGGTAGTGCAGTTTACGGGCATCGTGGCGAGCGGCGACAGCCTGTTAGGCGTGCCCGGCGCCTCGGTGTACGTGCCCAAAGCCGGCCGTGGTACCACCACCAACGCCTACGGTTACTTCTCGATGGCCGTGCTGGCCGGTGATAGCATCGTGGTGCGCTCGCTGGGCTACCGCAACCAAACGATTGTGATTCCGGCTGATTATCAGCGGCAAAGCTTTTCGGTTATCATCTCGCTCAAGGAAGATGCCGCCGTGCTGCCCGAAGTGCGGGTGTTTCCCTACACCACCGAGCAGGCCTTTAAGCGCGCCTTTTTGGCCATGCGGCCCGCCGACAAAGAAGGCTCCTCAGCAGCCGATAACCTGAATGCCGACCTGATGCGGCGGATTTTTAATTCACAGCCCATGGGTGCTACGGCCAACTACCGCCAAACCATGTCGCAGCAGCAGTACAACTTCGACCGCCGCATGGGTACTGCCCCCAACCCGCAAACTAATAACCCCTTGCTAAACCCGTTTAGCTGGTTGCAGCTCATCAAGCAAGTCAAAAATGGGGATTTGAAGCGCAAAGCGGGCGACGATTATTAAGCGTCGGCAAGTTCGATTCATAGCAAAAACAGGAATGGCTTTCAGCACCCGCTGAAAGCCATTCCTGTTTTAAACCACCGGGCTTACGCACGTTGAGTTGGCTACTCAAAAAGCAGCACCACTTTTCCTTGCGTTTGGCGGGCCTCGAGTGCCCGTTGCGCGGCTTGTACCTCGGCAATCGGGTAGGTCTGAACGGGCAGGTGCAGCTTGCCGGCCCGGAAGTAACCCAGCAGCTCCTCGATGTATCCCCCGATTTTGGCCATCTCACCGAAGAGCGTGTAGCCCCGCACCACCTGCATTTGCCCGATAAGCTGCTGCGCCGTCAGCGCGGTTGGTTCGCCGCTGGCGGCTCCATATACCACGCCGGTGCCGCCAGCGGCGAGCGCTTGCAGGGCCTCGGCGCCTACTCGGCCGCCCACGGCATCAAACGAGGCGGCCACGCCCAGGCCGGCGGTGGCTGCGCGCACCTGCTGCACCCAGTCGGCCTCGGCGTAGCTCACTACCACATCGGCCCCGCTGGCTCGCGCCGCCGCTTTTTTGGCTGCATCGCCCACGGCGGCAATTACCTGGATACCCCGGTTTTTGGCCACCTGCACCAGCAAAGAGCCCACGCCACCCGCTGCCGCCAGCACCAGCACCGATGCATACTGGCCCGTGTTGAGCAGGCCCACGGCCGTAGGCCCCTGCGAGAGCACGGCCGTAGCCGCCGCCTCACCAAGCTCCGCAAGCAGAGGAATCACCTGCGCGGCGTGCGCTACAACATATTCGGCGTAGCCGCCGCTGGGTAGCATGGCCATCACCCGCTGGCCCATCAGGGCCTCCGTCACCCCGTGGCCTACCGCCGCAATGGTGCCCGCCACCTCGTAGCCCGGCACGTAGGGCAGCGAAACGGGCCGTGGCCCACCGCCTTTGCGCTGCCAAATGTCGGCGTAGTTGACCCCGGCGGCCGCTACTTTAATTAATACCTCGCCGTCGCCCAGTTGGGGCGTGGGCAAGTCGACCAGCCGTAATACATTGGCCCCGCCGTGTTCAGAAAATTGGACTGCTAGCATGCGTGTAGTAGGTAAATTGAGCTTGTTTCCACCTGCCTTGACGAATGTTCTACCAAGGGATTTCGCCCGTTACCGGCGTGTGCTCTTCGCTGATAAACTGGCCCGTCGGGCCGTCGTCGCCCACCAGCACGTATTTCGCGATGCGGGTGCCGGCGTCCTCCACGGTGCCGGTGCCGCGGTGGTTATTGAGGTCGGTGGCCGTGAAGCCGGGGTCCACGGCATTTACCTTAAAGGGCGTGTCGCGCAGCTCGTAGGCTAGCACGATGGTGTACATGTGCAGCGCCGCCTTAGAGCTGGGGTATACCGCGGCCTTGTGGTGATAGTATTTCCAGGTGGGGTCGCTGTGCAGGGTCAGCGAGGCGCCGCTGGAGCCGACGTTGACGATGCGCGGCTGGGGCGACTGCTGGAGCAAATCCAGAAAGGCCTGCGTGACGCGCACTACGCCAAAAACATTGGTGCTGAACACTTCCTCAAACGTGGCGACGCTGGCCCCAGTGGCCGCCTGCGGCAGCCCGCCCGTGATGGCGGCATTGTTGACCAGCACATCGAGCACGCCGGTTTGGCGGCCGATTTCGGCGCGGGCGGCGGCTACCGAAGCGGCATCGGTCACGTCGAGCTGAATGGCTGTTACGGCGGGCAGGCCCTCGGCCTGAAGCTGCGCGGCGGCGTGCTTGCCCTTGGCTAGGTCGCGGCTGCCCAGGTACACGTGGTAGCCCTGCCGGGCGAGCTGGCGGGCGGTTTCAAAACCGATGCCTTTATTGGCACCGGTTATCAGAACGGTTTTCATGGTTGGGGTGGTTGATTTACCCCACAAAGGTCCCCTGGCTAAAAAGGCCGGTAGTTGCCATTTGGCAAAAAGCGCGTTAGCGAAGCTGCTTGCGAATCCGGCTGAGCGACGACTGCGTGATGCCCAAAAACGAGGCTAGGTGCACCAACGGAATGCGGTTGGCCAGGCGCGGGTAGTTTTCCAAAAATTCCAGGTAGCGCGTGGTGGCATCCTGGGTCACCATCGGGCTGATGCGCGCCAGCTTTTCGCGCAGGTGCTGGGCCGTTATGCGGTTCATCGTGTCCTGCCAGCCCACAATGGTGTGGGCTAGCTCCTCCCATTCGCGCTTGCCAAACACGAGGAGCCGGCAATCGGTCGCGGCCTGCAAGTACTCGGTCGAAGCCAACCCGTATTCCAGCGCGCGCAGGTCGGTAGCCAGGCGGTGCTCGTCAATAAAGTTGCGGGTTATTTCGTCGCCTTTGTTGTCGTAGTAGCAGATGCGGATAACGCCTTCCAGCACAAAGCTCACCTGCCGGGGAACCTGCCCCGCCTCCAGTAAATAAGCGTCCTTGCGCAGCGACAAGGTGGTGGCTTTGCCAGAAATCAGGTCCAATTGCTGCTGGTTAAGCGAGCTAAACTGTAAGAGATAAGCCAGAAATTCGTCCATAGCGGCAAGTTACGCGGGCCTGGCAAGGCAAAAATTGCCATTTGCCAAGAAAAGGCGGCCGGCTCGTGAATGGTGCGGCCGCCTCCCAGAGAGTAGCACGAATTATGTAGTCAGCGGTTGTCTGAGGTGCCCGCTAGCGAACGTGAGCTACAACGCTTGCGCTACTACTCGCCGAGGCCAGCAGCGCACGGGCCGCCGCTTGGCCACTGGCCAGCGCCGCCTCCACCGTGCCGGAATCGATGCCGCTATGCAGACCTTCGCCCGCAAAAAACAGCGTGCCGGCCACGGGCGTAGCCAGCGCAGCGCGGGCGGCCTGGCTACCCACCGTGGCGTAGGAATACGCGCCGTAGGCATATTGCTCGGCACCCCAGTTGCACACGTAGCTGGCGCACAGCTGCGCTTGCAGGGTTTCGGGCGAGGTTTTCAGTAATTGGCTTAGTGAAGTAAGCGACTGTTGTAAAATGCTTTCGTCGGAAGCGGCTTGTAGCTGCTGGGCCGCGGGGCCGGCCAGCCAACCGGTTAGCAGCGGCCGGGAGTCGGGCAGTTGGGTCCACCAGGTTGGCACGGGGGCATCAGACAAAAGAAACTCTAGCTCCGGCAGCCGGTCTTGCCAGAAGTTCTCCCGGAATTCCAGCAAAATCTTAATAACCGGGCCGAAGCCGAGTTGGGCCACTGCCGCCCGGTGCGTGGGCAAGTCGGGCGTAAAACGTAGGTAACCGGGGTGTTGCACATCGAGCAGCCACACGCCGAGCGGCACCGTGCAGAGTACTTGCCGGGCATGGTAGGTAGGGCCGCTGGCGGTTAGCACTTCGGCGTGGCCGGGCTGCCAGCGGATTTCGCGCACCGCTGTGCTGAGCTGCACCGCGGCGCCGGCCGCCTGGGCCTGGTCAGCCAGCCAGTGCAGCAGGGGGCCGTAGCCGCCCACGGGGCGCGGTGAATCGTCGACGCCATCGGTGGCCCACTCGTCGCGCAGGGCCCAGGCGCTGGCGCGGCGCGTATCGGCCGCGTCGTAGCCTTCGGCAAACTGCGTGGCCATGGCGCGCAGCGGCGCGTGTTCGGCGTCCGGAAACTCTTTAACTAGAAAATCGGCTAGAGGCAGGTCGTGGTTGAGGGCCTGAAGCTTTTCGAGCAGCAGCGGTAGGTGCGCGAAAAAAGCTCCATCGTCCTGGATTTCGCCGTTCTTCACCTGATAGGTCTCGCCGGTGGTGTCTTGCCAGGCAATATTGGCTTCCTGTAACAAGGCGCGGGTGACGGGCGCTTCGCCGTGAATGAACTCGGCCCCGGCCTCAATGGGCCGCGTGAAACCGGGCGGCGTGAGGGTATGGATGCGGCCCCCAATACGGTCGCGGGCTTCGAGCACGACCACGCGCCTACCAGCCGCGGCCAGTTCGCGCGCCGCGAGGAGCCCCGCCGCTCCGGCCCCAATGATAAGCACGTCACTTACAGGGATTTGGGAAGAGGAAACCGGACTTGAACTATTAAAATTCATAGGGAGAAACAATTCTTGCTGGTAAAAAGTCGGGTAAGCCGATTGTCCTGGAGGGCAAAAAGGGCAACTACATAACAAAATGACGCACGAGCTTGCGCAAGGAGTTTACAGAAAATTGATAACCAACCCGCGTGTTTTCTGGTAAAACAAGGGTGGCAGACAATTGCCTCAAGTATATTCTTATGGATACGAACCTTCCGGTAGCGGCGCAGCCGCGCGTGGTGATAGTGGGTGGCGGCTTTGGCGGGCTGCGGCTGGCGCAGGAACTGGCCGATGCCCCCGTGCAGATAGTAATGGTAGACCGCAACAACTACCACAATTTTCAGCCTTTGCTTTACCAGGTGGCCACTGGGGCGCTGGAGGCCGATAGCATTGCCTACCCGCTGCGCAAAATATTTGCGGGCCAAAAGAATTTCTTTTTCCGCCTAGCCGATGTACGCGGCGTGCGCCCGGCCGATAAAGCAATCGAAACTAACCTCGGCGACATTCACTACGACTACCTGGTGCTGGCGACCGGCTCGCTCACCAATTTTTTCGGTATCGAGAGCATCGAGAAAAACGCAATGCAGATTAAGAGCATTCCCAATGCCCTGAACCTGCGCAGCTTTATCTTCCAAAACTTCGAGCAAGCGCTGCTCGAAAATGACCCCGAGAAGCGGCAGGCGCTGCTTAACATCGTGGTGGTGGGCGGCGGCCCCACGGGCGTGGAAATCAGCGGCTCGCTGGCCGAGATGCGCAAGCGCGTGCTGCCCGGCGACTACCCCGAGCTAGACCTGGGCAAGATGCAGATTTTCCTTGTGGAGGCCGGCCCAGCGCTGCTAGGGCCCATGTCGAAAGCCTCGCAGGCTGATGCCAAGGGCTACCTCGACGAGTTGGGCGTGAAAGTGCTGCTGAACACAGGCATCAAGAAACTCGAAAACGGCCGGGCGTATTATTCTGATACTGAGTATATCCCGACCGAGAACATGATTTGGGCCGCCGGGGTAAACGGGACGGCTTTGCCCGGCATTCCGGAGTCGGCCGTGACCCGCAACAAGCGCGTGACCGTGAACCGGTGGAACCAGGTGGAGGGCGAAACCGACATATTCGCCATCGGCGACCTGGCCAATATGGTGACGGAGGAGTCGCCCAAAGGCCTGCCCATGCTGGCCCCCGTGGCCCAGCAGCAGGCCGACCTGCTGGCCAAGAACATTCAGCGCCTGCTGAAAGGCGAGAAGCCGGAAGACTTCAAGTACTTCGACAAAGGTGTGATGGCCATCGTGAGCCGCAACCGGGCCGTGGTGGACATGCCCAACGGCTGGCATTTTAAGGGCATTTTGGGCTGGTTGTCGTGGCTGTTTATCCACCTTATTCTGCTCGTGGGCTTCCGCAACCGCATTGTGGCGCTGGTTACCTGGGCCTTTAGCTACTTCAGCTCAGGGCAGGCATTGCGCTTAATTATCCGGCCTTTCAACCGACGTGATGTAAAAGACTCAATGGGCAAAAAAGCCGCTGAACACGCTGCTGCCACGCTGGAGTACAACCCCACGCCCTCGGCCGTGCATAATAGATAGCTCGGCAGTAGTTTAGGACATCCGGTCATTTCAATAAAAAAAGCCACCTGTTGAGGTGGCTTTTTTTATTGAAAACAACTAAAGCCTTACAGCAGACCGCTCAGGAAACCAGGGAGAATACCCAGCACCAGCGTGATAACAGCCAGTACCACTAGCGTGGCTGACTGGAAGCCATCGACTACAATCGGGGCTTCGTTGCCCGGCTCGGCGGGGCGCATGTACATAGCAATAACGGGGCGCAAATAGTAGTAAATGCCCACCATGCTCATTACGACGGCGAAGACGACCAGCCAGATATTGACCGGGGCCACGGCCATAAAGATGAAGAACTTGCCAAAGAAGCCGCCCGTGAGCGGGATGCCACCCAGTGATAGCATAGCTACCGTGAGCACGAAGGCCAGCAGTGGGTTGGTACGGGCCAGGCCCGAGAGACCGGCGTAGTCTTCGCGCCCGCGCTGGTCGGCTACGAGCTTGAGCACGCCAAACGCGGCCACCGTGGCCACTGAATACGCTAGGCTGTAGAAGAAAATGCCCTGAGCAGCGGGGCCGCTGAGTTGGCCCTGGCCCGCCACGAGGCCAAGCAACAGGTAGCCAGCGTGCGACACGCTGGAGTAGGCCAGCATGCGCTTAGCACTGGTTTGCACCGCCGCACCGACGTTGCCGAGCAGCAGCGTGAGTACGCACATGGCCGCGATGGTGGGCAGCCAAACCGAGCTGGCGGCAGGCAGCGCTACTACGAGCAGCTTGAGGAAAGCGGCAAAACCGGCCGTTTTCACCACCGTGCTCATGAAGGCGGTGAAGAAAGTGGGCGTGCCTTCGTACACATCGGGTGTCCAAAAGTGAAAGGGCGCGGCCGATACCTTGAAGCCGATGCCGATTACCATCATAAGCACGCCCACGTAGAGCATGGGCAGCAGCGTCTGGTTGGCGGGCGTAGCGATGGCGTTGGCTAGGTCGGACAGCTGAAAAGTGCCGGTAGCGCCGTAGAGCAGCGCGATGCCGAAGAGCAGAATACCAGTGGCAAACGCGCCTTGCAGGAAGTATTTGAGGGCGGCTTCGTTGGAGCGCACGTTGCGCTTATCGGACCCAGCCAGGCAATACATGCTGATACTCAAGATTTCAATGCCCACGAAGAGCATGATGAGGTGGTTGTAGCTCACCATCATGATGGCCCCGACCAGCGAGAATAGCAGCAGCGAGTAGTACTCGGCGAGGTTGGGCTCGCCGGCCGCCACGTAGGAGCGCGAAAACGGCACCAGCAGTAAGGCCGTGAGCAGCACGATGCCGCTGAAAGCTACCGAATAGTTGTCCACCGTCAGCATCTGGCTGATGTAGGGCGAGTCGAATAGGCCGGTGAGGCTGCTGGCGTGGTTCCAGTCGAGCAGGTTGAGGCCGAAGACGAGGGCCAGCACCACCAGCACAAAAGGCAGCAGCGCCCGGTTGGAGCGCAGGAAGCCTAAGAACAGGTTGGCAATGCCGAAGACGGAGAGAAGGACGATGGGGAGCATACTAGGGTGAGCTGTTAGCTAGTAGCTGCTAGCTGTTAGCTTATGCTTTATCAGCAGGATGTTAGGGTGGCAAACGGGCTGCTTTTGCCAAGTATTCGGAAGCCGGAAAAGCTAACAGCTAGCAGCTGATAGCTAAGGGCTCAAAAAAGGCTACCGACCGGCCAGGGTGAGAATGCCGCTGACAACCGGCTCGGTGAGGTGCAGGAACGTGCCAGGGAACAAGCCCAACCAGAACACCAGCACGATGAGCGGTACGAACATGAGCAGCTCGGTGCCGCTGAGGTCGGTGATGGTGTCGGAGAAAGCCGAATCGGGGCCGAGCATGGCGCGTTGGTACATGCGCAGCAGGTACACGGCCGAGAAAATGATGGTAAGACCGGCTACCGCGCCCGCCCAGGCGTTGAACTCGTACACGCCCGCCAGCAGCAGGAATTCGCCCACGAAACCGCCCGTGAGCGGCAGGGCCACCGTGCTCAGCAGCATCACCAAAAAGCAAACCGAAAGCAGGGGCGTGCGGCGGGTGAGGCCGCCGAGGTCGGCCAGCGAGCGGGTGCCGGTGCGGCGCTCGATGGCATCGGCCACCAGGAACATGCCTACTACGTTGACGCCGTGGGCCAGCATTTGCACCACCGCGCCTTGCAGGCCAATAGCCTTCAAGGAGAACACGCCAGCAATCATCAGCCCGACGTGCGAGAGCGACGAATAGGCAATGAGTTTTTTGAAATCGTCTTGGCGAATGGCGATAATAGCACCGTACACGATGCCAATAATAGCTAGAACCTCCACAAGCTGCTGCCACTGGCTCACGCCGAGGGGCAGCACCGGCAGCAGCCAGCGCAGGCAGCCATAGATGCCCATTTTGAGCATGATGCCCGAGAGCAACATGGTAGCCGGGGCCGGCGACTCGGTGTAAGTATCAGGCTGCCAGGTGTGGAAGGGGAAGATGGGCATCTTCACGGCAAAGGCCGCGAATACCAGCCAGAACAGCCATGCCTGCTCCGAAGCGCCGAGCTTCAGGTTGTAAAAAGCCTGGATATCGGAGGAGTGCGCGGCCAGCGAGCCGGCGGCGGGGCCAGTTTGCAGGAACAGATACACGAAGCCGGCCAGCATAAACAGCGAGCCGATAATGGTGTATAAGAAGAACTTAAACGTAATCTGGATGCGGCGCTCGTGGCGGCTCCAGGTCCCGGCCAGGAAATAAATCGGGATGAGGGCCACTTCCCAGAAGAAGTAGAACACGAACGCGTCGAGGGCCGTGAACACGCCGAGCAGGCCGGTCTGCATAAACAGCACTAGGGCGTAGAACGCGCCGGGATTTTCGTACTCCTCGTGCCGGAAGGCGGTGAGCAAAATAATCGGCACCAAGAAGGTGGTGAGCAACACTAGCACCAAGCTCAGGCCATCGATACCGAGGTGAAAATTGATGCCCGCTGAAGGTATCCAGCTGAGGTTGAGGTCGAAGCCAGCCGGCCCGGTGCGGGCGTAGGTGAAGGCCGCAACTACGGCAACGGCAAATTCGAGTAAGGAGGCTCCCAGGGCCAGGGCACGGGCCGCAGCGCCTTTGGCGAAGTGCAGCAGCAGAGCGGCGGCGAGCGGGAAAAAGACGAGGAAAGCTGTCAGCATTTAGCGAAAGCGCCGTAAAGGCGGCCGGAAGTCCGGCCGTGAATACCGCGAATTAGCTGCAAACTTACTGCCCACGTTGGAAGCTTACCACGGCTGCGCTTAAAAAGGTGCTTCCGCAGCCCGTTTTATTGATGCAGCAGTTGCCCACCGGGCAGCTGCTACCTGCCCGATATTCTCCGTAACCTAAGCCGGGTAACACAGTGAGCAAAAACAGCGCACGAGCTGTTTCCATGACCAAAAGACCAAAAGCTACCGAACCAACAAAAGAAAACTGCGCCGCCGGGTGTTTTTGAGGAGCGTTCTTGTTATTTACCCCCGTAGTGCGGCCCAGCCCGTAAGTTTGACCAAGAACCCTGCTCTATGCCCCGCCACCCGATTACCGATTTTCTGAATACCGCCGCCGGTCCCATCCTCGACGTGCGCGCCCCGGCCGAATACGCGCAGGGCCACATTCCGGGGGCGCTAAGTCTACCGCTCTTTACCGACGAAGAACGCGCCCGCATCGGCACCACCTATAAGCAGGTAAATCCCGAAAAAGCCGTGCTTTTGGGTCTCGATTTTTTCGGCCCCAAAATGCGCCGCATGGTGGAAGAGGCCAAAAAGCTGGCTCCTGGCCAGGAAGTGCGCTTGCACTGCTGGCGCGGCGGCATGCGCAGCGGGGCCGTGCAGTGGCTACTGGAGCTGGGCGGCCTGCACGTCAATTTGCTCGACAAAGGCTACAAAGACTACCGCCGCTGGGCCCTAGCCGAAATGGCGCGCCCGCGCCAGCTACGGGTGCTGGGCGGCTACACGGGCAGCGGCAAAACGGCCGTGCTGCACGCGCTGGCGGCGCAGGGCGAGCCGGTGCTGGACCTCGAAAAGCTTGCCAACCACTTGGGCTCGTCGTTCGGGAGCCTGGGGCAGCCGCCGCAGCCTACGCAGGAGCAGTTTGAGAACGACCTCGCCGCCGCGCTAGCCGCGCTGCCCGACGACCGCCCCATCTGGGTCGAAGATGAAAGCCGCACCATCGGCAGCCTGGGCATCCCCAACGAGTTTTTTGCCCAAATGCAGGCCGCGCCGCTGCTGGTGCTCGACGTGCCCCGCGAGACCCGCGTGCAGTACCTCGCCACCGACTACGGCCGCCACGATGTCGGCGCGCTGGCTTCGGCCGTGCTGCGCTTGCGCAAGCGCCTTGGCGGCTTGGTTACCAAAGAGGCGCTGGGCGCCATTGCCGAAAACAACATGCCCCGCATGGTGGAACTGGTGCTGGCGTATTATGACAAAGCGTATGGCTACGGGCTGGAAGGGCGCAAGGGCGTGACCATCGCGGCCGAAAGCACGGACGCGGCGGCAAACGCGGCGCTGGTGCTGGCTGCGGTTAAAAATGAGGCTACTGAATCAAACCCGTCTATGGCTTAGAAGAGCATCTTATGGGAATGATGCAATGCCCAAAACATGGGCCACATTTGTTAAGCACATGGTTTATCCTTGGTATAACAAAACGAGCCCGTTGCCCTGAATGTCTGCGCGAGAAAAAATATTACGCTGCTAAAAGCGCTGGCCGGCGCTTACCATTCGTGGGGTACGAGCACACGCTGAATTGGCAGCATATAACCGAAATTGAACGGTTTGAGGAAGCGCTCAGAAGCCAGTATCCATTTCAAAAAAGCCAACAGCCGCTTAGTTTTAGAGGAGAGGCAGATGCGCTTATCGTGCTACCCGGCTGCTTTACAGAGCCACTTACACTCATTATTTACTATGTTGTGTTAGCTGATGAGCAGGATTACCTGTTAACAATTATTGATAATCTTTTTTTAGAAAGCGCCTACCCACAGCGCAGAATTCGCTTTTACGAAGCCGAGCGCTGGCACGAGGAAATAAGAGGCAACAGCCGCTCTTACCAGTCGCTCGAAGGAGTGTTGCTTCGGGAGGTGATAGTAGCCTAGGTGCCCGCATTGTTCCCCACTATTGTTGAATAATATCTTATTATGACGCCTGACCTCGCCCCAATTCGCCTCACCCAATACAGCCACGGCGCGGGCTGCGGCTGCAAAATCGCGCCCGCCGTGCTCGACAAAATCCTGCACAGCAGTTTGCCGCAGCCCAACTACGAAAACCTGCTCGTGGGTAACGGCAGCCGCGACGATGCGGCCGTGTACCGCCTGCCCGGCCAGAACGGGCAGTGCGTCATCAGCACCACCGATTTTTTTATGCCTATCGTCGATGACCCGTTCGACTTCGGGCGCATCGCTTCGGCCAACGCTATTTCGGATGTGTACGCCATGGGCGGCCGGCCGCTGCTGGCCATTGCCGTGCTAGGCTGGCCGGTCGATAAGCTATCACCCGAAATCGCGGCGCTCGTGACCGAAGGGGCGCGGGCTATTTGCGCCGAGGCGGGCATTCCGCTGGCGGGCGGCCACAGCATCGACTCGCCCGAGCCCATTTTTGGGCTGGCTGTAACGGGCTTGGTTGATGAGAAAAATCTGAAGCAGAACGACACCGCCACGGCCGGCTGTCGCCTTTACCTTACCAAGCCGCTGGGCGTGGGTATTATGACCACGGCCCAAAAACGCGAGATTTTGCGCCCCGAAGACGCCGACGTAGCGCCCGCCCAAATGCGTCAGCTCAACAAAATCGGGGCCGAGTTGGGTGAGATTCCTGGCGTGCGGGCCATGACCGACGTGACGGGCTTTGGCCTGCTGGGCCACCTGGCCGAGGTGTGCGAAGGCAGCGGCTTGCAGGCCACCATCGACTATTACCGCGTGCCGCGCCTAGCCGAAGCCGAGCGCTACCTGCTACAAGGCGCGGTGCCCGGCGGCACCATCCGCAATTTCCAGAGCTACGGCCATAAAGTAGGCACCCTCACCGACGAGCAGAAATGCTACCTCTGCGACCCCCAAACTTCGGGTGGCCTGCTGGTGTGCGTGGAGCCCGGTGCGGGCGAAGCGGCCGCACAGGCGGTTTTTGCCCGCCACGGACTAGCGCTGGAAAGCTTCGGCGAGCTGCGGGCGCACGCCGAAGGCGAGCCGTGGATAGCGGTGGAATAGACCGTTTGTCATTGCGAGCGCAACGAAGTGGAGCGCGGCAATCTTTCCTTTGCGTATTGCGGCCCTTTGCTTGCGCAGTTAAGGAAAGATTGCCGCGCTCCACTTCGTTGCGCTCGCAATGACAAACGTTTTCAAACCAATAGCTGAAAGCCAATTATCCGTAGTCGGCCGCCTCGCACCCACGCCCAGCGGCTACCTGCACCTGGGCAATGCCGTAAATTTTGTGCTGACCTGGCTGCTGGTGCGCCGGGCGGGCGGCACGCTACACCTGCGCATCGACGACCTCGACCGGGCGCGCTTGCGGCGGCCGTATCTGGAGAATATTTTTCGGGTAATCGACTGGCTGGGCCTCGACTACGACCACGGGCCGAGTGGGCCAGACGATTTTCTGCGCCATTATTCGCAGCTGCTGCACTTGCCGGCTTACAACCAGGTGCTACGCCGCCTGGCCCAGCAACCGGGCCTGGTATACGCCACCCGGCGCAGCCGCACTAGTGTAGCCGAGCCCGTGCCGCTCGCTACGCCAGGTGCCGCATGGCGCGTGCGGGTGCCGCCCAAGGTGTACATAGCCGGCGCGGCGGCTTCCGAAACGCTGGTGCCGCTGGCCGCCGTGATGCCCGATTTTATCATCCGAAAAAAGGATGGCGTAGCAGCCTATCAGGTCGCTTCAATAGTCGATGACCTGCGGCTGGGTACAACACTCGTAGTGCGCGGGCTCGACCTGCTGCCCAGCACCACAGCGCAGCTCTGGCTGGCCGCGCAGTTGCCCGAAAGCCAGGTTTTTGCCAACTCTGGCGTGCGGTTTTTCCATCACAACTTGATATCAAACGCGGCCGGCCACAAACTCAGTAAAAGCACTCAGGCCAGCGGCGACGGTGGGGTGCTGGCCCTGCCTGGTGGCCCAGCCACCGTGTACCGGGCCGTAGCCGAATTGCTACAATTGCCTGCCGAAGCGGCAGCATCTTTGCCGGCGCTGCTGGCGGCCATCTCAGCTTTAGACAGCTTACTCTAGTTGCGCATGAACGTGGTTGGAGTCAACAAAAAAGGCCCGCTGCCGAAGCAGCGGGCCTTTTTTTTGCCTTGTACGGAGTAGTGGCGAGCTTATTGACGCACCACGTTAAAAGTCGTGTTTTGGGTGCCTTGCTGCACTTTCACGATGTACTTGCCCGGCCGCAGGCGGCCAGTCTCGGGCAGGCCAACCGTGGTGATGCCCACTTGCGGCGTGGCCACGGTGCTTTCGTACATGCGGCGGCCCAGAATGTCGTATATCTGCACCGTGGCGGGGCCAGCCGTGCAGGTCGATACTTGCAGCGAGAGGCCCGCATCGCCAAACGGTACCGGATACGCGTCAATCTGGTTGGTAACGCCCGTTACGGTTACCGTAGAGGAGGTAGAGCAGCCGTTGTTGCTCACGGTGAGGCGGTATACCGAGAGCCGCGTAGGCGTTACGGAGATGGTGGGAGTGTTAACGGTCGCTGGCAGGCCATCGCCGCTCACCAGAGTCCAGGCGTAGGTGTAGCCGGTAGCCGGAATATTGGTGGCCGACAGTTGCGAAGGGCTGCCCGCGCAAACCACCGAGGCCGAAGCAGTCAGCGTGGGTGTGGGCACTACGGCCACGCTAACTGTCGAAGACAGCGGGCAGCTACCCGGATAGGTTACTGTGAGGCGGTACACCGAGTTTTGGGTGGGCGTCACGCTGATGGTGGGCGTATTGGTAGCGGTGGGTAAGCCATCGCCGCTCACTACCGACCAGGCGTAGGTGGGTGAGAAACCCGCAATGGCTGCCGCGTTGGACGCACTGAGGGTAGCCGGGCTACCCGCACAGGCCGTGGCCGCCGACGTAACCAGTACGGGCGTGGGGTATACGTTCACACTTACGGTTGACGACGAGGTGCAGCTGCCACCAGCATAGCCCACCGTGAGGCGGTAGACCGAGCTTTGGGTTGGGGTAGTTACGATGCTGGCCGTGTTGGTGGTAGCCGGCAGGCCATCACCGCTTACCAGCGACCAGGCGTAGGTATAGCTAGCTGGCGTAGCCGCGAAAGCTACGTTATCGATAGCCCAGAGGTAGCCGTAGGTATCAGTGTAGTGCCAGCGTAAGCGCACATTGGGCTGGTTGAGGTAACCCGCCAAGTTAATGGTTGCGGTAGTTGGGTTAAAGTCATCGCCACCGTAATAAGTTGCTGCAACGGCCCAAGTAGTACCTCCATCGGTAGAAATTTCTACTAGGCCGGCGCCTGAAGCAATAATAAGTGCCTGCTGAAAAGACAGGCTCAGAGCTGAATAGCCTACCGTGCTGAAAACGGGTGAAGTCAGCGTGGTATTGGTTTGCGAGCCTACTCCACCGGCATCAGAAATGGCATAGGCAAAACGAGTACCATCAATAGAGTAGCCTGTGAGCCTGAAGCGAGCGTAGTTGATAGTGTTGCCAGCAGAATATTGCCAGGTGGTAGCTGCCACACCAGTGTTTCCAATGGTCCAGCCAGTTGGAGTGCCGTTGTTGAAATTCGTGCTAGGTAAGGTGCCAGTAGGCAAAGGACTATTATTCGTTAGCGTAACCTGCGAGTTTGGGCAAACGACCGCTGTAGCCGACGAAGTTAAAGCTGGAACAGGCGGGATTGGATTCACCACCAGATTAGTGGTAAGGCGCACGGGGCAGGCCCCACTGCCTACCGATACGGTTACGGCGTAGGTCCCAGCCATAAAGGCTGTTGTGTTAGTGAGGATGGGGTTCTGGGTGGTGCTGGTGTAGCCATTGGGGCCGGTCCAGTAGTAGGTAGCACCGGCCGGGCCATTCGCCGTCAGCGTTACGCTGCTGCCCGTGCAAGCCGTGAAGGTGGCGGCCCCTACGGTCGCGCTTACTACACTGGTGCAAATGGCGGGCGAGCTAAGCAAATTGGTGCGGCGGGGAGTGCCCACAGCCATAATAGTCTGGATGCGAGCGGCCTGAGCCTGCGAGAACATCGCCATGCAGGCATCGTTCACGTAGTCCATGTAATTCATGAACATATCGCCGCTGGGACCGTTTGAGCATGTGACATGCGGATAACTCGGGCAGTTGTAATTCTCCTCAAACTGCGTCGGGGTGTCGGCTACGTAGTCATTGCCACAATCATCATCGCCCCAAATGTGGCGCATGCCTAAAAAATGGCCTAACTCATGAGTCAGCGTGCGACCTCGGTTATAGGGGTTATTAGTGCCATACGTACCGGTCGGGTTTTTTATCTGGCTACCAAAAGCAGTGTATAAAACAACTACCCCATCGGTAGCGGCGGGACCACCCAGCGGGCTCAAACCACCCACGTTGGCCGTATTGTCTGGAAATTGGGCATAGCCAAGTAGACCGCCACCCAAAGGCATTACCCAGATATTAATATATTGCTCCGGATTCCACGAAGTGGCGGGCTTGATAGTGGAGTTAATGTACGTTTGCGTGTAGCCTCCGGCCGGAAACGTAAATCCTTTCGTATTGCGATTTACACGGTCAATACCCGGTTCAGCCAAGGTAGTGCCGCTGGGGTCGCGCTGGGCCATTACGAACTGCAACTGCACATCGCCACGTAGCGGCTGAAAAGCGGCTGGCACCACTGCCGTATTGTTACCGTCCGCATTGAGGTTGCGGTAGTCTTCGTTCAATACATCAATTTGCGACTGAACTTGGGCTTGGCTAAGGTTAGCGCCCGTTCCTACAGCCTCTCCGTTATTAATGACGTGCACAACAACGGGCAATGTGTACGTAGTTGCCTGAGTGCGCAGGTTGGTGGGCTGAGCTTTATTAGTCGAGCGAGCCGGATTGTAGCCCGGAATCGTACGCTTCAACTCAGCTTGAATCTGGGCATTAACTTCTTCGGTGGCACACGTGCGGCGGGGAGGTGCCTGCGGAGTCTGGGCAGTTGCGGGTTGTAGCCCTAGTGCCAGTAGCGACAGCAACCCTCCGGCCAAGACGGAGTAAATTTTAGCCATAAAAAATTGAAAGTGGGGAGAAATTGTCGAGTCTATTGCCGTAAAAACGACTAGTTGGAAAAGGCGAAAAGGGCTGTTTGTAATTATTACGGCATGGTTTACATGCCGCCGCCAAAGATAATGCAATATATTGCCTCTACCTAGGTAAGGACCACTTGTAGTATAAAATAACCGGCCGGTGGCCGCTGCCCGGTTGCTGAGGCGCGGCCCGGCTAGCGCACTTCGGCCTTAAACTGCTCGGCCCAGTGGTCGGCCAGGCGGGTAGGCTCGGGCAGCTTGTAGCCGCGCAGGCAGGCCTGCGTGAGGCGCACGGCAGTGGGCAGGTCGCAGCGGTGGCCGGCACTCACAAACAAGGGTAGCACGTTGTCTTTGCTGCGCAATACCTCGCCCAGCAGCTCGCCGCTGCGGGCATCGGTGAGGGGCGAGCGGTCGCCCTTTGTAGGGCCCGGCTCGGTAAAGGTGCCCGTGAGCTTGTTTTTGGCCACCCCAAATGTGGGCTTATCAAGCAGCACGCCCAGGTGCGCCGCAATGCCCATGCGGCGGGGGTGCGCAATGCCGTGCCCATCGACCATAATAACGTCGGGCTGGTGCTGAAGCTTGGCAAAAGCCTGGATAACGTTGGGCGCTTCGCGGAAGGAGAGCAGGCCCGGAATATAGGGCAGCGGCACCGGCCCGTAGTTGTACACCTTTTCAACTAGTTGCAGCGATGGAAACTCCAGCACCACAAACACCGATAAAATCGTGTCGGGCGTCGGAAACGAAGAGTCGCAGCCGGCTATCAGGCGCGGCGCGTGGGGGAGGGGCTCGTGGCGCAGGCGCTGGTGCAGCTCGCGCTGCTGCTCGGTGAGGCTGCGCACCAGCGCCGGGTCGGGCGCGGGGCCAGGGGGGCGGAAATAGGCCACTTTTGGGGAGTGTTGAGTTAAGGGTTCTGGGTGTTGAGTTGGCCAAAGGGCAACCTTTCGGGCCTCGGTAGCGAACATAGGTAACATATGAGTGGAGGCGTGGAAAGGTTGCTTCCCAATCAGCTCTTCTCTCAAAACGCCTACCTCAAAACCCATCCTGTGGCCTATCATCCCGACGCTGAACAACCCGCCGCTACCGGCTCCGGTCCGTGGCTTGAGCGGCGCTACTATATCGATGTGGTGCGCCCGCACCTCACGCTCGCGCAGCTGATGGCGCGGGTGCAGGCCGATTTGCCGGCTTTTTCGCCCGAATTGCTAGCCGACTTCAATAAGGAGCGCGGGGCCGAGCACGCGTCCTTGCGCGTGGGCGACGAGTTCAGCATCAAAATTCTGGGCCCCTGGAATGGCAGCGTGCGCGTCATCGGCGCCGGTCCCACCAGCTTCGAGTTCGTGACCCTAGAAGGCCACCCCGAGGCTGGCCGCATCCGGTTTGAGGCGCACCCGCTCGACGGGCGGGCCGACGCGCTGCGCTTCGAAATTCGCTCCCGTGCCCGCTCGCGCGACGGGCTGGTGGCCTTTGCCTACGATACCATCGGCGGCGGCTTACTGATGCAGGAAGCCACCTGGGTCGAGTTTTGCCGCCGCGTGGCCGCCGTGTGCGGCGGCCAGACCCTGGCCGATGTGGTAGTAGAAACCATCCGCCGCACCCCCAGCGGCACCACCGACCAGCAGCAAGAGTAGCAATAGCCGCTCTTTCTGCGTCGCGCCTCCGCTCAAGGACAAGCCTGTCCTTCGTGCTAACTGCTAATTGATACCTGCTGAATGAATAAGCCGCCGCTCTGGGAGCAGTACAAAGCCCGCCTGGCCAGCTACGAGCACGCCCAGGTCAACTACGACTTCACGCGCCAGAGCGAGTACACGGCCGCCAACGGCTGGCGGCTCGACGACTACGCCACCGACCTGCCCGCCGAGGCCCCCGGCCCGCCCGAAGCGCACGGCGCTTTTGCGGCCGCGCAGGATGTGCTGCGCCGCTACGCCTTCCCGCCGCCCAGCCTCATCACCGGCATTTTCAAGCCCGATGGGCCCCTCGAAAACCGTGTTATGCTGCTGCGGGCGCGCTTTTTAGGCTTCTCGTTCTGGTTTGGGGTGAAGGTGAGCGAAGTGACAGACGAGGCCGCCCGCCCCACGCCCGACGGCCCCGAGCGCGTGTGGGGCTACGGCTACCGCACCCTCGAAGGCCACTTCGAGCGCGGCCAAATCGACTTCACCATCCACAAAAACCTGACCTCCGGGGCGGTGCAGTTTCGCATCCACGCCGTGTCGCAAACCGGGCGCATCCGTAACCCTTTTTATTGGCTGGGTTTTAAGCTATTTGGGCGGCGGCTCCAGCGCCGGTTCTCCCGCGAGTCGCTGGCCCGGATGCGGCAGCTGGTGGGCGAGGCCCTGGCCCAGCGGCAAACAAAGCCCGCCTAGCGTAGTTGTTTCCGCACAATACCGAACTGCCGTAGTGGCCCCCTGGGCCGCCGCGGCTTTTTTGTAAGCTCTTTTCTCTATTACCAAACCAGACAACTAATGTCCACTACTAAAGCCTACGCGGCCCCGGCGGTAAATATACCGCTCGAGCCGTTTGCGCTGGAGCGCCGGGCCCCCGGCGCGCACGACGTCCAGATTGAGATTCTATTCTGTGGCGTGTGCCACTCCGACCTGCACCAGATTCGCGATGAGTGGGGTGGTTCCATCTTCCCGATGGTGCCGGGCCACGAAATCGTGGGCCGCGTAACCGCCGTGGGCGACCACGTCAGCAAGTTTAAAGTTGGCGACCTGGCCGGCGTGGGCTGCATGGTCGACTCGTGCCGCACCTGCCCCAGCTGCCAGGACGGCCTCGAGCAGTACTGCGAAACCACCGGCATGGTGGGCACCTACAACGCCCGCGAAATCGGCACCGGCCAGCCCACCTACGGCGGCTACTCGCAGCAGATTGTGGTCGATGAAAAGTACACCCTCAAGGTGAGCGACAAGCTCGACCTGGCTCGCGTGGCCCCGCTGCTGTGCGCGGGCATCACCACCTACTCGCCCCTGCGCCAGTGGAAAGTGGGCGCTGGCCACCGCGTAGCCGTAATGGGCCTGGGCGGCCTGGGCCACATGGCCGTAAAATTCGCCGTGGCCCTCGGCGCCGAAGTAACCGTGCTCAGCACCTCGGCTAATAAGGAAGCCGATGCTAAAGCGCTGGGTGCACACAAGTTTGTGGTGACCAAAGACGAGGCGCAAATGAAGTCGGTAGGTAACTATTTCGACTTCATTATCAATACCGTATCGGCCCAGCTCGACTTGGCTACCTACGTGAACTTGTTGCGCCGCGACGGCACCATGATTTTGTTGGGTGTGCCCTCCGAGGCCCCGCACATTCACGCCTTCAACCTCATTGCCAAGCGCCGCCGCATCGCGGGCTCGCTCATCGGCGGCATCGCCGAAACGCAGGAAATGCTCGACTTCTGCGCCGAGCACAACATCATGTCCGACATCGAGGTGATTGACATCCAGCACATCAATGAGGCCTACGAGCGCATGCTGAAAGGCGACGTGAAGTACCGCTTCGTCATCGACATCGCGTCGCTGAACTAAGGGCGGCTACCAACTGCTTTTGAGCCCGGCGAAAGCAAGCAAAAAGGGGCGTGCAACAGCTGTTGCACGCCCCTTTTTGGTGAGCTAAAGTTGGCAGTGCGCCAGCCCACCAACTATTGGCAAACGCTTTGCGTAGCCAAGCCCATGAAATTTCTTCTTGCAATGCTCCTCTCAATTGGCGCGCTGGCCCCGGCCCACGCCCAGGTGAAGCTCCCCAAGCTCCGCGCCGGCTGGGTCAACCCGCTCCCCAAAGACTCTATCACCGGCAAGGTGTCGTACCAGGGCGTGGTGCAGGTGCCCGGCGCCACCCAGGCCGCGCTGTATGCGCGGGCCAAAAAGTGGTTTGAAACGGCCCCCGGCCCCGTAAAGCCGACTATAGAAGCCAACGACCCGGCGGCGGGTAAAATCACCGGCAAAACCAGCGAGCTGGTGATGCAGAACTTCCTGGGGGCCAACGTGCAGGTGCCACTCTGGCGCACGATAACCATCCAGGTAAAGCCCGGCCGCTTTCGCTACCAGATTACCGATTTTGCCTTCGACAGCGGCAAGGGCCTCGCGCCCGTTACGCCCCTCGAAAACTACCTGACCCCCAACGACCTGACCTTCGACAGCAATGGCTACCCCAAGCCCGTGCTGCAATCGACTATTGAAGCCATTCAGCGTAGTGGGCGGCAGCAGGCCACCGCTATCCGCCAAACCCTGGCGGGCAAAGCGGTAGATGACAACTGGTAGCCAAGCAGCACACCATGACCAAAAAAAGCGCCCGCTGGCTATTGCCAGCGGGCGCTTTTTTTGATACAACTAAACACTAGGGCTTCACGAAGCGCGCGTAGCGCATGGGCTGACCGGGGGCTTGCACCCGCACAATGTAGATGCCAGGGGCCAGCGTCTGTACGGGCAGGCTCAGGGCAGCCTCGGTGTTGGCCTCGGTGGTGAAGTGCAACATGCGCTGACCTTGCGTATTGAGTATCGCTACTTCCAGACCAGCTTGGCCGGCATCAGCAAAAGATACCGATAGGTTGGCTTCGGTGGCCGGCACGGGGCTTAGCACCAGCTCGGTGCTACCGATAACGTCGGGACGGGCGATGGCGGCCACTGGCGAGTAAGCGATGGTGCCGTCAAAGTCTTCTTGGCGTAGGCGGTAGTAAGCGCGGGGGCTTGGCGTGGCAGTAGCCAGGCTCTTATCTTCAAACCGGTAGGCGCTGCCATTGGTGAGGTTAGCGGCGGCTACGTAGCCAACCGACTGCCATGCACCACTGGCGCTCAACTGCCGCTCGATGCCGAAACCCTTGCTATTCTTTTCGCTGGCGGTTTTCCAGTTCAGCAAGGCCGTGCCTTGGGCAGTAGGCGTGGCCGTGAAAGTAACCAGTGTTACGGGCAGCGGCGTCACGGCGTCGCTTGCCGTGATGTACACGTTATCCTCCAATAGCATTCTGTAATCAAAGGCAATGGAATGGTTGCTCGTATTGGCCGATGGCGGCGTCGTAAGCCGCGAATAGGTGCCTGATGCGCCGCCAACTGACTTATAAAGAGCCAGTTTTTGCTCCTGAATGTTATTCAACTCATCGGTGCGGTAGTAGAACTGTGCCGACAAGTCAAGCACGTTTGCCGAAGGGTTCGACGAGTTCAGGATAAAATAGCGCTGAATGCTGTTGCCGCTGTTGCCGATACCTACGCCGGGCAAAGTTTTGCCCGTTACGCGTGTGACGGTTACGATACCATAGGAGGGCGACGAGTTGACGGGGTTGAGTACGAGGCCTATGTTACCAAAAGCTTGCGTGCCCGAGCCGCCACCACCCAAGGTTTGCGCGATGCGAGTATTACCGATGATGTGGCTGGTGATAGACTCGTTTTCCAAGATAGCAGCTCCATCAAGCGTCACATAGTTAGCGCCGGTGTATAGAATGCCATTTTGGAAACTCAACTTATTGAGAATGAAAATACTGCTGCTAATCGTGAGGTTGCTCGAAGGAGTGCTCAGCGTTAAGTAGTTAAAAGGAATTTCGTAGTTGTTATCGGTCGTGATGCTGTGCGTTACATTGTTGCCCGTAAACGCCACAGTCCGTCGGTTGGGTTGGAAAGTAGCTGGTGAGCTAATGAAGCCATTGGTCACATTGAAGTTGCCACCCACGTTCAAGTCGCCGCCTTGGGTACCAGAAAGTACTAGTTGGCTGCCACCAGTCAGATACACACTTTCCCGCACGTTGAGTGCCCGGTTAGTATTGTCCATACTCAGGATACCGTTGCCCAACATCCGGATATTACCCACAAAGGAGTCGCCGTAGCTAGCTGCGCCGCTGCCGAAATAGAGCGTACCGCCGCCTACTATGAGGCTACCGCTGATGTTCCAGGTTCCGCCTGTAGTACCCCGGCCAATCTCCAGACTTGGCGAGTTCATGGTGAAGTCCCATACTTGAATAGCCCCAATTTGGTAGTTGCTCGAAGTGCCGACAAACGTATAGCTCAGTAGGTTGAACGGCCGGGTAGCGCTATTGTCGGCCGTGCTGAGTACGGTGTAGTAGTACGGAAGCTGAGGCTTGGTTTCATTGATATAACCGATGGCGCTTTCGTTCGTAGGAGCTAGGTCGTAGCGGTAGTTGGCGGTACCGTTCTGGTCGTTGCTGGTATAACCCAACCAGTTGAACGACGCCGGAATGGTGCCGCCACCCGTTAGCGCGCCCCAGTTTAGAACCATTTCGCGGCTAGAACCCGCGCTGCTCACGAACAAATTCGCTGAGCTTTCGGGGCCCCAACCACCAGTACCATTAGCGCGGCTGATGGAAATCAGGCCGTTGGTACCGCAGTATACACGTACATCGGCCCGAAAAGGTAGCGCTGCAACTATTCCCGATTGCGTAGTAGGAGCAGTATTGCGCTTTAGCACTTCATTGATACCCTGCTTGTTCCCATTAACGTCCGAGCCACCATTTACCGGTAGCGTAGGATTTAAATCGAGGTATACAATAGCGGGCTCGTAATCGGTACCGCCGGTTTTGCCGATGTATAAATTATTTCTATCCCAGGTCATGTACCAAGTACCACCTTGGAAGCTGCCGTTGAAGGTCTGAAAAGAATTGTTGTTGTACTCGGAGGCGTTGGGCACACCGTCTTGTACAGGGGGCGTAGTAACGTATTGGGCGTGCCCTGGCAGCGCGAGCAGCAAGGCAAAGGTCCATATACTCAAAGAGTAGAAAAGTCTGTTCATCACGAATAAATGAGCGAAAAAGGTGTAAAATAGATGGGGGTTGTACAAAATTAACTAGAAAAAGTTCTCTTGTTATTTATTTGATAAATATTTGCACGCAAAAAAGTCAACCAAAAAAAGGACTGCTCAACGAGCAGTCCTGAACGGTAGTGCTAACCAAGAGGCAAGTGGTCAAGTAGTACGCCCTTATCGGGCGCTGCCCCAAGGCACTTGGGTAAGCTGCACATCAGGCCACAAATCTTTTTGCCCCGTGTAGTGCAGAAAGATGCGCGCCGTAGTAATCACGTCCTTCTCGCAGTATTCTACGATGCGGCTCAGGTTTTTATCTTGCCAATAGACTCGCGCCACCTGCGCGCCATCGATGTCGTCTTTGGGCGAAGGAATGCCAAAAATGCCAGCCAGCAGCGGCAGCGAAATGGGACCTTTGTTGTCACCAAATTTCCAGAGTTCCATCGTGTCGAGCAGGTGGGGCAAGTCCCAGGCTTTGTGGCCGGCCACGTCGAGCATGGGCGGAATGGCCTGCCCGCAGATGAGCATGCGCCGACCCAGGTAGCCGTAGTCGAACTCGCGGCCATTGTGGGCGCAGAGGAAAAACGGGTCGTTGCGGTGGTCTACCTTGTCCCGGTCTTTGATGCTGGTAGTAGCCCCATACAGCCGGCTGCCGTAGGGCCGGCGGGCACCCAGCATATCGGCAAAGCCGCGCAATACTTCGCACTCGTCGTCGCTAGCAAACGACTTGACCCGAAACTCCAGCGTTTCGTCTTTCAGGTGCCGAAACATACCGACCGAAATACACACGATTTTGCCAAACTCGGCGTAGAGGCCGCCGTGAGCGAATAAGTCGGCGTGCGAGAGCCCGTCGGCCAGCTCTTTGGCGTGGCGCTTGTTGCAGAAGGCTTGCCAGAGGGGCTGAAAGACCTCGGGCAGCTCGGCATGGGTGGCGTGGCCGGGCACGGTTTCGATATCGACAAAGAAAACGCGGGTGAGGTCGACGTGGCGCAGAATGTTCATAAAGCGGGGGCAAGAGCGAAAAACAGGTACCCCAAAACTAGGCGCAATGTTTGGCTAGCGTGCCGCGCCGGGCGCTACTTTCGCCCTCATGCTGTTCTCCTTTGGCCTTCGTAGCTCCTTGCTGCTGCCCTTTGTGGTGCCAGGGGCGGTGGCTACGCTGTGGCTGCTGGGCCGGGCCGTGCGGCGCGGGGCCGCGCCCGACGCCTTTTTGGCCCTGCTCATTGCCCTGCCTACGCTCAGCGTAAGCCAGTGGATGCTGGGCTACGCGGGCTGGTTTGATAGCCACGACGGGCACTCTACGGTCATGTTTTACGTGCCCTGGCGGGCCATTCTACTGCTGGGGCCGGGCTATTATTTATATTTTCGCAGCCTTACCAACCAGGATTTTGGCTGGCGGCGGCTGGGATGGCACCTGCTGCCGGGCCTGCTGGAGCTGGGCCTTTTTGGGGCGGCCGCCGCCTACGACCTGCTCTGGTGCCGGGCCCTGAAGGGGCAGACGCTGCCCGACTTTTACGGCACCAAAGGCGCGGCGGCCACTGCCCTCGACGCGCTGTATTTGCCCGAAGCTTTGCTAGGCTATGCGCTGCTGCTGGGCTACGGCCTACGTGTGCTAGCTGGCTACCGCCGCTACGCCCGCTACCTCAACGATAATTTCTCAGACCCCGAGCGCCTGCGCTTTGCCGGGCTGCGGCAGCTGTTGCTGCTGCAAGCGCTGGTGCTGACGGTGGGGCTGGTATTTACGGTGCTCAACGTGTGGGTGGAGTTTAGCTACGATGCCGCCTGGTACTTCTTTGCCCTGCGCGGCGCGCTCATCTACGGCCTCATCGTGGTGGGCGTACAGGCAAATTATGCCGCCGCGACTACCCCGCTACGCTTCGAGCCAACGGGCGCGGCGGGCGCGGCCTCGGAAGCCACGTCAGCAGCCTCGGAGCCCACACCGGGAGCCTCGGAGACTACATCAGTAGCCTCGGAGCCCACACCGGAAGCCTCGCTAGCCACGCCAGCGGTTGCGCCGACCGCGCCAATCGGTTCGGGTACTGCGCCAACTGCCGCGCCGGCCGAAACGGCCGCCGCGCTCGCCCCGGAGCTGCTGCCGTGGCGCGCCAAGCTGCTGGCGCTGATGGCCGACGAGCGGCCCTGGCTGGAGCCCGAGCTGACGCTGACCGAGCTGGCCCAGCGCCTGCGCACGCACCCGGCGCTGCTTTCCAAGGTCATCAACGCGGGCTGCGGGCAGAACTTCAATGACTTCGTGAACACCTACCGCGTGCAGGAAGCCCGCCGCAAGCTCGCCGACCCGCGCCTGGCGCACTACTCGCTGGTGGGGGTGGCATTGGAGAGTGGTTTTAACTCAAAATCGACGTTTAACCGCGTATTTAAGAAGCTGCTGGGCCAGGCTCCCAGCGAGGTAGTGCGGCCCAAATCATAAGTTGGGACGGGCCAGATTATGGTTTGGAGCGCTTGGCATGGGGTGGGAGAGGACTTTTGCCTCCGTCTTCACCCAGCACCTTTTGCCATGTTGCAGCTTCCTGTTAATTCGCCGTTTGTCAGTCAGTTTATAGCGCGGCCTTTGAGGCCGCAAATACCTGACGGATGCACCCTCGGCCCGAAAGTCCGCGCCACGGCTCGGTTGGTAACAGTAAATTATTTTGGGCGGTGCCGTAACGTTCGGGGCTTGGGGCCGATAGTGGGGCCGAAAAAATGGCTATATGAAGCCAAGGCTATTTTTTCAGAATTAGCTCCTCTGGGCGGCAACGTTTGGCCGCTCGCTGGCATCTATCGCCCTGACACCTCTACCCTGCACACTTTGCAAACTTTTCCTGTTGCCCGCTTAGGGCGCTGGCTGCTGCCAGTCGCGGCCCTGTTTACCACCTCACTGGTCCTGGCCCAAAGCCCAGCCCCGGCCGCGCCCGCCGTGGCCGCTACCGGCTCGCTTACCGGCACCGTGCTCGATTCGGTGAGCCGCCAGCTGGTATCCTACGCTACGGTGGTGCTGCTGCCGCCTGCGCCCAACGAGAAGGCCATTACGGGCGTGGGGGCCGATGATGCCGGCAAGTTTTCGCTGACCAAGCTGCCGGCCGGCAGCTTTCGGCTGCGCATCAGCTACGTGGGCTACGGCACCCGCACGCTGCCCGTAACCGTGACGAGCGGGGCCACGGCGCTGGGCACCATTCGACTGCCGGCCGCCGCTACGGCGCTTACCGAGGCCGTGGTGGTAGGCCAAAAACCTGTGATAGAAGTGAAGCCCGACCGCTTGGTCTACAACGCCGACCAGGACATCAGCAATGCCGGCGGCACGGCCCAGGACGTGCTGCGCAAGTCGCCGCTGCTGGCTGTGGATGGCGAAGGCAACGTGACCATGCGCGGCTCCAGCAACTTTAAGGTGCTTGTGAATAATAAGCCCTCGCCCACGCTGGCCCGCAACCTGGCCGAAGCGCTCAAGAGCATTCCGGCCGAGCAGATTCAGAGCGTGGAGGTGATAACTACGCCCCCCGCCAAGTACGATGGGGAGGGCACGGCTGGTATCATTAATATCGTGCTCAAAAAGGGTACTAAGCAGGGCGCCAACGGCCGGGTGGGTTTCAGCGGCGGCAACCGCAACTCCAACTTCAACTCAGCCCTGAATTTCCGGACGGGTAAAATCAACTTCACCTCCTCGGCCAATGCCGGGGCCTGGTACAACCCCGGGAAGTCGGACACCTACCGCCTGGGCTACTCGGGGGCCCGCCCCGACACACTGCGCCGCAGCGGCGACCGCTACAACAAAGGCGGCTGGACCTACGGCACCGTGGGCCTCGACTACGACCCTGCCGAGCACCACAGCATCACGCTGGCTGGCTCCGTGAACTACTACCAGGGCCAGGGCACCAGCGACTTGTTCAACCGCTTTACTTCGCCCAATGCCAAGGATAACGACCTGTTTACCCGTGCCACCAAGGAGGTTTTCAACGGCATGAATGTGGAGGGCACTGGCACCTACACCCGCACCTTTACCCAGGCCCGCAAGGAATGGAGCGTGCTGGGTCAATATGCGCTCAATACGGGCACGTTTGGCTACGACTACAACCAGTTTGATGGCTCCAACGTGCCGCTCGGCGATGGCCAGGCCAGCCGCCGCGAGCGCAGCCGGGGCCGCACGCCGGGCCACGAGTTCACGCTGCAAACCGACTTTACGCAGCCTTTGGGCGAGCAAAGCAAGCTAGAGTTGGGCCTGAAAGGCATCTTTCGAAGTACGGGCTCGGTGGCCACGGTCGATACGCTACGCACTATTTACGGCCCTAACCTGCGTGAGAACCGGAGCCGGGGCACCGATTTTAGCTACCGCCAGGACGTGCAGGCGGCCTACGCCATCTACTCCTTCGGGGTGGGCAAAAAGCTGAGCGCCAGCTTAGGCAGCCGCCTGGAGCGCACCAGCATCAACGCCGATTTCCGCACCACCCAGTCGCAATTTGCGCCGAGCTACCTCACGGTACTGCCCAATGGCTTTGCCCAGTACAAGCTCAGCGACGCCAGCAGTGTGCGCGCCGCCTACAGCCGCCGCATCACGCGCCCGGCTATCGACTACCTCAACCCCTTCCGCGATGCTTCTACGCCGGGCTTCGTGTCCTACGGCAACCCGTTTCTCGACCCCGAGCTAACCGATTCTTACGAGCTGAGCTATAACACGACCGTCAAAACCTCCACCGTGAACGCGGCCCTATCGGTGCGCCACACTGGTAATGCTATTGAGGGCGTAAACCTGCCCAGTGCTACACAAGGCGTGGTGGAAACCACCTACGCCAACGTGGCCGCCAATACCTTTTACCAGTTCAACGTGTATGGCTCGCTCAAGCCGACCCCCAAGTGGGACATCAGCGCTGGCCCCGACGTGCAGTACATCGTGCGCCGCTCGCCCTCTCTGCAAGCCGACCAGCGCGGCTTCACAGCCAGCCTCAATTTCAACACCTCGTACCGGCTGCCCAAGGAGTATACCATTCAGGCCTTTGGCTACGGCTCGCTGCGCAGCATCGACATTCAGGGCTACGGCCCGGCCAACCTGTACTATTCGGTCGGCGGTAAGAAGACGTTCTGGGACAAAAAAGCCGATATCTCGCTCAATATCACCTGCCCCTTCAACGAGCGCTGGGCCTACCGCTCCACCGTCAGCACGCCTAGTTTCGACCAGCGCTCGACTTTCTACGCCTATCAGCGGGCTTTTCGCCTCAGCTTCGCCTACCGCTTTGGTCAAGAGCAGCAGGGCAAGCAGCGCAAGAGCATCCAAAACGACGACACCAAGGGCGGCGGCAGCAAGCAGGGCGGGTAGGTTTTCAATTATCAGTTATCAATGAGCAATTATCAGCTCATCTAATGTACCTAAAAAAGGCGCATTAGATGAGCTGATAATTGCTCATTGATAACTGATAATTGAAATTTACGCGGGCTGCCTAAACTGCGACGCGGCCTCGGGCGCACCCGCCCGGTGGCCCCACTGGGCGCAGCGGCGCTGCATCTGCTGGCGGAAATTTTCGCGCTCCTCGGGCGAGAGGTTGGATACCTCGCGGGCGATTTCCTGCTTCCACTGGCGGCGCTTCTGCGCCCAGCTGCCCCGCCCGCGCCCAAAGCCGCCGAATAAAATGCGCGTTAGCACGAGCAGCCCCAGGGTTTGGCCGAAGCTGATGGCGGGGCCGTGGAAAAGCTCGGGCACCAGCCAGTTCCACAGGCTTTGGGTAACGAAGCCGGCCAGCACCACAAACAGGGAGGCGAAAAAAGCAAATTTGACGGCTTTCTTGAGCCAGAAGGTACGGTTCATAAGAGGAGGGGCGAAGCTAACCTTCGCGGCGCGTTAGGGGAGGAGGGTGGGATGGGAAGAGCGGGTAGTGGCGGCGGCTAATCCGTGAAAAGCTCGTCGTAGAGCGTGCGCAGCCGCTTGCGCAAGTGCTTCACGGCGTAGTGCTTGCGCGAAATGAGCGTCTTGAGCGGTACGCCGGTTTCGGCCACCATCTCGTTGAACGACTTGTCTTCCAGCTCGTGCCATACAAATACCTGGCGCTGCTCGGCGGGTAGTTCAGCCAGGGCATCGGTGAGGGCGTCCATGATGGTTTCGCGCAACAGGCGGTTTTCGGGCGCATCGTCGGCGGCGGGCAGGATGTCTTGCAGCAAGCGCGCGGGCTCGTCGCCCTCGGCTGCCACGCCGAGCGGCGCATCCAGCGATACCGTGGCTTTGGGCCGGCGGTAGCGGTCGATGATGCGATTGCGCGCCACCCGGAACAGCCAGGCCGCTGCCTGCTCCACGGGCTTAAACAAGCGGTAGCTTTCCACCAGCTCGGCAAAAACATCCTGCAGAATGTCTTCGGCCTCCTCGGGGTCGGGCACCCGCCGCTCAATAAAGCGCAGCAGCCGCCCCCGCTGCTCGCGCACCGTGGCCTGAATTTGCTGGTCTTGCTGGCTAGCCGTCATGGCGGCAGATAAGGTAAGGGCGCTCGCGTTCATCTTGCCTAAGCAGACGAGGGGCGGGGCGGGATATTTTACAAGTTTGCCACAAAAAAAGCGGCCTCTAGAGGAAGCCGCTTTTTTGATACATAGAACAGAAGTGAATCTTGGTACAAATTGAGTGCCGGAATATTCAGCTGTAGCTTGGACTTTGTAGTCCGAGCGTGAGCGCAGCGAACATCAACGCCAGCGAACGTAGGTAAACGCAGATGCGAGCTGCGCTCGCGCTCGGACTACAAAGTCCAAGCTACATTCAGGGCTACAGTTATGGCTTTTTCGGGTACCTTTGCCCGCTAAGAGCCCGCCAGCCCCGGCCAGCTCGGCCCCCGAACTCACCCGCATGAATCCGACGATACCCGAAGTCATCCGCACCGTTCCGCTCCAGTACTACGTCTTTTTCGCCACCGCGCTGTTTTGCATCGGCGTCACGGGCGTGCTGGTGCGGCGCAATGCCATCATCATTTTCATGTGCGTCGAGCTGATGCTCAACGCCGTCAACATCCTGCTGGCCGCTTTTGCCGCCTACCGCTCCGACCCCAACGGGCAGGTGTTCGTGTTCTTCATCATGGCCGTGGCCGCCGCCGAAGTCGCCGTTGGCCTGGGTATTATCGTCATGATTTACCGCAACTTCCAGAATACCGACGTTAATCTTTTGAGCCGTTTGAAGTGGTGAGATAGTGAACTGGTGAGATGGCGAGTCCTTTTGAACACGCTGACACTCACTTTTTCAGTATTCACTAGTTCACCATCTCATCCTTTCACCTGATGGAAAATGTTTTACCCGGCGCAACTGCGCCGTACTCGGCCCTCTTCTACGCCGCTATTCCGGGCCTGCCCTTCTTAGGGTTCCTGCTCAACGGTTTGCTCAATCGCAAGCTGTCGGGCACGCTGGCCGGGCTCATCGGCAGCGCTACCGTGCTGGGCTCGTTTTTGCTGTCGCTCACGCTGTTCCTGGGCTTCAAGTACCAGTACACCGTGCAGCTCTTCGACTGGATTTCGGTCGGCTCGCTCCAAATTCCTTTTGGCTACCAGATTGACCAGCTCAGCCTCATTATGCTGCTGCTGATTACGGGTGTGGGCTTCCTCATCCACGTGTACAGCATCGGCTACATGGGCCACGACGAGAATGCGGGCAAGTTCTTTAGCTTCCTCAACCTCTTCGTGTTCAGCATGTTGATTTTGGTGATGGGGTCCAACTTCGTCATTCTCTTCATCGGCTGGGAAGGCGTGGGGCTGTGCTCGTACCTGCTCATCGGCTTCTGGAACAAGAACACCAGCTACAACAATGCCGCCAAAAAAGCCTTCATCATCAACCGCGTGGGCGACTTAGGTTTTCTGCTCGGCATCTTTCTCATCTATCTCACCTTCAATTCGGTGCAGTACGGCGAGGTGTTCCAAAAGGCGAGCCTAGGGCAATTCGGTGCCTACACGGTAGGTGTCTGCACCTTTATCACGCTGCTGCTTTTCGTGGGCGCGATGGGTAAGTCAGCTCAGTTGCCGCTCTACACCTGGCTGCCCGACGCCATGGCCGGCCCCACGCCCGTTTCGGCCCTTATCCACGCCGCTACCATGGTAACGGCCGGTATCTACCTCGTGCTCCGCGCCAACGTGCTCTTCACGCTGGCTCCGCACACATTGGAGGTGGTCGGCATCGTGGGCTTAGCTACGGCGCTCTTCGCCGCCACTATTGGCTTGGCGCAGAATGACATCAAGAAAGTACTGGCGTACTCCACCGTGTCGCAGCTGGGCTACATGTTCCTGGCGCTGGGCGTGATGGGCTACACTTCGTCGTTCTTCCACGTGCTCACCCACGCCTTCTTCAAGGCGCTGCTCTTCCTGGGTGCCGGTTCGGTTATCCACGGCATGAGCAACGAGCAGGATATGCGCCGCATGGGTGGCTTGCGTAAGTCCATGCCCATTACGTTTATTACTATGCTCATCGGCTGCTTGGCCATCGCCGGCATTCCGCCGTTCGCGGGCTTCTTCTCGAAAGATGAAATCCTGAGCCACGTCTACGAGCACAGCAAAGTGATGTGGGGCATCGGCGTCTTTACCTCGCTACTGACAGCGTTTTACATGTTCCGCCTGCTGTTCCTCACCTTCTTCGGCGAGTTTCGCGGCACCGAGGAGCAGCGCCACCACCTGCACGAATCGCCGGCCAGCATGACGCTACCGCTCATCGTACTGGCGGTGCTATCGGCCGTGGGCGGCTTCATGGGCGCCCCGATGTTCTTGGGCGGTAAGCACTACCTAGGCGACTTTTTGGCCCCGATTTTCACGTACTCGAAGCAGATTCTCCCCGCTGCCTTTAATGCTGAGCCCGACCACAACACGGAACTCATGCTCATCGGTATCTCGGTGCTAGCGGCCGTAATCGGCATCGTGGCCGCTTACGTGGTGTATGTGGCCCGCGCCCGACGCCCCGCCGAAGAAGAAAGCCAGCGCTCGGGCCTCGATAGCCTCGTATACCACAAATACTACGTAGATGAGCTGTACAACGCGCTGTTTGTGAAGCCCACAATGGCCCTCTCAAAAGGCCTCTTCAAGTTCGTTGAGAACGGCGTTATCGACCCCATTGCCAACGGCGTGGGCCGCGTAACACTAGCCGGCGGCCAACTCCTGCGCTTCGTGCAAACCGGCTCGGTCGAAACGTATTTGCTGCTAATGGTACTCGGTATCGTGCTCATCCTGGGGCTGAATATGGGCCGGATGTAGCTTTCAGCTCATCGCGCCTTAGAACGAGCCAACTCCAAAGAGCGGCCTGACAACTTTCTGTCAGGCCGCTCTTTTTTTATGTCTATTATTAAATAAGTACCTTCGGCATAAGCAGCCGGCCACGTCCCCAGCTGTCTTTTCGTGCATGAAGCACCTCTTACCCGCGTTGGCGCTGTTAGTCGCCCCCGCCCTTGCCATGGCCCAGGATACCCAATACCAGCAGCCGCCGGCCGCCATCCGCGACCTGCTGCTGGCGCCGCCCACGCCCCGCATCAGCCTCTCGGGCGATGGCCGCACGATGGCCATTCTGGCCGTGCAAGACTTCCCCACCATCGCCGAACTCTCGCAGCCTGAATTGCGGCTGGCTGGCTTGCGCCTCAACCCGCGTACCAACGGCCCCAGCCGCGTGAGCTACGCCGTGGGGATGCAGTTTAAAAGCTTACCCGGCGGGGCCGAAAAGCCGGTGCAGGGCCTGCCCGCCCAAGCCCGCATCAGCAGCCCCAGTTGGTCGCCCGACAACCAGCACGTGGCCTTTGCGCTCACCGTGCCGGCCGCCGAGGGCAGCACCGGCCACGTCGAGCTATGGGTGGCTGATGTAGCCACTAATTCGGCGCGCCGCTTGCTGGCCACGCCGCTCAACGATGTGTTTGGCAGCTCGTTCGAGTGGGTGTCGGATAGCCAGACGCTGCTGGCGCGCACTGTGCCCGCCGGCCGCGGTGCGGCCCCGGCCGCCGATGCTACGCCCACCGGCCCCGCCGTGCAGGAAACCGGCGGCGGCAAAAAATCGGGCGCCCGCACCTACCAGGATTTGCTGAAAAACCCCGCCGACGAGCGGCTGTTCGAGTACTACGCCACCGCGCAGCTGGTCAAGGTAAAGCTGGCCGACGGCTCGGCGGAGCCCCTAGGTCAGCCGGGTGTGCTGCGCTCAGCCTCGCCCTCGCCCGATGGGCGCTACGTGCTGGTGCGTACCGTGCATAAGCCGTTCTCTTACACGTTGCCCGTCAGTAGCTTCCCACAACGCATCGACGTGCTAGACCTGGGCAGCGGCGCGGTGGCCAAAGCGGTGGTTGACCTGCCGCTGGCCGACAACGTGCCCACCAATTTCGACGCCGTGCCTACTGGTCCGCGTGACCACGGCTGGCGCACCGATGCCCCGGCCACGCTCTACTACGCCGAGGCGCAGGATGGGGGCGACCCCAAAACCAAGGCTACTGTGCGCGACAAAGTGTACCTGCTGCCCGCGCCTTTCGGCGGCCCGGCGCAGGAGCTGGCGGCCCTGCCGCTGCGCTACGCCGGCATGACCTGGGGCACCGACCACCTCGCACTGGTGGATGGCTACCGCTGGGCCGACCGCCACGAAACCACTTGGCAGCTAGACCCCGCCGCACCCAGCCAGCAGTTGAAAGTGCTGTTTGATGGCTCGTCGCAGGACACATATCATAACCCCGGTGCGCCCTACACCCGCCGCAACGCGCAGGGTAAGCAGGTGCTGGCCCTAGGGCAGAATGGGCAGGCCATCTACCTGTTTGGCCAAGGCGCGTCGCCCGAGGGCGACCGGCCGTTCGTGAGCGAGCTGAACCTGAAAACCGAGAAAATCACGGAACTGTGGCGCTCCGAAGCGCCGTACTACGAGGTGCCGGTAGCGCTGCTCGACGCCAAAAAAGGCCCGTCCGAGCTGCTGACTCGTCGCGAGGCCATCGACCAGGTGCCCAACTACTACCTGGAGCCGTTGGCTAAAAAAGGCAAGCCGCTTGCCCTCACGCACTTCGCTAACCCCTACGCCGCCTTCGGCGGCAGCTTCCGCAAGCAGGTGCTGCACTACAAGCGCGCCGATGGCGTGGCCCTTACCGCCAACCTCTATCTGCCACCCAACTACAAAAAGTCGGACGGCCCGCTGCCCACGCTCATGGAAGCGTATCCGGTTGAGTTCAAGGACAAAGCCAACGCGGGGCAGGTGAGCGGCTCGCCTTACACCTTCACCCGTCTGAGCTGGGCCACGCCCGTGTATTGGGTCACGCAGGGCTACGCCGTGCTGCAAGGCGCCACCGTGCCCATCGTGGGCGAAGGCACTGCCGAGCCCAATGACACCTACACCGAGCAGCTGGTGAGCAGCGCCAAAGCCGCCATCGACGAAGGCCAGCGCCTAGGGGTAGTAGACCCCAACCGCGTGGCCGTAATGGGCCACAGCTACGGCGCCTTCATGACGGCTAACCTGCTGGCGCACTCTAACTTGTTCAAGGCTGGCATTGCCCGCAGCGGCGCCTACAACCGCACGCTCACGCCCTACGGCTTCCAGGGCGAGGAGCGTACCTACTGGCAGGCCAAGGGCGTGTACGATGCCATGTCGCCCTTCAACTTTGCCGACAAGGTGAAGACGCCCATCCTGCTCATTCACGGCGAGGCCGATAATAACTCAGGTACGTTTCCTATTCAGAGCGAGCGCTTTTACGCTGCCCTCAAGGGCCAGGGTGCCACGGTTCGCTACGTGGTGCTGCCCGCCGAGTCGCACAGCTACGCCGCCCGCGAAAACCTGTTGCACATGCTGTGGGAGATGAATTCGTGGCTCGATAAGTACGTGAAGGCACCGGCTACGCCCGGCTTATCCGGCCGAGCCAACTAGTAATTGGCAAAAATGCTAGAATAGCAGTTGCACAAAAAAACCTGGGTTATGCCCAGGTTTTTTTGTGCAGTCAAGCAAAAATTAACACGACCACAAGCGAGAAATAAGTAATTGTTATTTAGTGTTTTATAATAGTTTGGGTGGCTATCACATCGATTGTGGGTAGCCAATTGGTGGAAAACGACAACCCTAGCAGGCTTTTTGCGCTACACAGGCCACACAGCACTTTCTGCTCTCTACTTTCTCCACCCTTTATACTATGAGAAAACTATTTTCTCCACTCCGAGCACTGGTTCCGGGGGCTTTTGCCTTGGCCGGTAGCTTAGCAACTTTCACTGCCCATGCCCAAACACCCGACAAAAAAACGGCTGTTGGCGTCAACGTCAGCATGTTGCAGTACCAGGGCGACCTAGGTAGCGACTGGGGCCGCACCAACTTTCCGCTGCAAGTGGGAGTGGGCGCGCACATCACGCGTTACCTGTCGCCTACGTTCGATGTGGCCTTGCTCGGCAACTACCAGAGCTACCGCTTTGTATCCGATAACCGGCCCTTTTATAGTTTCACTGCGAAGACCGGGATGTTTGATTTGGGCCTCAAGCTGAAGCTCAACAACGGCAAAATTCTCAAGGAAGACTTTTTCCTCCAGCCCTATCTGATGGGCGGCGGCGGCTTTTTCGTAGCTAACAGCACTGGTAACTACACTACCAATGCGGCCAACCAGCCCGTCAACGGCACGTTCTTCAACCAAGTGCGCAAGCTGGAAGTATTTGGCTTGGCAGGGATGAAATTCCGCCTGTCGCCCTCCGTAGCCCTTGATATCACGGCCAGCCAGCACTATCCGTTCACGGAGGGTACCGATAATATCAACAACCCGAATAAAAAGCTGCACGACCGTTTTCTGGTTTACTCGGCCGGCCTGACGGTGGCGCTAGGTAAAGCCAAAGACGCCGATGGCGACGGCATAGCCGACCGCAAAGACAAGTGCCCCGACACGCCCGCTGGCGTGAAAGTGGACGCTAACGGCTGCCCGCTTGATACCGACGGCGACGGCGTAGCCGACTACCAAGACAAGTGCCCCGATGTGAAGGGCCTGGCCGCCCTGCAAGGCTGCCCCGATGCCGACGGCGACGGCGTGGCTGATGCCGACGACAAATGCCCCAACACCCCGGCCGGCGTGCGCGTTGATGCCTCGGGCTGCCCGCTCGATGCCGATGGCGACGGTGTATCGGATGACAAAGACAAGTGCCCCAACACGCCGGCTGGCGTGAAAGTGGACGCCAACGGCTGCCCCCTCGACCGCGATGGCGACGGCGTGCCCGACTTCCAGGACCGCTGCCCCGACCGTGCCGGCCCCGCCAGCAACAAAGGCTGCCCCGAGATTAAGGCCGAGCAAAAGAAAATCCTGAACGAAGCCACCAAGTACATCAACTTCGACTTCGATAAGGCTACGCTGAAGCCCTCGTCGTACCCACGCTTGCAGCAGATGGTGGCTATTCTGAACGAGTATCCTGACTATTCGCTCAGCATCGCCGGCCACACCGACAGCAAAGGCGACGATAACTACAACCTGAAACTGAGCTACGACCGCGCCGCTTCGGCCCGCGCCTATATGCTCAGCAAAGGCATCCCCGCCGAGCGCATCGAGAGCCGCGGCTACGGCGAAACCAAGCCCATCGCCGATAACAAAACGGCTGCTGGCCAGGCCCTGAACCGCCGTGTGGACTTCGACCCCTTCCTCACCGGTGAGACCAACGCTGCCGAAACTAAGTACGGCCCCGCCCCGACTATCTCGGAGCTGAAAGCCGCCGGCAAGCCCGTGCCGACCCGCAAGCCGGTAAAGAAAGCGCCCGCCCGTAAGGCTCCGGCCAAGCGTAAGTAAGCTTAGCTTACGCTACTAAAAAAAGCGGCTGCAACGTGAGTTGCAGCCGCTTTTTTGTGTTCAAAAAGTAGCTTGGACTACAAAGTCCAAGCTACTTACTTCGTCAGCGTGAAGCTCACCTTCTGCACATCACGCGAGTTGCCCCCCGTCATTACCTCAAACTCACCGGGCTCAGCTACCCATTTCAGGTCGTCGTTGTAAAACTTGAGGTCGTCAGGGTTTAGGTGGAAAGAAACCTGCCGGCTTTCGCCCGCTTTCAGCAAAATCTTCTGGAAATTCTTCAGCTCCTGCACGGGGCGGGTGCTGCTGCCTACCAAGTCGCGCAGGTACAATTGCACTACTTCTTCGCCGTCGCGCTGGCTGGTGTTTTGCACTGTTACAGCCACATCGAGGCCCTGATTTGGGCCGATGCTGGTCTTGCTCAATGTGGGTTTGCCGTAAGTGAATGTGCTATAGCTCAGGCCGTAGCCAAAGGGGTAAAGCGGGTCGTTAGGCACGTCGAGGTAGCGCGACTTGTACTTGTCGAGCGCCACGCCGGCGTAGGGGCGGCCAGTGCTTTTGTGGTTGTAGTAAATCGGCACCTGGCCCACCACCCGCGGAAAGGTCATGGTGATTTTACCCGACGGATTATACACGCCAAACAGCACGTCGGCTACCGCGTTGCCAGCCTGGGTACCGCCAAACCACGTTTCCAGGATGGTCGAGGCGTTCTCGTTCTCCCAGGGCAGCGTGAGCGGCCGGCCGTTGCAGAGCACTACTACGAGCGGTTTGCCTGTGGCTTTCAGCGCCTTCAGCAGGTCGAGCTGGCGGCCGGGCAGGCCGATGTCGGCGCGGCTGGCGGCTTCGCCGGTCATGCCCTGGCTTTCGCCCACTACGGCCACTACTACCTCGGCTTTTTGGGCCGCCGCCACGGCTTCGGCAATCTGCGCGTCGGCCGGGCGCGGGTCGATGTCAAGCTGGCCGCCGTGCTCGTTGAGGCGTGCTATCATTTGGGCGTCCTCGGTCACGTTGGCCCCGTGGGTGTAGGTCACGCGCACCGTCGAGCCGGCCACATTCTTGATTCCCTGCAAGATAGATACGGCCTGCTTGGCGTCGCCGGCCCCGCTCCAGTTGCCGAGCATGTCCACCGGGCGGTCGGCCAGCGGGCCGACTACGGCGATGTTGGCCGTGTTTTTCAGCGGCAGCGTTTGGTTGTCATTTTTCAGCAGTACCAGGCTACGGCGGGTAATGTCGCGGGCCGTTTGCAAAAACGCCGGCTGCATCAGCACCTCTTTGGCGCGGGCCTCGCTCACGCCGTGGTACGGGTCCTGAAACAGCCCCAGGCGGTATTTTGCCTCCAGCACGCGGCGGCAGGCGAGGTCCACGTCGGCCTGCTTCACGGTGCCTTCCTTCACGTTTTGGGCGAGGTTGCGCACGAATATCTCGCCCACCATGTCCATGTCGATGCCCGCATTCAGCGCCAGTTCCGACACCTTTTTGTCGTCGCCCAGGCCGTGCGCGCTCAGTTCATTAATGGCGGTGTAGTCGGTCGCCACGAAGCCCAGGAAATTCCACTGCCGACGCAGCAAGTCTGTCATCAGCCACTTATTAGCCGTGGCCGGAATGCCGTTGATATCATTAAACGACGACATCACCGAGCCCACGCCCGCCTCCACGGCGGCTTTGTAGGGCGGCAGATACTCGTTGTACATGCGCTGCCGGCTCATGTCGGTAGTGTTGTAGTCGCGGCCGGCCTCGGCCGCGCCGTACAGCGCAAAGTGCTTGAGGCAAGCCATCACGTTGTCGGGCCGGGTCATGTCGTTGGTGGGGCCCTGGTAGCCGTGCACCATCGCCTTGGCGATTTGGGAGCCCAAATACGGGTCTTCGCCCGCGCCCTCGGCCACGCGGCCCCAGCGCGGGTCACGGGCAATATCCACCATCGGCGAGTACACCCAGTTGATGCCATCGGCGGCGGCCTCTTGTCCCGCCAAGTGCGCCCCGCGCTCGATGGCCGGCATGTCCCAGGTGGCGGCTAGCCCCAGCGGAATCGGCAAAATCGTCCGGTGCCCGTGAATAACATCGAAGCCCAGAATGAGTGGAATGTGCAGCCGCGATTGCGACACGGCCATTTCTTGCAGCTTGCGCGCCGCCACCGGCGTGAAGGTGTTGAGCACGCCGCCCACAAGCCCTTTTTTAATCTTAGCGTCCACGTCCTGGCTCACCACCGGCCCCGTCACCGTGAAGCCCACTGACACAAGGTTAAGCTGGCCGATTTTCTCCTCTGCCGTCATCTGCTGCATCAGCTTGCTCACGAACTGCTGCATTTTGGCATCGGGTGGGGGCAGAGCGGTGGCGGGTGCCTGAGCCGCGGTGTGCTGGCCAGCCAGCCCCAGAGCCAGCAAAATGGCTGCTTTGGTGAGTGTTTTTTGGTGTTTCATGGATAAACGGGTAGGGTTATTAAGCGGGAAGTTAGGGCACAGCCCAAGCTGGAAAAACTGCCAGGTAGTGCCAAAAAGCCCTTTTCGGGCTTGCTAGGGCACTTTAAGCGCCGCCAGCGTGTGCGGTAGCTGCTGGTTTGGGTGCGTCAATAAGCGGTATGCGCCAGCGCCGCTGGGTTGCGGTGTGTTTTAACCGCTCATTTCTATAAACAGCTGGCAAGCGCGGGTTTTTAGGAAAAAAGAGGCGGGCAGCCGCGCTACGCAATGGCCCAGGCTGTCGCCCACAACCGCCCTCACTTAACATACGGGCTCTCGAAGCCCAGCTTCTTAAGCCCCTTCTGCACCTCAGGCGCCCCCATAAATAGCTTCCATAACAGGCCCGAGCGCTGGTTTTCTATCATCACTACTATTGGGCCTTGGTCGATGGCTAGATACGATTTGGCCACCCAGTCGTGCTGCTCGCTAAAGCCGTCCACGAAGCCATATTGGCCCCATATCTTATCGCCCAGGTCGTTGTAGAAGTGCTTCATCGCCAGCAGCGACTCGGCGGGCGCATAGGGGTAAGCCGAGAGCGCGGCGGTGGGCGAAATCACGCCCAAATCTTCGGTGGGGGAGTGGGCCGCGTAGCCCTGCCAGCTGTCGCTGGCGGTAAGGCCCCAGCAATTGGGGCCGTAGCCTTTTTGCAGCTTGGGGTTGGCCACGCAATAGTCGTAGTTGATGCGCGTATGCGCCTGGTTTTGTTGCCAGTAGTCGGCGTACTGGTCCTTGAGGCCGTGCGGGTCGAGGCCCATAAACGAGTAGTGCGTGAAGAACAGCGGCCCGCCCAGCTCCGGCCCCAGCGGCAGGGTGGTTTTGTAGTACGCTTTGCCGTTTTTAAACTCCTTGCCCACGGCCCAGCCCTGGTCATACACGGCCTTGTCGATGGCGTAGCGCGGCGAGCTGGCGGCCAGCACGTAGGTCACGAGGCATTCGTTCCAGCCGTGAATCTGGTGGTTCATGCTCCAGTCGTTGTTGGGGCTCCAGTGCCAGTAGAGCACGTTTTGGCCGCCCTGCGTAAACCAGTTCCACTCCACGCCTTCCCACATCCAGAGGATTTTGTTGCGCACGTTGCGCTCGTCGGGGTTGTCTTTTGTGAAATACTGCCGGGCGCAAATCAGGCCTTCGTAGAGAAAGGAAGTCTCCACAATGTCGGCCCCATCGTCCTTGATGCCGAAGCGAATGGTGTGGCCAGTTTCGCCATTCAGCCAGTGCGGAAACGCGCCGTGGTACATATCGGCCTTCCACAAGAAATTGACAATCTTATTGATGCGCGCCGCCGCCTGCTCGCGGGTAACCCATCCGCGCTCGGCCGCCACGATGATGGCCATAATGCCGAAGCCCGTGCCGCCGGTCGTCACCACTTCGTCGCCGTAGTCATACGAGCGGTTGCTACGCTCGCGGGCCATGCCCGACACGGGGTGCCCAAAATCCCAGAAATACTTAAAGGTCTGGCGCTGCACCTGGTCGAGTAGCTGCTCGTCGGAGAGGTTGCGCGGGCGCTGGCGCGGGTCAAATTTGGCGGCGCTAACTGGCATTTTGGGCGACGCCTTTTTGGTGGGCTGCGCGAGCAGCACCGTTGACTGCAACGACAAGACGCCAAGTAGTGAAAAAAATAGCTTCATGGGTGGGGAAAGAAGAGACGGAGAAGCGAAGAAGAAAAAAAATGCCAGTAAAAACGGGTGCTGCAAAAGAAAAAGCTAAGGGAGTGCTTTCTTAAATAAAGAATATGCACTACTTATTTAATCCTAATTGTCAGTTGGTTATACGGTAGAGGTTAAGAAGGAAAAAACCGGTGTGGCGGCAAATAGCTAGCTACCAGCTACCCACTTACGCACCGATTTAGCCAAAGTAAACGTACCGAAAACGATTGCGGTCGTATGCAAGCGGAATTCTGCTGCATTCACCAGCACAATCGGCCTCGTGGTCGATGCAAAAGCTTGCCTTATTCCCCTTTTTTCCATTAATCCCACCCACCTATGAAGAACCTCAACTTTCTGGCTTGGGCGCTTTTCCTGTTGCTGCTCCCCGCGGCAGTATTTGCGCAGCAAGCCTCTATCACGGGCGTTGTTACCGATGCTGCTTCGCAGGAAGCGCTGCTCGGCGTGACGGTGCTCGTGAAGGGCACATCCATTAATGCTCAAACCGGGCTCGACGGGCGCTACGCCATTGAGGCGCCGGCCGATG